>Ga0065711_1034020_pt1 | contig 24419 bp, 23 predicted proteins | sample Hoacrofraction12_FD_59098 | JGI IMG/M metagenome (GOLD analysis project Ga0065711, IMG submission 59098) | Hoatzin crop microbial communities from Cojedes, Venezuela - Epithelial fraction 12 v2 (version 2) | ecosystem: Host-associated > Birds > Digestive system > Esophagus > Crop | place...
CTGGAACAGGCTGCCCAGGGAGGTTGTGGAGTCTCCCTCTCTGGAGATATTCAAAACCCACCTGGACAAGGTCCTGTGCAGCCTGCTGTAGGTGACCCTGCTTCGGCAGGGGGGGGTTGGACTAGATGATCCACAGAGGTCCCTTCCAACCCCTGCCATGCTGTGATTCTGTGAATTTTACTTGGTAACCTTTCACTTCCATAGACAAGGAAGATTTTAGAAGCTTTAGTATAATAAAAGCATTGGGAAAAAAAAAAAAAAGCAATGGAGTTTTCAGCTACCACGCAGCCTTGCACCGGGGCCATTTGGAGCTACAAGTGCTGTTTCTAGCTCTGTCACTGCTCTGCCCTGGGACCTCTTCTTCCATTGCTCTCTTTTCACCCTCATGGAGGGGCTCACACTGCTGCCCTCTCTGCAGAGGCACTTACTGTACATCAAAGTGCTCACACAGCAGAAAAGAGGCATTTTCCTTTGGAGATCTTTGTCATTATCTAAACACTAGTAGATGTAATATTTGTTCTCCTCGGATTCATGTCCAACAGCCTGTGCAGCTTTCCGTATAAAGACAAAAGAGTCGATCAATATTAGCGCAGTCATGGCATGCTATTAATTCCTTCCCGAGAGGGGGTTTTACTAAAGCTGAATTACAGGAAAAACCTGCAGAAATTGTAGCGATTCCAGACTTTAGTGGATATTACTGGGAAACAGAGCGACCATACGGACTTCCCACCTAGCATCAGCTGCCAGCAATGCAGCATACCTCACTCCTGAGATGCACACTGAACTTTTGGGTTAAAAATAAATAAAGGAAGGAAAGAAAAGCATGGTGATTATTTGTGCATAGCTGATTGGCACACTTGCTGACTTGGCAAGAAAGGCAAAGCGGCAGGGTCGATCCGGTTCAGCCCCTCGGCAAGGGGCTGTGGCCTTGCCCTCTTCCCCTGGAAGACGCTGCTCTGGGAGGCAAGGGAGAAAACACTGCAGGGATTAACAGCAAAGCAAAGCGTGGTTCAGATAAGGACTAATAAAATGCTGTTCTGATGTACAAGGCCTGTAGGGAGCTCCTGCGCACGGTGCCAACACCTCACACTAAATGCCTCAGCTAGAAGATGGGGATAATGATACCTCGCTCTTCTGTGTTTGAGACGAATACAGGATGCCTGCACCACGCCTGCCCTGAGCCAGCAAATGTCCTCACCCCCCGGCCACTTGCGCAAGGGTCTGCTCAGCTGAGGGGAGGTTTGCAGCCTGGGCTTGAGTGTTTTGCAGTTATTAATTACGATTAAAATCGATTCCGTACTTGAGTCAGTGGGCACCTGTTTCGCCATGGCAGAAAAGGCAGTGTCATGTAACCGAGTCCAGCACCGAGGCTTCCTCTCCCACCCGGGAGATCACACTGGCGGTCCCACCAGTCCCACCGGCAGTGCAGGGACAGCTGCCTGGCACACCTGACACCAGAGTCGCCCCGGCACGTGGATTTGGTATCGTGATAAAGCTGTTGGTGCCAGGCAGCTGCTAAGCAGGAATGCCACAGAGGATGCCAGGCTTTGGGGCACAGCGTGGCACAAGGGACCCTCATCCATGGGGCTGGTGGGGATAAGGGCAGTGTGCGGGCACACAGTGCGTGTAAACCACCCTCAGCCTTCAGCATGCTCAGTGCCGGGCTTTTGGTGGCCTTCGTCTCTAATTCGGGCAATGAAAGCACAAATGTTGGGTGCCCTCATACAGCCCTGCTGAGTCAGTGGGGTGGGAGCACCGTGGGGATGGGGCTGTGCAAGGGGAGGCGACGGAGAATAAAACAGAGACCTCAGTGTGTGCGCACGTATGTGTGTGTGCGCACATTTTTATGTGTGTGTGTGGTGCTTTGGGCACCACCTCATGTCCTTGCTTTATTTATTCCGTGAAGTACAAAACACATGGAAGATGTCTGAGGTTATCTGAATGTTGAAATAAGTTAATCTCGCCTAAACAAACGATCTACTTCTGACTCATTTCTAAGAAACTTGGGATCCTATGACCAAGCTTCCTTTAGAGTCATCAGTGAATTTTAAATTACAAACCGAGAGACCGTAATTTTCAGTGAAAAATGCCTCCTGTACATTTTGTGGGTTTGATTTAGCAGCAGGAAGATGATACTGAAATATTTGAGTCCATAACAATTAACGGTGATATTCTGCGGTTTATAGCCATATCACAGTTCTCACCACGGGTCCCCTTTGATTTTTTTGCCCTGTTAACAAACACAAAGGTTGTGTATCTTTACATTAATTGCCTCCACATTCATGTTAACTTTACAGAGATGCACCGTTTCTCAAGACCCACCAAAGGCCTTGACCTATAAAATTCAATTTCAAATGGCAAAAATCCCCTGGCCACCATAGACGCTGGTGACAAACTAATGTGTTATGTTCCATAACGGTCTGTTTTGAGTACTGGCTTGACCTGTAAGTGTTCTGGATACAGTCTGACTAAAATGGGTTTTATTATTTTCCATTAGTGCCTGCCGCAAGAAATTCAACTGGCAGTCCACAGGGGAAATAAAAGTATTTTCCTCCTCTAGATAGCATCTGTTGCAAATGTAAACGGACCCATTCCCAGCCCTCTTGTTCCTTCGGTTTCCTGCCAGCCCTCTGACGTGATCGAATTTCCCAAGATTTGTGCTCCGGTTGCAAGCCCCGAGGCAGGGCAAGGGCAGGAGACGCTCCCCGGCCACACAGGACCTGCTGCTGCTGTTGGGTGATGCTCCAGCAGAGCCCCAGCCCAGGAGCTGGTCGAGGAGATGCACCGTCATCGTGCTGAATCGCGGCGGCGAAGGAGGAGGAGAGCGGCCAGCCAGCGTTTCCCATATTTGCAGACGGACTCGCTGAGATTAGGAACTTACCTTTTTTCTCTGTGCTTATGCTGCTGTGCAGACCCCCACACCCAGAGCATGCCCTGCACCATTTCGAGCAGAGCCCCATGTCACGCGAGCGGGTCACCTTGTGCAGGCACCGTGGGACAGGGCTGACGGGATGCCTTCCCTGGCCTCATCGGTGCTCGGGCACGGCGCAGGGTACGACCTGCCCCCGCCCAGCGGGGACATCCAAACCCACAGCCTGGCCCTGCCTGGTGGTGCCTCCTCATCCCACGGGCTCTGCTTCCACCCAGCTTGTTCTGCGCCTCCCCAGAGAGAGCTTCCCAGCACTGCCCACCAGGCTTGTTTGCCCTCCTTTCATTTTCCAAAACTTCTTTTTCTTTTTAAGGCAAATTATTCAGTTAAAAAAATCCCCCAGCATTGAAACCTGTCTCACGTCGTCTTGTCTCAGTAAAACAATGACATTTTCCCCCCTTTGATGCTCAGATCTAGCTCCGCAGGAAATTTTACTACCATGACTCTTTCATCTCCCTCCTGGTTTGAAGATAAATGATCCTTGGACTCTTCTGGACCTGCATAAATCACAAAACCAATCTACTAAGAGAGCTGCCTGTGGCACCGACTTCAGATGGAATTGAAAAGGACAGTCTAAAATATCCATAGTGCTTAGACAAGGAGTAACAGAGCTGGAGTAGTGCAAGCAATGTCTTCTCCTTTTGGTAAGTAGGACCGCGGCATGGAGAAGAGGACAATGGTGGAACCGTGGGACTGGGGGATGACAGCCCTGGGACACCATCCTTGGAGGCACTGAGCATCACCAGAGAGAAACCACAAAATTGAGTGGCTTCTGAGGACACGGGACTTGCTCCCAAAGACAAAAAGGTCCCGGCGCATCCTCCTGGGCCACTGAATTCGGTCCCAGGTGTCAGATGCCTGTGACATTACCCCTTTCCTAACTGTATCCAGCTCTCCCTTCAACTTGGGGAGGGCCCTGTCCCCCCATTCAATCTCTGAACAAGATGCTGAGGCCAGTATGGTGTTGCCTTTGGGTACTCACGTCTCGAGTTTAGGAGAGGCAGCTCACCTTATATTGCAAACCAAATTCAGTCTTTGCTGAGGTTTTGTATGCAGGCTGGAGAAATGCAAATGGCTGCTGCTGTGTCGGTCTCAGCATCATCTTTTCTACTCTAAGAAACTTCCCCTAAGGGTCTGATGTGATGGAGATAACAACCAAAGCACCCGAAACTTGGCTTGGGAGGAGGGTGACAGCTCCCAGGCAAGACCTCTCCTGCTCAGAAACCCCATGAGAAACCCATGAGAAGAAGGCCAACACACAGCCTGGGGAAAAGTGGGTGGTTAATCTCACATCTCCTCGCTTGAGGCTGATTTGGCCAAACTGGGGCAAGCAGCACGCAAGGAAAATAGCCCATGCCCTGAGCTTGCTCGAGAGATGGCCACCGGGTGGGCAGTGGTGGCCAGTTCACAATCTGCCAGAGCAAACATGGCTTCAGTTGCACCTGGAGTAAAGCAAATCCTCTGTTGCATGAAGGTTTGGGTGCTCATGAGAGCATGGTCCTTGTCCACAAGCACAGCTGCAAGCTGCCAGCGCCCTGGGATGGGGACCGAGGGATGGCGCATGTCCCCATCCCAGGGCACTGGCAGGTTGCAGCTGCAGTGAATGGTGCCCCAGCATCTGCCGATACAGCAAGCAACTGCTCCTGGGTGACTTGTGCTTCTCTGTGGGTGGGAGTGTGGGCTGCAGAGCTATTTTTGTGTCTCCCCTCGCTTTCACCCGATTGCAGCCGGATACCGCAAGCCCCATCAGCCCCGAGCAGAGCGTGCGGCATTGCTGATGTAAAGCACCGTCTGCTTGTATGCAAGGAGACGGGGTTTCTCACTTCTGTTTTTTCCTTAAGCAAATTTTTCAAGCCCTGTCTGCCAATTAGTTGCGTTGCTCATCGCTCCTCGTAATTTGGGAACATCTGCAGAGATGATACATGCAGTGTGGCTCCTCATTAACGAAGGCGTTATCTTCAAACTGGATTTAACACAGACCCCTGTGACACTTCCAGTCTGACACAGCAATTCATGACCCTGTTTCCAGTCATAAGACTCCAATCCATGGAAAATCATTTCAGTGCATATTCACACCCAGCTATGAAAATAGCTTTTTACAATAAAGCACCACCACCCAGCACACCGACCACCCTCCCGATGAGTTCGCAAGCACCCTTGACGTGTAGCAAGCAGCACAGGTGACCACTGGGACGTGGGGACACCTGGCATAAAGCAGAATGAACGATGCCCTCTATCCTTGCTCCATCTCGCTGGGTGTTGCATGGGCATCCCTCACTTTCCCATCTGCTTTATTCTGCTCTGACCGCCTTCATTTAAGAGGCAGAGAAACAGGAGCCAGTCCGTGTCATGAGAGATGGTTTTTCGAATAATTCTCCTTTATGGCATCATGGAGATGCAAACAGAAGCTGCATTTCACTCTGAGCTCTAAGCCCTGTTCCTGAGATAATAAAACCAATAACTCCAAGCTCTTCACGCAGGATTAGGAATCCCCGAGCTGCAATACCTTTACCGAAGCTTGAGAAAATCAGGACTGATTTTTACGGCTGCTTGATTTTTCCCCTTTTCTTTTCTGACTTGCAAAAGCCTGGAAATGTTTGTGTGGCATTTTCCACACGTGGAATTACTGATCTAATTTTGGTTTCTTCCGTCCTTTTATTTGAGTACAGCCAAATAACGGCCTCTTGTCACAGTGAATTTGTGGGAAATGCCAAAGCGACATCAGCCCGGAATGAAACCCCGTGACCATGAGGATAGTCGGAGAAGATGGTCTGAAAAGAAATGGATGGAGAGACAGGAGGAGGAGGAGGGATGAACACTTCCACTTCAGCAGGGCTTTGCAGACACGGAGAGGGGAACACATGCCATGACATTTTGCTCTCCTCAAGAGAGATTTCTGCAAAGTCTTTGTGTCCCCGTTGATACTGTGGTCACTGGGACCATTGGGCTCCACAGCTCACCCCTAAAATGAAGCTCTCCCAGCATCTTCCCACAGCCCACGGAAGGATTTGCCTGTTGCGCTCACCTCATGCAGGGGTTTGCAAAGAGGCGTGGGAGGATTTTCAGCATTTGAATGATTTGCCCAATATCTTCGCTAAAAAATGGAGGGACCTACATGAAATAAAATCTACAGAAGTCAAGGGACCTTTGCTTGGGCTCCTATATGTGGTGTGTTTGTTGAATGCTGCATAAAAATATGTACTTTTTCGTGTACTGGTGCTGTGGAAATTCAGAGCAGACTGTCACCTGCCGTAAATCAATGGACCTGATAAGATCTGCCCTCTGTGAAGTGGATTGAGCTTCTCTGGCAGGAGAATATGATAAATCTATCAGCCTGTGCCCACAGGTGAAAGATGAATACACAGGACACAAGCTACACATGAGGCACAGGCAGCACATCCCTCCTCGTCTGCGCTTTCTGCAGGGCAGGGCGTATGAGGGTCTTTGAATCTTTTGGTGGCTCTGTTTGCACGAAAAACTTCTTTTTTCCTTTTGGGTGATTTTCAACGAGAAAAATGCTTCTGGGCTTCAAGGCTTGCTGAGTTGCTCGCAGGAATGAGTCCTGGTAGAGTCCAGCGACCGGTCCAGGAGGCTTAGCTAGCGGCCAACACCAGCTTTCTTGCTCAGACGGTTAGGCAGGTGTTTTCAGAGCTGGAGGACCACAGACCCAGCCTTCATCCCACAATTCAGTTGTGTGTTTGTGATGTATCTAGCAAATCTCTCTGGGCTCTAGGGTGCAGTTTTATTAAAATGTCCTTTTCCTTTAACTCAAGAGGAAGGTTACAAAATACACTTAAATTTGTTTTTCACTCTTTTGGGTTTCCAGAAATTTGTGCTTATCTATCTCATATTATTTTTCTTTCTATTTGTGGTTTTGAGGTCATGGCTCCAGAAATGTTAACTCTTCAAGTGAATTTCAGAGCCAAACCCAAATTCTTCTTGGAGGAAATACCAAAATATCTACTGGTGCCTCACAGATGAAAAACATGGAAATAAATACAAGGTAATTGATCTATCTCGCTGATCAAAAGGCACCTCAGCAAAGTTACGTACTCATGGAAAATGCTGTGTGATAGTGTTGGGTGGATAGTGCAAACACACACAAACTTTCCCACAAATATTTGCTTGTCTTAAATTAATTTGCTTGGCTGTGCTCGTGGCTCTCCGGAGTTTATTTTCCACAAATATTCTAGCGAGAGCTTGTTGGCAAGAATACACATAGAAACCACTCACGATAATATCTAAGGAAACTATTTTTGAAGGTCCTTTTTAAGGCCAGCAACCCTAAAACCCTGCTATTTTCATGCCTTTTGACTTAGGAAAGGGCAGCCTTCCGTTGAAGGAGGCCAGGTGTGGGGATGTGGCTCCAAGTCATGAGTCGGATCCTCGTTTCCCCTCTGCTCCGGGGAAGGTGTTGATTAACCAGTGACAGCTGGAGAACTGAGATTGCATTTCCGCAGTCGGAGGAGAAGGACATTATTCTAAGTTCATGGACTAGTGTCCATATTTCTTGTAGCAACTGCAAGGCAGCTCGAGTCAGACTTGCGCTGCGAATGCGAGACTGGGAGGTATCTTCTCTCTTCGGTGCTTGAGCAATGGAGCAGAACCCCGGGGAAGCCCCACAGCATACTTAACTTGTACTGCAAAACTGGGCTGCTGGGGCTGCATCTTCCAGCTCACTGCAGAGCCTGACATCTTCAAGTCTGGCTTCATTTTGATTCAGAAAAAAATTTCTGAAACTCTTCTCAAAGCCAAAGGGAAGACCACTCTGGATAGATCAAAGCATATCATTTGCATTCAGACTCCTTTCTTTTCTATTTTTATAATCTATACTAAACAATAAAACTAGAAAGCCATTCCAGAGTGGGGAAAAAAATATTTCACAGTGTTTGCTGTTTTTTTTTTTGGTTTTTTTTTAACCTGGTTACTATTTGGGGGAATGTGCATGATTTTGAAAGCATTGTGGTGGAAATAGGTATTTCACTAGCAAAGAGTTTCAGACTGAGCCTACCAGCTCTATTAATAGCACTTGGCACTTCTGCAGGTATCTTCACCAGAGTTTCTACAGGCACATTATGAAAGTATATCATTAGCCCTATTCTAGATCAATCTCTCCAAAGCTGAGCTGGAAATTTTAAAATTTCACTTCTAAATCACCGTTGCCAGTAGGCCTCTGCGGGTTACACTTATATAGTCAGGAAACTAAACAATTTCTCATGACGCATGTCAAAATTGGACAGCACGAACTGCCTACAGCCCCCCGGGCAGGACAGAGCACTGCAACAGGAGACTCCTCTGCCACCACCTCCCCATGGGGCCGTTTGCAAGTCTCCGCATAGCGCATCTTTTTTCCTCCTCCTTTCGGCTGCCAGGTGTATTTAGACTAGAAAGTCTCCGGAAAATCCTCCCGCTGCCATTGCCACTAATGCTACAGGGTGAAAGAGCCATGGAAATCATTTCGGAACTGAGGATGTGACAAAGTGGAAGTAAAAATCACAAGCATTTTTGCAGAAAATGTGCTTGAAAGCATTTTAACAATTCTTTTGGTTTTTAACATCTTTTTAAAAAATTAAACAGCACAAAAATTACTTGTTGGACTTATAGAAAAGAATGACTCTCGCAAAATATGATCACAAGCAGTCGTGATATTAGCAACCACCTCTTCAACATTATGGTTACGTAGGCATTGAATGAGAAAGGCAGAAGGGTATGTTTGTATTTTTCATAGGTTCCTCCCTCCAGAGTGGGAGACCACAGATTGAGAAGAGCTGACTACCCTTCCAGCAGCAATAATGCAATTACACTACTCATAGCAAGAGAGAAAAACACCGGCTGATTTCCTTTGCATCATAATCTGGTAACCTCAGAATTAACCTTGCTGGACACAGATCTGTTAACTTTCACCATGCTTCTCCAATTAAACTATTGAAGTCTGAGACAGAAATAGCTACCCACAGCTGTTACCAATTGTTGTGTTCCCTGATGGTGCTTGGCGCTGCCTGCAGAAAAAAGAAAAACATCTTATTTTATTCTTTGCCATGAAGTTAAGCTTCTTTTTTTCTTTCTTTACCATATTTAATATTCTTTCATTGCAAACTGATGGTATTAGACCGCTCTGCTTTGCTTTGCTTTGCTTGGAAAGGAAGGCAGACACACTGAGTGAGTACGCTCCGTAATGGTAGCTTCATACCTGATATCTTTGGTTGAGAAAAAGGAAGGGTGGAGGGTGCTTGCAGGGCTGCATAGCTGTAAGTGCATCGAGATACACCGGAGCGTGCACTGCACTACCAGCGCTAACAGGGAGCTACAGACCCTTAGATGTCCTCTGCCCAGCTGGTAACGATGGAAAGAAAAGGGTAGATCCACTGGAGGCCAACCTCCTGCAAATGCCCGCTCACACACGGTGGCAGCTGAGGTTTTAGTGCGTGCTCAGAATGGAAATCCCCAAATCTACAAACGGCAGCAAAATGGCAAAATCCCCAGATCTGCAAAGCCACCTCTGCAAACTGGGCTTGTATGTCGGCACCAAGCAAACGTGGATCTTTAGAAACACATGAAGTGAGGTCCCTTTGATCTTTCCCACACCTGCCTAGGGCTCCTGCTCCTGACAGCTGGCATCCCGGCTGAAGGACATTTAAGCAGTGGTTGACTGTCACATCCGTAAAGTAAAGCTTTCATGTATCTTTTAGAGCTTTGGTTGAAAAATTAACTTAATTATCAACAGCTGGATAATATTCCTGGGGCATAAAGCATGATTACAGAAAACAAAGTATGGGAAGGTGATTAAAGTGAGAATAGTGACAGCAAAAACCACACGAGCTGCCGACTCGGTGACAAAAACGTTTCCACAGTACAGGCGAAGCAGCCCTTGGCAACGAGACATCCAGACACGCAGGACCTGCCCGCCACCTCCTTGGATTGCAGAGCACCCAAAGCTGCCCATTCATGGGGCCAGGCAGAAGTAGCAGCACTGTGGGAAGCTGCTCACTGCAGGGCACCCTGGGGTGAGAACACCCCCACCCCAGATCCGCACACCCCGCTGGCGCAGCTGTGACCTCTGCCCCCGTGGGTGGGAGCCACGGGCACACAGCTGCTTTGCCAGCCAGCACAAAGCCAGCCCCAACCCTCCACCCGCAGACGGGCTGCTGCGTCATACCGGCGGCGCTTGGTTTTCTGCTCCATAACCTCCAGCGTGGCCTTGATTCAGAACAAATGAAAGCGTTGAGTGTCTCCAAAAGCTCCAAATAACTTGTGTTTTCTCATCTTATGCCCCCTGCTCCGTGCATTACTCTTTTGTTTGCTTTCCCTTGCCCTGCGTCTAGAGGTGAGATTACAAGTTGCACCATCAGCAGCCAAGCAAGGTCTAAGCCACAAGGAAGGGTCTGAGTCATCTCCCTGAGAGGATATTTTAGCCGTACATCATTGTTTGTTTTCAGGCAGACCAGCACAATTATGCAACATAAATTCTTTTAAAGCATTTGGGACTTCAGTTCAATTTAAAATCTTGTAGGCTTTATGGCCAGAATGAGCAATTACTAAGTGTGAGCATACAAATGAAGGTTTAGGAAGAAGCTTGTGGGGAGGATTAAAGGGCATGTGGAGCCTCACGCATGCACCAGGCAAGCTCCGGCCAGGCTGTAACAGAGGGTGGGAGATTTGAAGAGCCCACGTCCAAAGGTGGGTTATGGTACAGAGCACAGTTTTGCTCTCTCAGTGAGGTGAGCATTTTCTGTGAGCACAAGGCTCGATTGCGATCTCCTGCGAGCGCGTTTCCATGGACTTCAGCAGAGCCGGGTGACTTTGCCTATATTAACTCCTGATTTATGCTGGCTTAAATGGGGATGGAAATCTGATCTATTTAAAAACAAGACTCCGTTGCAACAGGAATAGAGTGAGACATTAAAATGTCTCCAATGTGAGTATTTTATCGCTCCAGGAAAGTGTTGAGCCAGCGGTATAAGGCTCAGACACAGCCAGCATGGCCAGAGGCTGCCTGTTCGCCCTCGGGCAGGGAGGATGGCTGGGGTGGGGACACAGCCCTGGCACGGAGACCACAGTCATTGCCGAGATGCTTTTACCACCACCCTCTGCCTCCTTCCCCTCTCAAGGCAGGGGACCACGTGTGGGTTTTGTCCCTTTGACCTCACAGGGTGACAAAGGCCCCTGTCTTACCTTCCTTTTCTTTTGCTTTAATTAATAGATGGAAAACAAATCCCCAGCCTCAAGCACAAACTCCACATGATCCATTCCTGCACGAGCAAGACGCAAACCCCAGGTGTGTAACCTGGAAAGCTGCATCCACATCCGAAGATCTCGGTGCCGAACGTAACCACAGGGGCCAGGGCCGGTGGGGCGGGAGGCAGCCAGGAGGAAGTACACACCCAGCCCATCTGCCCCAGTGCCCAGCGCAGCCTCGGCACTCATCCGCACTGCCTGCTGCCGTGGAAAACATACACACTTATTCAAACATTACCAGGAGCAGTATGAAAGAAATCAGCAATTCAGCGCTTGCAAATAAAACCAAATTGTCAACAATATTTTTACCATCATCATCATCATCACTATCATCACCACTACTATTTAAAGACCCAGTGCTCGCTGTCGCACTGTTAAACGAGACTCAACCACCACTGTACACACAAGGTCTTGGTCCTTGTGAACTGCAGACCCCAGCAAGAGAACCAGGAGCTAGAGATGCAGCAAGCAGAAAGCAAAGAAAACGATGCCAAAGCCCGGCTTAACATGCTTTCTTTAAAAGGTACTCTCATGATTGTGGGAAGCCTGGCAAATAAATCAGAGTTTACAATGTCAGCCACCTATTTATTTATTTCTCCTTCCATATTAAGGAGTGGAGTCTACACAATTTTTTTTTTCTCTTTTTTAGGGGAATACACAGACAGATTTGTATCTCCACTTTCATTTTTTATTTACACAGATATAAGCTTCATTAAAGCTGGGGGAATTATTGACAACTGATACTGAGGCAATCCAAGGCCAGACTCCGACCTATTGATTTCCCCAAGATTGCGCAGGACGTATGTAGTTCATTGCAGAATACGGCCTTTGTTTGTTTTGTTTATTACTCAATATATAACAATGTGGAATGAAGAACAACACCGAACTGTAGAAATGCCTGAGGATTTCTCTCTAATTGAAATCAGGACTGGCAACATCCTTGTAAATCAAGAGCAGTCAGCCTTTGAGAAAATTCATTGCTTTTGCAAAGTTTACTTTCAAATGGGGTTTAGCTTTAACTCTTTGTCTCTCACACCGGCTCAGCTAAATAATTTCTAATGATTGCTCTGAAGCGGCTACGTGCCGCTCAACAGTCTGAAAACTTCCAGGCACAACAGATGCTGGGCAGGATTCTTATTTATACTAAAGCTGTGAACAGCAGTTGAGAAAAATCAAAAACATGTAACTATTACATTCCTGATATCATTCCAAATTCATATTTTTAAAAAGCTGGATGCTCTTCTGAATCAGGATCTTGGTTCAGTCCGTTAAGAACCTATGGAGTCTCCTTGTAAAATTATGACTTAGATCTCAACTCTACTTAAGTTTGATGCTGCTTTAAATTAACTTTTAATTCAGAACCCGGCAATTGCAATGCAGAGTGCAGGCCACAGAGAGCACTTAACTCCATCAGCAGGTTGGCTCCAGCTACATCTCCCTCTGAGAGCGCTTCAGCGCCCGTAAATGGGTGCCAACCACAGTAAGCAGAAGAAACACCAAAGCGCTGATGTCCTAATTACAGTCCCCTCGTTTCCCACACTGGGGCATTATGAAACACCCAAACTAGAGTGTTTCTGCTTAGCTAAAGATTTCACAATGGGACTTTCTTTCTTCAGCTGTATTTTTCCAAACTCACATTTTCAGAGGCTCTCATTTCAGTGCGTTTATTGGATTGAGATGTCTCGTTATCATTTAGAACAAAAGGGTCATCCTTCCAGCCTGTTGTAAATGGGCAGCACACTGACTGCTAAGCTAGCAGCAGCAGGCTGCAAGAGGCTCAGGTTATTAAGATTAATGCAACAAATTTGAATTCTTCCATCCCCTCCCTCCAGTAGCCCATCTGTGTGTGTGTGTGCGTGTGGTTGGAAGGAAAAGAAAGGGCTCCTATGCTCCAGGATAATAGTGAACGCTACTGAAGAGGAAAAAGGAAAACACTGTTTATCCCTAGCAGGAAGATAATTGATCTATAGTCTGCACACCAGCGGTCTCAACGCAGCCAGTAGCCACACAGCAGAGACTGCAGCTAACCAGAGCCCAAACCAGCCTGTCAAACAAAAGCTTTACAGGGATACCAGGGAGAACAAAAGTAGCACATTTCATTCCTTCGTAATAAATCTCCCATCTTTATTGTGCAGAGATGTTTTGCTCCTGAGCAAGCCGTGTTTCGGAGCGGGGCCCGCCCCCCGCCGCCCCCACCGAAATGCTTGTCAGCGACCCCGAGCACCCAGCCTGAGCTGAGCTGTTTGATCGGCCTTTGGGTTTTATTTTCGCTGCGCACAGCCAGGCCCAGCTGTTCTCTGCATCCTCAGACAGCAGCAGCTCTTGGGCTCTAGCTCTTTCACTCTCTATTTTATGTGCACTAAAGGTAATAAAATAACCATTTCTAAATTTAACTAGCATTACATAATGCAGCTATTTATTATGTAAAGCTGCTGTTTACAACGCCCTGAATATTGATCACTATAAAAAATGCAACGCAGCTAGAGCTGATATAAATTAATGTTACTCTTTTCCTTTCTTTTTGTTTAAAGGATCAATCAAAGTTCTAATTTGTTCTCATGAATTCACCTCTGCAAAGCATGCAAAGCTCCAGGCAATGCATTGTTTACTGTCATTCAGGCTCATGTGCAGCACTCAGCTCAGAATCTGGCAGAGGATATGTAAAGATGACAATTTGTTCATTATCCAAACCATTGGAAAAGGCAAATAAAGCATACTAACCTGCTTTATTTCAGATCGGTACAATTTTTTCTTTTTCTCGGCTATAAAGCAGCAGTGGCAACCACTTAAGAATTCCAGCATTATGGCTGTATATCATCATTATCACCTACAGTAGATTATGAATAGGTATTTTCTTACAATAGCACACGAAGTCTGAGAAAATGAAAGATGTTCTCCTATTCTTTAGGCCTTTTGGGGGTAGAAAGAGGGACAGAAAAAGAGAATTAAATATTAACAGAGCGAACAGATCACTAAGCAAAAAACAATTAAATAGCACAGCATCCATTCAACAATAACACCAAATAATGATGCAACCGCCAGGCGTGGGGTGACATACTAATCATGGATTAAAGGGACTGATTTGTGTCTCATGAGTATTCATGGGCAAAACCTGATATGTGCAACTGATCTTGGGGAAATAATGTTTTGTGGGAAACATGAGGTTATACTAGTGTCTGAGCAAAATGATGATGGCTTTTCTTGACTGTGCCTTTGGGAGAAAGGAAATATTTACCTTTTTATCTTCTACTTTCTTTTCTTGTGGAGTTGTTTTCCTCCTCTCTACCAAATGAGACGCAGTTTTTTTCCCGTCTATCTGCTCATTCTCGTACTTGCCTGTACAAATACAGGTGATCATAAAAACCCACTCCCGTCATTTGACGTCACCCAGAAAATCAAGGGTTAGAATGAACTATGGAGCGTGCCATCGTGGGCAGTATTCCTCTAACGGCATCCACTACTCAGTGTTTCTGATGATGAATCTCCCCTATAAACAGAGAAAGAGACGGTGTAAATCCAGCCCCATACCAGATGTGTTGTCAGCAACTGCACATGGCTTGTCACATGGGGAAGCGTCCATGGGACAGCAAACAGAAAAATGTCCTGCCTAGGTGGGAGCATATTTTCTGTACCTTAGATTTGCCTGGCTCAGCTTCAATGCAAAGATTGCTGTTAATCCTACAGTACCATGCAACTTCATTAAAAAGCTAAAACCACCAATGGGCCAAATTACAGTCTCCTGGAGAAATTTCCTTCATAGACCAGAGAAGACCCCAAGAAACCAACTAGTCCTGTACTGAGAAAATGTCAAATATGCTAAATAGCTTTCTCTCTACTCACTCCATGAGGGCGAAGAAGGTGACATCCCCCTCGTGGAAAGCCACAGAGCTCTACAGCTCTTCCAGGATCAGTCCTGTCTCCTGCTCCTACTGCTCCTGGGCCTTGCATCATCACACTGGAAGTCTTCTGCTAGCCTCCAGCCACTGCCAAAGCCATCAGGTACGAGATGCGAGAGGAGCAGTGCTGCCGAGGCCATCTTAACTCCCGGGGTCAAGGATCAATGTGCCCCCTCTGCTCCACTCTTCAGTCTCCACTCACATTCTTCACTCAGCATCCACCTGCCTGTACCAGACTCCTTTCAGCCCCAGGAAGGAAAATCGTCTCTAGTGGTGTCTGAACACCAGCTATCGCCATGTAGGTAGGGTTCCATGTGCTTTGTGCAAAAGACTCTCCGGAAATGATCCTTCAGAATATTTTCCACTAAACCACTACTCTAAAACAAGGAGAAGGTCACCCATGACTTCAGCGTCACTGAGGAGGCCATTGCTGGGCATCCTGAGGTGTCTGACTTACATAGCTCCAGCCCTGGTAGAGCAAACTGGTTTCTTTTCCCCATTTTACAATTTGGAAAGTCCCCGATTCCTCCATCTACATCCTCATCTCTGCCATCAATCAACAATGTCGGTGCTTTAACTGTTTGTTAACACTGAGCTTGCTCTTCTCTATCAGCCTCTGAGCAGTTGTCTTCTTTTCAGCACTGTGAAAAATCCAGCAGCTAAGGCAGTACATTTTTATAATCTTAATGGAGCTCGTGCTTTAAAGTTTAAAGGAGCTTAAACAGTGGGAAAGCCCCTGCAGAAAATCCAGTGTTTTCACATGCAAGTCAGGTTTTTGGTTGTGTATTAGCTGTGTTATTTTCAGTAGCCAGTGTTTCATTTCTGTTCAGAAGCAAATGTAAAAAAAATAAGTGAGCAATTTATAATGAAATAATCAATGCTGGTGGTGAATTTGCTGGTGCCTGTGCACTTAGCCTTGCCTATGATCAGAAATTTCTCTTGGGGGCAGCATTTCTTACAGAGATGGATGGATTTATTTTCCATCTTCAAAATGTTTACTAGCACATCTAGCTCTCCTGCTCCAGCCGCACTCCTGGTTGAAGGCCAAGAGCTCCCCCCGCTAATGCCAGCAGGGGAGAGTAGAGGCATTGGGAGGTGGAACAGCAGCCCAAAGACAACCCAAAGGCAGGCCACTGTCTCTTTCCCTTCCCTTGAATACCCCTCCCCTTAGCATCCCTAGGTCAAGTATTCACAAGACAGTTGCAGTCCACCCAGCCTACCCTCCACGGGGCTTCAGAGGGCCTCTGCCCTAGAGTGGCCTTCACAGGAGCACCAAAGCTCAGGCTGCCCGTAGTGACACCAAGCACCAGGGGATAACTAATGCTGGTGACTCTCTGCAGCTGTGTCCTCACAGCAAGATGAAGCATATGGAGCTGACTTGAGGCTGCCAAGAGCCCGAAGTCACCTAACGTCTGCCCACATTGCTCACTTTAGTGCAGTAGGGAAGCCTTCGGCCTCAGGTGAGTAGTGTTTAAAACCTGTTTAGGAAAAGCAAGAAAAACACCACTGACACAAGCTGCAGCGGGCACAAGGAGCTGTCGCGCTGGGCAGGGATGTCTGCCGTGATGAGACCTCTGTGCACCTCGGCCACCCCAGGGACATGGGTGAGAGCACGAGCCTTGGTGCGGTTAGGACTCTGCCTCCTGCCCTAAGCCTTTAAGGGGCTTGTTTTATCAGTGTGGGATACTGACAGATCTGCTGGTCAGGAGGCTGCAGACCACGCCAAGCTGACAGAGAAAATGCAGCCAAGTCATGCTCTGTGAAGGTCAGATGCAGGATGCTGCCCCACAGACATGCCAGGAGGTTACAGAGCTATAAATGTTTAATTGCTTTCTCCACATCAGTCTCAATGGGTGAATGAAGCCCTGCAAGGTGGATGGGAGAAGCAGATGCACCGTTTGCTTTAACGCTCGGGACTATGGGCTCTAAAATCCTGCCCGTTTCTCAGGAGCATGCATCCAAACTAGGTGAAAAATATAGCTGAGGATAGCTAATTAATTGCATGGCCGTTAGCAGTCCGTGAGGATTCAACTCTCCTGTGAACTAAACGTGAAGAATATGGCTGAGGTTCAACATCTTGGAAAGAAAGTGTTAATGAGTGAAGCACTAAAGAAACTAAGCCGTACATTGTGAGGGAGACGAGACTAAGAGCAGAAGGGTGTTCCTGCAGGGAATAGTCCCAGAAACCTGGATGATTACACAGCACAAAATAAACTGAGGAGCTTTACATCAACGAAACTTCACAAAACTTGCCAGGTGGGATGTCAGGAGTTCAGTATTTACCAACAAAGTGGCAAGGACTGTTGTACTTACAGCTAACCTAGTCATGGCAGCTCCAAAATAGACACTTCTGAAAGCAGGCAGTGATAAACCCAGGCCATTTTTGGACACTGTCCTCTTCTTATTCCCTTTTGTGAGCTCCAGTTCGCCTGGAAACCAAGGTGACTGATTTTCATCTTGCTTATGCGACCATAAATCAGAAGCAAATTTAGCAAAGTCAAGAAGGTGATGTGGGTGTAGCGGGCTGGAGTGCCTGAGAACTGTCTTTATTGTTATTATTAAGCCATAACTGCATGTGGGACTATAAATCAGCCCATCCTGCTGACAATGGAGTGTAGGTAGCACTACACTTTCCTAACCAGCCTGTGACTGGTAGGGGTTTGTGGCAACTCACACTAGTGAACTCATGAGCTCCTCCACTATCAGGAAGAGCCGCGGCTCTTCCCTTCCCGTCCGTGGTGTGGCCGGGCCACTAAAACCCCCCCCACTTTCTTCCCTGACGTCCAGATCTTTGTCCCTACCTGAGTTTTGAAGTGCTTCTCTGAGCAGACAGTCTATTCTGAGGGCTTTTGGGCTTGTTAAATACAGCAGCTTTTCACAGAGGGAGCAGAAGACTTTTCTGCAGAAATGAAGCAGAGCAAAGCGTAGTCTGCCTGAATTTACGCTGGATGTGGCTGGTTACCTGTACTCACTGTCCATAGGTTTGGGAGGATGAGAATCTTACTGCAGAGGTGTGCAGTTCTGTTTGGTGCTGTAGAAGATGCTTCTGGCCTTGTATTCCTCTCCCCATCCATTCATCATAGGGCAAATTCTCCTCGTTTTTTTTCTTACCGGGAATCTCCCCATCCCTGTTGAGCACAATGCTCATATCAACAGCATCAGGGATCTAACCTGGGGTATCCCAGTGTCAAAACCACGAAGCTGAACTGACTGACAGTAGTCCCAACAGCTGTAATCAAGCAGGTAATTGGCTTACAGACATCCCTGCGTGGGGCAATGATCAGCTGGTGAGATAGGATTCCAGGCAGAGAGGGGTCCCTCGTCCTCAGCTTCCTAGGGCCACTGCCACCCCAGGACATGAAACCATCTATGACTTCTTACAGGACACTCCTGGGAGGGCCTCAGAAACACGGATCAGACCTGACATGTCTGGATGTTAAAGGGAGGTCATCCCTCAGCCTCCGTGTGTGTTGTAAGCAGGTCGCCTTCGCTTCGTGGCCAACGAAGAGGGCTCTTTTTGCCTGCTGTCTGCCTTCACATCCTTTGCTTCAAAAGCCAGGGCCCTGTTTTCCAACTGCAATACTCTGTCAGGTCTTGGGGGAAGGGCGAACAGGTCCTTATCTTTAGTATCATAAAGAAGAGCTACAAAAACATCTTGAAGAGTGTCTAGCCCTCCCCCTCTCAGTCTACACGAGTAAACATCTTCGCTTAGGTGTGCCTTTTACCATATTAATAGCTACTTCCCTTTCCGTAATCACTGGGTTATTGCTAAAGAAATTGCAGCACCGTTAATAGCTAGTGACCCATAAATCCAGTACAACACCAAAGGTCAAAAAGTTATCTCATGCAACAAACTCACTTTGATGAATTGGTACCATTCCCTGGAACATTTTTACAGTAATTTTAGGAGTCGTAACACGTGCTGCTTCAACTTTTTGACATGCAACTAAAAATAGCAAGCGCTGCAAAGCCTGGGAGAACAGCTTCAAGTTCAGATCTGAGCTGAAAATCCCCTGTGTTTCAGGATGTTCACATGAGTGTTTTGATTTCAACATACCACAAAGACAAGGTTAAATCAAGAAGTTTGGATATGAATCCACTGCAGGAAAGGGACAGGTAAGAAAAACGGGTGCCTGCCTTCATCTTATTTCTATTTAAAGAATCACAGTATCAAAAGCCTGGCAACTGATTTGAATGCAGAGGCCAACTCAGAGCGATCAGTGATCATAAGCAGATGCTGCTTAGGCTGTGGCTGCTGCGCTGTTTGCTGTGTCTGCCACCATGTCACCACACAGGTGTACCTCCCCATCTCCGGCCTTGCTCACCCACGGTGCAATGTATAATAGTGCTCGCTCGCCTCGCCAGGCAGAGAGGAGGCCATATGAGTCGCTTCATTTTTGCCAAGCACTTTGAGACTGTTGGAAAAAAGGTGCTGTTATTACTACTGTTGATCGCAGCAATTTGCTGGCTTTCTGCTAATTCCCTGTCCTACGGGGAAGGAAGACCCTTGGGGAGGTTTTGAGCTCAGAGGAAAAACAGGCGCTGAGCAGATGTGTACCAGGAGGCCCGACAAGCAAGGGGCAGCTTGAACTCTGCATCCTGTGAGCCCACAGAAAGCCAAGCCGTGGCTTACAGCCCTCTGCCACGGCCTTTCCTGCACTGCCCTGACTGCTTGGGTAAGCAAGAGGATCCCTGAGCTTTTCATACAGCCGATTACTGAGAAAATGTGGAAGCCTGGCCCATTTTTGTTCGTGTTTCCATAACTCCCCTCCGACACGTCGGCTGTTCTTTGATTTGGCCTGGATAATCTCATGCGGTGGGCTGTTTCAGCCCCCCGGGACGCGGGGTGACTGCATTCGAAGCGGCGAGGAGGAGGCTCTGCCTTGTTTACGTTTCGGAGCATGCATGCTAGCCTGCGATCCTGTGGGCTGTTCCGGTTATCAGGCACGGCACTGCTCTGCTGGCAGCTCCCCCACCTCGAGCTGTAGTGAGCAATGCGACGCGTTAGGTAATCCGCAGTGTGGGAAGGGTGAACACCCTGCCATTTACTGGCTATTTATACACCCAGATTGGCTTTCTTTCCCTGCCTATTACCTTTATTTTAAACCAGGTTGTGAAAATTCAAAAGATCTTTTTGAAACTCTTGTCTCCCCTCTCGGCTGGATGCAGCCAAGAGCATTTTCTCCATTCCCACCAAAACCTCCAGAACACGTTGCCGTGCAGGAGCCGGGGCGAGGCAGCACCCCCGCCACCGGGACGTGAGGTGAGGGGAAGACTGGGGATGAAGAGGAGGACCGCGGCCGCAGAGGTGCCAGCCAGTCCAGCCATGGGAGAGCAGCGTAGTGTTTGGGCTTTTCTCAAGGGTTTAAGAGCTAAGGCTGGAAAATCAGTCCTTTCGTTAAGGCTTAAGGGCACATTTTGAGACAGCACTTGCTGTGAAAGCCAGGCGGATAGGTGCAGATGTCATTTGTTGGGCTTGGATGGGACCAGCATCTCTGCTCCTCCAGCTTTCCTGCTATTCGCTGTCAGATCTGATCCGTGCAGGCACTGTGGATCCCCGTCATTAAATTCTCGGCAAGCTCGGGTGTGATGTTTTGGGGTAATTCAGTCCAAGCTTGTGTTGTGTTTGCTGGGCTGTAGACAGAAAAGACAATTACACAGTCCTCCTCCTGTACCCATTTGTCCACCCTTCCTTTTATAATAGGGATCTCTGTATCATTTCCTTCACAGAATATTATCACACTTACACCGCAGGAGAAATAGCAGCGTGAAGTTTAACGCTGCCCTGGCCCCGTTGTCAGATGCAGGTTGGGTAACCAGGCTGCTCTTTTCAGCCACAGGAGGCTCCTAGGCAAAACCAACAACATGCAGAGGAAAATATTTTGCACTCACACAAAGTCTTTTGTGGCAGGAGCTCTCAGCGTTGTACCCACAACAATGAATCAGGCCTCACAATGCTCCTTTGGAGTGGATTAGCACAATCACACTTTTTGGACGTCTATCTCAGAGCCAGTTAAGGTCAACTCATTAATTCCAGTGTGTTCTGCTGCGTGATAACTGGATCAGCTCGTCAGGGCACTGAATCTGTGGGTCACGGGGCCCTTTCCCTGACTGCCCACTACGTCAGTGTGAATCAGCGGACGCTCAGGCTTTCCCTTAAGCTATTTCCCAGATGCTGAAAAATCCCGGGATTCTGCAGGGACTCTCACAACAGAAAGTGATTAGCAGGCTCAGTCGAAGCTGTAGAACCTGATCAGCTCCCAGTTCCTACTTACTTTCCCCTGAGGAACTATACAGCAGGAAAAGTGCCCGCCTGTGCGACTTTCTACCCACTGTGGCCCCACTGGAGGAGGACCTGTGTGCTGCCAGCGGCTCCCGTGGGCCCGGGTCACCAGCGGGCATTACTGAGCACGCTGGGGTTAGACCGAGAATGCTATCGGGACAACGTCCAAGGGAATTTCATGGATTTCACTGTTAACAGTACATCGAGCCTACGGGCACCATTCTACAGAGCCGCCTGCCAAGAGCAGCAGCAATCCCGTTTGTGCAGGCATTGGGGTTGGGATGGGAGCTGTACGGGCAGCGGAGAGGGGGGCTGCACCTCCTCATTCTCCTCGTCACCATGTCATCTTTCTGCAGGGGCAGCAACCTGGCAGTAATTAAAATAAAATTTAATAAGTGAACAAAATAGATGCATAAACAAACGTGGATCCTCACAATGCAAATTAAAGCCATATTGCAGGAGAAATCGAATCCAAAGTATGCAAACAGCCAAACAAACAAACAAGCAACAAAATAAAACCAATTATTTTTTGAGGGAGTCACAAATGAGTAAACAAAACAATGAATGCCTCTGGCCTCCAGCATCCGCGCACTGGCACTATCACAGCTCCCTGGGAGCAAGGCCTGGGCTTCCTTTTGAAGTCCCTCCTGCCTCACCGTGGTCCCCCTCTACCCTGTGGCTGATTTATCTCGGATTAAAAAGATTTAATTGTGACACACGGCTTTGTCCGATGGACCTGCGTCCTGATTTCGGCTGGGATAGAGTTTGTTGCCTTCCCAGTAGCTGCTGTGTTTTGGATTTAGTATGAGAACAATGTTGATAACACACTGATGTTTTTAGCTGTTGCTAAGAAATCAAGGACTTTTTCCAGTTTCCCGTGCCCAGCTAATGAGCAGGTGTGCAGGAGCTGGGAGGGAGCACAGCAGGCAGCTGGCCCAAGCCGGCCAACGGAAATATTCCATACCATGGATGTCATGCTCGGTTTATGAATGGGGGTCAGCCGGGGGGCAGAAAAATCCTTTTCCATAAGTTCCATGAGTTTGGCAAGCTCTGCGAAATCCGGGAGATCTGCAAAATCCATGAGCTCTGCGATCGCTGCTCAGGAACTGGCTGCGCAATTGGTCGTTGGGCAGTGGGAAAAACTGTATTGTGTATCGCTCATTTTGCACATTCATCATTATTATTATTATTATCATTATTATTCCTTCCTTTATTGTGTTATTAAGCTGTTTTTATCTCAACCCATGAGTTTTACTTTTCGTCCATTCTCCTCCCCATCCCACTGCCGTGGTGGGAGCGAGTGAGCGGCTGCATGGTCCCAGTTGCTGGCTGCTAGGTTAAACCACGAAAACCGGGCTTTTATTTTTGGTTAAAGCCATACGTTAGGCAGACTCCCAGAAGGATGAGGATTTTTTTTTTTTCATTTTCCTTGTAGCATCCACTTTAGAAGAAATTAATTTCTCCCCCCCCCCGATTGGCCATGCAGTCTTACACGACTTCCCTGCATTGTCTGAAAACCTGTGTAGACGGTTGGTCTATTGTGAGAAACCACAGGGAGTTTTTAAGCTGTCGCATCGCAGTTACCAGCTTTCGCTTCACCAGGATGAAAACAGACAACAGCGAGAGGAACGGGGTTCCGGAGATCTCCAGCTAACTGTTTCCAATTAGGAAGCGACTTCGGCTCATTCCACCGCTGCAGCCAGCCTTCGTTAGCAGCACAAATTGCTCGAATCCTCGCTCAGGCTCCGATTCAAGGAAACTTCCCTGCTCAGCAAAGCGCTTCAGCATGTGCCCCAGCCCTGCTGAAGTCACTGAGGTTGCCGCAAGCTCTCCGAACGGACCATGAGCTTCTCAGCCTTCCCCATGCCAGCGTCCCCCAGCCTGCGGGACGGGCAGGATGGAGAGAGTCCCCACCACACGGTCTCCAGGCTCCCTCACTCCGCAGCCGCAAGACCGGACTCAAGCACTCTTGTCTCCTTCATCCAAGCACAGCTTAAGCACAGGCCGTCCTGCTGCTTTCAGCACCTCGCTGCCCAAACGGGCGGCACGGCATCTATCGGACTGCATTGTAACCAACCACCCAGTGACACATTTACTATTTACCCCACTTCTTGGCTACTTTTATTGATTTTCGCCAGGGATTATTCACGCTTTCTGGCCGAGTAGTGTTCCACGTCAGTGCGGGTGACAGGATCTGTCCCTCATTTATTGTCCTTCCTGGTTTATTGCCTTTGTTTCTCTTTTCACTGATTAATTACAACCATTGCACTCCGTGGAGCGAACTCCTGCTGTATGGCGGCTGTGTGATCTCAGTGCCATGAATTATAGATGCCTGACATATCACACCAAGCTATTATGATTTTTTTTTTCCACAAGCAAGCTATGAATTATGAAGGAGATCTATTAAATTTATAATATTCTCTATCTTTGGTACAGGAATGGGAAGGCACAGCCTGAAGATGCCTTTATATCACCCTCCCCTCCCCCTCCAGCCTTGGGCACAGCGGACAACACAAGTTCCAGTACGGATTCGGTATATTCAGTAAAAATGATTAGTGTTATGGAGATGTTTGCCCCGGTGTCCTTCCCGTTAGTTGTAGGAGCGCATCTCACAGGTTTATTCGGATTTCTGGGGGCTGCCGTGGGGCCAGGACCCCCGGTGCAAGGGGCTGCGGGTGACACAGCCCCGCAGAAACGGCCCCACCACCCACGCCAGCTCCCTCAGCTGATTCTGCAGGAAAACTGAGGGCAGTGAGGTGTTCTGATGGAGGAGCCAAGAAAGGCTTTGACAATGAATACTGGTGGTCTTTGGAGAAGAGGCTACCACCACCCAGGGACAAGAGCCACGGCCCTCAGCACCCTCCCTGCAGCCATCTCCCCTCAAGAGTCTCCCCTCAGCACCCTCCCCGTGGCCATCTCCCCTCAGGGGTCTCCCTCCCCGTGGCCATCTCCCCTCAGGGGTCTCCCCTCAGCACCCTCCCCGCGGCCATCTCCCCTCAGGGGTCTCCCTCCTCCCCCCCTCCATCTCCCCTCACAGCTCTCCCCTCGGCCGCCCTTCCCGCCGTTCTCCCCCGGG
>Ga0065711_1004245_pt1 | contig 24418 bp, 15 predicted proteins | sample Hoacrofraction12_FD_59098 | JGI IMG/M metagenome (GOLD analysis project Ga0065711, IMG submission 59098) | Hoatzin crop microbial communities from Cojedes, Venezuela - Epithelial fraction 12 v2 (version 2) | ecosystem: Host-associated > Birds > Digestive system > Esophagus > Crop | place...
GGGGGGGGGGGGGGGGAAACAACCTTGGAGGATGCAGATAAAAACGTCTTCCCAGAAGGATGACAACACACTACATTTTCTTTCTCTGCCCCACCTAGCCCCGTCTGCCAGCCGCTGCAGGCATGAGACAGTCCAGCGGTGCAGGAGGAGATCAGCGCACAGCTCCAGCGTCATGGCAGCAGCGCGTAAGGCTGGAAGGCGCGATCACTGGTCCTGAGAGGGAAACTCCCTCCCAGCTCCAGAGAAGCAGGAATAACAATGGTAAACGAGGTCTTGGGAAGACAGTCTGTAGGAAAAAATAGACTCAAGCGCTAATGCTCCTATGATAACACTATAAGTGTTCTTCTAACACTCAGTTCAGTCTTAGAAAGGTAATTGTTACTAGTTGGAGACTCCGTGTTTCTTCTCAGCTGCCCAGCAAAGCTGTCAGTAACAAGAGAGGTTGCAATTCAGGGCCTGCATTCCAGTGCTCTTCCTGGTTATGCCTCAGGCCAGAAAGCTTTGCTTCAAGAACAGCTTCTTGAACTGTTATTTTTAGTTTAATAGCTACAACTACAGTAAGAGCAAAGCAGGCCTTGGCCTACACACTCCGTCAATGTTCTTCCTATTTCCAAGAGCAGGAAATGTAACTAGGCTTTTCCTATTAGCCCAGCTAATTTTTGCACACCGCTGTCCTCAGCATACCTTCCGAGTGGGGAAGGGAAAAAGCAGGGCTTCACCGTGTGCTGCTGCCATGGTGGATGCTGTGCTTTTGCCAGGCACTCATCACTTAGAAACATGAATAAAAACCTGGTGAGTCATGGGACTTACATCATTCCGCTTGCCTTCATTGGTGGACCCTGGTAATTAATTTACAGATGTGCTACTTGTGAATTATCAGATTCCACCCGTGGCTTACTCCCTGGTTGATGATGACATAACCAGAACTTTGCTGTTAACTTATTCTATATTTAACACAGATTTTCCTCAATTCCCTGCTGTATTTCATAGGCAAAGGTCCAGATTCTGATCTCAGCTGCCTGCAGCGATGTAAATGGCAGCCACTCAACCGATGCCGATAAAGTCACTCTGGAAATTTAGGACTTGACCTTAGAGACACCTCTCATGTCAGCCCCTGTAATGACTGAAACAACACAACTTCAGAGCTGGTGGCTGCCTTCCTGCAGGACCCTCACATTCCCCAGTTACATAAGGTTCATGATCCCAAATGAAAGAGAACCAACTCTTTAAATTTGTAGAGTCCTACCGAAACAACTGCTTCTGGCAACAGCAACTGGATGGTATGCTGCCTAGTGTGCTTTCTGAGGAAAAGGGGATATTTTAGTAACAGATGCCAGGGAAAGTCCTTATTGAAAAAAGGGTCCCACAGTTCTCAGTGATGTTCGAGATGATATAACCCCACTCAACATGAAGTGGCTGCTAGATTTACTTACCAGTCATGAAGGAAAGGAGCTGCATTTGCTGCATTTAACCTCAGGGCTGAAAAGTGAACAAGCTTTATAGACCCCGTTTGGTGGTCTCGCAGCCGTGCCTGTGCTTGGCCACGGACCCACATCTCTGATGCTGTCATCAACACGCATACGTCCACGGGAAGCGTCCTTGGACAGAGAGGCTCTTTGCCTTACCACTAATACGAGCACTGTTGGTGGGTTTCTGCTGCAAGAACGCTGGTTCTCAGTGAAGATGGCCCTTAACCTCAGATACAAATGTAGATACAAAATCTCCTTTGATTATTTTTTTCTTTTTAATGCTACAGTCTGGATGTTAGTGAGTAAGGGGCGTGGACATTTTTCTGGCTTTACTTAGTTTCTGAAGGGCCAAATAATCTGAATAGGTTACGTTGCACATTTAGAGGCTGCCATAGCCATCAGCATGTTACTGCTTTAAAGCTTTGGCACACCATTGTTAAAATCTCAGAGAGCAGCTATAATCTCCAACATGGTTTCCTGGCCACAAATACAACAGAAGGAACAGTCTCATTTGTTCCTAGATCACTAGTTTTTACAAAGAAGGTCACCTGTCTTATTAAAACTTGTCTGAATGTTAGTGCAGTTAAAAAGGCCAGAGCAAGAAATCTGGGACAAGGCATGACCTTGTAATGCAACATAAATCTAGAAAATTTAAACAGGATGGATCTTTTCAGAATAACTAAAGCTTTACAGTGGAAAAGAAATATTTCTCTTTGTAAAGAAAAAACTTTTCTAGTTTATGAGTGATAATACCACAGCCTGCCTCAAGTGTTTTAGCAAATGCCTGTCATTCACATAACAGTACATATTTTTTTCCCAGACAACAGTAAAGCTGAAAACACATATTTGTCAAAAGGGCACAACTGTAGCAAAATGTAATTCTAAGTATTGCTTTTGGCCTCATGATGTATTTGATTTTGGTGTTACGAGTGCACAGCTGCAAAAAAGCTGTCCCTTTCTAATGCGAGCTTTAAGGGGGAGGGATGCTTTTAATCTGGAATGGTGCATGGTCTTCGGAAGAAAGAATGCTAATGAAGTGCTTGTAAGGCTCAGGATGTTTTAAATAGTTGTTAGATACTAGAAATGACATTTGGATGACTCACTGCAATGCAGAAAACAAGCTTCAGGTCATGCATATAGAACTTTACACTTACTTTGTTAATAAGTTTTAATTACACTTTATAACGATTGGCAATTACAACAAATCTAAATAAATTTTCAGAAGGTCCCATAGTTCAACCAGCTGTGCCTGACCAAAAGGGAGGTTGCAACATAATTATAACAAGCACCTACAAATACACTTGCATACACTCATAAATTTATCCTGTATTTCCTATAGTTACTGTCCTGCACTCACCTGGAGGGCAAAGATTTTTCACAGATATGTCTATCACAGTTCTTCGTTCTTTGTTTCTGTAGTCTAACGTCACACGTCTGTCAGTGATTCTGCTTAGTTCTTTTGGAAATATAGCCAATAAGGGTCTCATCCTTTCAGATGTGTTTAAAAATGGTGACAAATATTCTGGCACAACCCACATCTACTTTGATATTTATAGTTTTGTCCTGCCCCAAAATATTTTAGCAGTTGCTGGCCTCTTTGGTATCTACAAAATTTTCAGGCTATGCAACTGTTAGAACTCCTGTTAAAGAAGATCTTGGCTTCAGAGCCTCTGGAAATTTCCCTTTTCTGTGAGGAGCTGCCACGAATTGTGAAGAGCCTATATTCGCTGCAGTTTCTGACATTCTAAGCGCACACGAGTGCAGTGCGTTTTCCTCTGCTGCTGTCTTATACTAGGCAGTCCGCTACATGTTGAACTAACCGAATCGTCTTATTTGCGCAGTGCTGATATAACCTTGTGTCATTTGTTTCTTCGAGCGCTCTTCTCTCCGTCTCCAGCTTCATCCGTACAGTCTTTGATGTACCCGCTGAACAGCAGATAGCATTTATGGTGGTGAGCCTGGAACTACGTGCGTGCTGATTGACACCCCGCCATGCGAGTATTGCTCGTCCCACCCGCTGCTACCGCGGGAACTGCTCTACCCGCTTTTCTTCTTTCCTCTACCTGGCTGCTGATACTAACCTGTGAAGAATCTGTGATATTAATCTGTGATGAATCTGTGATTCTGTGATTCTGTGAATTGACAGAACTGATGGTATTCTTTCCCTTTTTCATGTTTAACTCAAAATGATTGACCAGTCAAAAAAGTTCCAGGAGGGGCATGCACAAATGGAATGATAATGGCTCCTAGTACATTTCCTGAAGAGAAGGAGCACAATTTGGTTCGTGTTGTGACAGCCCACCATGGCCAGAATGATGGCCAAAATGTGGCAAATCAGTGGCTGTGATGTTTTAGCACAGCTAGAGCAGGGCAATGGCAGTGGAAAGAGTATTTCACAGATGTGACTTTTAAAGTTTCATAAATGATGCAATAGGACAGGATTGCTCAGCTGAATTATAATATTGAAGTAAAGCTTATAAACAAATTTATAAATAAAAAACTCTCAGACATCTGTTACAGATTACCTATCGGATGAATAGACTTGGAGCTAAAGATGAACATGTTCAAGTTTTATTTCACTTATGCCTTTACCACTCCCACTATTCCTACATTATTATCCTTCTTATGCCCTACTGCCCCCCAAAGAGAATTTCTAATCAGGATTTGATTGAATAGAACAGTGCTCTATCACAAAAATGCCCCAGTCCATGACAAATTGTCAAGTGTTGACATTTTATTTGGTGAAAAATTAAAACAATTGTGCCTGAACTGAAAAAGATGCTGTTAGAAAATTATTTCGGTGTCATTGAGGAAATGTGGATGCTTAAAAATTAATCATACATTCAAACAAAAAAGCTATGTATGACTGGGGACATTCAAGATTTGCAAATAAATATTTCATGAAATATTCACTGCTTACTTGACAGTGGTTGCAGAGTGCAGTTTTATACCAAGAAAAATGCCACAAGAAAGGCAACATGCACTGAATGGTCACAGGTATGTAAAAAGACAGAAGTCATTAACAGAGACGGCTGAGCTCTAGTATATGGCAAAGCCATACCTAGTGGCCTGACATGGTCTGACGACAGGTATGCAGCTGTCCTAGGAGATCCCAAAAGTCTGTATAACAGCACAGGGAACTTGAAAGATCGTTATTAGATATAGGTCTGCTTGAAATTCCATATTTCATCAGTTTAATGTTGGGTTTTTTTTTTTTGCTATTGATTTCTCTGGCTGTGAAAAAACAATGTGGAAAATGACATTTAAAAGATCCATTTGGAACTATCAAAGTTGTGCTGGGCCTCATTTTATACTATATAGACTGTTTAAAACACAGGAGTTGTGTTGATTTGCATTGATTCTAGGCAAATACTGGAAAATACATTGACAAAAAATACTAAATAGCAGAATAGCAGACTGAAGCATAAGCAGTTGCCTGTGTTTATGTTCATTTTGTGCTAAGAGAATATACTGCCAGCCGGTAATACCTGCATGGAATTTAAAGCATGCCATTTTGAAAAGCTTAAAGCAATAATAACTCTTCTTTTCTTTACACTTGCACTCTCACATCCATCGTTCTTCACACGTCTGAAATCCCCTGCCTTCCTATTTCATAATACTGATCATACAGTTCCTCTAGCTTATGGGGTTTTTTGTTTTGTCTGGCAAGTCGCTCTGCAGAACGCCAGACTGGTTCTTTGCTTCCTATGCAAACCTCTAAAAAGTTCTGAGTCAATCTGACAGAAGAAATAATTCATTTTTATACATTAGTGCACCTGCTTCCATACTGCTGATAGAGTGAGCATATATGGGCAAGTGTTTTCTGAACAATGATATAGATGAATTTTTATTTTATCTACATGGAAGATTAAGCAAAAAATTCTCAGAGAGTGTGCTAAAAAAACGTGACAGAACAGTTACTGGGCTCTTGCTCCCCAGATGTATTACTCACATGAACAATGCTGGAGAAGGAGCTTCTTTTCATCCACTTCTCAATTCTTTTAATAGAGTTGTTGCAAGTGGAGGGAAAACGCCACCTTTTTTGCTTTTGGCAGCAGTGTCTTAGGTTAGGATTCACATGGATTAGCAGGACAGTGGTATTCAAACTCACTAAAATCTTGCAGCCCTTCCCAGTATTATCTTTTGAATAGGCAAGATAGATCACGGGCCACAATGATTTGTGGAGCAAACACATCTATTCTGCATTTTGACTATCAATTAAGTGTACAAAGGTAGAAAGTTAAAAACAACAGTAAATTTCTCATTGAGCTTTTCTGATTTTTCTCTAGGCTGAGAGAGAATGGTGCAATGGAGTTGCATGAAATGCTTAAATTTCTTGCCATTTCTTATCTCATCCCTTTTCTTCAAGGGTACGTGGAACAATCACCTCGCCAGACTTCTGCCAAAGAGGTGTCTGTCACTGGGGCTAAGGAGACTTTATTACGCTGCTGAATGAAATTAAGATAGATGTATTGAACAGGACAATTGCTGTTGTTTTTCTGAGATTTTGTTTGCTTATTTCAGTGTCGCACTGTTGACATCACTAACTACAAATCTAGGGAGAAAAATCAATCAAGAAAACACAATGAGATCATAGGTTTTATAGGACGATGCTCTTGGGTTGCTAATATTTGTTTATTTTTTTCTTTTTTCAGTTAAAAAAAAAAGAAAACCTTGACAACAAAAAACCCGAAACATCCAGTCTTCCCCCCCACGCACCAAAAAAAACCCCAAACCCACTCCAACACCTCACTCCAACTTTGACCAGGCCACTTAGTTAGTCTGGTTTCTAGTTTAGAATTATAAACTGCTAGAATGTCATTACTGTAGAAAAGTGTAAGGTAATCTGTCATAAATGCCACCTATGTATTTCAGTAATGGGAGCCATTCACAAACCAAACAATAGGACTCAGCTCAAAAGCAGAACTAACTAGTCAAATCACAAAAATGCTAACTGCATTCCTTATATAGGGACCGGAAAAAACAATGAAGCTTGTTCTGGCGTATTCTTATCTACCTAGAGCTGGTAACAAATGTCTCTTGTCTAAAAAATGGGTTCCTTCCAGCAACCAGTAGTTTTGGGATTTCCCAAGTTAGAAGTTGTGTCACAATCAATAATTGAAATAGAAATGATATACTTTTGTATTAAACTTGCTCATATTTTGGGTCTTATGGCCACTTTTGGTGCGAGTGTCACAATTAGGCTAATGCCCTGTGAGAAGTATCACCTTCTATTTATTTCAAGCCCACTGCCTGCTGGATTGCTCTGCATCCCTTTTTCTTGTATTGCATGACAGAATGAATGACAGTTCAGTATGCGTCTTCCCCACAAGATTCAGGACTTTATGAATAACGATGATACTCTTCCAGTCTTTAAGAGAAGGCTACTGAAAAGTTTAAGTTTCTTTAGTCTCTCCTCATCCAAAAATTGTTCCATATTCTGTCAGTTGTTTAAAAGTGTATTAATAAAAAATTAAAAATATTTCTTTTCAGGACACATATCCCCTTGTTATATCGCTAATATGTACATATATTATTAATTACTGTTTACTTGATAGCACAAGAGAACTAGCACATTCTAGTGATACTATTTTGCTTTGTGCAAGTACGTACTGTAAGAACTTTCATTTGCTTTGTTTACTGTAAGGGAGTGTAATAGTGAGGTTTTCAAAGCAGTCACAGCTGCACTTAGTGAAGACAGTAAGAATTCTATTTATTTATTTATAGATTTTAAAGCTGGAAGAGTCCACCATGATCATCTATGTATCAGCTCATGTAATAGAGACTACAGAACTTCCCTGAATTTATGCTCTTATGAACATCTGAGCGTATGTTGTAGAACTGAACCAAGGCTTAATGTAAAAGTCATAGAGTATCCATCATAGGCCTAATGCACTATTCCAGTTGTTAATCAGTGTCACACAAACTTCTGTATTTTATTCCTAGTCTGAATATGATACTGTCCAGTCCGTGAGGCAACTACTTGTATTCCTCACCCATTCATAAACTGTCTGCTTACACATGTAACTAAAACACGCATTAAGAGACAGAACATGATAGAAGAGGAAAAAAAAACCAAGGCTTTTCAGAACTGTGCTATAAATCTCTTCATAATATTTAAATATAATAGCACTTCATGAAAGTTTAGTAAATGATCTAAGCACATGTGAACATAGTATATTTCAAAAGAAATGTTATTTTTTATGAATTTGAAAATGTATTTTGTTTTGTGGTGTGGATTTCCTTGGTTTATTATTCCCATTTTTATGAATTAGGCTCTATCGCTCCTTCGAAAGCTCTTTAATAGAAATGAACTCTTCATCTACCCACAGAAATGCTGTGGCTGGCATAGCAGCAAGGCCACCAGAAGTCTTTTCTTAAAACCATTGAAACAAGGTGTTTCAGATCTGAACTGAAGGGAATTCCTTCAAGATCCAGTCTGCACCAACCTACACCTGTGTCTTTGTAGCTTCTTCCCGGCACACTTGCCTCACCTCGTTACCACTTGCAGCATCTCAGCTGGTGTACATAAAGCATTTGTTTGGCTTTTTTGGCCAATTCTTCCATGAGGCTGAAACACTGCTACCTATCTTATCTTATAACTATACACGGATCACGTAGGGCACAGATACATGATAGAACTGGAGATACGTATGCTACATATAAACTTTATTAAAATTTCTGTGCAGATATAGCCTTGTGAGCCCCCAATCTATAGCCTGCTGGAAAGAGACTCCTCAGTGGACAGGAGTTGCTGTTTTATTAAGCTCTTATCTTGCCTTGTGTTACTAAGTCTATTGCTCGTTCTGAATAATGGTTGCATGTGCCTTTTTTGTTGCAGGCACGTTTTTTTCCTAGGATCTAGGATGATATCACCAATTTTCCAAAACTAATACAGCAGCTACACATGTAAGTGACATTTAACCGTTCTTACATTGATTCGAATCCAAGTCTGGAAACCTTCGTAAAAAAAAAATCCTTGCAGCACTAAAATCACCTGTGGTATTCAGCAGAACTAGTGTATATTTTGTGTCACAGAGCATCAGGTAAAAGGATAACTAATTTGGCAGAAAATAAGTGTTGCTTAGGAACCAAAACGTGACGAAGAAAAAGAGTGCATTCATCAAATTATACTGCAAAAGTTGACCAGAATGAAATTCAGCGTAACGCTGTCATGCAGAAATGTAAAATCTGTAAGCAGCAGCGTGTTCTGAACACTAGGACAACCAAAAATAGCTGATTAAGTTCAATTAGTAATTAAAAAGCATAAAATGTGACCTCTTGGATTCTACAGAGGGCAGTAAGTTCCAGCCAAAATGCTGTAAAAGAGCACGTTAGGCAAATTAGAGCCTCAAGGCACTACTACAGTGTAAGTAGTAACAATGAGCTTAAATTTTGCAGGTAGGGGTTTTCTATCACTTCCTCTGGGAATTTGTGAGCATTCTGAAAGTTAGCAATAGCTCCATACGTTAAACAGGATTTCAGCTGGGCCTGGATGATTGCCAGAATTTATGAAAACATACCATCCCCTCCTTTCCCAAACTTCAACAGTAATGAATTAAGAATTTTCTGAGAACCCTTTATAGTGTTCTGCTTTGGTAATATCACACGTATCGCTGCTTGGATTAATTAGCTACAACCCTAGCATCGTCCCAGGCTCACGGATGAAGCCCCACTGATTCTTTCTTCCAAACAGCACCAGCCTCCTCTCCAAATTCCTGACAAGCACGTTTAACGACTCGCGTCAGGCTGCCTTTTCAATTACATGCAAGCCTTTTGATACATCACCACAAGTAACCAGACACTGTGGGGAAAGAGGAAACTTAAATCCTATTTCAGGAAGATTACCTAAAGCAAGCTTTCCTTTACTATAAAAACAAACTTGAGATTCATCAACATAGTCTGTTATCTTGCCCTCCAACCTCAGCACAGACCAGTTCTTATCTATTCTCATTAATTGCTCATTCCTTCATCCTCTTTCCAAGCAAGCAGCATTGTACGAGACTCATTTACACACTGGCCAGCTCCTGCGAGAGGACTTTCGACAGACACAGTCCTGCAATAAAATCAAGTTGCTCTCCCAGGTGGGTTAGCATTTCCTCCACCACAGATAGGGAGTAATTGAAATGAAAACCTCATGTCTCCTTGCTTTCCCATGTGGGATGAATTACCGATGCAGATACTTCATTGCCGGCTCTGTACTACTGACAGTACCATTAAGCTTAGCTTCACCAGGGACAAATCTTTTTATATGTTGAACAGTAATACTTTTATGCTACCTAATGAGTTTTGCGGTGTGGCATGTTACGTAGGGAAGCGAATACCTATCCTGTGCAGAAAAGTAATGGGCAGAGCATTCAAAGCATACATTGCTAAAACGCTGTATGTGTTTCTATACAGCAACCATTTCCTTTTCTTTTAGAAGTGCTCACAGGATAGAACAGGCATCTCCTATTTCTTTGCAGTTTCCTTAGAGCTCACAATAAATATCTGAGAGTTGACATTTTGTGCAAGTATTCTTGTATGAGCAGACGTAGGCACCCTGACAACTTCAGGGAGCTTCCCAAATGCAGTCTTGGAAAAAATCATTTACTTTTCAGTGTGCAACTAAAGACGTGCTATTGCACAGTGCCTACAGATACGAGGAACATATTTTGGCTAAGGAATGGTTGATTAGCCTAGGCCAGGAAAAGCCTGAAGTGAAATCCACTGAAGCTTGTGGACGTAATCCTCTCTCTGGTGAGCTATCGATGAAGCCCTTGGAGTGACACAAGCCACTGTAGCGTTGTCATTCTGCAGTTGTTCAAACAATTGCCATGGCTTAGAGGGAATTTTACTACTTTTGTTTTCTCCATTCCCCAGTGACAGGCCTTACAAATGCTGTGAAATGGAAACTATCACCACACAACAGAGGAAAAAGAAGAGGAAAAAACCCTGAAAAACTGTCATTTCCTCAACAGAGTGCCAGCAGTTTTGGTATCAACCTACAAAAGTCTTGAGTTATTTGATCTACAGGTTACGTTTCTTCACTGGGAGTAGACTTTAACTGTATGTATTTGTTAAACTCTGTTCTTAAATCTTGAATAATTTGCAGCTGCTGGTAGGTCAGTGTTTGTGTGCATGTATATGCATGTACACGCTCTCTCTATATATACACACACACTTTTATACATATATGTAACATATGGGTAAAAAAAATAGCTGTTTATGTTGACTTTTGATGCTCTTTATTCCACAGGTTCTTTCATCCACACTGTAAGACCAATAACTCTCGCTACCATAAAACCTCAGAATTTTGGACACAGTAATAGCATGTATGGTCTAAACTTCTACTCCTACAATTTTCATAAATTAAACCCGCAAGCTGTATTTTGTCCAATAGAACTGTGTGAAATGTAAGAATCAGGAAGGAATGTCTAAGCCTTTTTTTCTGACATGTAGAAATGTGTACATGTAAGTCCATTAAGGCTGTAGCCCTCTTGGTTTTGGGAAAAGAGATATTAAGATACAAGCTCTCTTTCTATCGCTATGGAAAATTCCTTCTAATATTTTCTCTAAGTTAAAAAATTATAAATGCATTAATGAAATTTATGATATTGCCAAAGCTCTATGCCTTCAGATCATGGGTCAGGCACCTAATTTTCATGGGATTCAATTTTTTATTTTTTAAGAAAAAATGAAAGAAACAGATGCACCCCCACAGCCATTTACCTTGAATAATCTCAAGTCACGTTCCTTTTTTCTCTCACACTCAGGTTTGAGTCCATAAGTAAATTTGCAGACATTGATAAAATTGTAAAAGCCAGTAGCCCAGCATTTAGCTGTATTTAACCTTCTGTTTGCATTCCTCTCTGCGGAGTTTTGTTAATAGAAATACTTATCAGAGGCAAAATCCAAATATGATAGCCAGCATTAATGATAAAAATAGACACCTATTTTACAAAGAAGCAAAATATTAGGTTTAGAACAATCAAGGAAGAAGTAGAAGAAACTCTGTGTAATTCACTAGGTGACCTGTTACTGAGCTAAACAAGATAAACCATAAACATTGATTAACAGAATGCATACTTGCCCCAGAATATATTTTGATTTTACTAGCAGAATGCATATATTAAAATCAGTTCTTAAAATTACTGTTTGGATGCTCAAACTCATCTGCAAAATTCGTGGTCTGTATACAGGCAAACCACACAAGTTGCTTACTCAAAAGCAGAGAGGCCTGTGTTTGCTTAATATACAGACTGCCACTGATCAAAGATTGACTTGGCAACTGTATAAATGAAACTTGAAAATGCAATTGCCTGCTATTTCAGAAACCTGGAGCCAAAAACCTAGGAGGTCACTTCCAGAATGGTCTTCTTGCAATCAAACTCCTGTTTGTCTCTTGTCTAGTTTTAACGGTACTGACAAAGACATCCATTTCGATTTCATGGTTTAGAGTAAACCAGACTAATTTCTTAGATAAAGCAGATCTCTCACAATTGTTTACAATAAATATGAAATCTTCAGTTCTGTTCTTAGATGGGTCTTTTCAAATACACCAAACAAATATCCCATGGTTGCAGGCCCTAATTTCACGGGTACAGTAACTTAGATATGCTTGGTGGCATGAAACAGGAAACTTGGTTACTTTCCATGTTTTATGGCTAATGCTGTGGATGTATTAACTGTCAGGTGGAAGGTATTGTGCTGATTGGACTTTGATCTGGAGCCTTGATCCAAGTCTGCTGTTTCCAGTCCACAGCACAATACTTACAGTCCCTTAGGTAAAATTTTGGGGGTAAAAAGATTTAAGTGTCAAGGTTGGATCTAACTCATAGTAACAAGTAATATACTGTCAGTGCAGGCTCTTAGATCACTTAACATGTAGTTGGTGAAGGTTTGCATGTGTAACTCCTACGAATTCCAAACTACAGGACTACAGGATTTTCTCTTCACCTGTTGGTTACCAATGGTTTCCACAGACTGCTGACCCACAGAATTCCAATGTATCACACACAGAGAGCTGCCTGTTTGGGAATACACAAGAAAATTAAATCTGAGTTAGCTGCAGCTGGAAATGTTAAAATGGATTAAACTCCCCATGAGGCCACTTATGGTCAAAGTTAAAATGACCTTAATTTGATTTAGATTGCTCCAAGACTGTTTAGATGCATGTCAGCATCTGAAAACTGCCAAGATACCCTTGTGTAACTCACTTGTAACTGTTTGCACTAGAGAGCCTGTCTCTGCTTTTTCTCCTATGCAGTGAGTTAACAACATTCAAACAGATTATGCTGACTTGGCGAGTTGGACTAGTTTAGCAAGAAAACAACTGTAGGCAGTATTTTTAATTAAAGTGACAGAACCCCAAAAATTTTCTGCCACAAATTCTCTTGGAGTCATTTCTATACCTTGTAAAGAGCCATTAGTCACCAGTTAGGCTCCTGGAACCCCATAATTTGCCTAACACAAGAAATGCAAATCCAAAAAAGCTATGGTACAGAAAGCTGTGTACAAGGGACATGAAGTGCTTGCTTTGACAAAGGTTTTGGGTTGGAAGGGACCTTTAAAGGTTTTTTCTGACAAATAGCATAAAACTGAGATTCCACCATGTTTTTGCACACAGTGTTTATCTGGGTCACAGCCAATTGCACCTTATGAATAGTTCTGTCCCAATGCACAGGAAAAGCAGTGAGAATGCCTGTTTTTGGGGACGCCCTCCCCAACCCAATTTATCGCTGGCTCTAGCACAGTATCAACTGGAAGGATGGCTTTGCCAGCGGGACTTCACCGAGACTGAGGTTATTCCTCTGACTTTCACAACACTCGGGGTACTCTCATAGATCCAAATTATTTTGCATTTTGGAGAACCCAGTGAGGCCATTACTGCAGATTTAAGAAAACAAAATATGTTCCATATTTATGATCTTTCTTCCACATTTTGCATTTTAAGTGTTGTTATTTAATGATTTTTTTGCCAGCTGCTTGCCTGGAAGAAGGGTGAACTATAAAACCAGTTTCAAACTGTAGATGGTTTTGTAATCACAAAGAGCAGCAGCTAGGGACAGTAGCACTCAATAAAACTTAACTAATTAAAGTAAAACTGGCACCAGTATTTTCTCTGTTCATATGATTAGCCCTTTGGAAATTACTGCACGACACATTGCGCTTCAAGCAATCTGTCTCCTTTTTTGTTATTGCACTGATCGTAGAGATTTGCTTAAGGACATATTCATTTGTTTTAGAAATTCTTCAGGAAGAAAATGTAACTGAACAGTGATGCAAATTGCTGTAATATCATGTACTGAGCTGATTTTAGTATATGTATGACTATTGGTGTTTCTATGGTAATTGAGCACCAGTTTCTGGACGTGAAAACTAAATTCACATAGGCAAAACCAAGCACAAACACACACACGCTTGCTGAATGCTTTTGGAATCAATTCAGGATGATATATTTTCCAACAGTAGATTTCCTACGCGTGTAACGTTCACTAAACAATGTGAGCGCTATGTACAACACTTTACAGGCTGAACTACACCCTGGGAAGTTTTTACATGCCAGGACAGAAGAAAGTCACCCAAAAGATAACATTGGGGTGAACTCCCCCACCCCATTTCTGCTTTTAAGCATTAATATTCCTCTTTGTAGAGAGGGGAAAATAAACCAGGCATGCATATAAATAACTGCTTATTAGTAACAAATAAGCAATTTGAAGTGAAAAACTAGGAAATCCACTTAAGCAAGGTCTCAGAGAATTCTGCTTGCAGAAAAACACAACTAACAGTCATGTAGTTTTCGATCCTCTCTAGAGTGACAAAAACTGTATGATAAGTGCAATTATATACAGAAGAGGAGTGATTTTGCTAATACATTTTTTGACTGAACTGTGTGATGTCAAATTGTGGGGATGCACTAGAGAGGGTTCTTCTAGCATACCCAGTGGAACTTTTAAGAAAACAACTGGATTTTCCTTACACTAGAAGTGGAAGAAAAGCTCCACAAGAGCATATGAAAACAGGTAGGTCTGAAGCTGGCTGCTTATTGAACCTTAAGCAATTTGATTTCTGTTTTTGCATTTCTCAAGCAGCAGCAGTGTTTTATGCCCATACCATGCATTACGTGGTTTATGATTGAGACACATCACAGATCTATTATCTAGTATGACAAACTAATTATTTGGGAATTACTGTGGTGAGTAATGTGAGCAGAATTTGCTTTATTGCCTCAGCACATTTGAGCTGGCAAATGTATTATGATTATGTCTAATTCTGTGAAGACAAACAACTTTGTAGTCATCATTAGCATAAGCTGTAAATGCTATGCATGCAATTCTACAGAAATTCTTACAGGTGTGGAAAAAACCCATTACAGCTTATGTGGAATATAATACAAATGTGAACTCTTCAGTGTATGATCTACAAAGAGGGAAGCAGAAACACTGATGCGATCAGAAAACACATTTCTGATTTGCAGAAATGTAGCAAGTTCACGTAATTCAGCACATATGTAACCCCAGGGGAAGTCTGTCAGCATAATAAGGATTTTCACAATGTATGAGCGCTGCCTCAAAGCATTTGGAAACACCTTCTCCCTGCTGTCTCCGAACAGTACGTGGGAGTGTAATGAAATGGAATCTGTGTTCTGCGTGATCTCCTTTACCATACACTGACTGTGACCCTGATACTGCAAATGCTTACAAACATGCTAAAAATTTCTATCATAAACAGTCTCACTACTCGTGTGAGGCAAATAAAACATGCGCGCATTTTTGGCAGAAGTTGGAGTCATGCCTCTTTAGGGTTACCACCTAATTGCCGATGTGTTAGAAACAGGTCAGGTCCTTTGACATTTTACAGTACAGAAGAATATGAGGTAAAAACAAATTGCAGAATCTGTATTTGAATCAAAAAAGTTTATACCAGCCACAATGCCCTCACTAAGCAATAAAGACCTCTCAGAAAAAAAGTTTAATAAAAAGGAAAGCAAGTAATAAGAGGAAAGATCTATCTAGTACTGCCTAATTAAAACAGATCAGGTCAGACTTTCCTCTGCTTCTTTATGGATGCAAGGTTGTATAACACAGGCAGAAGTACATACTGGATAATCATTGGCCTTATTCTTCATTCTCTTTCCTGGCAGACCCAAATTATTGCAGCATGATCTCTTTCTGCTTTTCCAAATGTAATCATGGGCTTGGAGACCATATTTGGCAAAGGTGAGAAAGAAAGGAATGTAAAAAAAGTGCAAAGGGAGTGGTTTACTTTTAAAGCAGTCAGTCATGTTTCTCCACCTTCCTTTTCTCCTTTTACAATTTCTCCAGCCCATGCTACTGAAAGGTTTCGGGGTTTGCTTCTGAGCTCTGGTACAGATTTCTTGTATGATGGTGAGCCATTTGGTACTACAACAGTACAAGCTAGTAAGTGTCACCACGTGAATTTGTTCCCACAGATACTGTTAAACAATCTCCAAACACGTGGAAGACATCTTAGGTACTTCCTAGTTTTAAAACATTTTTAGAATGAAATAATGATTGGAAGTAATTAGTAGCATTGTGTAAGAATAAAGAGCAAATTTGGCACGCATTCTGATGCTCAAATGTGATACAGGGCAAACAGGTGTGCAAACCAAAAGCAAGAAAAAAAAAGGCAGAGTTTCTTTAGTAAGAAATTATACTAATGGACTAAGAATAACTTGGGAACCAGATAAAATTTCTGGAAAATACGTGCCTAATGAGAGAAAAGAGCCAGGAGAATGACTACATAAGGAGAAAAAGTGGATCAATTATAAAGGAAAGGAAGTTTTGAGCTGATACAGTTCAATTTCTGGAAACAATGACAGCTTTTTAGCTTGCCAAATGAATTAGTAAATGAATATGGAATTGCTGAGGTTTCTGGGCCTCTAGAGAAAAATTAGTGCTACTGGCTGGTACCGCCATTTGTTGAAAACCGTTTGGGGATTCTTCTAGAAACACAAGTAATTGCTTTCCATTTTCAAGGGTAAGCAAAAGAAAGTGGAATAGACGGAATTCGTAGATGTCAAGCATTACCTCCATTGTGCCACAGTTTTAATATATATTTAATACGCTGTGTGAGGCCCAGCAGGACCCAATGAGCCTTACAAACTTACAATTTGTCATGGGTGGGCTACAGCATGGGGATCACTGACCTAGAGGAGATTTTTCAAAGAAGGATCATTTCTTTTTTTATTAGAGTTGCTGTAGTAGTCTGGAACAACCATAGACAGATGGCATCATTCTGAATCTGCAAGGTACTTCCTGAGCAGTGTTTTCTGAACCCTGTCTTCCATTTGGGAAAAGGAGTCTCAGGCACTTAGGACCCAATTGCCCTTTCCTTTTAACAGACTTTCTAGTGACCACATGTTAGGGCGGGAGGGGGGGAGAGTGGGGAGGAGAAAGATTAGGTGGTTCTGCTAGTTGCATTCTGTACGTTTAAAACTACAACTGGGCTCAAATTGAAGTTTCAAAGCACGCACAAGGAAGGAGACCAAGGTAACTGCTGGAAAGGGAGTCCCAGAACTGGAACGATGAGATCTCCAGAAATGAGCAGAGAGAGAAACTTGAAAGTTCATTGGGCACCATCCAGAAACAGCAAATTCTCCTTTCAACTGCAAAAACTTCTATGTATTTTGTGGCGTTATCCCTCCTGACATAATTTCTTCCCATAGACTTCAAATTTCCTCCTTACTTCACTGTGCACAGGCCCTCATATGTAACAACTCCATCACCAAGCTGTCAAAAACCTCTCTGCTTCTGTGTAACATTAGTAACCCATATTTCTCTGCAGGAGATAAATCACAAATCTCCCCTTGCTCCTGAGAGCTCCTTGCTTACTGGGGCACCTATTCTCAGTTTCATGTTTCCCTGAAAGTAAGGGTGAGTAAAAAAGGGTCTCCTGTTTTTCTGGCAATTAACCTTGTAAGCCGAAAACCACAAGAACTGAGTCTCTGATAATTTTTCTCTTTAAAGCAGTCACTTAATATCAGCACATTTCATTTCCTCGTAAACAATGAGGAAGATTGGGCCTCTACCTGTTGATACATGAACAGATGAAAATTTGGGAGGAAGAGAAACCATTGACTATATGACACTCACAAAGTACAGCGATGAATGCCACATGTCTTCTGTTATGCAAAACCTTATTAGGCTGACTATGTGAAGGGTCTTAGTCGCTTTGCAAAGCAGCATTTGAGGAGTCCCTCCCCAGATTTTTTTCATTCCAGACTGCCTGGTAAATGTGGGTGAGACGGTGCAGGGGCACGAACATATATGCAGATATTGTATTACTACATTGCTTTAACATGATCTGCAATTAATGTGATTTGCAATTGCTAGGGAAACATGGTGGTGTTTTTTACTAGGACTGAGAAGAGAGTTGACAGCAAGATGAGAATCCAAAGGGCAGATCTGGTTGCTTATCCAAATTGATAGAGTGTTTCAGAAGAATCTTTTATGCAACGTATACAACAAATGACAAGAATTTTGAATATTTTTTAAGTCTCTGAGGAGAAAAAAAATGAATGTAGAAATCCTATTAAAAAAAAAATCAAAGATGCTATTATTTTTAAAATTAATGTATTAGGTTTTCATTGCATCTTTCCTATTCCAAAACAATTTTCAAAACAAGATACAGAAAACTATATATATTATGAATTCATTTTTTTAATGAAATACCACAGCCGTTAAAAAACTGAAGATCAACAAGTTCCTCAAGTGAGAATATATAGACATTAACATAGAGGGGGAGGGATAAAAAAGAAAAAAAAAAAAGGTAAAGTATCTTTAAGCTAAAGCACTGTTGCCTAGATCTGCAGCTCCCAGGCCTTATTTAGGTTCAGGTCACTGAGATGCCTACGATTCCTTTGCAAAGCAGATGGACTCAGGCACGTAGAAAGGATCTGGAGAAAACGATTGGCTTTGTGGTGAGGGCAAGAGACCCTTCCCTCCTCCCGTGCTCACTTTCCTTTTGTCACTTGCCTTTAAATTACACAGCAGCTTGACTACTCATGCAGAGGAGGGAATGCAATCCAGGTAGCCCCTGTCTTGTTCCAGCCCCATAGCTCCTGGATCATGTTAGAATAAATACATCTCTTCTTCCAGGTGCATTTGAGAAGAAAGCATTTCAGCTGCCATACTACAAGAAAAGCCATTGGGCCTAACCTACTGGGTTTACTTTACAGCATCATCATGACAGCTATTCCAAGACTACTGCAACAGAGGTGCATATGTCCTTTTTTTACACCAGTCCTTTGCAGTCTATGTAGCAAATATACTGACATTTCATTCACTTTATGGGACAACCTGTCAGTAACTTCTCAAAAGCTTGTGTAATCCCTTTTTAAAACGATCATGATGGACACAAAGAGATAATTTGTCCTCTTACTGCCCTGTTCTGCTTTAAAAAAGGTAAAATATGAAAATATGATTTATTAACAGACTCTGAAGCTCCCCCCAACTAGGACGGCATAAACCTGGTACAACATAACTACTGTCTCTCCTTATTGCCTTTCATAATGGAGCACAGTAGCTCATTGCAGTTTTATAAACTCACAACCCCTGGCTACTGGAGCCTCCTGCAAAGGCTGTTTCAGTCAAGAGGAATTCTCCTGGGATCTGATACTGCTCTAAGATTTGCAGGGGTTCAAGCTAGCTTCAGTGCAGGAGTTATGGTATTAGATGATATTGTCCAACACCACCTGCCCAGAAGTCTGAATTGGACACATTTGTAGATTTTGTTTGTGAGTTACCTTTGATCACGTGAAGATGAAAACCTTGAATTATTTCATCTCCACTTATAACCACCCTGCCCCAACCTAAAATCTTTGGGGAAAACCCAATGTTTTATCATCATTCTAGTATCTACCAACAAGAACTAATGGAAATGAAGCAGCAAATTGAAAGAAAATATTCAGTTACTATACTAAGGCTAGCCTTGGCACATCCTAAGATAAAATAGAGAATTGTGGTTTTATTGTGTGTTTTTTTTTTCTTTAAAAGAACCATGACAGCTAATTTCAATGACAGAATATGGTATAAAAACTCCCCTGACAGACTGGCAGGCAGCTTTGAGCACAATCCCATTTACAGAGCAAACCAGCATATGTAGCCCCAGGCTGCTTTTTCATGTTACAAAGGGTTTGTCAACAATTCCCTGCTTTCCTCCTGGCACTTGTTTTTGACTTCAGGTTCCAGGACACCTTTCCTCTGACAGTTCAAAAGGCTGCGCTCTGAATTGTCTTAGAAAAGTTTTAGAGGAAAGAAAATACAGATTTTAAGTCACATCAGCCCATCTATATCACAGAAAGAGCCTGCAGACAAATTAGATTTTGTTGGCACAAGTCAGGAATAGTGAGCCACAGTGCTGAGGGCACAGTGCCATGAAGTCCAATTGCCGCCAAACTCTGGGCATCGTGAAACCAGGGTCTCAGCTAATAGAAATCAATGTGTGTAAATTTAGCTGTCAGCCACTGAAATTGCTGCACCTCTTTTCTCAGATAGCACCATAATTTAATTAAGTGTTGATGTGTTTTGGGTGGAAGCCCCTCAGCAGCACTGCTTCTGAATAAGCCATTTCATTTTAAAAAGGGTATGGGAACAGAGGCCTCTCCCATATTAGAGAAATACTTTGAAACTGAATTTGCATTCCACGTATCATTGTTTTCATAGTAGCTGAATATAAACTCAAAGGAAAAAAATTACATCATAAATTATATTCCTATAACTCATTAAGTGTGACCACAAAAATCAGTGGAAAAACTATTACCAAATCTCCCAATATTATGGGATCATTAATTTGTTTCACCTCTGCTTTACAGGTTTACAGAAGGGCAAATGTGCCTTGGTCTTTCCTTGCTACGTGTAAGATGGACTCCGGTTGGAAGAGGGAGAACAGTAAACTGTTGCTATAGGATATGTCCATTTTTCTGGTTAAAATTGTTGTGTTTTACATCTCAGCAAGCCTCTGAAGCAGATTAAAAATTAGCGTGAACAAATCAAGATGCAGATTTACAGCTACTTCATTACATGCTTCTTCCTCTAAAAAAGAGAAACCACCTCCCTCGCCTCCTTGCATGCATCTTAGAATCTTTCTGGAATCAAATGCAGGCCAAACGAACATATGGCAGTCGGATTTCTTCTGGATGAGGTCATTTTGAAGTGAGGTCTTTTTCCTTCCCCTACAGACATTTACATGCTGTCCTCAGAATTTGGCCATGACATTCCAGATAAAATTATCATTTTCCCAGTCCTTAGTATCTTCTCAATTTTCTTTTTTAAGTCAGCACTGGGAGGATAGCCATATCACTACTGAATAGCTAACAGATTTCTTGGTTTCCAGTCAAAAGGCTGTTTTGCAACAGCTTTTTGCTATGTTTTGGATTCATTTCACCCCTCGAGCTGCCAACGTAGTTGGAGTTTTGGGGGTGTTTTCAGAAGTCATAAATATGGGAGTATAAAAATAAGAGTATAAAATTACTTCTATAGTACAGTTATTCCTAGTTTTGAGAAAATTCAGGTAGTTCTTTTTTGAAAAGAGGAATTAAGGTAGTATTGCAGGAATTTGGTTTAAAAAATAAACGTACTCCTGAACAATAAAAAAAGATAGCATCAGCACAGGTTTCTCAGCTATATATCATGTAAACCTTGCTTTGGATAGGCTGTTCTCAAGTAAGAAGATAGGTCTATATGATTTACAGCAACTGGTGATTAAATTGCATATTAACAGTGATTGTACTGGCATATGTTTCGTGATGCATCCTAGCTGTACCAAAAATACCAGGTATTTTTGTACAATTGCATTACAGGGAATGAAGAACCATAAGAAACAGGTTTTTGTGCAAGCACTAATTACACTGACCGGATTAGAACTAGAACTGGCAAGCAGAAAGAGACCATCAACAAAGATGAAGTTATTCTGATTAAGAAAAGGGTAAAAGGAGAGTAAACTAATCCACTAATAACATACCTTAAATGATTTCTTTTCTCCCATTAGAAGACATCCTTTGTTTTCGCATTTCTGTAAACAGAAGTGAATAGTCAATGCAAACAAAAACCCCAAACACTTCGTTTAGTTGTTACTCTTAAATATGAAAAAAACCAAATAAGTGATTATTAATAAAAGGCATTATTACTTAAATCCAGTTTATCTTTTTAGCTCATGAAATCTTCTACTGAGTTGCACATTAGCTCACATTCATGGGGAAAAAGTGCTCCACAAGGGCAGTTACAGCAAGGGACAAAGCCAAAAGATAGGGACTCCACTCTAAGGGGAGCATTATCTGTGAATTTAAAGAAGCCATTTAGCTCTCACTCTCTTATCACTCCCACTTGTGGAGCACTGACCTGCCGCACAGGTGCTGTGAGGCTCAGTCAGTGTTCGTTAGAAATACTGAGATTTTCAACTGAAAGGCACTCTAAAAATATTTTTTGTTTCCATAGTAACAGACTGTGCAATACAATAGTATGGCTCTTTGCAGGATATTGCCAAAAGATCATAGATGAGACACTCCAACCGCTACAGCTGCAATAGAGCGAAGAACCCACAAAAACCATTGCTATTTATATAACCACGTCTTGCTCTGTGTTGTACCTTTGTGCAAATCTCTTTATTCTTTCAGTGCAAAATTCCAAAGACAAACTTTCTAGGACCAAAGAATAACAGTTGCAACAGTAGCTAAAAGAGTACATAAAAGTCTTCTACTTCCATAAGCTTCATACTAATTATCATAATACTTTCTAATTCATTAATTTGAATAAGACTCCAAGCACCTTTAGAACCATATCAATATTTAAACTTGAACTATATTAATATATTAAAACTATAGAGAGGCTGCCCTGACTTACTTCAATAAGAGTATCATTATGACTTCTTGGGGTAAAACATTTCATAAATATGCACTCCCAGATAGGCTTCAAAATTCATAACCAGCCTCCTAAATTAAAGTTGAATGTTTTAGAACTGCTGAACACTCTGTAGCCCTTAGGGTTGTAGCATGGGATTTAGTGGAAATTACTCGGAGAAAAGCCATTATTGGAATCAGAGCATTATCATTCAACACCGTGAATACATGTTAGACCTAACTTTCAATCCTGTTCTTGAAAGTCTTTGCATAATAACCAGAAATAAACTAGGAAATCTATCATCTTGGCTTACATGAGAGCTGTGCTTGCTCATTATCTCTGTCTAACTTGAATAAACATAGTTTTTGATATATAGTTTCTGAGTGAATAGCCTAGCTGGAAGAGAATTTCAGGAAGCTGGCTTCCAGTCCTTCACTCTGTTATCCCATTTTCATCTCTAAAATTGGTCAGTCTGCCAAGGCTTCATATTGAAATGCAGGCAAAATAAAACTAAATGAGGACATTTATGGAGATTTTATCTTTTTTAATAATTAAAACAAGGGAGATTTGAATTAAAGTGCATTCACCGTTTATTCTTTGTATGGAGTGACTACATGCAGAAAGAGATTCAGTTTACATTATTGTTAGTCTGGCTGGAAATGAATAACTGTGGGCCAGCGTGCCTCATTCAGCTGTTCAAGAAATAACATTCAGCAAAATCTTTCTACAAATATCTAATTGGCATCTCATGCTAATGTAATTAAATCGCTTCAAACACTCATTTAGTTGCCAAATTGTTTGAAGTACAGTAGAACACAGAGTTATTGCCACGGAGATGATGTGAATTAGCAAAAGAAAGAAATATAAAACTTCAAGACTAAAAATAGGAGAAGCATTGTACTGAAGAAAAAATAATAGTTTTCAATTAAGTAGTGAGGCTTTATCACTTAAGAGCTGATATTTATAATAACATGAAAGCTTAATGGCTATAGTGACACAGAGAGAGGTTAATGTTAGTTGTTCCCTGTGAAGAATAGAAGTCCAATAATTTTGGCTATTTCTATAGGTCAAAAGTTCTGGAATTCGCTGTTCAAAGTTCAGAGCCAAATTCCACAACTGAGTTCTCAAATAAAAATGGCTGCATTCTCAAAAGGGTCTAGCAATTCTCTAATTTCGGGAAAACTTTTCTTTGACAAACAAACAAACATCCAGCTTTGAAACAGCAAAGCAGATGAGGCACCTGAAATCGATGGGTGCATGAAGAATGTAAGATTTTGTCATTACAAACCAGTTACAGTCTAAAGGTATATACACAAAAGAGGAATTCTATCGGGACAGTCTTTACATACCTGTAGTATACCATTAACGTACATTTTCTGATCTTGCAAATACTATCACGATTAGTTGCCCCACTACAGTTTGAAGTAATTTACATTTACCAAAGCACTTAATCATGTGATTTCAATGGGAAGTAGGCACGTACTTAAAGTTAAGCCCATGTAAGTCCTTTGGTGGAAAGGGATAAACTTAGGCATATGCTTAAATGCTTATTGAATTGCAATGTATGCTCCTTTGGTATTTTGCCCATTCTGCAGGGTTAATTTCAGCATTTGTTTCCTTCCTCTACAAGTGCTTCGGTGTTTATCTGTGTAAAATAACTTTCCACTTAACATGGATATACCAACAGCAGGTATATAAAAAAAGAGTAAAATAATAAAGGTCGTGTTTTAAGAACATTTTCAAATTTGACATCGCCTAAGCAAAGCAGAAGTCCAATACAGAAGAATACATATATTTTTTTTCCTGTAACTCTCTAAACAAGGATTATCAATGATCATATTTTGCCGGGAAACACACCTTCCCCTTTCTTCTATTTCCTTCCACATTAGTCCCCCATTATTCTTCTGTCTGAGAACTGAGAAGGCCTCAACATCTGACCTAAACTGATTTTTGATCTCCCAGAGCAACCACTGGTCACAGAATATATCACAGAATAGTAGGGGTTGGAAGGGACCTCTGTGGGTCATCTAGTCCAACCCCCCTGCCAAAGCAGGGTCACCTACAGCAGGCTGCACAGGACCTTGTCCAGGCGGGTCTTGAATATCTCCA
>Ga0065711_1004246_pt1 | contig 24418 bp, 16 predicted proteins | sample Hoacrofraction12_FD_59098 | JGI IMG/M metagenome (GOLD analysis project Ga0065711, IMG submission 59098) | Hoatzin crop microbial communities from Cojedes, Venezuela - Epithelial fraction 12 v2 (version 2) | ecosystem: Host-associated > Birds > Digestive system > Esophagus > Crop | place...
AGGCTGCCCAGGGAGGTTGTGGAGTCTCCTTCTCTGGAGATATTCAAGACCCGCCTGGACAATGTCCTGTGCAGCCTGCTGTAGGTGACCTTGCTTCGGCAGGAAGGTTGGACTAGATGACCCACAGACATCCCTTCCAACCCCTACTATTCTGTGATTCTGTGATTCTGTGACATTGTCCAGGCAGGTCCTAAATATCCTCATAGAAGGAGAATCCACAACTTCCCTGGGCAACCTGTTCCAGTGCTCCGTCACCCTCAGAGGGAAGAAGTTCTTCCTCAAGTTCAGATGGAACTTTCTGTGCTTCAGTTTTTGCCCATTGCCCCTTGTCCTGTCACCGGGCACCACTGAAAAGAGTCTGGAGCCATCTTCCTGACACCCACCCTTCAGATATTTATAAGCATTTCTAAGGTCCCCTCTCAGCCTTCTCTTCTTCAGGCTAAACAAGCCAAGCTCCCTTAGTCTTTCCTTGTAGGAGAGATGCTTCAGTCCCCTCATCATCCTTGTAGCCCTCCGCTGAACTCTCTCCAGTAGTCGTCTCTTTCCAAACAACATCTCCAATTTAAACAATGAATTTCCTGCTGAATCAAAGTCTCCACTTTGGAAATTTCTTTTCAAATAAAACAGAATGGAGGCAGGGGGATACTGATCAGGGTCCATCTGGAAAAATTCTTGTGCTAAAACATCGCTTAGACAAACAATTTCCAGCATGATGCTGCCTGTATAAGGGACAAGTCTTCCAGGAAACTGGAGCACTGAAGAGGGACTCTAGAGCAGTTTTTCTCATTCTTATTATGACTTTTCCCAAAATCTAGATTAATAGTTTGCAACATTGCTGTCCTGGAGATGCTCTGGAAAAAACTTCCTAGGAACACAGAGATTTGAATTACAACATTTATCACACTGTGGCATCTAAAATATTAAGGTACTTCCAAATTTAGCATTAGAAAGTTTCATGTACTTGTGATAATGCTGTGTAGGAAACACAGATATTTCAGTGGTTGTTTTTCAGCTTTTTACGGATTTACAAATGCCATTGAATAATTATTAACTCTTTTCTGAAAAAAAAATAAGGATTTAAGAGGGAGGTCAATTTTCCTTGTTTGATTTTATTTTAGATTTTTCTTTTTATTCTATAGTGAATGAAGGTTGCATATCCATACTTTTTCCCCTAAAAATATCAGTGACTGGTCAGTTAATTTTGTTTCTACATGAAAGGAAATAGTTTTTTCCTGATATGGTAATTCCAAGAAATTAGGATTTCTGGGGAAAAAGAAGACAAAGAAAAAAAATTTTTACACTTATTCTTGAACAAGCAACACTGGAAACTGCAATCCTCTACATGCAAATTCTTATACACTAATTATGAAGCAATACTGTGAAATAAAAGAACTCTCCTTTTAATCAGTGTTAGAATTTCCTAGCATATTTTGAAGAGTGCGGTTACTATTCATTCATCTCAAGTTTTCTGACAGCTGGATTTAAATTATGTATTTGCAACCTTTCTTAAATAAAAATAAAAACAACGCAAAACCCCGAGCAAAATAACCCCACACAACTTCGATGCTTCTTTGGACCATAGAATCATAGAACAGAATCATACAATAGTTTAGATTGGAAAGGACCTTATAGATCTTCTATTTCCACCCCCCCTGCCTTGGGCAGGGACACCTTCTACTAGACCAGGTTGCTCAAAGCTCCATCCAGCCATATCTGAGATTCACCTGAACAGTAACAAATTAACTGTGATAATTATCAATATACACTAAATTTCACATATTTTGCAGCCAAGCATTAATTCCAGAACTGGTCAAAAGAAGAGTGTAAGATGGACTAACCTTGCACTGTAAAAGAAGCTCTGGGCACCCTCTTGCGGTTTCTCACTTGTCTTCTGTTAACTTAGTGTGTCTGAACACTCTCTACCTTCTTGTCTCCCCCTTATTCAGAGTTAAATGCACTGGTCAAGACAACTAGTAATTTGTCAGTACTACCCAACTGTCCAGCTGATGTGAGAAGGTACGAGGTGCTGTATGCTGCCACAGTCCCTGGTCAGTACTATGTTCAGGTGACTCCGTGACTGCCACGCTTGTCACTGCTAGAAACCACACAAGAGAGCCATCGGTCTCTCCTGTGCCACTCCATCCACAACTGCACACTACCCAGGATATTAAATAAAAAGTCTTTTAAGACTTGCAGGTTCATTTTTTTGTTTATTTTTTGTTTCCCTTGGTGTTGTCTGCAAATGTCAAGTGCAATTCTAATTACAGGGGTTTGCAACTATTTTTTAAATGTTCCTTTACTGACACAGAAACCATGCTGACAGCACACGTGAAAGCTGGCACAATATGTAGTGCTGTCCAGAAAGTCCTCTCCTTGCTGTCCCAGCTCACATGAGACAGTCCCCTGAGACCAGCCTTATTGTGTATCCCTCAGAGCTCTTCTTTTTACAGCCAGTGGATGTGTGAAGTCCCATGCAGCTTTGCTGGGGAGTGACTATAGAGGTGACTGGAAGTTCTACCACCTCCAATTTGAAACATTTATTTTGACTTTTTTTCACTCAACAGAGTATGCCTCAGGCCTGAGCTCTGGTGGTCTAGTAATTAACACTGCTGTCTAGAGTTTTATGATATTGGTATTCCGTTTTCTACTTTACCACAGAATTCCTGTGTCCCTGAGAAAATCCCTTAATCTATTATTCCCTCAATACCACAGAGAAAACAATGCTGTTCTTCCTGAGCGAGGGTGTCAAAAGGACAGTTCTGCCCCTTCTCAGAGAAGCAAGTATGGCACCATGGCACTTGGATAGGCAGAAAAATGGAATTTTATTAACTCATTGAATAAGTTGGGACATTCATTGTCACACAAAGTAGTATGTGGAAGACAAAAAGGCCATTTTGTTTGCCACAGAAGACATGAAATTGTAGAATCTTTTGTATGTGGATATTTCATTTCATATTGTTTTTTTAACATAAGATTTTTTAAAAGTTCTGAATATTTCCTCACCATAGACTAAATCCCTAATAAAAATACAACACTGATGCGATTGCACAAGTGCAATTATCTGTGGAAAGTTAAAACAAATCTGTAAGTATCCTTCAGCCAATAAACTCAACGACTTCAGCTGCGAAAGGATTTTTTAAGGTAGCTTTGCCTCACCCTGCTTCATCGCAATCTGGTCATGCTCGGTACCTAAAAAGCATACTGGCACACCTCAGATGGTGGGACACAAGTTCTGGCCTGATACCCTTTGGAAGTTGCATTGTTCAGTCTCCCCAGATCCCCTGACTACTGGCAGTTTCACTTAGATGAAAAAAAGTCCTAATTTGTATTCAGTCCCTTTATTTTAAAGCGTTAGGTCTTTTGGACACGCAAATAATGCAGCACTGAGTTTGGACTTTTTGTTTCAAGAAGAGGTGTTGGATTTTCAGAATTAGGGACTGAAGGGACCTAAGTGCTGGGGGGGTTTTGACCAAGAACTCCATTAAACTCCAAGGGACTCTTTGAATGAAGCAAAATTATATCAGTGTCCTGTCAAGGATGCTGGCGTGTATCTATTTCCTAAAGCTGAATATTTGCAAAGTGTGTAACACCCAACATCTGATCATTAGTAACTTATCTTAATATTTTAAAATTATTAATAGCATGCTACAGATGTTTACATACTAAGAAGAAACAGAAAATAAATTACATAATACACAGTTTACAGATTGCTATAATGAGGCCTCAGCCAGTTCAGATGACTCCTACTTATCTCTTCTGCTTGCCTCTCATGATGGTATGGCTGGCAGTGGGAACAAGGCGACAGTAGCAGGTAATGTGTACATTGACTTAGCAAGACTTTCAGCCTACCCTCCTAGTAGCCATACTGGAGAGGAGGGGACTGGATATGTGGGCTAAGAGGCGGGAGAAGGACTGGCTGGTCTGCTTCAGCTAAAATCTAACTGATGGATGGCTGCAAGTGCTGTTCCTCAGGGTCCCTACTGGAGGATGATACTTCTTGGTGTCTTAATTATCAACTAGTAAAAACAAATTAAATGCATCTTTTGCAGATTTTCAGACAACACCAAACTCGAGGAGCAGTTGACATGTGGGAAGACAGGACTGCTGTTCAGAGCGACCCGAGCAGGTGGGAGGTATGAGCTGACAGAAACCTAAGAAGGTTCAAGATCGGTGGATGCAAAATCATTCACCCTGGAACGGACAGTCCAGTGCATTACTGCAGGATGGAGGTCAACTGGCTGTGGAGCAGCTCTGCAGAGGAGGCCCTGGGAGTCGTGGTGGAGTTGCACGAGAGGCTGACCTTGCAGCGATGAAGGCCAGCCATAAGCACATTAAAAGAACATAGGCTACAGGCTAAGAGGCTTCCTCGGCATTTGGCACTTGACAGCAAAAGCACCTGAACTATTTGGAACTCATGAGACCACATCTGGAGCCCTGTATCCAATTTAGGCTCCCCAGCACAAGAAAGTCATTTACAAACTAGAGCAGTAGTCTTCAAGTAGACCCATGGTAGCAGAGAAAAGACTATGTAACCTGGGAATTTGGAGCAAATTAATTGAAACTCTTATGCTAAACTACCTTTGAATTCCAAATTTCCATTTTTCCTGAGATGTATTTGATGTTATAATCTACATCTTTTCTGTTTCCACAGGCTAGCCACATACTTCACTTTAGACAACTACATTATGGTACAATTTTCAATATATCTTTAGGTGCCTAATTAGTGTTATCATACATAGCTAAAGCATATGCTCACACGTGCTCAAGAGAGAAAGGCGATTAGAAATAAAAGGAAACCGAAACAAATTAACAAAAAAAAATCTAATACAGAGAGAAAGAAGGAACAAAGGAAATCCTGAAATCAGTACTTGGATTAAGAGATTATTTGCTCTCTTCACATGGATAAATCTTTTTTCTTTCTTCTTCAGAGTAATTAGCTCTCTTAAAAATAAAACAAAATGCTTTCAATACATCCCCTTCACAGAATGATATTATTTCCTTCAAAAATCTCCCCTTCTAGATCAGATATTCATTCTCATGTTCTTGGACCATGAATTGTATGCAATTAAATATGGTTTTCAATCTGTTATCAAAGTAAATTGAGTAACTGAACTGTTAATTGATGTAAACCCGTTTGCTGAAGTTTCCTTCCTTTGTAATGCCTTAGTTTCTTCTGTTGGGTGAGTAACATGGTTGTGCTACTCATCTGTTGAGTAGTTGTAGTCCTGTGCTGTCTTCAAGCAAATGCACTGTATCATTGCACAGCTACGAAATTGCAATATTTAATGTGTTTTTTAATTGAAGTAATCAAAAGACATTTTTTTCGTAACAATGCAGTACGTCCTTTTACTAAAGCAATACAACAATTGTTTGGAAGAATTGTGACATGATTTCAACAAAATGCATACAGGTTTATGAAATATGAAAACTTTTCCTCACCTAGTTTAAAGTTTTGTGAATGGTTATTGCATGCTTAAGCAAACCTCAAATTTAGTATTTAATATATATTAAAGAACATTGCCTGACATAGCAATCTTATTGTTTGGAATTCAAAACAAGAATATTCTGCTTGCCAATGGCTTGGCCAAATATGTCACAAATATAATCAGTAGGAGTTTTTGAAGTAATCTGTGTTTTAAATAGTTGATTTCTCATTCATACACATAAGAATATCTTGTATTTTCAATCCCAGTGTAAAGCATGGGAACTTTTCAAATCTGGAAAATGTTACACAGGACACAAAACCTCTAGTGACCATCAAATACTATAACTATTGATTTTTACTCTTTATCTTTTATTAAACATGTGAAAAGGCTCAAAATTTCACAAGCCCGTAGGAGTGGTGGAGGGAAAACAAAAGAGACAAGGAAGGTGGAACAGGCTGTAGGGGAAAAACTGGACCTCGGATTTAAACGCAAGCTAAATTTAGCAAGTAAGCACTCCAGCTATCCCTTCATCAGAGCTTCCTTCTACTTTTGCTTCTTTGACCACATTTGACCACATTAAGAAAAGCTATCCCCACTCTAGACAACGAGATTGAAAATGAAAGCAGTGATAGAAGACAGTAAGTGAGAAATTTTTAGTGAGAAAAAAGTTAGGCGCAGACGAGTGATAAATTCTGGAGCATCCTGAGATATTCCAGCAGCATGTAACTGCACCCTTTCCATTTATATACGCTTACTTCCGATTACATTTATGTAACTTTTGCAATTTATGTATTTTTTTTCTAGCATAAATCTTTTCTTTTTTTTAAGTGACATTGACTTTAATGCATAAATTACTCTGCATAAAAGATTTTTCTTAAATGTTTCTATCCCCCAAATATAACTGAGTGTAAAGTTTTTCAGGGATATGTTTTCAAAACAGCCAGTTGTTAAAATCACTTGGGTGTAACAGGTATCTGTCACCTAACTATAACAGATTTTATCTATCTTGAAATGAAATCACAGCTGAAAGTCTGCCGTTACAATAAAGCTGGTAACACTAGGAGTGACAGATCCATTGGATCCTTTCACGTTGTATCCTTGAAATTTATTTTATTGGCAGAAAGAAATTAGCGTCAAAGCCCTTGCCTGGCTAGCTTCTTGACAAAGACTGACCACCGCTCATCTTCGGGTTCAGCTTTTGGTTCGTTGAATCAAATTCTACTGGAAAATCAACTATTTCAAAAGTGTAAAAACCCTGCAATACTTAAATGGCCATAGTTTCATGACAGCTACAGTAAGTACACAAAGCTTTTTTTTATGGCTATGCTTAGGATGTGGTAAAGTGCTAAATGTGCAAGCAATTATGAACTTGGCACAGTAGCAGTATTTATTTTAAGCTCTACTTGTGCTGCCTTGGTGGAGGATGTTTACTTAACAAGACTCTATTAAACATGCTGAAGACTTTTTGCTCTAAAACATTGTTAATTGATGAAACACAGAAGCAATCAATCATCACAAATGGTAAAGAAAGGCAGACAGGCCCAGGCAAACAGAATAAGATCTGTAGGTGTCTTTTTATCTTTAAAGGGGAAAAAAAAAAGTCTATTTATGCTACTCAATTAAGTGTTTGTGAAAAGAGAAGACTTGATAGTGGTGGAGACTGAAGTCTTTTATTTATTTACAAGCAGGCCATAGTGGTGGGAACTCTTGCATGGTCTCTTGCCTTTCCTATTCAACCTCTGACCTAGTGGACCTTATGAGCTTATCCTCTCTCGTGACGGGAAAAATCCATACTGAGTACACAACCTGTGGGTCTTACTTACCCAAACAATGCTGAATGGTGATGCTTTTCATGCACCATTTGTAAACATATGAAAGCCATTGCACCGCCTCACATTCCTACTCCAGGAAGCAAATCCAGTCTAATCCTGAGCACCAGTAGATGGGAAGTGTTTCTCCAGCCGCCTTCCTTTCAAACCGCATCTGTTCTGAGCTTTCAGATGTTAATTTCTAAATTATGTGCTCATAGATGTGATTTTTAAGTCTATGTTTAAAAGCAATAAAATAGCAGAATGCAATGTAGAAACTGTTACAGAGTGTAGTCTTTCTTTGAAAATGGCGGTATTGACAGCTATTTCGCAATAAAATACTTAAGCTTAAAACACTTGCTCAGACTAAACTTCTCCTGATTTCTGTGGGAACTTTGCCTGAAGGAGAATGGCAGGACTATATCCATAGTAGAAAAAAAACTAAATACTTAAATCATACAAGGAGGTATTCCCAAATGGTATAGTCACTTGTGTGTTTCATAACTGTGAGGTTGAAAGGAAACATATTTGTATTAGCTGTGTGTAAATGTATGTATTTCTTTTCAACTTCACCAGTGTATTTATATTGACTATAACAAGTGATTCAACTTTTTTCTGTAGACAGAAACATAGGTGTACTTATATGTAAATGCATGAATTCATATGTTCATTTATACATATATCCATAACATCTTGCACATGAACAATTTTTTGTACCCTAAAAACAGGAAATGGTGATTTTTCTTCAGTTTCAAAACACAAAATACAGTAAAGACAGTCTGCTTATATGTACATAGAGCTCACTATTTAACTGTAAGATTTTGCCTTGTATTAATATTTTACTTTCTGTTTCTCTTATATATGACTTTCACAGTATTTATGTAAATTGAAATGTCCTTTTACTATCTTCCTAGAAAATTAGAATGCCCTCTGATGTTAAACACTCCTAAATTCTTGTAAAACATACTGAAATTTGTATTGGGAAAGTGATTTAAATTACTGTGGTCTGTTCTAGCAAATGCAACCGTAAATCTTGTCAAAGATCTCTTTGTTATTAAACCTTTCATTTTTTTCTTTATGACAGAGATTGCTGAAATTTTGAGAACTTGATCTGTGGAAGTGAAGAGCAATAGCGCATTTTGTCTCCACCTCTGTTCAGAGTTCAAAAATATTCAAATCTGATTGCAGTTTTCTCAGATGTGAACAAAATTTCATGTATATGATGGATTTTTATGTTACTCAGAAGAATGTAACTTTCTTAAGTTACATGTGTAGTGATCTTCACAGTAGATCAGAGATTGAGATCATAATATGAACAGTATTACATGCTAGTATTTGAGTCAGCAACAATACATGAGAAATTTTTGAGACCTTTGTACTATTTTATTATGGGAAAGTCCTATCATGGAATAATTAGAGATAATGAGTATGATATCTAATTTCAGCTAAAATGGTTTTAAGTACTGATTCATCCTTCTACTTTTTAAAAATGTTATCCACATTTTAAGATGACCTCCCATTGAAGTTTGCAAATGGGTGTGACCCACAAGGGTATTTTCAAGGGCAATATATTTTGGTGTAGTGACCAAAATTGAAGATGTAATATAATATTTAGCATAAGCAGAGATAAGTGATTCAGAGCTTTGTTACATATAAACACATAAGCTGTTTGTTCTTTTTAGTTGAAAAATTGTTCAAACCTTATTCTAAATATGTAGTACATATAGGTGCCGTATGAACTATTATATCCATGTTTTATTAAATTAATATAAATATGAATCTTAGGTAGCAGTGAGATAGTTAATTCAATGTTTGTTAACAAAATAATTTTTCAGAAGAATTAGTATCATGTCTGTGTTATCCAAGAATTAGCCTGTATAAAAGCTTATGACATCCCTCATCTCAAAAGAAAAATCAGCCAAATGGACAACGTTCGGTGGAAATACAAATAACATTCTCAAAATCTTTGGTTTTCATGCTATTTTAAAACTATAAATTTCCACTTTTTGGTCTAAAACCATAACTTCTTTTTTCTAAACACACACACAGAGAAAGTGTGATCTGACCCAACTCAATTGATACGTACAAGAATATAACATGAAATGAATTATTACTTCCTTGATACTTTTCAGATTTAGAGAGACCAAAAATTTTACAGGGATTAATTGATTTAATTTCACCTTCTTTTTCTCTGAATGCGTCATGTAAGAGTCTGTGAAACTATTCGTCATAAAGCAAGGAATATTGACCTTTAAATATCCGTCCTCAGGGCAGAACTACCCTCTGCCATTTTTTCTGTGAGCAAAAGTTTAACAAATTCCTCCAAAATCTACCATGTTTCATAAATCTTGACATTACCAAATGGAAGGAGAATGCCAGGTCAATGAATATTCTGTATTTACAAGTGACAGCATAATACTATGCAACCGCATTATAATATTATTTACATTTATCTCCTGTTTTTGGCAGAAGTAAGCAAACAAACCCAACCACTCCAGAACCACTATAACGGTTTCTTGACTTTCAATTCATTCAGCGTGCCAAAACAAGTCAATTATTTGAGCCATTGTGTTTCTCTGACTAACCCCTCATCTGTGGTCTGTGCCTATCACTTTTTCCATACCACAGCAGTAGCAGCATGAGCAGCATGAAGACACACATTGACTACGTCTCTCTCATGGAGCCCTCAAGCACAGATCCCCACCACCTGGGGGTAGCACCCTTTGTTCTGCCGCTCTCCCTCTGAACTCACCTGTGTGTCCTTGCATCCAATGTGCTCCCCCAGTGGGAACACCAGCAGGAGGTTGGGACTCTGGAGCATGCATGGAGCACACCTATCTTACCACCTAGACACAGCCCAGGACTGACTGACTGATATGTCACGAGTAGGACATACCAGTTTTTCCTCCTTAGGAAAAAGTACCAGGGGCATATGAACAACATGTTTTTCACTGCAATCCAATTACAAATTTCTTTGAATGATACCTAAAATAAAACCTATATTTTGCAAAAATATTAAGGAATCTGCATAAACATCTGTGATACGTGTGGATTAGCTTATGAATCACAGAAAAGGAAAGAGCAACTTCAAGGGAGGTTTGTGATGGAAAATATTGTGAATCCTTAACTGACAGGACATGACTAGTGACCTGTAAATTAATATGAGCCAATCTGTGTGACCTACGGTGTTATATTCTTCCATTATATAATTTTAAATGTGTTTCCTGTGTCCAAATCCTGCAAGAGTGATAAAAATAAATTTTAAAAGACAAAGTTTTAGGATAAGGACATGCTGGCTAATGTTTAAATATCAGCCACTTAAGAGATAGTTGTTTATTAGCTTTTAAGAAAGATTCAGCTAGGGTCTAGTTCATTGTGATGGAATATTTCCCACTGCAGTACAACAGAAAAGGAAACACATTTTATCTATGACATTCTGAAAAACAGATAAGTTTATTATTGTTGTTTATTTATATACCACCCCACAACTAGCTTCCCCCAAATCCCTGAAGTTTATTTTCCTTGGCAATCATATCTGTTCATGCTTACTCATGTCCTTGTCTGACTTAGCTGTTTATGTCAACTCCCATTCATATTAGCATGATATCAAAAGAAAAGCTTATAGAGAATTACTCTTTTCTAATATGGTCAAGACAAAAATCAGATTTAACTGTCAGACATTGTTGACTTACTGAACATAGTTCATAAAAGAATCTCCTCAGATTAACATCCTCCCTTTAATGTTCCTTAACATAATACAGAAAGTGGCTGCAGAGGAACATATTTTGTAGCTGTTTATTTCAACTGACAGAAAGCAGAACACAAACTTTGTCAATAATGCAAAGAATTCCTAGTCAGTTCCTCTGAAGTGTAAACTTTTCTAAAAATACAATTAATGATAATCAAATCATTTGACATCTCTTAATGTAGACATTCAGCACAAAGTAAACTCTCGGGAATATTTGGGATTGCTATATTGCTTGTATCACTTTGCTGTTTATGTGTTTTGCAACATTCTGTAAAGCAGGCAAAAGTGAGACCTGAATTGAATAAAATAATATTTTTATAAAGAAGAACAAAGAGCTTTACAAAAAATTTTGCAAAAATACTATTATTAATAATTAGATCAGATTTTCACTTGGTGCTACCTTTCATTTCCCATTTTGTTTTCCACTCAGTATTCGCTTTTTGTTCTCTAACTGCCCAATTAGCTACGTCAACATAAAGCACATTATTAATTTCAGTTCAAAGCTAGTAAGACATTTAGACATCTGCATCTGAAGTGCTGAAGATATAAGGATATAGCCTTGAAAATAATGTCTGAACTGAGAGACTGAGCCAATGTTCTAGTACTTGAGACATGGTACCTATTATTTATCAGGAAACAGTACAGTACTGAAATACGTTTCATTTCTTTGTAGTGTTTAGGTAGTTTGAACTATGACTTGAAAAGATGTGTCTTTATATACTTGGCATCAGGAGCCCAAATATATTATTTTCACAAAAAAATCTAGAAATATTCTTAAAAATCTGTGATTAGGCTTTATATATTCTGTTATATGTCAAAGCTGTGTTGACACCTTTCTGATCGTTATAAATTAGCCCAATGAATACAACGCTCTGACATGAAGTATGAGACTTCACAGACCTTCTCAGCAGCAGAGCACTTACTCCTCTATGTCACACTTTACCAGCGTAGAGGTCAGACTGACTAAGGTTCTTAAATAGGTCTTTTTACATAATTCGAAAGATTACAAAGTTGGTAGAATTTTTGATTAGTAAACTGTGAAAGATAAGACGTTATCTCTGTTTAGAAATATTTTTTGTTAATTAGAAGAATGTAGTTCTCCACTAAAGAGAACCCAGTCAGAACAAGAAAAACCTGTTTAAAAGGGAGAGGACCTTAATATTATCATTGGTCCTTCCATTTACTCTTGTGTGCAATCCTGGATCCACTACAGTCACTGTAGGTTTAGCTGTTGCTTTCACTAACTATGCCCTGTATGTCAATCTGCAGTTTAAGATGTCCTGTAATCACCTGAATTATTTTAAAGCTAACAATGTATGTCCATTGGCCCTTTTGTTTAAAAGATGACTGTAATGAGTCATAAGCATATTCTTAACATTGAACTTTAATGTAAATTTTGCTGAGCAGAATCTTGGGGAAAAAAGTAATAAACATAACAGTTTCTGCTTTGTCTGATACACTTCATTTAGCTATTTATAATATTTTCTCTTTTGCAAAAAAATATTATTTTGGTGTTTCTTTTTTGTATTGATCTTAGCAATTGCACACAGTGACACATAATTCTGGAGGTCTCTACTGCGCAGTAAATATATCTCTACTCTTGGTAATCCAAATGTGTACTGTATTCCTTGCTTTGCCAGCTAAAATAGTGTATGCTAGAAACTCAACCACATCACACATTATTTTTTCCTACCTTTTTTTTAAAGGTCAGCTGGGATCTTTGAATTGGTTGCTGTGCCTCATAGCATTTTTAACTGCTTTCCTGCTCACTGAATTTTAGTTACTTGTCTGGAAAAAAAAAATGAGTTCTAAACCTTTATTTCAAAGGCTGTTTTTCCACTGCACTGTCCTATCCTAAGAGACATTATTTGAGTTAGCAAGGGTTAACTGACATAGTTAAAGAAAGGGTCTCTCAGGGCCCTGTCCCACTGCAGTGCATGTTTTCAAAGGCAAGACCCCTCTGGTCACACAGGGCTCCTCTTCAGGAGCTCTCCCTTCTTCAGAGAAGGTGGCCTGAGAGACCGAAGCAGTGGCTGGTCTACCAATTCAGGACTGAGAGAGAGAGATGATGACGAAGTTGTTCCTAAACATTGGGTGGCAGCGCTAATACTTTCTGGGAGACCCCCGTGTGCTAGGACAGTGATAGGAATTCAGCACATGCAGTTTTATATGAACAGCCACTGCCTGGCTGATTGGAAGACTCATGAGTCCAAACAGACCAGGCTAAGCAGACAACGTCTAGCCTTTTTTCCCCCTCATATTAGATCATGCACTAGAAAGTTCAGAAAATGTAGAGGCTGGTAAAACAGCAATAAAGTCTGAGAGAAAGACTGTGTCACAAGCTTCCTGGCTCCTCAGGCAAAAAGAAATCTTAAGGATGAAATGCTTTTCCCATAGGATTCTTAGCCCAGATTTTGCACAGTAAAGCAGTTGATACAGTTCTTTCCCAATAACCATTCAAATATTAAGATACAGTAAGCATCTGAATATTTGGAGGCTAATCAAAATTGAACTTCAATTCTGACCTTGTCACTAAAAGTGACTTTCACCCACACAAAGTTCTGGTCATCCTAAGTGCTAAGGAAGGATAACATTCTGAATCTGTAGCCAGACACTAAAGACATATTTTACTCCTTGAGGAAAAAAAAAAAAAAAGAAAGAAAAAATAAGCAAAACCAGTAAATATCCGCATTACTGGAATCCTAACAACCTTGTCACTTTTGTTCCGGAATTCTTTTTCATTTTAGTTTATGTCCATCAATTACACAAACCACAGTCCAGTTTTAAAAAGCAACAAGCCTCATAACCATTACGAAAAGACACAAGCTCAACATGCCAAAGAATCTGTTTATTTCTGAATGAACATCTAATTTGTTTTAAACGAAATCAGTTGCCAAACTCTAACTGATTTTGGGGAAGTAGAATTATGATCATTGTGGAATTCCAACATAAACAAATACTATACACACATCTGCATATATCCTTCTGTGAAAATAACCTCACAGTCATCAAAAATCAAGGACACATCTTGCTCACTAGGGCAAATCCAGACCAAGAGTTGAAATCAAACTTCTCGAGCCTCTGCAAGATACCTCAAATGCTGTTCTTCCACATATCAGTGTTTCCAAAAGAAAAACATCCAGAAAATTGCAGAGTTTAACACTGCTCCAAAACTGTTTCCTCTTAAAACGATTCCAAATTAGTGTTGCAAGAAAGTTTCATGAAGGGAGTTCAAATACAAAATTACAATGGAAACCTGCTTTCCAGTCAGGATTTGTCACCTCCACTTCCAGGCTCCTGTGTGGCCCAGCACAAAGACATTTCCAAGCTCCCAGTTCTGCAAAGAGCCACTGAATCAATTCGCAAGGACCTGTGACCTGGAAAGTCCTGAGATAGCCAGCTGCAAATGTCCATACTCCCAGGTCCTCCAAGGTTAGCAAGCTCTTGGCTCATTTTCAGCCCAGACAGACATGAAGCCAGGAGTTTTGAAGCTCATGGGAGCCATAGCGTCCAAGTGCCAAGGTTTCTGGGTCAGCTTTGACTCCTAGGCACTCTAGCTCCTCCACACCCTTGGGTCTCAGGGAATCCAAGGCCTGCGGCACAATGCCAGCTTGTCAGACTGGCTGTTTCTGAGCCAGGATCGCATTCCCTTTCACAGACAATTATGAATAATAATTCCTGATCAAACAGAAACCTGATTTTAAAATGTTGGAAAATTCTTGGAACTACCTTAAGAATAGAGTAAGAACTGGAAAGTTACCTATAACAGATGAGCAAAGGAAAAAACATTTCAATACGGAAATAAAACTATGCCATAAAGAACAGAGACACTTTAAAAGTTCATCCAATATCAAATTACAATAAATAAAAAGAGAACAAAGAAGAAAGAAAGAAGGCAACTAGGTGGTGCAGAAAAGGTTGAAAAGTAAATGTAATCTCTGTATGGCCCTACAACTGAATAAATTTTTTGCTTCAGTTTTCCAGAAAAATGTTTATATGGAAATTAAGGAGGCAGATGGTTGGTTATTCAACATCTAGAAATGGAAGTTTCTGCACCAAATGAAAATAATCCCCAAGAACTTTGACAAAGGCAAGTGGTCACAAATATTTCCCATCTGAATTCTGAAGGAATTTTTACATTAAATGTAATTTGAGATAGATAAATTTTTATACATTTATCAATTTGGGAGAGTAACCCCCTTGTGTTTGGGCTCACATGGAAACTAGATAGATACATGACAAGACTAGACAGGAAGGAAACTAGACAAGTCCTAGACAAGAAGCAAAATCCAGTTTGTTTGTAAGTATGTTGAAACTAAGATCTAGCTTAGAGCATCTGTGAGATATTTCTGATATCCCCATTGTTGGGAGTTTAGAGACTTTGGGTAAAAAAATACTGATTTTTTGTTCTATTCATATTGGACTAGCTCTTGGAGAGAGTGTGCTGAGCTGGATGTAGCTTTGTTTGATTCTGTATAGCTGCTGTCATGCTTCTTATGCTTAAAGGGGGGAACTATTGAAGAAAGAAGAAAAATGGTCAAAATAACTGTTAATTTTACCTTAGTAGTAACTTCGGTGGTTATACTATTAAAATTCAGAGATAAATGGAGAAAAAGTATAATATCAGTGATCAACAAAGAGATTGTGTTTATTTTAATTTATCCTTCAGAACTGTCATTTCTCCACATGGGACGTGCAATACAACTAATTCCCACTTACGTATTTCGGTAGTTCATTCCCTTACATGCTATGTAAAACTGGCTTCACCTAACAAGCTAGCCTTTCCAAACTAGAAGACATTTGAAAAAATTGTAAATCAAAGTATTCTATTATAAATATTTGTATGAACACAGCTTTTCTGAGACCTACAGTAGAAAACGTGGAAACACATGAAGAGTCAGCTAAAATTGTATACAGTATATTAAATGTGTTCAATTCAGCAATACGCACATAATAGCAATATTAAAAACCACACTGCTTTCCTTGATGTGTCTGAAAATCCACACAATGTGGATGGAGGAAAATACATGACAACATGAGATTCACTCATAAAAAATCAATTAAATAGACATATTATCACAGTTTTTTGTTCTGCAGTGAATGACATTTTGCCTAAGAACAAAGTTAAAAATACGTATGAGACAACACAAGAAGAATGTTCAGGAGTTTGGTCCAAAAGAATCTCTGTGCAGAGACAAATCCCTTTGAAAATGTTCATACTTTGTAACCATTTTACAACAAACTGATCTCTGCTATTATTCCACTGTCTCTGCTAGAGCTACCACAAGCTTGATGCAAAGTGGGTCCATTTGGTCGTTTTTGCACTGAAAATAAGTCCTATTCATGGGTTCAATTTTTGCTTTCAGTTGTAAGTGGAAAAGCAGAAGCAGGTCTATTGATGTGATATGTACTGGAACAAGGCAACTTCCCCCCCAGCTCTGCAGTAGCCCGGTGCCAGACCTGTGCTTTTACTCTGATGCAGGTCTGCAGCCCAGCCTGGGACATGGATACTGCAAGCAAAGAAAATTGATCTCAAAAGCAAAAAGACCAAGCAAATAGCTGAGCATAGATATGTGTGTGAACTGCCTATGTCTTAGGTTCATACAAGGAAGATTCATTCACAATTTCCAGACTGGTAAAGAGTTTAGAAGTCCTGTAGAATGCTTGTTTTAGTCCTCAAAAGAATTATGGGCAGAAAAAAACTATAATAATAAAAGACTGTAGAGAAACTCCCTCATTTTGCAACCTAGAACCTGAATAACAAAGTGGAAGTTTGTTGTCATTGTTGACTTAATAGTCACAAGGCTGCCCTACATACTGTTTGATCTGGGAATGCTCTCATGTTGGACAGCCATAACATTTCTTAACAGGTCTAAGTTTCAACAGCTGTTGATTCGGTAGCTCCTAAGAAGTGAGCATTGTGGATTGTGCACCCTGATTACTAGTTGTCTGAAAATGTAATCTATGTATGGATTTTCAACAACATAAAACACCCATGTATCTTGTCACAGCCCCTGTGAAAGTCGTATTTTACACATTTCTCCTAACACATTTCTATGTTCTGAATTTACAGGAGCCTCTAGACTTCAAACAACATATATTAAATGCAAAACAAATAAATAATAGCTTTAAAGCTACTGTTAAACTTTGTGATTTTCTTATTGGTGATTAAACAAAGGGTGTCAATGTACACTCTTTATATTAAATAGTACAAGGTCTATACATTTAATCAATAATTTGGAGATGTTTCTAGTATGATTTATACAAGGTGGCACGTGCTCTGTATTTTACCTGACATCACACAGAACCCCAGTGGAGAGTAATTTTTTTGCTAATAAATTATACAGGACATTGTAAGGCATTTTCAATAAATTTCATATTTTACTTTTCGTTTTAAAAGTTAGTGCTGTTATATGTTTCCATAGCTTCTCTGCAGCAATGGGAAGCAATGGGTGGTAATATAACATATAACATAAGTAATATAACAATGCAAGATCTTTTCAGTTCAGGAAAGGTCTTGACTTGCTAAGAAAAGGAAATGACTCTCTTGGTTAAACAACCAGAATTAGGTGTCAAATGGTTTGGCTTTTGCGTGGGTTGTGCTGAGGATACGCTGCTGCACAGCATCACAGCCCCTTTGCGCATCAGGCTGCATGACCAGGGCTGGTCTCTTAACCAAGCCAAAAAAAAAAAAAAAGGCCGCTTGGAAATAGAGTGAGAAAGCATGTGTGCAGGAGCTCTGGACAGCTTAGCTTTTGTTCCAATAAAGAGGGCAAATCCGTTGAGGCATGCGGTTTGATGCATTGAGAATGAGGTTTTGATGTAAGCATGAGCATCCTGATGCCTAGCTGATTTAAATCAACAGTATTCCACCACTCTAATGTTGAGCAGTGTCAGCTTACAGCAGCTACGAAGTTAGCCCATCATTTATTGCCACGAAAAATAAAATTTCTTGACAGCAATGAGATGAGTAACCTAAGAGACAGCTGGATACTTACCCATCTGGATTAGTATGAAAGGCTTTGAGAACTATCGTATAAACATTGAAGCTGCCTCAAGTCTTAGTTTTATTGCTGGATGTACTTAGATTTCCCAGGTGTCTACAGCCACATCAGCTACCCCTTGTGTACCTTGGGTTTTCCACTGGATAATGAGAACAAAATTAATGCCATGCCCAAGCCTTCTCATTTCTATGAAGCTTGATGTCTGTAAAATGTGTTGAGATCCTAAATACAAAAGGTTACAGAAGTATGAACAATTGTTGACATTATTTTAAAAATGAATGCAAGACTATAAAGCAAGCATAGAGCCTCCTGTCAGTATTAAAGAGAGCTATAATAGATATAGGCACTGAACTGATGGCATGAACACTGCTTCTTCCCTAATGCCAGAGATTAAACCAGCGGAGTCTGATATGCAGTCTTGACTACATCATTGAAATTACTTGAAGTTCTGCTTTTGACTATAGCTAGGATTTCATCCTAGATGCTTTGTTTATATCCAAAAATGTAAAAAAAAAAAAAGAAGAAATAATAATTTGAAAAACAACTACAATATTTTATTCTCATGTTTGTCAGTAATTCTGTAAACTTTGTTCCAAGCTAAAAATTCTGTAGAAGTTTAATGCAATTGCATTTCATCTCTACTAACAACAGATATGCTCCTGCTCATCTGCATTTTGTGCTTAATGTACACTATTCAGCTGTGATGAATGGTGAAGGACAAGTGGTTTAATTTTCATCTTTTTATCTGTGCTCTGAAATTAAAATGCACATACAAAGCCTTCATCACTTGCTTCCAGGCACTAATACTACAGACTAACTTCAGGATTTAAGAACTGGGTAAACCATTTTCTTCCATATACACAACAAATCCCAAAGGAAGGCAACAACAGTCAAATTTTGTTTGGAAAGTAGTTGTTTAATGAAAAATCACTTTGCAAAAAGCACTATACAAAAGAATCACACCAACTTGAATTTCCTCGTTTGTCAGCAAAGATAGCACAAACTGAAAAATGTGAACAGGTTAAAAATTCAAGTCACTTATAATTTTTTTATTTTATATGGTCACCTTCACAGTAAGATTTTTTCCCTGTGTGTTGCAGTGTAGAAACACAAAAGTAAAACGTACATGGGCTTGGTGACTGGCATACAGTATGAAAAGACACCATCCTCAGAAGATGCCAGAGAAATGACATATAGCCCTGTCAGCCAAGTCATGCAGGCTCCAGCAATTTTGGGAAGAGAGAGCCCTGGTTTTCAGATCATCTCTGCAACAACCAGATATGCATTTCTAGCATCTCACTACAGAGAACAGTGGAATATTATCATGTGTTCAGCATGGATATGATTTTTAGTTTTGCAGCATAATTGCTAAAAGAGCTTTTTCTTAAGCAGTTTGATGATTTTTGTTTCCTTTAGCATGAGCTAGATTAGCCAGCTAAAAATATTTTTCTTAATTATACCAAAAACCAGGGCAGTGGAAGAAAAGTTACAAACAGTTCTCTTTGAACCCAGAAGTCTCTCATTCAGTGGGGACAGTTTGCATGATCTTTTCTGTATCAACAACATTCCACATCCATATTCTCTCTATCTTTTTCAGGAAAAAAAAAAAAGGAACAGCAGAAGCAACTGTTCCCAGATAAACAGGAGCATGCCAAAACAGTGCATCCCTTTTCTAACATCTCCACTGTGCCTGTACATGGACTTCACACTTAGACTTCTCCTTCATATCCCAAGATAATCCTGGAATCTGATTGTCATTTCGCTCAAGTCAGCCCTAAGGCAGCCACTTTGTAACAGTCTGCTGAATTTCTCTTTATCAGCAGTTTTCCACTGACATTTCTTTCAGTTTATGAAAAGCTCAATTTTTTTAAAATAAAAGGAAGATTACTTAGATAGATAGATAGATAGATAGATAGATAGATAGATAGATAGATAGATAGATAGATAGATGGATGGATAGATAGATAGATAAGAAAGAGACAAATGACATTGTTTACCCAAGAATTCTAACCTTATGGCTGAAAACTGTTGCCCTCCGCCACGTGGCTACTGTTACCTGAGGTGTCAGGCCCTCAGGTTGGAAGGTCTCTAACTGGATTACATCTGCGACATAGCAATTCTGTCAAACAAATATATCACGGAAATGGCCAGATAATCTGCAGAAAATGCCAACGAAAAGGATTTTTCTATTTTAGAACGTTTCAGAAAAAGAAACAAAACTATTTCCTGACTGACTTCAGCAAAATAAACACAAAAAACTCTAATGTCCCCTGAAAACATAGGCCAGATAGAATCCGAGACTAGATTTAAATTGAGATCATCTGACTGATCAGTTTGAGTGTTTCTGTTTCAACAGGTATCTCAATTCTTCTTTGGTGTTTTAAGGGACTGGAAAGAGGAATACCGAAAAAACCTGATAGGCAAAGTTGCGTTTATGTTCTTTTTGATGTGAACAAAAAAGGAAATATTGAAGACATCTTTATAAAATTGTTCTCATGAGATGTACATCCCACTTCCAGGCCTGGGAGAAGGCTATGCACATAAAAAAACTGCAAACAGAATTCTATCCTCGAACAAAAATATCTGATCCTGTCCGCTTCTCACAGACTGGGCTGAAGTCTTCTTTCAGCTGCAGCAGATTGACATTGGCATCATTCCACTGATGCCATTGACATGAGTTCTGACATACTGTTGTTGCAGGACTTTCTAAAAGTGGTCTTTTTTGTATTGTAAAACAGCCACTGTGCATGTTATTAGCTGCTATCTTTCTAGACATGCAGAGGAAAGAATCAGCTGGGGACAGAGACCGTACTATCATCTCAGTTCTTGATGTGGTACCCCACAACTTTATGCTGACACAATGCAACAATTGTAGAGCATATTGTGAGGAAGCGCACCATCTGTTTTCCACCTCTGCTTTTCTATAAATAACAGACTTCAGTCTCCATGGGTGCCAGGCTAGCGTTTTGCAACATACCCCTCCAGCCCTTTAAAATTCCTCCTGCCCATCTGGGAATTTCCTGTTCTGACAAATAGGTTTCTCCATTCAGAGCTGAGGTCTGTATCTTACCGTTAAGAAATCCCCTTACATCAGGGCAGAGATGTTTTGGGAGTAGGTGAATCCAGAGAGCCAGTGCCAAGAAGTAGACCTGGAACGTCTGCCACCCGTGAAAGCACCGGGGGAAGGAGGGGGCGAGGGGTCAGCTTCAGCTGGGTGGGCCTGAGGTTGGGAAATGCCCTTTCCTGGGCAGGAACTAAGCTCAGATTTTTACTGCTGATTCATTGTGAGCAGCACTGGGCCAAGCTCCGCAGGAATTCATTATCATCTCACTCCGGGTGAGAGTCAAGAGACTTTTTTTTCAGTTTCTAATCCTCTCGAGGCTATTTAATGATAGTGGTTTGAATTTGTGGAATGTGTTGAAAACCTCCTTTGGGCTCATGTTCCCATAGGAAATTACTGTTTTTTCTAGTCATACTTTTCGGTACAGGCTCATGCTAGCAACACCTGGAAAACATGTGGTAGCAACACCAGACTAAGCCCCATAGCAGCAAACCCCAAATTAATATCCACTCTGACAGAAGAAACACCCAGCATTTCTGACTTCAGATGTGAAGCTGTCTCACAATATAAAGCTTGCATTGCATTATAAGTAGTATTCTAAAAATAATCTCTCTGCAGCTTACTTACAGCCTTTCAGAAGGATTTTACTATGGAAGTGAAAACATGATAGCATTCAAAACCACACTGACACAGCTAACACTGAGGTGTCATCCTGAAACTTAAGAAGAATGGAAATGGGAAATTCACCCTAAAACACATTTCTGGCATTCCATCATGGTGAGTTATAGCCCAGAGAAAAAAAGCAAAGCTAATTCTAGAGACAAAGGACCAAAGGGTAATTTCAGGATCTCTGCGTGATTTCGGCAGCAAATTAGTGAGTAAAAATGTTGAAGTAGTCTTTAAAAATGCGCAAAAAGAGAAAAGATGTCACGTGGTTCATATTTTAAAAATCAAGAATTCATGTCGTATCTTCATGCCCATTAGAGTGCTACAAAAAACGTTTTCAGTCTTGCTCAATTCTGCTTCTAGAAAATACCCCAGAGGGTCAGTGGCCAAATTACTAGATGTTTCCAAGATGTGTAGGAGTGTTAAATCCTGGATCATGGAACTTTTTGGTTTTTTTTTTCTTCATTTCTAGGGCTCATAATGCAGGTTTTTTGCAGGGAGCGCAGGGAGCACTGGGAGACATTAAGGTAGAAGGTAGTAACTGCTGGGTTTTTTGACTTACTGGTTTAGCATTAAATACAACCAGTAATCTTAGCTTTAAGAACCTGAATTTTAGACAAATTCTTTTATTTCTGTCTCTGCTTAATTTTATAACTCTTTTTAATATTAGTACATCTGTTGCACTTGAAAAGTCAATATATAAACATGTTGTATAACGCTTAAAAACATAATTTATTCACTCACTGTATAAACAACAATAACAAAATATTTTTATGTTTTTAAGACACATCGGTGGCCAGTACAGCATGTGCCATAATGGTTATCACGCACTGGCAAAAAAAAGGTATCTAAGATCATATGATCTCCTAGGTGAAGTGTGCAAGGAATTATAATTCACCTTTTTTTGATACTTGGAGTTGTGATGTTGCTCTCTATAACAAGGCTTCTATAGAAAGTCTCTGGACTTCACATTCTCATCCACTTATCCAAAAGTATAAAATAGATGTGTGCTTGTTTAGAGTAACAGAACAATTCCCACTCAGTTCTATCTCCTGTTGAAGTCTACTGAAAAGTAGTTACATGCTTCTGATAACACTCTCCAACGATGAAACGAAAACAATTATTTTATGAGGGTAAAACTTGTAATGTGCCAGATGTTTCCTGCAAAGTTCTGAGTATCATCAACTCATACCAAGACCCTTGGCACTTTCAGGGTCAAGCTCTTGGATCTTGCAAAACCTATATTTAGCAAGCTTGGGCAAATGTCCTGCTAGTATTTCTGACGTCTAGCTTGTCACAGAGTCTCCATGGTGCTTGCCTGATGCTAGTAAACTGTTCCTTCACTTAATGGTCGAGTATATGCAGCAAACACAGATATTTCTTTTGAGGTTGCAATTGACAGTTGCAGGGGCATTCCTGGTAAGAGAGTGACACGCTGGTGACCACTTGCACTGCCACATGTGGCATTCTGGCTCTACTCAACATTTCAGCTGGAGGATGTCTACATTTCAGATACTTTAACAACCAGCGAAATTAGGAGACTGTGGTTTCCTCTTTAAAACCTGATGCTGAGCATCTTCTTTGCCTCACTCCTGTGTTCTTCTGAAATTTAGAATTTCTTTTTTTTTTTNTTATATAAGTGAAAACAGTCTTACTTGAAATAAAATCTTCCTCAGCTATGATGAGTTTTTCTTCAGCAGACTGTGATACTACTGAAATGCATACTATTATGAACTTTGTAGGGCCACACAGCCAGTAAATAGATAACAGCTACATTGTTTTCAGGCCATATTACCAAACATAGTGCAGTACAGTAGAGTAATTTTTCAAGCTGTTCTGTCACTGCAGGACAAGTTATCGTATTGTGTGTGCTTTGGTGACATGTTGATACCTTGGGCAGCACACAGATTTATGGATTACAACAGCAACCTTTACCCTTCCTGTCAGACTTCAGATGAAATCCCTCTATCAACATCAAATAGACAGACTTCTTGCTCTTAAGCACCACCCCCACCTCCCACCTTATATTTAGCCTTTCCAATCTTTCTCCAGGTCCCTTGCACTTTCTCTGAGATGACCCTTTCCAAGAGGCAATAGTCCGCGGTTATAAACTCATCTTCAGCTTCCTTGGGAGTTACCCGTGTCATGACTATTTTATGGAATTCAAAATCATAAAAGAATATTTGAAAAAGCTACCTGTATTCTTGTTGCATTTACTGTTTACCCGACCCACAAACTCATGACAGATACTTCAGATAGTTTACCCAGGTATCACAAATCCATGGGCCCCGATGGAATGCACCCACGAGTGCTGAGGGTGCTGGCGGATGTCATTGCTGAGCCACTGTCCATCATCTTTGAGAGGTCCTGGAGGAAAGGAGAGGTGCCCGAGGACTGGAGAAAGGCCAATGTCACTCCAATCTTCAAAAAGGGAAAGAAGGAGGACCCAGGGAACTACAGGCCAGTCAGCCTCACCTCCATCCCGGGAAAGCTGATGGAGCAGCTTATCCTGGAGGCCATCATCAAGCAAGTGGAAGAAAAGAAGGCTATCAGGAGTAGTCAGCATGGATTCACCAAAGGGAAATCATGCCTAACCAATCTAATAGCTTTCTACGATGACATGACTGGCTGGGTAGACGAAGGGAGAGCCGTGGATGTTGTCTACCTGGACTTCAGCAAGGCTTTCGACACAGTCTCCCATGATA
>Ga0065711_1004247_pt1 | contig 24417 bp, 15 predicted proteins | sample Hoacrofraction12_FD_59098 | JGI IMG/M metagenome (GOLD analysis project Ga0065711, IMG submission 59098) | Hoatzin crop microbial communities from Cojedes, Venezuela - Epithelial fraction 12 v2 (version 2) | ecosystem: Host-associated > Birds > Digestive system > Esophagus > Crop | place...
GGGGAAAAAAAAAAAAAAAAAAAAAATCACCCACAAGGGAGAAAACACATTACCATGAATGCAAAAACAACCCACGAAAACAATTAAACCAATCTCCAAACACCCCCCAAAAAATCCTGCCTGAAGTCCCCAAAATGCATTTAAGTCTTCCAAGCGTCATGTCCAAGTGAGAAACTGAAGACATGGTTAGGAAGAAGCTGCATTTTCCACTATCAGGTGAACCAAATGAATGGTTTAACACTCAGAAGAATATAACAATACATAACTAGAGCATATGCACATGATGAGAAACCACGGGGGTGACCTCCAGCTGATTAGCAGAGTTCCTCTAAATTCACACCAGTAATTCGTGAACAAACTTCTGAACTAAACAAGAGCCAAGTTCCATGGCTATAAAGTCCTTCCAGGACTTTTAACAGTGAGCTTATAATTGCATTTAAATAGCCTAACCCTTCTCCTCACTCGTACATTTACTGACCGCATAGAAGGCAGTGATCTTGGAAGTTTCAGTTCTCTAAATGGCAAATACTGCAGGTACAAAACATTCTAGGCTAAGATAGAGGCACAGCTTTTGATTTGATACAAGCAGAAATTAAAATATAAATGGCAGGGAGCAGCAGTGAAAAACAACTTTAGTGGCATGGCTGCAGATGGAACTTGAGCAAAACAAAGCAGCTGGTACAGAGAATACTGAGAGTTAAAAATACAAATTCGACGCATACCCCCCTGTGCACACATACACACACACACACACGTGCTTCTCCTTCCCTCTAATGCCTTATGAGCAGGCAACAACAAGGGTAAACAGGACCAAGGAGGAAGGAGGAGCTTAAAATAAAAAAGGGTTAAGTGAAAAGCCCTGGCAAGCACGAAAAGGGTGAGAGGTAGAAGCAGGAAAAAAACCTTTTCTCTTGGTTTTAACAGGTAGCAGGAAGCTTAAATTTTTCACCCTGTTTCCAGAGGTCATACCACCAGAGCGCTAGAAAAGGTTACATTTTTCCACTTAGATTCTGGTTGAAAAGCACCCGTGGCAGAAGCTCAGGAACCAGCCTGTTTTCCAGGCAGAGCTTGCAGCCTGTATAGGTTGAAAGAAAAATCCCGAATTCTGCATTCCTGTGAAAACCAAACAGTAGAGGATGACCAAAAGAAGATAAAAAACAGTGCTGGAGGAAAAAAAAACAAAACACACCACCACAAAAACAAAACCAAAAACAAAAAACCCACACAAAACAAGCAAGCAAGCAAACCCAAACAACTTTCTTTGTAAACCAGCATATTTAAAGCGACAGATTCCTGATGAGATTCTGAATCGCTGTGATCCATGTTGCTTTACTTAAAGCCCGTCTAAATAACTGGACTGAACCAATCCTGTAAGAGACTGAGGTCCAGTGAAGTGGGTGGGTTTGCAGGTGCTATTAAATCAGTTCAGCTCTGTGTCCTCATTTGCCACATGCACAGGGGTACGGAACAGTTGCTCCACTCTGGGGAGCATCAGGCATTTTAAATACTTTTGGTATTTGATATTCTAAACAATCTAAAGGTTGCCATACAACAAGAGCTTTTTAATTATAAAATAAAAATGTTTTCTTTCAATTAATTCTGAAAAGGGAATTCACACCTCAAAGACTTAAGGCAGCGGAAGACCCAAGAAAGCCAAAAAGGAATCAGAATAAAAATTCAATTTTCCAAGTTGATGCTATCCTCTTAAAGACAACACTAAACTCAATTCCACAAAGAAAAAACAAAGATTTTAACTAAACATTAGGGGTTTATAAGCAAGATCATGTAGTTGTACATGCATCTCTAGTCTCAATCATTAATCATTCCATTTGCAAACAATGACCCCTTCACAGGAAATCCAATGGTTTTAATTTTTTTTTTTAATTTGACCACAAGGATGTCTGCATGCAATCCTATTACCAAAATAAGACCATGCCAAGATTTTTACATTCATCTTACTTCAAAACAGAACAGAAGTTTATAAGCTTCTGCACTCAAACATACAGAAGAATGCAAACATACAGTTTGCCCTTCAAAAAGCAGTATGACTAAGTCAGAAGAAAGCCTCAAACAAGACCACTGCTTACTTTGCTTGTAAGAGATTCTGAAGCTCTAAACTTTTCCATAGCTATTATTGTTATTATTTATGTAATATTATTACTATCTGTATGACCATAACTCTGAGCCCCAGCTGAGCTCAACTCCTAGCTCTTCTCTGCTCTCTACATAAGCCAGTGAATCAATCCACGCTACCCTTTGTGGTTACAGTGTAATTTCAAACTGACTTAGGGTAACCCGAATACTGTTCCATGTTTCAGTGGTTGTTAGTATTTCTGATGAAAATCAGCACAGTGGGAAACACTGTTGTTGGTTTTTTTGCCTTTTCTTTTTTCTTTGGTGCATATGCTTTTTTTAGGCCACCCAATATGCAAACAGACATTAGCAGCTACTGGTAAAATGGATGGCCAAGGGTGGGGGCAACATTCCAAGAACTGAGGGTGGGCCCCTACCCATCTCCTACCTCAGAGTTCAGAGGTACCTCCACACAGCGCACAACAACTGCAGAAAACCAAACCTGCTGTCAGGAAGTTTCATTTGTCTACACAGCTGTCCACATCTGATGCTTATTCAGATCCAAAACAGGCTGAAAAACCGCTGCTCTGAAGTTACCTTTGTTGAGTTCGGAGAGCATGAGGCTGTCAGGAAAAAATCTCCCCTCTGATTGGGAAGCCGGGTGGAGAAAGACAGCAAAGCATGTCTTCTGTACATACCGGAGACGAGCATCTTCTCCTTCCTCTGCGATTTAAAGACTGAGGCAGAGAGTCCAGGTAGATTTGCTTAGGGTGACTGCTCAGAAATCCATCTGAAAATGTCATCAAGCTGCAGGAGCCAACTCACTGCAGAATTCATGTGACCTTCTGCACAGCCATCTGGAAGGTGGCCTTTTCTACGTTTAAGCGGTCAGCACTTTACCTACTCTGCAGTCTCCGCAGCTCTTCGCTCTCAGCAGCAGGTGCTAGACTGACTACTGCAGGCTGCTCTGATGCTGGGGCAGCTCCCCCCCAGCAGCACGAACCTCCCCTGTAAGCAGCGCTGTCTTCCCGCAGCTCCCCAAATCCAGGACAAAGCTCCTGTGTGTAAAGGACAAGACAGGGCTGGGAAAAGGAATGATCTGTCTGCTTGGCAAATTTTCTCTGAAATGAAATGCTACTCCACGGATGCTAACACCCATGCAAGTTGTGTGTTTCAAAAAACTCAGAGCGCAGGAATGCCAGAGCACCATGCAGGCGCCTGGATATAACCAAGACTTCTGACTTCTTGTCAAAACAGCTCCTACCTTCCTCCGTTTCCTGTAATTTTATTTGGTATTTTATATGTCTTTATACTTAACCATAGTAGTGCCAATCACCATCTTCCTGGACTTCTCAGGATCCTTCCCTTTAATCCTCTCATTCCAATCTTGCTTTTACAAGGCAAAACATCCCATTTTCTTTAGATCAAAGTCCTAGCAAAGATGAGACAGTCTGTATTCCTCCCCTGAGCTGGAAAGCAAGGCCACAGCAATCTGGGGAACTTAAAAAAATCCCTGCCCACAATCCTTCTTACCCCACCTCCCCTTAGTTTCCTAAGGAATCGAGGCTATCCAACTGCACCTGCTTTCTGTTACTTAGTTTCTAACTATGATTTTTGATCTCTTGGCCAACCTAGCAAGATCTGACTGAGGAAAGGAGTCTCCGTGTACAAATAATGATAAAAGGACAGAGTGAAGAGACTCCATAAATGCCTTCACTGAAGTAAGAGATCTGCAGTCTTCTTTTTGCTGACCAACCAACGGAATTAGCAGAATCCACTTCTTTGTATTTTAAGCTTAAATTATCCCACTGAAGGAACTGGCTGTCCTCTCTCATTCTCAACCTGTAAAGGCCATGCAACCACTGAGCATAGACACTCACAGAAACTACTTCAGGCAAACAAAAACAGGTTTTACTATCCTGTAGCCAGGGAAGAACAGGAGAAAATTTCAGTCCAGACCTTAAGCATAAATTGGCAAAGGTCAGCTGATATCAGAAGACCAATGGTGACTGATACCTGCCAATGTAGTCCTTAGGCCACGCACTTTGCCACTAGCAGGGTACAGTAGAGGAGCTGAAATACAATCCCTACCGTCTCGTAACAGAAATGCACGGAAGCTAGGTACATATGTACTTGAAAACCTATGGCAAATCAGCATCACATTTCAATCAAATTATAATAGCTCTTTATAAATATATAGTATTAAAAAAAATCACAATTAATTCAGTGAACCCATTTTCTGGTGGGTTAAACTGGAAACCAGAAACAGGAAAGACAAATACGTTTTACTTCTTTTAAAACTGTGAAAAAATACTTCTAAAATGCAGTCCTACACTTGAGAATATGCTAAGAGTTATGCACAGAACTTCAGATTTTCAGCAAATTTAAGCATCCTCATGCATTTCATTTTCCTGTTCTCCTAGCACATTTGCACTACCCCATGGAGACGGCTGTGTTCTTTTCTAACCTACAAAGCTCTAGTTTGTCCAATTACTCTGACCTTATCTGATTCTTGGCAAAATTACGTTCTTCCTTTTGAAAGTATTTCCTCCGAGAAGTTAACTGAAAGCCTACTTCCAGGGACACAGATACAACTGAGCACAGTATCACTTTGAAAAATCAACCAAATAAAGAGCCTCAGTCTGAAAACCATCACTGGTGCCAGGATTTTGCAGACCTCTCAACTCAAATGTTGCATTGTGTTAGCACAGCTGTATCCACAAGCAAAAAGCGAGGGGATTATGTAAAAAGGATTCTAACTTCCATCATTCTTCTGGCTGCAGAAAGGGTTTACAAGCTGGTTTTTTTTCTTGAAATAATGCAAGGGCACATTACTTGTAGAAAACAAGTAATGCATACAGGAAAAATGAGAAGTCATTCTTTACACAGTGTCATATTTCTGTATTTTGTCATTTTAATTAAAGTGTTTGAAAAAGCTTGGAAATAATAAACATTCCCTGAATGGCCACCTTTTGCTTTGAGAGCTGTTATTACTTTCATCTCTGCTACCTGAACAAAATGAGTTTGTGTGACCTATCCCCTGAAGAAAGTTTAGTTGTCACCAGTATGATGTCAGTGAGCAACAGTATTTCTGCCCATAATGAGCTAAAAAATCGTACATAGACAGACACCCACTACGCATGTAGGCAAACGGTCCATAAATGACTGTTTGTAATCCATTTCAGGAAACAATACTCTTTTGAATAATTAAAAAGGAAGCAGAAATACACAACAGTCACTAACTTTTCAAAAACAATGAGGTGATCACAGGTGAACTGTGCTTACTACTTCCCCAACTGCCTCTTCACCATTTTGCAAAGTCTGAAGTGCAACTCCACTCAGTCTACTGCCAGTTACACACCTCTCACTAATTCCTCCAAGGACATTATTACTCTTCCCATAAAGAGGAAAAGAAAAAAAAAACCCCGAGGTAGTTAAAGGCAACCCACAGAATTAAATGATGTGCAAATATCCTGATCAGTGCAATAAGGTTCAGTTATGTCCCAGCTGCTGGCATACCCTTTCATGCTTCTAAGTTTTTTCAGTTGCTACATTTGTCACACCAGGCACTATCACTGTTAAGCGCCATTTCTTAGTACTGGTAGCACAAGGCACTGCGTATCCCCACAGCGACAGCTGTTCGTCTCAGGCCATCACAGCAGCGAGCAGTCCCACCAGGGTCCGAAGCTCCCTCTGTGCGACCGCCTTGCCTCTTGCTCCGTTCCATTCAAACTCTGTACCAGGACAGTCACCCAAACAGCCTGAGTATTAAACAGGAGTTACAGAAAAGCAGCCAGGTCATGGGCTTTGCTATAGTCCCATCTTTCAGACAAATCCTTCTCTCTCATTTCACTCAAAATGCTAATCCGAGGCCTGAATTTCCATGGTTGGGGAGAGGACAGGACAAGTACAACCACTGAGGACCACTACAGTGACATCTGGCTCTGAACATCACCTGTGCAGAAACCCGCTGGAGGCTGGGAGAGTAGGTATGCACACAGAGCCACTGCCCTACGGCTTGCAACAGGGACAAGAGGCAACGCCTGCTCTGCTCAGTGAAGGGGCTGCCTGGGGGAAGCCCCACCTCTGGGCTCCAGCAGCCTGCTGGAAGGCAAGAGAACATGGCAAAATGCTTGATGTGAGGGAGGAAAGGTGAAGTTTTGAGACCTGACCAGGGGATCCAGATACTTCACAATCAGAAGCTTCCCCTGAGCCAAGACAGCAAGTCAGTGCACTTCATCACTTCCCTACTGACACCTTTTCAAGACAGGCAGGCAGCAGATCCAGCCCCTAGAGCATGGCCTGCGCTGCACAGCATCCCTGTTCCTAGGACCTACCTTGCGTGCCTGCAGCTGGAGAAGCTGGAGAAGGTGTCCACTGAGCACTTGCCCACTCCTGGGCTGGCACCCCCAGCCATCTGGGCCTTCCTGAACTTCTTGGAGGCTTGCACTGAAGAGGCCAGAGCCCAGCCAGCAGTGCGACCTCAGAGCCTGCAGGAGTCTGATCTCCTCAAGCAGATGAGCTTCTGGGGCTCCTAGCACCGATGCCCACCTCCCTGGGGACACCCAGAACTTAGCCAGGGGCCAGCACAGCCTTGGCTCACGTGAGTGTGAGGGGAAGGTGCGGTGCAGTTGTGAATCCGGAGACAGAAGTGATGCCTTAAGAACTGGCAAATGAGTTTGAGGAGCAAGGCATAGCATCTGGAGGTGCAGTGAAGAGTTTGCAGAGTCGGAACCTCATATCCTCCTCATAACCAAGAGGATAATGGGCCAGACAGACCCTCACTTGGATGCAGTATGGCTGCTCTTTTCCTAGCACTCCTCCTTCCCAAAACAAACAGCTGGCAAACTGCCCTTCCCTCTCCCCATTCACAGCTTTGACTTACAGAGAGTAATGTTCTCCTCGATATCAAACTGTATCACGCAAAGGTTACTCTTCAGCTCCCAACATTGTCAACTTGCTTATTTATTACAGGTCACAGCTATTTTCAGTTTCCTTGGCTGATCATTTCTGACACCTGTATTTGCATCCTGAAGTATCAATGCTCCTCATCCTGGTTAACACAACAATGCTGTAAAAATCACAGCCATCTTTCCCAGGAATCCTTTGCCTCTCTATGTGTTGAGCCATAAAATATCAGCAACTGCTTAAGGAACTACTACCTGGACAGACGTGGATCTTCAGGGGCTGTGAACCAGTCCACACACGAGCCTTAGTATATTTATCTGATTTAATCTAAAGTGGGAACAGCACTGCCAACCTTACGCATTCATCTTTCTACACCTGGTTTCAGCTAGCCATCACTCCTGCCTCAACAAACCTTTTGCCTGCAGGCTTATTTTTTCCCCTTAACTTCAGATCCTACTCACTGGCAGCCTTTTAAAAGACTACAGGATCAAGAGGAATTACTTTGAACTTGTTTCAGCATGGCACTCTCAGGAGAGGTTTTACGTCCTGTTAGATTTTTGGACAGATCTGCTGTCTCACTCACAGCTGTCTACCCGCTTCTATCTATGCTGAAGTCATAAAGGCAGAAATGAAAGCATCCAAGAGACCCATCTGAAAAGCACGCCAAGAGCTGGCCTGACTCTGCTCCCACTGACACGAACAGACATTATATCACTCTTTCCAATGGGAGCGTACAGTTAGGCAAACACTGCATGCCTCGGAAAATCCAGTCCTTAAGCTTTGCTGAACATGGCACATTACCAAGAGGATTATGTTTGCTGCTAGTGCTGTCTCTCTGCACCCCTTCCAAACAGTTTCTTCTTCCTCTCTTCCACTAAACAACCTCTTCCTGCTTGCTCCCATGGCATACTTTCCACATTACTGAAAAAGAATAAAAACCCAAGTCATTTCCTTTGGCACAGCATTTAATCACAAAGGATACTACCACATCTCTTATAAGAGAATGATTGTATGCTGATACATTCTCGTCTTGTTTTGCCTCTAGACATGTCAGCGAAATACATTTATAAGATTGACTTTGATTTGGATAACGTTTCAGAAGGTTCATATTCTTCCCAAACCCTCTGGCCTGGATATCTTACAAAACTAGAATCTCTTGCAGTATTTCAGCAATTTCCATTTGTTATTTCTGCCAAAACCAGTAAATAATAGAAGTAAAAACATTTAGAAATATGTTTTCAAACTTCTTCAAAAAACTTTTTAACACTGAGCTGCAGTTCCTGGAAGAAGTAAGAAAAGGTAATTGCTCGAATTACAACTGAAAAAAGAAAAATAGCTCCAAGGTCTGCAGAAGCTTCAAAATTCATATTGAAGCATTAAGTCAAATGCAGAGGGAGATGGCTTACAGCACCTGCATCTAGACGGAGATGCACAAGATAACCACCTGTCGGACTTGACTGAGAGTTATTTTAGGCACCTGAGCAGACCATCTCCCTATCTCTGTACCACAAATCTCAGAGAAGACTGAGGGTTTCAGCATTCACGTCATAATCCTACTTTCTTGCCAACAGAGGCACCAAGCAAAGCTCTGACCATACCACTGCCAGAGATAACATTCCTCCATGCAGCAATGAGGAAGCAGAGACCTGACCTACTGCCACTGGTTCAGCGAGCTTAAACATTTCTATCTACTCAAATATTTCCATGATCTAGGGTTAAGAGATCGGATATGTTTATTCTGGTATTAGACAGCTGCATCCAGTACAGCACCTTTTCTACAATTTACTCTTTTGCACCTAACAATTACTGACATACACCATAATTTCTATTTCATCGTGTTTGAAAAAAATACAGGCACGCTACCTCTACTGAAAGACAGGTAAGAACACTGCAGCATGCTTTTGAAAATCAGCACCTGAAGCATATGTCATTGCTTATTAAATGCACGCAGAGTATCTGCAGATATGAACAACTTCAGAAGATAGGTGAGAAAGTATAAATAAGATTTTCCTGCTAAAATAAACAACCTGATGGAAGGAAAAGGATACCCTAACTACATTTTTAAGGGCTCGCCAAAATGTACACCAACATTCTTAAAACTACTATGTGGTATTTGTCTGTTCCCCAGCTCTGTAAATTTTTAGGACTACTTCATGAACAATATTCTCCATTATTACCATTCTGTGAATCTATAATACACAGGAAAAGATATCCTGCAACACCATATAGCAGATCAAACTTGAACTTTCATCCACACTATGGCAAGAGGGTTTTGCACACAAAGTATCTTTACCTAATGACTGAAGTATACATGTTTGAAGCAATGACAAATTCAGCACTAGACAGGGAAAGATGCCTTGTAGTTTTACCATTTACTTGCCAGAGTTGGCGAGTCTTTCCTCTGATGGATTAGTCCCATACACGCTCTACTTTCACTTGTTTGCAGAGTTTTATATTGCACCAGTAGACAATAACAAGGATTATCTTCATTTCAGAGAAGGCCAATCTCTCCCTCGGTCAGCAGAGAAAGGGTAACTGGAGAGAAGGACACAGAATGGACACTTAACAGAGGTCCTCTAAACCTGCCTCTACTCTCCCTGGCCAGAGGGAGAGAGCCGAGGGATAGAAGCTGCCCTAGCTGAAGTTAACCTTGCCCAGTTCTTCCATTCAACCACAAAAATGTTCTTTAGAAAGCTTAGCAGGTACATATCAAACCTTTTCACATTCAACATAACAAACCAAGCCAGCCACACATAAAAGCCAGGATGATGAGGCTGATGGTCCATGCTTATGGTAACTGTTTTTAAACCATAATTGACTTCTGGTAACTTAAGTCACTGGGCAACCTGAAACCTTGCAAAATGTATCTGAAATGTCACAGCATTCACTAGGCCTCAAGAAAAAAAAAACCCAACACACTCCTCGTACTTTGGACATCAATAACTCTCACACAAAATATTAGTTTCTTCAGACAATTTCAAATCTTAAAATCCCCACATGCTGCTGAAGTAACTCAGATACTTAGAAACAACAGCCAAGAATTAATTTAATCTATTTTCTTAGTATGATAACAGAAGCACAACTTTTCTGCACAGTCAAGCACACTATTCATAGTATTCTGCACTTGCACAACCTCCTCTCAGGCCCATCAAGTGCTAATACATACTTTTGGTGTGTGGTACCAGAGGCAGTAAAACAGGCACCACAGACTAGGTGTATTGTCTTACAAGTGTCAGATGGCTATATTTCCCCCGTTCTCCAAAACATGCGTGACTCCTATTTTAAAACATTTCTCCAGTGTTGCAGAGTATTATGTACACCAAAGCTCCTGCCCTTTTTGCTCAGTGTTTTCAGAAATACCGAGCAGTAAATTTCAGCTGATTGCCAGTAAAAGCAATTCCCTTTTCGGATATTGGGCAAAACAAATTGCTTTTGAAAAATTCTTTTTCATATAATATGTTGAAAAGCATTTCGTTTACCCTAAGTAGCATACGCCGGGGAGGGCAAGAGGCAGACAGAACTAGAAGTTGTTTGTTTGACCTTAAAAATAAAAATTAGCCATGGATTGCAAGATAGAAAAGTGACCTTAAGGGAACTGCAAAAGCCGCATTTTTTTTTCGATTAATAGATAACCCTAAATATCTTTCAGGCTCTCCACTATTAAAAAAAAAAAAAAAGTCAGATGTTAAATAGTTTGCACTCCACTGAACAATAACAAAACACAGCTTCTTTCAATTATAACGCAATAGCACTTTCTAGTTGTGTTTGTTGCATCACTGATCTGCTTAACAGATATCTTCCTGTAAGAAAATAACTATTTTATAATTGCATGCAACTGTTTCAATATTCCCTAAGAAATGTTTTGCAAAGATTATTCTTTGTTCAACTCTGTAGTTAAAAGAAGCAAACTACTGTCCAGGAGGTAGCCAGTGCCTAAGAAGCCACATCCTATGCTTCATAAAATCAATAGAAAGATGTCCATCGATGTCCACAAGTACTGGAACAAGGTTCAGTATAGAGCATGCTAAATGGTATTCAAGAGGAGTGTATAAGAAACCCATAAATCAGTGAACATATCTGTTATTCCAAGCTGTACTCAACAGCTTGTACTGCTCACCCCAAGACTGTTGAATACAAATGCCCAAAGTATCATTTGCTGTGCACCTCAACTTCAGCACAGCATGAGATGTCAAGGCACAGATTAACTATGGAACGAACAGCATTTTCTTATTCTGGTGTTGACCTTTGGCTCATCTTCCACATGACACATTCAAAAGAAAATATGTAAATTATGCCATTGGACATCCACTGATCTAATTTAGCTATGGAATCAGGTCATCAGAAATGTACTACACTTAGACACCTTGCTTTTCAGACAGCTCCCACTGACAGTAGCTGTGACTCTTCAGTCCACAGGTTGCTCTTCCTTCGAGTGTAATAAGTTATGGCAGTTAAATATACAGTAGCTTTATTTCAGCTGAGTCCATGGTAAGGGCTAACATCTGATTTTTAAAAAAAACAACAAAACTGTTAAGACGTAATGTGGGCCTTTTCTCAATATAGCCCTTAGAACTAGTTAAGAACTATTTCACCTTTTTTTTCTTTATTCAGGCTATCAGCATATTACATGAAAAAGTAATTTTGTGGACCATATAAACTCCAACTGTATACCACAAACTATGTTCACAGTATCGAGGAGCTGCACAGTAATACATCCCAAGTCATGCAACCTGCAGAATACTGTAGCTGCACAAGCCTGTACTCAACATGCTCACGCTGCCAGCACCCCAGGTTGGCTTGCTTTGCAAATCCTGCTGATACTTCATCCTCCAGTCACATTTAAAGAATTGGTCCCACAGTGAGGGGAGCATCTGAATCACTTTTTGGCTCACGTGTATCAAAAAATGGGACAAATCTAAACAGTGTGGCATCATCTTTAAGAGAGAGAGGTGTTCTTGGGATTTCAGGAAGTGTGTGTGCCCTCTTTGACCCCGTGCACAGTTCCATGAAGACAAAGTCCCAGTGGTTAATGTGCTCTCAAGATTTAAGAAACCGATCTCAGATTTGGAGAGACCTTTGATGCATAACCAGTCTTTGTTTCCCATGAAATTTGGGAGCAGTACTGCCCTACCTCACAGGGGTTTTTTTCAAGGAGCAAACCATTTTGCACTGAGTTTCAGATACTGTAACGATGCGGGTCACATATGACAATGCTTTACTGCCATCAATGCATATACAGAGGAAAGAAAGGTATGACCAAAGGAGTGGGACATACCACAAAGAAACGGAAAGAGACCATATAAAAGAAGAACGAATATCAAAACTGTGTGCAAAGGAAACTCACTTCCACCAAGACACACACACACATGTTACCGCCAAACTACGAAAAAGTGCTACCCCCATTTGGCTCATTTCAATGGAGTTTTCTTTGTTCCGAAATGCTCTGTTAGGAGAGGTCTTAATGCTGTCTACAACTACAACTCCTTAATGGGAGGGTGTAGAGCAGAGAGCCAGACTCTTCTCAAATGCACACGACTAGAAGGACAAGAGAGAAAACACAGAATGGAACACAGCAGCCTCCAACTCAGTGTAAGAAAATCAGATTTTCACCACAAGAGCGTTCAACCGCTGCCACAGGGACCCAGAGAGGCTGAGGTGTCTCCACCTTTGCAGATATTGAAAACTCAGTGGGCCAAGGTCCCGAGCATGCTGATCTGACTGCAAGGAGGGCTGGACTATATGACCTCTGGGAAGCCCCCTCCAACCTCTGGTTTTTGCTGGGACTCCATCAAGGTGTGTATGTTCCCATTCACCACTGGAGTATTTTTCTGAATTTCTATTTAACACACAAGAAACAATAACACCAAGTATATGACCTCATGTTCCAGATTGCTTCACTTTGGAGGGGCGAGGGTGTGTGTTTGTTTGCGTTGAAAGCACAAGTTATCAGAGGAAAAGCATTCTTTTTTCCTTCTCAGTTTCTCTGGGAGGCCCCCACCCCTCCAAAATCCATTTTTAATTTATCACACAGGAACTACTACATTTGCATAATCCAATAGAAAGCACATAATCAAAAAGCATCGTATCAGCTTAAATTATTAATACAATATTTAGCTTTGTATTCATTAGCAAATGACACACACCTAAGTATACAAACACACAGGCTGGGTGAGAAAACATCTCCAGGTGCTGAAAGCTCGAAAATCTAAGCAAACAATTTAATATCCAGCTATGTATCAGCAGGAGCAAAAAAAAATGTGGACGTCCATTTTTTACAGGGACAACTTGACTAAACAAACCACAACTATTATTTATCTGCCCCTGGAAAATGCATACAAAAAATTAGCAGCTCACCTAGTGAGTGATATGTAAACATTTTTCTAACTTTAAATAAATAGAAAAAAAATTAAGAGCACTGAACTTCATTTTTCCCCTCCTACCTAAAAGAAGCAGACTAAGTGTTCTGGGTCCACCAGTGTATATCCGCTGAAATTCCTGGATCTTGAAAGGATTAATTTTCAACATGCCTGTTTAAGAATGCAAAGCTTCCTACACACTGAATTACACCAGGTCAGCACCAAGTGACTAACTTGAGCGGACTCAAGCCCTGCTGTTGTGGATGTGCTTTTGTTCAACAACAATTGTATTTGCATGTCATTAGCTACATCTCTACTACTGCTTTCTGACCAAGAGGTTGATATAATCAAACAGTGTATATGAGGAAAATCACATGCAAGTTTTTGAGGTTGAGCTGCTTATTTTAACCAGCTGCACACCATAGACATTACAGTTCACTTCTTTATTCAGTCAGCACTCACGACTTGTTTTTGCAGAACACCATTGACTGCTTTAAGCACCATTTTTTGTAACACACTCCCAAAGGGGTTACCAACTCCTCTTGTAGAATCAGCGTACAAATACAGTAAACCATGAAGCTCAGTATCAAGTAAAAGATTTATTTCTCAATGAACAAAATATTTTCACCAGAAAAACTTTAAAAGAACAGTGCTTATGTCTTGATCTATCGTATTGTGCACCGACAAGCTTTTCTTGTGGTCTTTCACTTCAATTAACCAAACTTCTTTCCCTCCATACGGAGACCTCCCATCTAAATATACCAGACAGCAAAACCCTTACACCGATAACAGAGAGAGTTTCCACCTACCTAACCTAGTTCGGATCCACTGGACACAAACAGATAAGCCACCCAACATAGAAAGCTTGCGTCATTGTTTGTCTTGGCTTTAGAGAGACAGACTGGTGAACTGCATTAGCCCCACTAGACACTTCACACCTCCTGCACTACTACACCAGTGCTGCTAACCTGCATTACACAGGGGAAAAGCTAAAATCCAGCTCAGAATGTGTCATTTGTTCCTGAGCCACACTTTGACTACACAGAGTGGAAAAAACAGACTGAACCATGTCTGAGTCAGTTCACAGTCGTACAAGTGTGCCAGCACAGCAAGCAGGATAAAGCCCAAAGCACAGCATTCTCACTGTCCTTCCAGCTATGCCATATACACATGATAAGAGATGAAATGCCTAGACTTATTTTATAATGTTACTAGGAGTTCAAAAAAAAAACCAACGAAACACACAAGACCCCAGGGAGAGAAAACACTTAATCTGAATAGTCTTTATTTCTTGTCTGCTTTAGGATCCAGTTGGAGGCAGGGAGGAGGCATAAATAAGGCAATCTAACAGTTATTAAAAACAAAGTCTGCAGATAGCATAACATAGGGTATTGCCCCTACCTGACCTATCTGGAAAAGTTAGGAAGGAAGTTTAAATCCTCAAAATAATTTGAGGCACCTGAACATTTCCCATGAGGATCAAGATTACAAGACTAGTTATAAATAGTGACTGTTTTATGAGAAAATTCACCCACAACTTCAACCAGCTATGCTCCAAAATATTTTTACACACACACACACACACACACAATTGAACTACTGCTTATTTGGGGGCTGAGAGGATTCATTTGGGAGATGTTTTCTTTTTGAGGGACACGGGAGTTTCAGATACTCAGATGTTTAGAATCTACAATTTAGTTTCTAAATATACTTTCACCAAATAAATGAGAGAAGCCAAACATGACATACTATTCTGATAAACACTGTTTATTGTTTCTTCTTCCATCCTCTTTCTTTATGGGAAAAAAAATATTAAATTGTGAAAACAAAAAGGTTATGACACATGCCAATGAAACCCAGGAAATTCAAAGCTGAAGGCTGTTGAAATATCTGTCCCAAGTTAATTCCACTCCTCTTCCTGTTTTTTTTTTTTTTATACACCATGGGACTGACAATGTTAGCCTCAACCAAGCTTCCTGGCTTGGGTCTCAATCTCTGTAACTTTGAAGTCACATAAAGACAGCTCATCCTTCCTGTCCTTATGTTGCTCATTGTTCCCTCTGACCTCTCCCTATAACTTTTCCTCTGATACCCGTCTCGGGTACCTCCATCATCTTCTGTCACTGCTGACTTGCAATTCATCAATGATGCAAAGGTTACTACCGCTTTCCTGACCCTCTTCCCTTTTTCCATCAGGTTGTCCATCACTAGCTCTCTCCTCTCACTCTACTTATCCTGACCAGCCCCAGTCTCTCCCACCCCAACCCCTACATCCAGCTTGCCCTCACTCTTGTAGCTGAACCCCAGGGGATGAAACCCCACAACTTTGCCAGCTTTCTTTCCTGTACCTGTAAATTTTCCATCCACAAACCCAGTTCTCTTCACATTTTGCAGTTTTCACTATTTTCTACTTCCTGCTATAGCTTTTCTACTTTTCTACCCCTTTCTCTCTAGCCATCTGCATAAGGATCCCGGACAGATAGAACTATTCCCTATTATATGACATTTCCAAGATCTCTCATTTTACACAGGTTTGAGCAGCCTTCTCACCCCTCCTGCCTTTTCCAACATCACATTTGTATTTGAGAAGGTGGTCCAAGATCATCACCTCAATAACTCACCTATCTGCTTCCTTCCTCAAGTCCCTCAAAAGACCAGGACATATACATTCCCATACATGCAGAGGGAGGTACTGATGCTACAGCCACCAACTGGCTCTTACAGTGAAAAGCGTAAAGCCTCTCCCAGGCTGTCTTCATACAGACAAGGAAGAATGAAGGTCTTCCCCCTCCCTACATACTGGGATGAGCAGTTTTCCCTTTTCTGTCCAACCTATTTTTGATCCCTCAATGGTACAGGGAATATCATCACTGTCAAACTTGGCTTCCTCAGCTAATCAGCAGTCACATGAAGACCCATTTTATTACTACTAAAAGTTTCTCTCTCCTCACTGGATTTAGAAGTCCATAGAAACTACTAGCAGGGGAACTCCTGAAGAAGGAAGTGTGGGTGTTTAATCCTCCACTATTAGTTTAGTTGTGTAAACAATTTGTTTTCTCTCTCCTGGGACAAAGTGTTTTGAAACAAGCGTTCTGGAAGAAAATAAGCCTCATTTGTTGAAATGGTAAAACTGTGTCAAAGTACTGACAACAGCAGATCACTCTGAAGTAAAACACATTGGTGACTCCACATGTTTACTGTATCGGGGGTTACATTATGTACACAGGTCAGAAAGAGTTTATTAGTGTCACTTTTTTTCTTTATGATCTGAATCAAATACCGTCAATCCCAGAAAGTGAGGCAGCAGTCAGATGGCAAGATATTTTCTGGGTTTAATTCTTGCTGACGTGCTGGTACCAGACGACTCCCATGCCTGCTAGCAACAAACATTGGCAATCATTGTGTACAGGGAGCTGGGACTAAGCATACTGGGATACAGGTTTACTTGGTCCTTTTACAAACGAAAAATTACATTGTTCAACAGCTAACAAATTCCATCATTCTCTTTCTGCAGATAATAAAGAGAAAGCTGCCAATGGGTGAAAATAGTTTTTGTGGTTACATACCACGGTTTCAAGACTTAACACTGCATTATTTTATTGCTTCTAAATCTGGTGCCAGTTATTTTTATACAGCTTCTTTGTATAAATTCAGCAACATGAAAAAAAACCTTCAAAGTCTATCAACCCCTCTTAAAATAAACACCAACCAGTTCATTTCTCTTTATCCTTCTGTACCTCAGCTATGATGTATCCCCTGCGCAAAAACAAACCCATGTCTCTGGGGAGTCACCAATCTTTCAAGTGAGTAACGTGACATGCTGTGACTGAGCTACGGGAACCCAATCCACCCCTAAAATTCATTATTTCATTCCCATTCTGCCCTCCTTCCAAAACCATACCACCAAAAGGCAAATCAAGGAGGAAATAAACACCTTTCTTTCACAGTTCGTGGACCATGACTCACGTCGGCAGGATCACCGTCCAGTGCCTCCTCCCACTTGCAAGGTCCTACCCCAACCCTACTGGAGAAGGTGAACATGACCAATGCCCAGCAAGAAGCTGGTATCAGCTATCCTAAAGACAGGAATCAAGCATGCTCCATTATTTCCCCCAAGGCCTGCATACAGCACAACTGGAGCTGCCCAGGAAGACCCTGCTGAGGCCAACACCCCTCACCCCCCAACTGACTACCTGGTATTTGATGCCGAGTACCTGGTAACAACCAGGCAAGCCTAAGACTAGAGGGACTGCTGGTCCGCTATTACCATCCCCTCCTTCCCTAGCCCAGACGGGCTGTTCTATTCCGCTGGGCTTCCTAATGCCACCACAGGGCTCAAGCAGGAGCAAAGCTCTTTTGCTTGCTTTTACAGCCCAAAGTGTAACAGAAGCAACTGCTGTCAGCTGCCAGCCTGACTGCATTCAGCTCATGTTTCCCACATTTCTTCTTAGCTTGAGGGGCTAGAACCAATTTTTTCCCCCTTCTCCCCTTCAGATAAATGTTATATTCTGCAGAATATAACTGCAGTGGTACCTCTCTTGTCCAGAGAATCTATTGTCCAGCAACGCACAGCAGACAGAAACCCAGATTGTAAACCAGCTCTAAAAACATCTAAATCACTTTTTACCCTGCAACGCTGTTTCTCCTTCCACACTTTGCCCATCCTGCCAGTGACATGTTAGTCTAAGCTTTCTACCATTGGTGTCTGCTGTACAAAGAAGCAACTGCTCCATGCAACCACCACTACAGAATACAGCAGCAACAGCTACTTGCTTGAAGCCTCTGTGTTCAGTGAACTTTTGACAACTTCCACTCATTAATCTCAATCAGAAATGCATTCCAAGCCCACAAGCACCGTCAAACAGCTGCTGCACTTCTTAGCAGCTTGCCACAAAAAAGCACCTCTCTCCTATCTCCTCAAACACGTAAATTCACACAGAAATATATTATTCTTGCACTCACACACTTCGCACCTACATAAAAATTCCACTGACACCACCGAATCGTATTCAGGCCTGGAACAGTAACAGTTCAATTTGTCATTTCATGACCACCAAAGCTGGAACTTCAGAGACTGCTCCTGGAAATGACACCTTAGCCACCTTCCAACAACCCAGGACTTTTATGTGTAGCCTTGGGAGGTCTGGCATTTAAACAATAATCATCATCATCTGTGCAATTGAGAATTAGCCTACACATTCACAGCGCAGACCAAAGGACTCAACACGCTAGAGTGGCACTGACTCCAGTGCAGGTACTTTGCTGAACTGGATCCAAAAGAGGAACGTCTGAGGCCTTGCTGGGGTTAATGACTGTTTGAAGGACAGGGGAAAGATGCTAGCCTAGAAATTGGTTTAAGCAGCCAAGCAAACAACCACATTGCCTTTAATTAAAAGCTGGCAAGCTTAAGACAAAAAGCTTTCAATTGACAACCACCAGCTTTCTATGCTAGCCACCGGACAGCGGATGAATAAAAGCAGGGGATGCCATAAAACGCTGGAAGAGTCACCATACAGGCATCATGCATAATGAACTTTGCCAAAACTTCATGAGCTATCTTTCTTTGGAGATCATACATTCAGACTAAACAGGGTTTTACAGATGTCAGGGACAGTGCATGGAACCTGTAAGTTAGCTAGACTTGGTGTTCTATTTTTGTCAGGACCTTTACTATAGTTTCAAGAGCCAAGCGCAATCTGTTGGCGTATGCTGCATTAGCGCTCATTTAACAAAGTGCATCAATTAGCAAAAGCACGAACAGAGAAAAACTGATGGACTGTTCATAGCTAAAATTATACATACATGAAGTATAAACACCTTGCTGAATGAAAGCTTACTGAGCATGAGCTGAACCTATGATCTACCTTTCTTAAGTCTGTTGTCCTTTTAATGTACCAGATTCCAGTCAAATCTTCCAAATTAAGATTTCCACCAGCGAAATAAAGGCTGTCTTCCCATTCTGTAGGGCCCAAATGGCACACTGCGCCTCGACACAGAGGAGACACTTGTGACTAGTGTTACAAGACTGTCCCTGCCTGAAAAGCAAATGTCCCCACAGAGAGAACCGTGCAGGGAACGCGACATCGACCCACGCGTGTGAACTGGATAGCCCAACAAAACACAACCCCAAGGAGCCTTCCCATCACAACTGATACGTTGCCTCCTAGCAGGAGTTTTAGCTACACTGATAAACACGTACCTTTTCTTGTGAAAGAAAAGGTGGTATGAAACAATGTGCTGACATTTGTCCTGGGTTTGGCTGGGATGGGGTTAGTTTTCACAAGAAGCCAGTTGGCCTGACCCAAACCAGCCAATCAAACAGGATATTCGATGCCATGCGACATCATGCTCAGTATTTATGTGGGGGAGGTGGCTGGGGAAGGGTAATTTGCTACTTGGGAGCGAGCTGAGCATTGGGTGGTGAGCAAATTGCACTCTGTAGATTCCTTTTGTCAGTATTATTGTTGTTTTCTTCTCCCTTGGCTGTTCTGTTAAACTGTTCTTATCCCAACCCACAAGTTTTGCCTTTTTCTTCCGATGTCTTCCCCATTCCACCAGGGATAGGAGTGAGAAATCAACCACATGCTGCTTTGTTGCCGGCTGGGGCTAAACCATGACAGTCCCTTTTGGCACCCAACGTGGGGCATGACAGCAATGTCACATAAAAATACCAGCTTAACTCTAAGGCCAGTGATATTATATGATGAATTGGTATTACACAGTACAGCAAAATGATAATCCTGATCATTTTCCCAGAGATGATAAACAGCACCATAGGGAATACATACAGCAAGTAAGAATTTACATCACACAACCATGTGACCAAACAAAACAAGACTGTGACCAGCGACTATTTAACTAATACAATAAATGCATGTAACAAATTATAACAAAGTTGCTTTAACACACTCTGGTCAAGCCTGCTGTTATCCTAGCCCTTTGAGCTCCACCTTAAGTGCCGAAAAAAGCCTGCCAGGAACATTATTATTAAATGATCAACATTAGAACTAATAACGTTCTAGCCATTATTAGAACATTATTAGTAACTATTGAAAGACAGCTATCACCTACTGTCTGTTCTTAAAACACATAAAAGAACTTTAAATCCTAAGCAAAACACAGAATACTATAAAAGCAACACACAGAGCATCAATGAAATTGACACAATATTATGTATTCCTCGGCCCGAAATAAACCTTAATTGAAAGGCTGAATTTAGACCTAGCTCTCAGGCTATGATACTAAAAAACAGAACACAAAAAATGCCTCCAGCTCACTCGCGAGTAGTAAATGCAATGGTTCTCAAGTCTAGACTATGGCATAGCAAATAAAAGACTACCAGCAGTAAAGGAAGGTGCCCGGTATGTCTGCCAAAAGGGTGTGCACATGCCAGTATACTACCTTTAGCAAGGAACAAGACATGCAAGATACAGCTAAAACACTTCTCTGTCTTCCAGAGCTGTTGTTAACCATATGGGAAATACACTATAAGTGATAGTTAACATATGCCCCATCATTCATGAAATATCAAGGGATAAAATAACGTTTTTCATATAGAAATCAAAAAATGAATCCACACTATAACAAACCAAATATTTATCTTGGCAGATCATACTTTCTAGAAAAAAAATTACCACAAAGTTAAATATTTAAGGGACATACTGCAAAACAAATGCTGAGAATATCTTTGTAGGGAATTCTTGCCAAAATGGACAAGCTGTGCATTTATCAGTGCAACAAACATGAATTAAGAATTTCTACAGAACCATTAAATAGAAAACTTGAATTAACCAAAGGAAAGCTAACTGCACACTTGATGGTGTATCGTCATTTTTCCTCTGATCAAATAAGCAAAAAAAAAAATCCAAACAACGCAGTTTGCAAAGAAGTATATATGACTGTTGTGGGTCTGTGTGGCAAGGTTTTGGTAGCTGGGGGGCCTACAGGGGTGGCTTCTGTGAGAAGCTTCCCCCATGTCTGATAGAGCCAATGCCAGCCAGCTCCAAGACAGACCCGCTACTGGCCAAGGCCAAGCCAATCAGCAATGGTGGTAGCGTCTCTGAGATAACATATTTAAGAAGGGGAAAAACCTGCATTGAAATGGCAGTTTGAGAGAGAGGAGTGAGACTATGTGAGAGAAACAACTCTGCAGACACCAAGGTCAGTGAAGAAGGAGGGGGAGGAGGTGCTCCAGAGGCCAGAGCAGAGATTTTTCCCCTGCAGCCTGTGATGAAGACCATGGTGAGGCAGGTTGTCCCCCTGCAGCCCATGGAGGTCCACGGTGGAGCAGATATCCACCTGTAGCCCGTGGAAGACCCCATGCTGGAGCAGATGTATGCCTGAAGGAGGCTGTGACTCCATGGGAAGCCCATGCTGGAGCAGACTCCTGCGAGGACCTGTGGACCCATGGAGAGAGGAGCCCATGTTGGAGCAGGTTTGCTGGCAGGGCTTGTCACCCTGTGGGGGACCCACGCTGGAGCAGCCTGTTCCTGAAGGACTGCACCCCATGGGAAGGACCCACACTGGGGCAGTTCATGAAGAGCTGCAGCCCATGGGAAGGACTCACGTTGGAGAAGTTTGTGAAGAATTGTCTCCCACGAGAGGGACCCCACGCTGGAGCAGGGGCAGAGTGTGAGGAGTCCTCCCCCTGAGGAGGAAGGAGCAGCAGCAGAGACAACATGTGATGAACTGACCGCAACCCCCATTCCCTGTCCCCCTGTGCCACTCGGGGGGAGGAGGGAGAGATACGGGAGTGAAGCTGAGCCCAGGAAGAAGGGAGGGGTGGGGGGAAGATGTTTTAAGATTTCGTTTTATTTCTCCTTATCCTACTCTGATTTGATTGGTGATAAATTTTTTTTTTCTCCCCAAGTTCAAGCTGTTTTGTCCGTGACAGTAATGATCTCTCCCTATCCTTATCTTGACCCACGAGCCCTTTGTCATATTTCCACTCCCCTGTCCAGCTGAGGAGGGGGAGTGACAGAGCTGCTTTGGTGGGCACCTGGCATTTATCCAGGCCAAACCAAAACAACTACAGAAAATGAAGACCACTGATACAAGTCAGAACTGAGGCTTTCTGCATAACTCCTCATGACAAGCTGGTAAGACTCAAACATTGCTGCTGTGCAATAACTTCTGTTCACTGTTTTTATTGTGTTAAAAGCTTCTGGATTCTACCCCACTTTAAAGTAGAGCCACAGTCTATTTCGCACATGGCAGGGCACGCAGGGATGGCACCTTTCTGTGACACAGGAGAGGAACTAGTAGACTCTTGACCCACATTCGTAATTGACAACTAAACAGTTTTACAAATCAGACATATTTAATTAGTGGAAAAGTTTACTCGTGGCTCATAGATACTTTTCTAAAATTTCAATTATTTAAGAGCACTTTACGCAGACTTCAGCAGCAACTCCCATGCCTAACACACGTTCAGAGAGACACTTCAGGATATGAGTTTTACTGCGGCTAGTATTTAAGTCAATCAAGCTCAGACTACTAGCAGTAAAAGTCACAGGACTGAAAATTCAGATTTTCTACTCACACCTCCCAAAACTGAGCTCCTCTCAACTTCAAAAACAACCACCATTTTAAACAGCTGTCTAGACAGATGCTAGTAAAGCCCACGTACAAAGCTGGGGTTATACTGCAGCACAGGGGCAGACACAATTTCAAGAATCTAGAGCACCCCGAAGGTTCCCAGACAGGCAAACCAAACAGGTGTGGCCCTCAGCAAACACACTGCAAGAACCCTGGCTTCTTCCTCCCAAGGTCTTCAAAGTCTTCAGATTATGATTCCTCACCTCGCATTAACTACCATGAACATCATGAAGAAATTACTATTTTTTGAATTGCCAGCTGTGGCTAAGATAGCTTATTACAATAATTTACTGAGTGTTGGCATCTCATAGTTGCCGATGTCTGTTTACCTAAGAAATTACAGTTTCAGCAAGCATCATAGAGAGTGCTAAGGCCCCAGCTGGCAAAAGGATGCATATTTATTTTTGTGAAGGTTATGGTTTTATTTTGTGGTTGTATAAAAAAATTTTAAAAGAGAGAAATTCAGTTTAAAAACTTATCTTCTTTGCAAACAGTGGCGAGCAGTTTCCCCCACAAAAAGACCCAAAGCTGGCAGCAGGCGCACACAGACCTCAGTGTGGGCCTTATTTAATTCCCCAGTTAAAGTTATCACAAGGCTCACTTAGAGAATCAGCACGAAGCTTGAGAAAAAGGCAGCACCTTGCCACGTTGGCCCAGGGGCACAGGCTGAGCTGGAAAACAACAGCTGGCAATTCTGTCCATTGCTCCACACAGTAGAAAGCACTCCGTGCCAAAGCATTTGGCTTTTGCCTTAGGCACCTGACCAGGCACCTCTAGGGCAGGAAGATAAGAGAGGGTACTATTCTACAGTAAGTAACATTTCTCCACGCCCGAACTCAGTGTGCTGCTCTGATCACTCATTCAGACCTGCCTTCTGCCATCCTCTCATGCTCCACAGCTCTGAGTCTTCATCTGAGCCAGTAAGCTCAGTGAGGAACACAGTCAAGTCAGTCCAGCAAATATTTCCATTGCTTTCCACACATTCTCACATGTATTTAAATACATATTTTGGCATATGCTCAAAAAGCATCATCCATGAAGAGAAACTATTAAGCAAAGGATCAAGAGGAAGACAAGGCTACAGATCCGCAGGCAAGTTAAGACAGGGAATGTCAGCATATGTAATACCCATCACGCGTGAAAGGAAAACCAGTAAGACTTCAGGTTATTTCCCTGTTGGAAGTATGTTTCAACAAAGTCAGGGTCAAAGACCCCTGGAGTTAATTACTGGAAAGCATGGATTTGTATTCAGCAAATATAAACTGGAAGCCAAAGACATCATTTTGGATGCAAAAAAAGTAAGAGCGCCATTTAAAAGTCCAAAAAGTTTCTGTTTTTTCTTTTCCTTTCTAAGCCACTTTTAAGACCATGTTTAGAGCACTGTGTTTAGTCCTGGGCATTTGGCCAGATGACATTCACATTCTGGAGCTGGTGGAGTGAGGAGCAAGAATAGCGTGCTTTTTTTTTTTTTTTTTTTTTTTTT
>Ga0065711_1004984_pt1 | contig 24415 bp, 10 predicted proteins | sample Hoacrofraction12_FD_59098 | JGI IMG/M metagenome (GOLD analysis project Ga0065711, IMG submission 59098) | Hoatzin crop microbial communities from Cojedes, Venezuela - Epithelial fraction 12 v2 (version 2) | ecosystem: Host-associated > Birds > Digestive system > Esophagus > Crop | place...
TTCTTGCCGACAGTCACTATCACCGGCAATTCAAAAAACCTCTCTACCTGTTGCACAAATCAAACTGCCCTGTTTCAGTAGCCAGTTGTCACAGTTTCTCACTGAACGTGACCAAATGCGGCCATGCCAGTTCATGAGCACGACTGGACTGAAGGTGCAGACTGCCATGAGTGTATCCAGAATTGTGGTAGTTTAATATACGTATTAAATGCGACTGGACTGGTAGTGGCAAATTGGACATCACTTAGAATTTAAACCTAGCTGCACCTCGCCTCTCACTTCGGTGAAGAGCGTTAGAAAGCAAGGGGGTTTATTTTCTGCCGTATTAACGCGACACAAGGAAATATAAAGCGTTTGTTATTAAAGAGCTTCAATATTTTGTAGCTTCTCAAACAGGTAATGAAGTGCATCACCAGCCTTAATAAAATTCATAGTTCTTTTAAAACTGACTAGATCAGAAGAAAAACCCAGATGAGCTACCCACAAATGACAAATCTAGTATTAATCATTTCTTCTACTATCAGGGAAAAGCTAAAGGCAGATCACACATTTATTTTTCTTCAGAATATACAGTATTTTTATAATAAAAATATATGCCCGTATTTATAATCTGAGTATAGCTGAAACATATTTAAAAATAGTGATTTGCTGTTTAAAAAAATTATATTAATTCAGCATCAACTACAATGGATGCCATTAAATGAACATACTCCCCACTAGCTGGGCCATTTTGTTCAGAAGGATGGAACTTCTCAAGGAAACAAGCAGAACACTTTCATAACTGTTTTTCTTTTCACCAGATACATTTCCTTGGATGTAGACCGATGCAGAAGGAATGAAAACTTTGATCGGAATTTTGAAAAGTCATTATTCAATACAATAAAGTATTTTAATAAGAATTTTAATTTTAATATTGTTCTTACTGTGAAGAATACATTTACCTGCTGATGATTTTAAATTTTACTGATTACAAATATTTAGCTCAAATTTTCTATCCTTATTTTCATACTGAATTCTCTAGAAGCTTATGTGGAAATGATTTCTAATAAGAAGGTATATGGACAACATTCATATTTCCAAGACACTTTCTTTCTGTGAAAACGAACTCTAGTCCAATGAAAAATTATTTGCTACACAGCTGACTAACAGGTCTCTTGGTGATTTTATGCGATTGTGGAAAACAACAAAAATATTCAGCCAATCAAATATTACATTTTGCATTTTATATGCCAAAGTACTTGCAATCTCACATTTTATTATCTAGTACGAAACAGTTATAGTCTTAACTTCCTCTTTGAAGTCTTGAATACAGTGTTTCTACTATGTATTGTATTTTCTTTTTCAAAAGAAACGACAGTCTTCTGCTAGGCAGTTACTGTGTTGACCAAGATCACAGAATCACAGAACAACTTCTCCCTATTTAGAAGGCTGACCTAATTGAAACTGTTTTAGTATAAAACCAAATATTGACATTAAAAATTCATTGCCAGGTTGCCTAAACTATTTACATAACAAATCAGCACAATAAATGCGACTGAGGGAATTCAGATCTTCTCATAAACACTTTTGGAAAATAGAAAGTAAACTCATTTAAACTCATTCAGTGAATTACTTGCTATGAATTATTTCCACTATTCCTGAAAAAAAAATAAGTCTTTAAAATCTCAAGTTTATGTAATCCATCATCTTTTGCTTTATATTTATCAATCAAAAATACTGCCAGCTAGTAATAACACAAGGAGAAAAGTAATCATATGGTTACTGGTGAGATCACAACTTGTAAAAAGCTCAGCAAAAGATGCTTCAGAGGATTATACACTGTTGCCACAATAAGCAACTACAAAGATGCACAGGCGGAACATGCAATTAGTCAGAAAAACTAATTTCCTAAATTAATCCAGAATGTAACTGGCATAATAAAAACACTGATGTCAGAGACTGGAGTCTGCAATAATAAAGGGACTTAGAGAGGATTAAAGAGGATGTAAGAGATTATCAGACTAATCACAACTGATATTGGCACAAATCAGACATCAGAGGCCATATTGTATAGCCCATAGATATGTCTTAAAAATAAAGACAAAAAAGTATATTTATAATAAAGAATAGTATTTTGAAAGACTAGTAATTTCAGTAATTGCTCCGCTGTGCATTATGTGAACATACATACTGAACGTCTCCAAATATTTATGTTCACCTTTCACATATAGAAATTAATTTTTGATACTGCCATAGTAGCAGAAATATCATTCAAAATAGGAAAATTTTTTAGGAGATCATATACACTAGTGCAAATTCTCCACTACTTTTTGAAGACTAAACTTTCAAAAGATATCTTTTGTGTAACATGGATAAGACAATAGTCAAGGAACTGAACATGATATAAGATCACACACTTTTCCAAAGACAGCTTCCACAGAATGCTGACTTAACTCTCTGCCTAGTGCTTAGCCGTAAGTAACATAACACTCTACTGTGTAATAATTTGAAATTACTTAAAAACTCTGTCAATGAATCTCAAAATGGAAAAAAAAAACAAAATCAAAGAAAAAAAAATATTTCTCACCTTCCCTCTGTCACCAAACCAGACTAGAGAGATTCTCCAGGTATATGTAAATCAATAAGTGGAAGGAAAATATCTCCTTCTCATAAGACTCCATCTGTCTGCATAGTTCTTTGAGTATTCCTGACAGTTGGCACACTACATTTTAAGAAAGGATCTGTTTAAAGTAAACAAGAATGCAAACTTGTAAGGATGTCACCATAAGAGCAAGCATCTTGAAAAAGCAGAAGGTCATTAAACAAAAGCAATTTTGCCACGTTAGNATACAGGGCACAAAGCGCTTANAAGTCACACGGTACCTATATGTTAGGAAGATTTTTCCTAATAANCCGAAATAATCTGTAACACTACAGATCTCTGTCAAAGAGGAACAAAGAGGAACAAATTGCATAGTGTTCTGTTAACTAGACTGAAGTTCAAAACAAGTTGAAATGTAGATGTAGAATCTAGTTGTCAAAATCAAGAACGAGTCTGGAGGATCTGGTGACTAAATCTAAGCTAGTTATAAAATGATTAGACTTATAAAAGATTCTCAAATCTCAGTCTTCAAAAATTTTGGCAGATGATTTTGTAACCAGGGTGCAATGTTGACTGCTTTTATACAAGACTAGTAACAGATTAATTTAAACGTATCTTCGCAAATTCTGCTGTATTTTACAAGAGTAGACCTTAAACAAACCAGAGACTAGCAATTTTCTTACCAACTCTCTTACTCAGATAGAACAATGCACACATTCAAACAACCCAGGTAATATGAAAACTAGAAGAGACAGAGAAACGAAAAATGGTATGATCTTAGAAAAAATAATTAAATGATAGAAATGGTCTAAGAATATAAGACTATAAATACTGGACATTTACCAAAGGTAAAATAAACTTTGAATGCCTTTGGTGATTGTTATTAAAATTATAGTTAAGAAAAAATATTGGGTTTACACGTAGCTATGCTACTTCTGTTATTTGCACTAGTGGTGAAGAACCAGACACTTCTGGGAACTAGCTAATTTTTATGGATCATTTCAGGTATAAGTGAAGAAACCTCTTGGACTTGAAGGAAAAAGACAGCTTTGAAATTTAAAGACAAGGAGATTTCATTGTCTCTGCATAAATCTCGCACTACAGAGACCATAATCTGACCAAAGATGACTTTATAAGTAAGCAACCAAGCAAGCAAGCTTTTCTGCCTTGCTAAACTTGAACTATTAAGATAAAATGTATCTTCTCAAATATAACATTCTTAAATTAATTCCTCTTAAAGGACAATACAAATAATTCAGTATTTTAACATTGTTCAAAATGTAGATAGAATAGCAAATGAAGTAAATCCTATACTGCAGATACATAGGACTGATTCCTGGTAAACTCCCTGCATTCACAGTAGAGTTAGACAGCAGACATAGAAAAATCCGTGGCACCAAATCACACTGATTCACATGTACTAAACAATTATGCCATTAAGTATTGCTATTGGTTGAGCAGTTATTGGTAAAAATTTGTCATTGTATTCGAGGAGTTAGCGATACTGAGCAAGCCATGGCTGCTCTATTGGGCCTTGTACATAAGGCTTGAGTAGTCTGTATGTTACTATGCTTATGTCACTGCAGGGGAGTCAGCTGGAGCAGCCCACACCTCCTGTGCTGCTTACTGGTGAATGTTAAGACAGAGATAACATTGCAGCCTGTCAGGAGAAGATATATGATTCTACACGTTACACAAAATAAAAGGCACCATGGTATGCGAGGGAAGAGGAAACTCTCCAAAGACATACTGTGCGCAGTGTGCCATGGAGAGTCCATCTGGGGGTCAGTCCAACGCTGCACAAAAGGAGGTTTCCCAGCATCTGATAGGACATAAGATTCACTTGCTATCTATATTCATCTTTTTATTCTGTCTTATTAAAATAGCTATTTTCTTATGTCCTTTGTTGTCAGACCTTTCTTACTGAGGTCCAGAAAGAACCACACACCCTCCTCCTGCCACCCCTAGGGGTTGCAAAACAACAATTCTCATCCAAAAGGTCATTAGCAGACATCAGGGTTACAAAAATCAAGAGTGCCTACATTAAAAAAACACATTCAGTCATCAATTTTCTTTAGATCACCAATGAACAGAATCTACTACCTAAAGAATCTGGAATAAATTTCCAAGTAAGTTTACATATATATTTAAAAATAATTAAAAAAAAAAACAGAGTAGGCACAGTTAGCCAACAGGATTGTAAAAGCCAGTGCCAAAGAATATGACTTCATGAACATTTTTTGTGACTTTGCCAGTTTCAGAAGATTGCAGGTAAGAAGACAAAGAAGAGAATGCACTTGTAAAGCTACAGATTCTGTGGAGATCAAAACGACACTGAGTAACTGCATACTGAATTCTGAAAAAAAAAATTAGACCAATGACAGATAGACAACGGGTAAAACATTTTCAAAACTACTGAAACTGTCAACACCTGAAATCTTAACAATAGCTACAGCTCAGTGACAAAATATCTGAAGTTCTCATCAGATAAAGATTTGGCTTGCCTAAAAGTGATGTAGAAAGAAATTATTCCTCAATAATTTTAATAAAATATTTTCACATTTTTTTCCACTTGTCTCTTAACCCTGGAAGAGAAGGGTTATTATCCAGCATGTTAATCTATAAACTGGATTAGACACAGTAAAACTGCAGACAAATGGAATGAGAGCAACATAACATTGCATAAGGACAAAGACTACATGCCATTTTCACTGAAGTCATTTACACTGGACTGCATGCATGAATCTCATCGCACTAGCTGATGAACTAGATAATCTTTCCAGGCGTTATCTTCTTTTGGCTGATAGTATAGAATCTAGTTTTGGGAACTATTTGAAGTACTGCTTCACATTTCTTATTTCATCCTTTCTTATTCATTATCTTTTCTCAAAAACGTAAAACATTTTATCAAAATGGAAATACAATGTTTCCAATTATCATTAAATGCTACACATATTTCCATAGCTTTTCTGTAGTTTTCTGAGAATATTCTTCCAGAATATTCCTCCATGCTCTCTAGCTTTCTGTTTCAGTGAAATAATTACCTTCAAATATTTCTATCACATGCATAAGATACATTTAAGATTTTTAAAGGANCAGATACAAACATTAACTNTGAGCTTCCCATTTTGAATTGTGCTGCACAGTGCCATCAGCAGATGCTGTTCTTTTGCTGTGGTTTCTAGTGACAATGTGATACGAGTGTGCAATAACACCATTAGGAATAGTACAGTAACGAATATTCATCAAAGATAAGCCACGTGGACAAGGCAATCTTAGAAAACAAAGTCATCATCCTTTCTCTGCCTTTCTTTGTTTTTACTTCTAGGAAGAAACTGATCCCAAAGGGTAACATTAGTACACTTTTACGCTGGATAACACCTTAACATTTTTCAATGCTAAGGAATAAACTCAGGATCATGCCAGTAAAGAAGATATCATGCCAAGAAACGAACTATTGTGAGAATTAAGTACGTGACCACAAATCTTCTCTCCAATACAAATGCTGTAGAAAGTCGCAACTAAGTTGAAGAAAATATTCCCCTAACATTGAAAAAGCTATGTTTGTTTCAGAATCAGCAGCGTTGCAGTAATTATTACTGACTGTTGCAACCAGTGGGACAGCATATGAATGAAGCGGCCTGAAATGAGGTCTTCTGCTCCTGCATCTTCATTGATTCATTAGTTTCTTGGGGTTTTCTGTACCCAAAGAGGGAGGAAGGGAGCATGGAATCTTGCAATACTATTGCAATATGAACCTGGAAGATTATTAAAACAGCTTAAAGACATCATAATTAATGAATAATAAATTACAGTTTACAGGGAAAATACAAGAACTAGAAATGTTCCGGGTGATTTTTCAAAAACAGCTCAGGAAAAGGATAGCAATACTACTATGCTAAAAAGAAAGAACAGCTAACCTGGGGTTATTCCCAAAAATCCAATAACAACTAGGAGATAAAAGTAAAAACTAACAAAATGAACAGATTAAAATTCTTCTGATAAGAGTATTTTTAGAGAAAAGATAAGAGTCATAACTAAAATGATAGCAATATTAGAGAAAATGTTGACAATGCTAACCTACTGAGAAAAAAATTATTTGCTAATAAAAAAAGCTAAAAGAAGTTTTAATAATTTATCCACAAAAAAGTAAATAGAGGAAAGAGGTACAATATAAATTAAATTCATGTCAATGTAGTAATTTTTCCTGCTTCTAGTTAATGACATTGAAAATATTGCATGGTGTGCAACCCACTGCTTTTAGGCACCCCAGTGCACTAGGAATGGAAAAATACAAAAGGAAGTATTTAACCAGATAATGAAAACTACAGACAGTAAACAATAGCGTACAGATATATTATATACAGTATACATGATACTGTAAACTATATTACCAAAGAAATTTGGACTAGATGACCCACAGAGGTCCCTTCCAACCCCTAACATTCTGTGATTCTGTGAACGTAGAATTTTGTGCGTGTGTGTGTGTGTGTATGAGAGAGAGAGAAGGGGACAGAGTGCATGCACACACAGCCTCAACATTTTTGTCCAATACACCTGAATAGATCACCCAATAAAAATGGAATTTATTACAAAGCAGAAAAAATAATCAATAACCCTCTAGAGGAAAAAGAAACAATTCATGATATATATCATGGGTTCAACAAAGAACTAATCTTAATAGACTTTTTTTTCTAATTTTTAGATGTGATTATCAAAAAGTCTACACTGTCCCTTAACTCCATTGCTTAAAGTAGGAAATCATGCCTGCCAGTGTTTCTCTGAGGGAGCCCTATCAAGTGCAAACTTCAGTAGTAGCTTTACTGTCACAACATCGCTACGTAATAAGGTGAGCTGATCTAACGTCTCACCACTGCTTCAAGGTGGAGCTTCATTCTTCCCTACTCCCTGCTACTAGACAGATGCTCCCAACATCTGACTTTTACTGGCTATGTGCTTGTCAGAGTTCTCCAAGATGATTCATCTGATCTCAGTCATTTGGCAGAAAACTAACCTAGGAGAAAAAAGATGATACCTTTTTGCTGGGCTGGCAAGCCAAACCAGCTTATGCTACTGTCAAATGAACAGGAGAGATGGCACAAGAAGACAGGCTGCACAATGAGGAGCAGGGGAGAAAAAAACGAGAAACAGTCAAGGCTTCTTCTAGGCAGCAGCAAAGTGTTATACGAGCTCCCCTGCTCATGGAACCATACCTGCAGAAAGGAGGATTTACTGCTGCTTTTGGAGGAAGCTGGTGGCAATGGCTGCTGCAAAGGACACATGTTAATGAGTAGAGGGATGTCTCCTTTCACTCTGTAGCAAGACAACTACAAAGAAATTCAATCTATGTAACACTTTTGAGAGTTTGATAAATCATAGAATCACAGAAAGGTGAATGTCCCATTAAATCCTATTCAACACTGCAAATTGCCTTAACTCTGTCTGCTCTAGTAAATATTAAACGCTGGCTCAGTAGTTCTGAAAGAAATTCCATTGAAGCAAGGGGAATTAAATCCAGTGAGCTCTGGACCAAGTTTGCAGGGTACATCACTAACACTCATCTATAGCTGGAAATTTTCCAAAATATTTAATATGCATTAATCAGTCTAGAATATTTGTTTCTTATAAGCTCTTTCTCCTCAAATCCATATGGAAACACACCTAGGAGGAGAGTATGCACATACAGATAATTATTCTAGAATAATTATACTTTGGAAAAGTCTAAAATGCACCCAAAAAAGGGGTAAATATTCCCTTTACATGTCTTGCAGTAGAATAGATTTACATATAATGCCAGAAATTATCTTCATGACCTATCCCCAGCTGCTGATACATATTCTATATGAGCAAAAAAATTTTCACATAGTCTCTGTTTATAAACTTTTTCTTCACACTAGTCCATTATATACAAGACCACAGCCCACTGCTGCTTATGTGTTCTTATTTTCATGACACTAATAGGCAGCTTTTTGGAATCCCTGCTTTTCAGCCTATAGACCCTACTCTGTACATTTGGCCTGCATGTCCTGCTTGCAGGTTCTATAACCTTACACTGAGCTGTATGAAAATACATTTTGTTGGAACACTTGTAATAGCTCAAACAAGCCATGTAGGGAAGCCTCAGGAAATCATACAACTAAGCAACAGAGCATAGAATGTATCTTGCCAAAAATTACAAAATTTGCTTTATAGGAACAGAGTTAAGTTTTGGAAATTTCAAAGTAAATGTTATCTTTTACTATTTAAATTATTTTGAAATTAGAATCTTTAAGAACTATAGTATTTAAGATTTTTTTTTTCCCTGAAACAGTCCTTAGAAGAATAACACAGACTCTTCAAACTTCCCATGAAATTAGAAATGCATGAATTTCAACTTTTATGACTGGAGTTGAAATTTTTTACAGTAATTCCAAACAAGCTCTACCACATCTAATCTCAAAAAAAACCTGCCAAACAATCAAAAACTGACCAATACAAAAACCCCCTTCTTCAAAAGAATGGCTGTCTAGTACCTCTTAGTAAAACTCAGATTAAAGGCTATCTGTGGTAGATGACCTTCCTTCATCATCAGATTAATTACTTCAAAAAACGGCTAACTACACAGGTCTTCTTCCTGTTAGCTAAATTTAGGTGCAGGTACAAGGCTCCTTTTAGGGCAGCTTTACTTGCTTTCCCAGGAAGCAGCTGTCTTTCAATGAAAACAATGAATCTGAAGATACACATATCGTGAATAGGCCTGTCTCACAATTGCTTGCAATGCCCTTATTAAGACTAATACAGTTATATATATCATATTAAAGAACAATCTTGCCAGATAGTGCATAGACTACATGGCTAAAAATATTTTTCTTAGCTCATTTAAATGATAAACATTCTTAACTTTGTTAATACTTAAAATAAATCAAATCATATCTCATTATCTTCAAGAAACAAGGAAATGCTAAGTGAAAAGACAGACTGTAACAGTAAACACACACCAAGTGAACAAACCAGATTTTGAGCCAGTTGGCTGAAATTTACAATTATTTTGTGCCTTTATACATATGAAGATCTCTAGAGACTTTAGAAATATTAATTAAATGTATTTCAACTTTGAAAATTTGACTACTGCCACTCATTTTATGTGGAGTCTAAAGACAAAAACAACATAGCTACACTGATCAGAGCACAGATTAACGCTTTCAAAATGTTTACCAGTAGAAGTTAAACTAAATCAAAACGCAGACAAGATTTTAGAGGCCTTCTGGAATTTACAGGCCCTAGTAGTTTAAAGAAATGCAAATCCTTTACAAGGAGTCTGGACAAACTCTTGAAAAAATCAAATACACATGAAAAATATGAAACCAATAGTATATTTATTCCCAAGGAATTTTTAAGGTTAAATATTATACTTAGGCAATCTTATGTCCATTAATTCTGCAGAATTAAGAGTTATGTAGTAAGCCCATAACTCTTTAAATAGTAATAAAAAAACCCAAAAAGACAGGAAAAAAGGTATGATCGAATACAGGCCCAAATTAAAAGTTATTTTACAATTTCGTAAGAAAGATGACACTTGAAACTTCTAAAGGGTGAAAGCTGCTTTCATACTAGAAATCCATAAACTTCTTTCTCCATCAGCCTTGGTGGACATTTCAGTAATATAATCAGTGTTTTGTTCCTACTATTTTAGGATATCCAACTTAACATTTAAATCCATTAAGGTCATAAAGTAAAAAATTTTGATATGCTTTTCCTTTTTACTGCCCTTTCAGTAATGCCTTAAACTTTGCATTTTCAAGAACTGAAACTGTATTAAGTAGAAGAGTCTACAGATCCTCTTTACACAGGAAACTTAGGAATTCTACTCTATTTCAAATTAGAAATGTAGATGAAGATTAAACCTAATGATAGGAAAAATGTGTCTTAGTGGTGGTGGGTTTTTTCATTAGGATCAGAAAGACAGATCTTTTTCCCCCAAACTGACATATCAGTTTGCCTAAAATTACCCACACTTCCAAAACCTTCTTCAGCTGCTCTAGAGTAATGTAATACAATGTTTGACCAATCCAAATAACAAATAGAACAACTAGAATTACAATGATTAAAGTTCAACTGATGAAAACTCTTCACTTTCTGGAAGAAAAGACAGATGAATATTAAAATCCACTGTAATTTTAATCAGTAATATGCAAAAAAGGTTGTGACTTTCTGATATGAAATTGTCCTTGACTTTCGTAATTCTCAAGCACTTTCTTTTATCATTTTGCTGATGTATGTTCTATTTTAAAACCAGAAGGATAATGGATGTGCTTCTTAAACAGTAAATTGGGTTTTATATCAGAGACCTGTCAGCACCACGACAGGCTGACCTGACGGTGGTCTTGCATTTGCAGCTCTCTGTCATGACTGCTTTTCAAGGTGATAGGTCAATCTTAAGAAAAGTGCAGTTTTCTTGATCCCTCAGAAAACTTCTTAGAGTCTTAACATTCACTGCTTTTATGGTCTTCATAACAGATGAAAAGCAGAGCTACCCTTTGCTGTTACATATATTTTTATTAATCAACGGCATTTAAGATTTGGGTAGATAATGTAAATTAAAATACATTTGATTTTTCTACTGCCTCTAGGACAAACATCAAAATGCAGGAGAAATGGCTTCTCTCTCAGTGTTACTAATGACTGCAACAAAAAATTAAACCACACTTGGTCTCAGTGAATGACTTCTTTGATTTCACACGTTTTTAAATGAGGAGTGCATTAAGACAGAATCTGAGCACAAACATTAAGACTTTCCTTTTACTTTGGACATGAAGTTTCTATAAAATAATGACAATCAAAGCTCGGAAGATAAATGGTTAATGGCAACATCAGTTGCAGCAAAGTACTGACACACCCTGAACTCCCATCTTTGTTCAACAAGTGCTGATCTGCCACATTACCTCACCATACATACTCATTCATTTATTTGCTATGCTGATTACTCCAAGTCTAATGATAATATTTTTTAAACAAAATGCTAATGGTTTTTAAGTCTACTCACATTGTAGAAAGACTGTCTTGTAGGTATTATTAAATATACTATGACTGATAAATCCTTGAAGACTTCCAGTCTCAGCACTGCTCTATAATACAACATGGATGAAAGGGAAAAAAAATACTCAGAAAATTAAGAGCCAACTATTCCAGAATCTGCTTTCTGTTCTGTTTTGCAGACTTCCTTGTTTGGCTTATAAAGCTGTGGTAATATTTATAATCTACCTTATACGGTGTATGCTATTTTGTTTTGTTATGCAAAATTTCAGTGAAAGCTTTCTAAATTTCTAAATAGAACAGAGGTAAGCATCTAAAATCAACTTTTCAGAGCTTACTGTTTCTATTCACTAATTCAAATGTATACCCTGGAAACGAGCTCTTAGTTATGACTGTATGACCATTTCATAGTGCTATATTTACCAAATTTGTATTTATATGAATGAAACAAGTATACCAGAATCCAAAATTTACAACACAGGAACCTGACCAGAAAGCACAGATGATGAAGCACTCAGTGTAAATGCATATCACAGTTTTTAAAAAAAGAATTATGATTGTTATAGCATCACATCTGCATGTTTCTACTGCAATAACTTTTTAAAAGTAGTTCCAAACATGTCCTTGAAACTCATAAAAACAAATGACACAGCAAATGTAGTACAGAAGTCACTGCTGACTCTTCTGACATAACATGACTTCCAAGCAAGCTCTAGAAAGGCTTATATTCTCAATTACATTTCTGCTGGCAACCAATAGAAAATGCTATCATACTTTATTTTAATAACTGATAATGTAAGCATTCACAAGTAATTGTGCTGTGAAAATTATTTATATTTTCAAGTTAAAACTGAGAATAATGGATACTGTACTGAAATTACAGTTTGACATTTTGTCCTGCACTATTAAGTATCTAACAAAGTAGGCATGATCAAATGCTGTTCCTTGGTGCTGAAATTACTAGAGTCAACCTGTTATACCAATTTGTCCTTCTTCAACCAGCTATAGTTAAGTTTGCATTTCACCAAATGCTAAATGAATGTTAACACTGCTTTGAGGTGAGATAAAGGAAACTTACTTTGAAATCAGCTAGAATCGTGACAACGACTCAAGTAAAATACTAAGTAAATTTGCTAGCATCCACTCCAGAATGTTTCTAAAATGAAAAAGGAATAAGGTGTGCAGACACAGGGAATCAAATGACTTATACTGCAGCAATTTACTTCTCCAGTCACTTTTTCTATTAGTGTTTTTAAGATATTCACGCTTCCAGAATCATTAATTATGTCCAGTATTTTCACTCGCTTATCTTAAAGTGTAATCACAGTAATTTATAATGATATTTTACTTAACCTTCAGAAAGATGTCAGTTGTTTCTGAAAATTTAGATACCAATACTGCTGTAAAAGGATAGGGAATTGTCCAGAGACAGAGGTACCTATATCTACTCTTCTAACTAACATGTTTTGGAGTATGTTCAGAACTGCAGTGCCACAACAGCCTTATCCTTGATGAAAAGATTTCTTTTCCTCTCTTGCCTTAGATCTGGCTATGCTAAGCTGTTTCCATGCACTAAGTAATCAGAAAACTACATTCCTTTTTAGGGAGAAGAGGGATTATTTTTCTGCCAATTTTGCACGCTAAAACACCTCCTCCCAAATATAAGAGCTGAAATCATCTCATTCTGGTCACTTCCCTGTTTGACATGAATACCAGAAAACAATAGGAAAGGTTAAGGATATATATGGATATATGGACACTCTTGTGAGAAGCGGACCTGAATCTCTTCAGTCTAAGAGAGTCAAATCTAGACTTTCCACTTGTTAGCCAAAATCTCTAAACTTTAGGTTTTTATATAAAGAGTAGCAACTGTAGCAATGGCACCGGGAACAAGTTCTGACTTCATTTGTTCAAAGAACACTGGTAGCTGTTCGTTCTCCGAAAAAATCTTCAATCTTCTGACTTCAAGTGAACGAGGGGACTCCCTGCACCTCTAAGCCAGAGGTGATGAATCTAAGTTGATGTGATTCTGCATGACACCCTACATTTCACATTTCCTACGGAACAGACGTAAGAGGCATCTCTTCAGAACAAAAGTTTCACGGACTATCTTTTTACAGCACTTATCCTCAAGATGCTACATAGGGAGCTTAGTGACTAAGCTGCAGATTCCATATTCCTCCTTGGGGATGAAAAGCCTAAAATTTAGGATTGCATTCTACACCCGTTACTGGGATTTGCAAAGCCTCTTGATGATCACAATACCTAATCAAAGGGCTGGTACCTGGTTCAAGAGGCAATGCAAAACCACAGGGTTTTTGAAAGAGAAATGTTATACAGTCGCCATCACAGATTAAACCAGACTGAAGACACGGACTTTATTGTTGGCAAAGTGCCAATCAGTTATAATTCTCTTGTGACTGGATGAGGCAAAATAAATCCCAGTAACATACGATTACAATGACATTTTATATTTGAGAATAACTCCTGTTATGCCATGTTGAATTAACAGCAAATGTTTTAGTGAACCGTGTATTTTATGGCAGCTTCCCAAATACAAAAATCTATAGGAATCAGCATTAATCTTTTATAGGTTTGCATAAATCTCTACCAGGGTTATTCCAGTTCTGCTAATCATAGAACTTTAAGTAGAATGGTAACTGCAAACAATGAAATTGAAAACAATCCCTCTCAACTTTCCTTTTCTTGCCTTTCTAGCTCTACTAACCTTTGTAATTATGTCCTGATTTACAGTTTATTCATCAACATAACATGCATCTCAGTATAGGATATGTAATTCGTCTTCAAGAAGTTTTCAATAGATTTGTCTGGATGACTACTATTTGAAAAAATGCTATAAAACAGCAAGAAGAAATTAGATCTATAGAGTAACTGAAGTTCATTCTTTCTTAGAGACAGTGAAGTGAATAAGTTTTTAAAGATCACTACACCAAGATATCAGAAGTACCAGAATTCACAATAAATAGAAAAATCTTTTGTGGGTTTTTTTTCTGACTGACCACCTAAGAATGTCATATCAAAGGAAAAAAGTATTCGGACAGTCAATTGTTTAGCATTCTCAAAATACGAAGTGTCCATAAATGTGAAAAATATTCATTTAACATTTGGAAACAGATTCATTCTGAATGGTTTAGGGACAGTGGAATGGTAGAAAAACATTTCAGGTTTTTTTAATAATTATTATACTTATTTATCAAAGCAATAGCATAAACATGCCAGTGATTCAAAATCAGAGCCAGTCATATGTCTCAATCCTTGACTATACATAGTTTTTACTATGTATGTATACTTTTGTAACCTTTATAAGTTAAGGCAATAGCATGTGTTCAAAGAAAGAGCTGTGCGTGCTTTCCTTGTCTTGGGAAGATCAGGTGTAGATACTTAATTGGTAGTCTTACCATAGAAACATAAACTAGAACCTGAAAAGTACACAAATATAAATATATATTCAGCTGAGTTATATTCCTTTGTGACAGCAATTTATGTGGTAGTATCCTAATTTTAAAAATTACTCAGAAATTAAGTATAGGTGCAGAATATAATAAAGAATTACGAAATGAGGGCAGAAATTGAAAGGACATTGTGCAGCTAAAAATCCCTCCTATGTGTTCTTTCAAAGGAAAAACCAAACAAGCAAACAGTTCCACCTTTGGCAAATGAAACAACTCACTCCACTCTTTTTTTCTCCTCTCTCATTGGTTTTTTTTTAATATTAAGATACTTTCATGACTATATGGTGCTTGTGTCAGAGGCAGAGAAGGAGGAAAAAAGAAGGGAAACTATATGCAGGAACAAAACGCCCTGGACATGGGGAAGCATTTACTGGGATTGGAACCAAGCTTTATTTCTTCTGCAGACAGTTTTGTCAGGGGCCAGATAAAGCCGAGTTCTGAAGAGAGGACAGCTTGGCGTGTTTTGGCTCCTGACCCTCCTTTCAACATACAGCAGCTCAGAGAACTCTCCAGCATTCACTTCAGCAGAGAGACCTGTCTGCCTCCAAATTTTGATGCAGTATTACTCTGGTAGTTAGCCTGTTTTTCTGCAAGTAAGAAAGGAAATCTCTACATTCAAGTTCATATATCAGCAAAAGCTGAAGAGAATTTCATGTTACAAAAAACAAACCATAGCCTGAAGGGTTTGTTTACACCAAATTAAAGATCTGCTGCAGACACTGTAAATGTGACAGCTTCTCAGGAAAAAAAAAAAAAGAATGTAAGAATCTATTAAAATGGAAAAGGTTATGTCATCTAAGTATTAGAGTTGCTAGCAATGCCCCTATTAGCTACCAATCTATGCTATGAAGGCTGTAAGAGGAGGGAGCACAAGAAATACTGCCATTATGAACTCTTACAAAAGCAATCTTTGGGCTAAATTTTTCTCATACTAATTCTATCCTAAAAGGTTAAACTCTTTAAAAATACTTAATAAAGATCTCCACATGTCTATATAACCTAATTAGTTATGTGAGCACAGTAACAAATAATTATAAACTGGCTTTAAGACTGCACACACATTTTCTCATCCATGCATCTGATAATGCCCTAGTTTGGTTTTTAAATTATCACATATCCAAATGGTATGAAAATGAAATTTGAGCAATGTATCAAAGTAACTTAACTGTGAATATAGCTATCTCTGTTTGCAAATACAAGGACACAACATTATTTATATTTTGTACAGGTATTTGTATGAAGTATCTGTGCAACTACATGTATTTACAACTCAGTAACATATTTTATAAATGAATATACATCGTATTAAACATAGCTAGACACATTAAAAATCTGACAGACCTGTGTTGTGAAGGCACTCCAGTGCGAGCTGGATCTGGAGTCTGAATTTCATTAGTTTTCATACCTCATCAATTACAAGCCCCCCATAAAACAGACTTTTCAAGACACATGCTGACTGAAGTTATTCAGTCTTTTTTTCTTTGTGGGGTCCCTGTTGCTATAACTGAAGCCAGGTAACCAAATCAGAAATATTTATGTCACTAGTGTCAGTGGCGTACTAGTACACGCAGTACCAGCTTTAACTGAGCCAGCACAGGTAGTGGAACCGTCAGTAGCTCTGCAGTTTCTGGCATAAAAGTGTTCATCCAGATTCCCCAGTACTAACTTCAGTACCTACCCTGTATGAGCTTCATGCCAGAGCAGCATAAAGTTTTATGTTCCTGCTCATGCTGAAATCAGACATATGCCAGGATTATAGACAAATCCTAAATATCCCAAACAATTTTTAATTTATACCAAGATCTTTGATGATCTAGGCTCAAATGGGCACCTATGCTTGTATACAGCTCATCTGACTTCTACAAGGAAAATGAAAATGTGAAATCAGGAGCCTACATATATTTACTTCAATACAAAAAGTGATCTTAAATAATAAAGTATAAAAGCATTACTGTTTGCTGAGTTAGTTTGGTGGCTCTATTTAGTCCTGAGTTAGGACACAAGCCATTATTACAATTGACAGTATGGCATTTTTATTAACAGACAAGCTAAAAACTAAACAAGGTAAAAAAACTAACTTCCACTTTTACCCCGGATGGGATTCTTTTCAGTTGCCTGGATAAACAAGTTGGTGAAGTACAATGAATTCTGAGGGCAAATAAAATTGTTCATTTCAGTCAATCTACAACACTTAAAAACTTTTGATTTCCCTTAAATATTTTCAGGCTTTTAGAGTTAATTCTTATAAATTACCCCGTAATACAGTGCAATGGATCACTAGCTATACATCTGGTTAAATGCAAATATATTATATAATAGAAACTAAAAACTACATTTTTAAATCATTATTATTTTACTAATTTGGAGATAAGTTTCAAACTGCATTAGAAATTTGAGCATAACAATACAGTTTTTATAAAAAAAGAGTGCTTTGGAGAGATGGTAAAACTGAAAATGATTCATCATTGGCCTTTCCCTTTACTGAATAGCTTTCTGACGACCATGCAACTCCAGAAATCTGTAAGATGCGATCCATTAAACGCATGCAGAAAAGTTGCTTGATGATTGGATTTTCCTTCTAAGTATCATGTCAAAAGAAATTAAAATACGATTTTCCTCTAAATTCTGCCTGATTCAGCCACATACACATTTCCTTCATGCAATGTGATCTGATTACCAGAGATAAAGTACCCAATGTGAATCACACACTGTGAAAAATTTTACTCATTATTTCATAGAACACACTCACTCTGCAAGAATTTAATAACAGAAGAACATATTCAGGATGCTAGTTATTATGAGATAATAACTCGGAGAATTAGTAACACTTGGCTTCTGCCATGTAGCTCTAGGGATGCTTTGTTTAATTCACATTCACCGTAATTTGTTGCTCAATTATATTGCTGCTCACTTGTAACTCCGATCCTTTTGGTCAAAAGCAAGCCAAATGTCTACGGACATTGCAGACTACCTGCCTGCAAACTAAGCTACAGGAGGTAGAGAAGTTTTGACCCTCATACACTGTCACGATCTTACTATAACCGCTGAAATAGTAACGAAAGATGGCTAACGTGATTATACAGTGCCGAAGTGCTGTACAGAAGAAGACTGCTACCCTTTAGACCTCATCAAGTCAGACTATCACAACAAGACTACAACAAAAAGTTACACTGTAATGATAGAAAAAGTAAAGAAAGAATAAATAAGTCTTCACTTAGGCTAGTTACAGAATAAATACTGGTTACCAACCTTTTCAACATGTTTTCTCTACTTATGTTCTTATACCTGACAGATTTTATAAAATACTAATGAAATCATGTTCAGAAAGATGACAGAAAGCAAAAGGCCAACTTCCAAAAGAAAAAAAATCAACAGAAGGCACGATATATAATAGTACACTAAGCCTGAAATGTTACATGTATAAAGCAGTAAGCTTGCTTTCATTAAGAAGAGTGAGGGCAATACCACAGCCACTTTCTAGAGTTATCTTCCTTCTGTGGACTTTAATACACTAGGTCTGGTTTACCTGATGTTTAAAAACTGAATCGCCCAATGATGTTGCTTAATTTATTCATCTAGCTTTGTTTTAACCTACCAACATAACAGTATATTCAGCCCACATTTATTTTAATCACCATCAAATATAATTACAATAATATTGCTAAGTGGTAGCTAGCTATCTGTTTTTCTCCACGCAGAAAAGTTAGTCATTAACAAACTTCTTCCAACTTTGATCCTGGAGTTCTAAGTGGAAAAAAGCTAGTATTCAAAAGGTACAAAAATCAGAAAACATTTCACACACTGCATTGCAGTATTTATTAGAGCTGTCAGTATGTTGAAATTTTACTTGTATTACATAACCAGGAATCTATATAGCTAGAAATGTATAGTAAAATGCATGCGGTCTTGTTAACACTTCTATTGCTGCTCCTTCTCGCATCATGGAAGTGTAATTATATAATTTTTTAAAATGGAAATTTTATATAGTAAATATAGAAAGGCCTGTACACTTTCAGGAGGACTAATAGATATAAAATGCACTGATTCTAGATCAATAATAGTGATGGCTATAAATCTGAATTTTTTACTTGACATTTATCACACTGGGATAAGATATGCAATTCTTCTCTGCGGGAAATGGTGGTAAGATTTTAAAATTACGGAATATAAAAGAAGCATGTCAGTTGATTCTTATCCTCAAAGAGCAGGGAGTTGATATCGAAATGAATTCATGCATGGACCCATGATCTTAATGAGATGGAGACATTCATAAATGTGTAGTGTGGCATCTAATGCCATTTGGCGGTCTACACCCCAGACACTTCAAATGACTTCCAAGAGGAACTGAGCACAAGGAGGGTGGAAAATGGCAGGCTGCCGGGCCGAAAGGATAGCAGTTGGGGTTACATGGAGCATTCCTCAGGGCTCAATACTGAGCTACTCATAATCTCATTAAGAAGCTAGACTGCAGGACAGAATGTGCCCCAAGAGGCCTTGTGAATGACATCAAATTTGGAGGGGGGCATTCAGAAGTATCTTGACAGGCTGGCAAAATGAGTTGACAGGAATTTCACAAAGTTCAGCAATAATAAACGCAAAGTTCTGCACTGGAACAGTTCGGGCCAGGCACTGACTGGCTAGAAGGCAGCTTAGCAGCAAAGGTCTTGGGGATCTCTGTGAACAACAAGTCGAACAGTTGTGTAGCCTTGCGGCAGAGATGAGGCAGCTGCATTCTGGGCTATCAAGAGTGTCAAGGGAATTCAGCATTCCCCTTTACTTACTGCTTGTAAGACTGCATTTAGAGTACAAGGTCACATTTCAGACTCCCCAGTACAAGAAAGACATTGATATATTGGAGCAAGGCTGGTGGAAGGCCACCAACATGAAAAGAGGGCTGGAGTACACGACACATGAGGAGAGGCTGAGAGAAACAGTTTGTTCAGCTTTAAGAAGAGGAGGCGTAATGGGAATCTTATTGCTGTCTTCCTTTACCCAGCAAGAGGGCACAGCAGAGACGAGTCAGGCTCTTCCCAGAGATGCACAACAAAAACACAAGAGGCAATGCTCACAAATTGCAGTGAAGAAAATTCTGACTAAACATTAGAAAAACCTTTTCCACAATGAAGGCAGTCATTGGAACAGGTTATCTAAAGATGATGTAGGATCTCTATCCCTGAAGGCAATCAAAGCCCACCTGGACAAAGCCCTCAGCAGCCTCACATAACCTGAATGTATTCTGAATCTAAATCACATTTTTTAAACCAACATGAAAAATGAAGTGTTAATGACAAGGCTGAAAAACTCCTTTTAGTCCAAATCTTCTGTCCAGCTACTACATAATATAGCTTTTCACTCTCACGAAAAATGATCATAAAAATAATTAAAAACAAAACAACATATTCTTCTACAGAATTTGAATTCCCTGCCAATGACCTCAATCTGCGCAGTCGAGCTTTCAGAGCTGGTAACAGCTTTCAGAGCACATTAGTCTTGTTTGTGAACTACTTCCTCTCTGGCACAGCTAAGAGGAAGATATGCATGCTTACTTCATTAAACCCATCAGCAGTGTTTGACACTGAAAATCAGCATGTGCTGCTGAGTTGCCTGGGAGACTGGCAGAAATGAATCAGTCACCCTGAACTGGATAGGTCAATTCCTATCAGTCAGCTTCAAGACAATTCTGATGGGTAGTTTCTTTCCAACCCTGAAAGCCTTTATTTGTGTGAAGCTACGAGGATTGGTTCTACCTCTTGTTTTGTTTAACACAAAACTTCATGAGACATCTTGAGACAACATACCTCAGTGGCAACAGAAACTAGCAGATTCCTTATTTTATTTCATTCGTGTAAACACAGGAGGACTGCAGATGTAAGGCCCTTGTGAAAAACCTGGATGTATTGTTAAAAAATGTCTGCAATGAGAGAAGGAAAGGTGTGGTACTAGGAAAAAAAGAGGGTTAGAAGATACTGCAGGCCAGACGCTGCTGAGAGGTTTGATGACATGCATGTGTATCTTCCTTGTGGCCGTGCTGGAAAGGAGATGGTTTATCAGGAACACTAGCATGCTCTGAATGCCATAAGCAAGACTGCAGAGCCGGCCAAAACTAAGTCACTTGGGCCCTCCCGATTCTTCACTGAGCATCAATCCACAAACGGTGCCACCAGCCATACATACATACACACCTTCACCATCTTTGCTTTCCTAGTTTCCTGTTGTACATTATCTACATGTTCACTTTCAATTTGGAATATTGCAAATGCTGTATCTGAGGATGACACGAATAACAAAAAATTCAGTTTGGTCTATCATTCTCAAGCTCTTTATATCATACTTCAAAAATCAGGGAGATTAAAGGATAAGCATGTACATTTTAGTTTTAAACAACTAAATACAAGGCCTTCCATACTAAGCACCTAGAGTTCTGCTTAGCAGGTTCATTTAAACCTCAAAAAAACTCACTTATGTGAAAATGGAACGGTTTTGTCTTTTTTAAATTCCATAAAGGTAAAAGGCTTACTGATACTTGTTCCATACTTTATACTCTTCATAGTCAAAGTCCTCAGCTATCAGTTTCATTTCAATTTTTGGTAGACCACAGAAAGCATATCTAGTCATTAAAAAGTAATGTTATAATGCAGGATGTGAATCTACTTATAACACTAAATAAAAATAATTATATACTTTGAGAAGATTAAATTAAGCATCCATTCCGATGCCAGGAGTAAAATTCTTGCTTCTTGAAAACTACAAAAATTACCATAGCTTTCACCAAGACATTTCATCTAGTACCTTACGATAAATTAATGCTGTCACTAAAGATTTGTGTTCCATAAGTCTATTAACTGAACTCACAGACCACTGAATAAACACTTCTTTAAAAAAATGCAAAATGGATTTTTATCAATGTAGTAAGAATTTATTATCCCACGATACCATCTTATCTCTATCATTCATACCATTTTATCTCTAAATCAAAATAAGTTTTGTAATGGTAATTTTCCATAAAATGCCTATTCTTGGAAGAATTCCTTTTACTACTCTTCCCAAGATACAGTATTGTACATAAGAGCTGGGAAATTAAGTGGTACTTCCACGTTATAAATTATCCTTCATTTACATAAGTAGCAAAACCACTTTAATCTCAGGTTTACTCATATAAATTACCTAAATTACAAAACCATATTTTATATTAATGAACATTAATAATTTTTGTCTTATTCTCAGTCACATGTGAACACAGACATTCGGTTTATACAGAAAACAATTGTTTCTTCCATGCCTTTTATTTTTATCTACCACTTCATTTATTTTATTTATAAGAACTTATTGTTGCAAGGCTGGTCTTCATTAATACTACACAAATATTTTATATAATAAACTCTTTACTGTACATGAGAATGTTCAGTCTTGCTGGTAGCTTTGCAGTTGCAGTGCTCGACTGTGTCTTTGCAAACCAAAGGCGTTATCATGATTACTAGCTTCCTGTGTTTACAAATGTGTGTTATCAGAAGACACTTGGCAAAGCTTGAGAAATGTTTCTTAAATAAGTCATATCTTTTCATAAAATTCATGTTTCTAATACATTAAAATCAGGAGGTTAAACAATAGGACCCAATAAACAACAATATGCTTACTGGTTAACTGCAAAACTTAGTAACAGATTCTTTAACCTTTAGTCATGTGGAATAACATCTACAGGCTAAACGTGGAAGTCAGAAAGGTAGCCAGAGGTTTCTCCTTTGTCACTATAGGGAAAGAACTTCTACTTTCTAATGAAGTGACAAAAAGGATCTGCTTCAGATATTCTGATTTTACAAGTAGTTCTGTGTTGTGCTGCTGATGCACCCTGCTGTCAGCTTTAGTGATACTACCAGTCACTTCACTGGAAAACCACTGCAGCCACTAATGTTCTCAAAGTTCCAAAACTGACGTCTAGGCTCTGAGAGAGACAGTTTATTTTTGCAATAAAATTACATAACTCAGTTATTAAATGTTCCAACGTTTTGGTTCATCTTCAAGCAACGGCTTCTGATTGAAAGGAACTCACTGTTTTTTTGCTTGTATGATTCACTTGTGAGATTACAATAATTCAATTTCATTCAGTTCCTTTGTTACCTCATTTTTATTTCTGGCAAATGGAATGAATGCATATGGGTACCCCCTCTAAAACAGCTTCATAAGGAAACAAGGCTTATACATCCACGCTGTGTGTCACTTGCTTGCCTTCATTCCTAAGGAATGTGTGTGTGCTGGTCACTTTCAACTGCATTTGAGAAACAGGCAGATTTCAAGCACAATCAGTCGCCTTCACATTTTATGGAAATACTGGAGAACAGAGAAGAGTGGTCCAATCAAGATGCTTGTTTCTCGTATTATTAGACACCAAATACCTCATTAAATATCAGCAGGAAAACCTTAATTTTGAGACTAATCAACCAGAAAAAAAAACCTGCAGGACATCATGCTTTGTTAGTTTGGATGCTTATTGATGTACCTGGTGCAATGGTTTATTTTCCCTTTGGGTTTTTTCATGTCGTAGCATAATCTTCCAGTGGTTAGGCTGCAAATGTTACTAGGCTTTAGAGAGTCCTCTTAAATAAAACACAGGAACCATGACAATATTTATGAAGGTCTCCCTTAAAAACATATCTTATTTCCCTTCTTTGGAAAAACATGATCCAAAAGGCTCAGTTTAATCAGACAGTTTGTAACTTGCAAGAAAAGAAGATGCCATAATAGCTCCTTCAACGGACACCTTGTGCACTACTCTGCCTCTGAGAGTTAGTCTGCGGGACCTTGAAGTAAAGTCAGCACACAGCTAAAGCAGTCAATGAGACAGGGATGAAGAAAGTCATGAAACAGACTGGAGAAAGAAAGAATAAGGAAACCTGAAAATACAGGCTAAAGACGACAGTACCAAGTACTACAGAGGATGACAGAATCCCCCCATATAATGAACGTATTACCCTAAGTGGAACTTTTTTTAATCTCCCACTAGTTAATAACCAATATTAACATTATAATATTTTCTCGGTACCTAATCAAAGATTATCGTCCCATTGAGTTACGCATAATACAAACCCAAAGTGAAAAATATGGTCTAAAAGTTGAACACAAGCCCCCAACATCAGGGCAATTCACAAAATCACAGAATGTTAGGGGTTGGAAGGGACCTCTGTGGGTCACCCAGAGCAGGCTGCACAGCACCGTGGCCAGGCAGGTCTTGAACATCTCCGTCTGAACATGAGGAGGAACTTCTTCCCTCTGAGGGTGACGGAGCACTGGAACAGGCTGCCCAGGGAGGCTGTGGAGTCTCCTTCTCTGGAGATATTCAAGACCCGCCTGGACA
>Ga0065711_1005831_pt1 | contig 24415 bp, 20 predicted proteins | sample Hoacrofraction12_FD_59098 | JGI IMG/M metagenome (GOLD analysis project Ga0065711, IMG submission 59098) | Hoatzin crop microbial communities from Cojedes, Venezuela - Epithelial fraction 12 v2 (version 2) | ecosystem: Host-associated > Birds > Digestive system > Esophagus > Crop | place...
CTCCAGAATTCTGCTAGACCCTGGAGATGTTGTCATCGCCGAAAATCCCGTCTATCTCGGTGCCCTTCAATCCTTTAGGGCCTATAGAGCTACTGTTGTTTCTCCCTCAGATGTTACGGATAAAGCTAAATTTATATACGTAATACCTGATTTTAATAACCCTTCGGGGAAGACGAAGACCTTGGAGGAGCGGAAGAAGATTGTGGAGTTTGCTAGAGAGCGCGATTTGATTATCGTTGAGGATAGCCCGTATAAGGAGTTGAGGTACGAGGGGAGCGATGTGCCGTCGATTTACTCGCTGGCACCTGAACGCACTTTGCATCTGGGGTCATTCTCGAAGATTTTTGCACCTGGATTTAGGCTCGGTTGGATATTCGGCCCAGAGGAGCTGCTGGAGCAGATTTATATCTGCAAGCAGTGCTTGGATTTATGCCCGCCAATCTTTGACCAGTATATGGCAGCGGAGTTTATGGGTAGTGGGGCACTAGATGCTAACCTGCTGAAGTCCAAGGAGTTGTATAAGGGTAAGCGTGACTATATGCTGTCGCTTTTGGAGAAGTACATGCCCGAAGGCGTGACATGGACGCACCCCGAAGGTGGCTTGTTCCTGTGGCTGGAACTGCCCGAAAAGGTGGACACGGTTGCTATGTACGATAGCGCACTTGCAGCAGGCGTGGCTTATGTGGCCGGTTCGTTCTTCTATACCGATGGCAGCCACCGCAATACCATGCGCCTGAACTTCTCCTTCCTCGATACCGACAGGATGGAGGCCGGCATTGCCCTGCTTGCAGAACAAATAAGGCTAGTACTAAAAAGTTAAATACTTGATAATTAGCAAATTACGCAAATAACCTGCGCTAAAATTGAGGTAGGTTATTTGCATAACAAATTGAAAATCAATAGATTAAGTTTTTATATGATTAAACTATATAAATGGTCGGGAGCCGGCAACCTCTTTATGGTTGCAGATGGCAGGAAGTCGGATGTAGACGAACTGCGAGTTCCAGAAAATATCCAGAAAATCTGCGCCGAGAATGGCACAGATGGGCTGATGATACTGGACGACTCCGCTGACCACGATTTTAAGATGGAGTTCTATAACCCCGATGGAAGTGGCGGAATGATGTGCGGAAACGGTGGCAGGTGCATTGCCGCGTTTGCGGATTACCTTGGCATTAAGCCCGCCGAGGATGCGCATTACTGTTTCGAGGCCCCTGACGGACTGCATAGTGCCGAGTTGTTGCACACCCCGTTGTCCGAAGGCGACAGGTGGACAATCCGCCTCAAAATGATTGATGTTAAGGAAGTTACGCCCATGTTGGACGGCTACTTCCTCAATACAGGCACGCGCCACTTCGTAAAGTTCGTCCCCGATGTCGAAACCGTAGATGTTGCCACCGAAGGCAAAGACCTCCGTTGGCGTAGCGAATTTGCCCCCGAAGGCACCAATGTCAACTTCGTCAGCGTCCAACCCGACGGCCTCCATGTTCGCACTTTCGAGAAGGGTGTCGAAGCCGAGACGGATGCATGTGGCACAGGTATAACAGCTTCTGCTATAGCTTGTTACTATGCTAATAAGAATAGTACTTCTTATAATGTAAAAGCACGCAAAGACTGGTTGAAAGTAGAGTTTCAACCAGATTTGACAGAGGTTTATTTAACGGGACCTGCGGAGCTGTTAGCGTAGCATCTCTTCCAGATGGACCGAACCCTCGGTCTTCTCGTCACGATACTTTACAATGACGGGGCAGTACAGGTGCACACCGCTGCCGGCAGCAGGGCCCTTGCTAATCGGCTTGCTGCCAGATACCACTACCGCATTGCGGGGCACAACGATGCGCCCATCTTCATTGCGGCGGATAAACTCGCCCGTGGTTGAATCGTAAATCGCTGTAGATGAGGTGATTATGACACCGCTGGCAATCACTGCGCCTTCCTGTACGATGGTACCCTCATAGATACCGCAGTTACCACCAACGAAAGCTCCATCTTCAATAATGGTAGGCAGGGCCACGATGGGCTCCAAGACGCCACCAATCTGGGTAGATGCGGAGATGTGGATGTTCTTGCCCACCTGGGCGCAAGATCCGATGGTTACATGCGAGTCCACCATGGTGCCGCTATCTACATAAGCGCCAACATTGACATAGGCGGGCGGCATAATTACGGAACCAGGTGCCATGTAGGCTCCGCGGCGCACTGAACTGCCTCCAGGGACGATTCTGACCCCATCTTCTGCATCAAAGTGGCGGACAGGGAAGGTGGACTTGTCGAAGTAGGGGAACTGCCCCTGGGTCATGTCCTGGACGGCTCCGAGCTTGAAGCCTGCGAGGATGACCTCCTTGATCCACATGTTGACCTTCCACTTGCCGTCAACCTTCTCGGCAACGCGGATTTCGCCCTTCTCCAGAGCGTCCATTACTTCGTTGAAGCGTTCGAGTGTTATTTCTGCCATAAATCCTTAAGTGTTTTTTCGATTAATTCTTCGGTAGATGCCTGCGCCTTCACAAGGGGAAGACGGAAGACTTCTTCCATTAGTCCGAGCTGGGCCATTGCTGCCTTGCCGGGGATGGGGTTGCTCTCTACAAAGAGGTTTTTCATGAGGGGATGCAGCCTGTTGAAGATGGCCTCTGCCTCGCTCCAGTTGCCTTTTAGGGCAGACTCGGTGAGGTTTACCATCTCCTTGGGTGCTACATTGGAAGCCACGCTGACAACCCCGTTTGCGCCTGCTTTCATCAGGCTCAAAGTCTCGTCGTCGTTGCCGCTGAGCACGCTAAAGCCATCGGGAGCGCCGTCGATTATCTCGCAAATCTGATCGTATTTGCTGCTGGCTTCCTTGATTGCGACGATGTTGGGGACATCCTTAGCCAGTCTTAAAGTGGTGGCTGCCTGAAGGTTGGCTCCAGTGCGTCCAGGTACATTGTAGAGCAGGATGGGCTTGCTGGTAGCAGCCGCTACTGCCTTGAAATACTGATACATACCCTCCTGTGGGGGCTTGTTGTAGTAAGGTACAACAATCAGGAAGACATCGGGCCCGTAGGGCTCCAGAGCCTTGATTGCGGCCACGGTGTCGGGCACATTGTTGGTGCCACCTCCCACTACGACGGGGCGGCCCTTGGAATGGGCCTTGGCTATCTTCAGAATCTCGATACGCTCCTCTGTGCTTAGGGTTGGGGTCTCGCCCGTGGTGCCTAGCGGTACCAGAAAGTGGATGCCCGCCTCAATCTGGCGGTCGACATTCTGCGCAAAAGTGTCATAATCTACGCTCCCATCCTTCTTAAATGGGGTGAAGAGAGCTGTTCCTACACCTTTAAGTATCATATTATCAAGTCTTTAAATTCATGCACACCTTCCATTCCCTCGGTCATAAGGGCTGCGGTAACGGCGCCTTCCGCAAAGCCTTCGCGGCTGAATGCCTCGTGGGTAAAGGACAGCCTGTCGCAGCCGCTCTGGAACTCAACCGTGTGAATACCAGGTACTTCGCCCTCGCGGATGGAGGTGATTTCAGGGTCTACACCTAGTTCAGATGCCACCAGTACCCCAAGGCTCTTGGCGGTTCCCGAAGGTGCATCGAGCTTGTGAATGTGGTGAGTCTCGGTGATATGTGGGGTATAACCATGCCCTGCAAGCACCTTGGAGGCCTTTTCCACCGCAGCAAACAGGGCGTTTACCCCGATGCTGAAGTTGGATGCGTATATCATCGGAGTGCCATGCTTCTCGAACTCCGCAATCACATCTTCCTTGATGTCATTCCAGCCCGTTGTGCCCACTACCACAGCCTTGAAATTGGCTGCAAGAAAGGGATAGTTCTGCCTGAATGCGGCAGGTTGGGTGAAATCAATGCAAACACATTCCTTTGCGAGGGCAGTATCGACTGCGCAGATATCTTCGCTGGCGGCGGCAATCTCAATGCCCCTTGACTTAAGATTGGCCTCTACCATGTGGCCCATCTTTCCGTATCCACTAATAATCACTTTCATATTCTACAAAGATAGTAAACTACCCCCGAAAACGTAAAAAAATCGCCTAAATTTTTTTTACTTCACCTTTTACTGCAAATCTCTTATTAGATTTGCGCCATGAGGAATACTGACAGAAAGAAGGTCGGCCGTCTGGGAGAAGACGCGGCCTGCGTTTATTTGATTCAGCATGGTCACACCGTGATCAAACGCAATTGGAGGGGGAGTCACACCGAGATTGACATCATCTCTCTGGATGCAAGAGGGGTGCATTTTGTGGAGGTGAAGACCCGCACGGCACCTGTTATGGCCGACCCGGAGGTGAATGTGGGGCCTGCCAAGCAGAAGACGCTGGTGAAATCGGCAATGATGTTCCTGAAATCCAAGGACAGGGAGTATCTTTCCGACTGCGAAGTCTTCTTTGATATCCTTACAGTGGTGCTGGATGGGGATGATAAACAAATTCAATTTTATCCGCAGGCTTTTATACCCATTTATGTCTAAAGATTTATTATCTTTGTAGACTATGTTGCAAGTAATGAAATTCGGTGGCAGCTCGGTTGCGAATGCCACAAACATATCAAGGGTGCTGGATATAGTCGACAAAGCCAGAGCCAAGGGTAGGGTGGTGCTAATCTGCTCTGCGATAAGCGGTTGCACAGATGCCTTGCTGGACTTGAGCGCTACCGCAAAGGGATCCCAGGAGCGCGCTGACCAGATAAACGCCCTAAAAAAGAGGCACTTTTCCATCATCTCCCGCCTTTTCACGGGGGAAGAGAGGGCAGAGGCCACCCAGGAGTGCGAAAAGATTTTTGCAGAACTCGCAGAAGCTCCTGAAGATGAAATGGTTACATTCGGAGAATTGCTCTCCACCAAGATAATTGCCCGCAAACTCGCATGCGACGGAGTACGCAGCAAATGGCTGGACTCCCGCATCCTGGTAATCAAGGGAAATAAGGAACTCACCACCAACAATATCTCCACTGCAGTAGCCTTGGAGCCCGAAGTTGAGGTGTTCGTTGCGCCAGGATTCATCGCCAGCGAGTACGACGGCAAGGTCACAACGCTGGGCCGTGGCGGGTCAGACTTCAGTGCCGCAATCTACGCAGCTGCCGTGAAGGCCGACCGTCTGGAAATCTGGACAGATGTGCCCGGCATCATGACCGCCAACCCTAAGACGGTAGCATCTGCCCACACCATCCCCGATATGTCCTACCAGGCCGCCCTGGACATGGCAGAGCACGGCGCAAAGGTGCTCTATGCCCCCACCGTGATGCCCGCGATGGACGAGGGAATTGCCATCCACATCAAGAACAGCTTTGACCCCGAAAACCCCGGTACAGAGGTGTCTGCGCTGCCTGCGAAAGATGTTGCAGCATGGGTCGGAGTCACCAGCACCGACGACAAGACCAAGGGCGAAAGCCTGATTTGCCTGGTCAGTGACGGGCCCGTTAACGGCGAGGCCGCCAGCCGCAGGGTGGAAGATGCCCTCAAGAAGTCGGGCATCAGCACNCTGGGCATATCTTCCGATGGCACGAATGTATATACGACCGTGCGCCTTGCAGTNGTGGATGCCGCCCTGAACGCAATCCACCGCGAGTTCTTCGAGACCGTTCCTCTCAGCACGCTGAACCTCTACATCGCAGGCTATGGTGCTGTGGGTAAGGCACTTGTGGAGATGATAGCCAGCAGCGCCAAGACGGTCGCCGAGCGTACAGGCAAGACAATCCGTATAGCGGGAATCTCCGACAGTAAACGATATGTAATTGATAATCAGGGAATTGACCCTGCATCTGTGGAGCGTAGGCTGGCCGAAGGAGAAAGCACCTATGGCGGCGCCTTCTTCGAGGCTGTAAAGCAGTTCGCACCCCGTAAGAGCGTGTTCGTGGACTGCACCGACGACGAGCATATCTACGAGCAGTTCGTACCCCTGCTTCGCGAAGGTCTGAACATCGTTTCATCTAACCGTCGTTCGTTTGCCGTGCCCTTCGTGGAGTATGCAGCGATGATTGCCGCCGCCCAGGAAAATGGGGTATTCCTAAGGTACGAAACCACCGTAGGAGCCGCCCTGCCTGTGCTGGAGAGCATCTCGCGCAGCGCAAACACCTGCGACGAGATTGTCTCCATCGAGGCCGTGGTATCCTGCACGCTGAACCAGATTCTAAGCTCGTACGACCTTGAGCCCGGCACTTTTGCCGACCTGCTGGTTAAGGCACAAAAGGAAGGTTTGACCGAGGTAGACCCTCGAATTGACCTTGCCGGCCGCGATGCTCTTCGCAAGCTCGTAATCCTCTCCCGAGAGGCTGGAGTGCCCCTAGAGGCCGAAGATGTAGATGTGAAGCCTATAGTCTCTCCCGAAATCCTGGCCCTGCCAATCGAGGAATTCTACAAGAAACTGGAAGACCTTGAGCCCCAATTCTCCGCTTCGGAGGACTATGCCGACGAGATGCACTGCCATCAGCGCTTCGTGGCTTCTCTGGTCAAGGACCCGTCCTCTCCGATGGGCTATTCCGCCAGCATCAAAGTGCGTCTGGTCGATGAAAAACACCCCGCCTACTGGCTTACGGGGACAGAAAATGCAATAATAGTACGCAGTGCCTTTCATCCTTACCCTCTGGTAATCCAGGGTGCAGGTGAGGGTGCCAAGCAGGCTGCGTCAAGTGTTTTAAACGATATTTTACGATGAAAGTAGCAGTTGTAGGTGCCACAGGACTAGTTGGCACAAGAATGCTCCAGGTTCTGGAGGAAAGAAATTTCCCGGTAGATGAACTTCTGCCGGTTGCTTCCGAGAAGTCCATTGGCCGTAGCGTCAACTTTAAGGGCAGAGAATGGACGGTGGTAAGTGCCGCCGATGCCATTGCAGCAAAGCCCGACCTAGCCCTTTTCAGCGCAGGTGGCGGCGTATCTGCCGAACTCGCACCCCGTTTTGCCGAGGTGGGCTGCAAGGTAATCGACAACTCGTCCTACTGGCGCATGGACCCCACCAAGAAGCTGGTCGTTCCCGAAATCAATGGAGATGTAATCACCGACGACGACTTCATCATCGCCAACCCCAACTGCTCCACCATCCAGATGGTGCTGCCACTCGCACCTATTCACAAAGCCCTGAAAATCAAGCGAATAGTAGTATCGACCTATCAGAGCGTAACCGGCACAGGCTACAGGGCAATTGCCCAGATGAACATCGAGCGCGATGGTGCCCGCTGGGGCGAATACCCCGCCATCTACCCCTATCCAATCGACCAGAACATCCTGCCTCACATCGATTCCTTCCTCGAAAATGGCTACACCAAGGAGGAGATGAAGATGGTCAACGAGACCAAGAAGATTCTGCGCGACGACAGCATCGCGGTTACCGCTACAACGGTGCGCGTACCCGTTCAGGGTGGCCACTCCGAGAGCATCAATGTAGAGGTAGAAAAGGACTTTACGATCGACCAGATTCGTGAACTGATGGCGTCCGAGCCTGGCGTTACTGTTCAGGACGACCCTGCCAACAATGTTTATCCCATGCCGCTATATGCCTGGGGCAAGGACGAGGTATTCGTTGGGCGTATCCGCAGGGACTTTACCGTAGAGCATGGCTTTAACTTCTGGTGCGTGAGCGACAACATCCGCAAGGGAGCTGCCACCAACGCAGTACAGATTGCCCAGATGATGCTGGAAAACGGCCAGCTTAAAGGCTAATAAAGGCAAATAAACATATATAAATGATTGACTTACAACTGTTTAAGCAGATACTGGAAATCGACTCTACCTCGGGTCGAGAGCAGGACTTAACCGCGTTTCTGTACGAGAATCTGGACGCTCCCCACAAGGAGTTGCTGGATGTAGGTGACGGAACGCAGAACCTGCTTCTGTCCTGGGGCGAACCCCGCATCGTGTTCTGCACCCATCAGGACACAGTCCCGCCGTACATCGCACCTACTTTCAAGGACGAAACAATCTACGGCAGAGGATCCTGCGACGCCAAGGGTCAGATAATTGCATTGTATACCGCTTGCAAACAGTTGGAAGCACAGGGCAAAACCGACTTCGCGCTGCTCCTCCTCACGGGCGAAGAGACCGGCAGCTGGGGCGCAAAAGCCTTCGCCAAACTCCCGTTCAAGGCCGACTATCTGGTAATAGGCGAACCCACCGAGAACAAGATGGTCAGCGCCAGCAAGGGCACCAAGGCCTTCGAGCTGACCTTCCGCGGTGAAGCCTTCCACTCCGGCTATCCCCAGTACGGTCACAGCGCCATCGACGACTTCGTCGACTTCGTCAACCGTCTCCGCGCCGTCAACTTCCCCGTCGACCCCATCCTCGGCGACACCACCTGGAACATCGGCAAACTCTCCAGCCCCAACGCCCAGAATGTTTTAAGTCCTGAGCTAAAATGTAGGCTTTATTTTAGGACAACGTTTAAAACCGATAAAATAGTATCTGATATCGTTAAATCTTATGTTAATGATATCGTTGAAATAGGCGGTGATAATCCTGCTGAATATTATACTCTGGATGGCTTTGAACAAGGGCCTGTTGCGTTTGGCAGCGATGCACCACATTTAAGCAATTTCAAACATAAGATAATTTGTGGCCCTGGCAGCATCCGCCACGCCCACCGCGACGACGAACAAATCACCCTCCCCGAACTACAAAAAGCCGTGGAGAACTATATAGAATTTGCTAACAAGCTATGATACTGGAATTTTTAGGATTTTTGCGACTGTCATTCATCGACATCCTCGACATCGTAGTGGTGGCGCTGCTGCTCTATGTAGTGTTCCGCTGGCTCCGTGGATCGTCGGCCGTAAACATCTTCGTCGCAATCTTTATCTTGTTCATTATCAGGTGGGTAGCCCAGGCCCTGAACATGAAACTGCTATCCTCGCTGATGGGAACCGTAGTGGACATCGGCGCAATCGCCCTAATCATTATCTTCCAGCCTGAAATCCGTCAGTTCCTCGGAAGACTGGGTAAGAGCACGGGCCTGTCGCGCAAGAGCCGCAGCTTCGTAGACCGCCTGCTCTACCACAAATCGGACGCCCTTTCCAACAACTCGGTGCGCGAGATAATGGAGGCGTGCCGCGACATGGCAGAGTCCAAGACGGGCGCGCTAATCGTGATTCTGCACAATAACACCCTTCAGGAAATCATAGACACGGGCGACAGGATTGACGCCAATATCAAGAGCCGTCTGATTGAGAACATCTTCTACGAAAATTCACCCCTGCATGACGGGGCGATGATTATAGGCCAGGACCGCATTATCGCGGCTCGCTGCACCCTGCCGATTACCGACAGGACTGACCTTCCCGCAAAGTACGGAATGCGCCACAAATCGGCCGTAGGCATTAGCGAGCGCAGTGATGCAGATGTGATTGTGGTCAGCGAACAGAGGGGAACCATCTCCTTTGTGCGAGATGGAAAGATAGAGCAGATAGACAATATAAACAACCTTCGTCCTAAACTGGAGACAAAAGCCAAGGAAGAGAATGAGCAAAATTGAGGAAAAGTTGGGATTTGACAAGGTGCGCGCGGCCATTTCCGACCGCTGCAGCACCGCGTACGCTGCCGACAGGGTGGCTGAAGAGCAGTTCAGTACCGACCCCGCCGTCATCCGCAAGCGCCTGCTGCTGACCGACGAGATGCGTCTGATTATGATGTTCGAGGAGAGTTTCCCCACGAGCGGCTATATCGACGCCCTGCCATTCCTGGAGCCCCTGCAGGATAGTGCCTATCACATTGATGTGCTGAGTCTTGGCAAACTCAAGACTATTACAGACACCACCCGTCGCATCCTGAACTTCTTCTCAAGCATCAAGGATGGCGTCTATCCCAACCTCAAGGAACTCTCGCGCCCTATTCGCCATTTCCCCGAAATCCAGCGCAGAATCGAGTCTATTCTGGATAAGACGGGCGAAATCAAGGACTCCGCATCTCCCCATCTGTTCGATATCCGTAGGGACATCAAGGGCAAGGAGGCCACCGTTTCCAAGAAGGCTGCGTCCATTCTCGCAAGAGCTCAAAGTGATGGCATTGCAGATGAAGATGCCAGTGTAACCGTTCGTGACGGTAAGTTCCTGATACCCGTTTCGAGCGCCAACAAGCGCAAACTTTCTGGCTTTGTATTCGGGGAATCTGCCAGCGGCAAGACCTCTTTCATCGAGCCTGCAGAGCTGGTGGAACTGGAAAATGACATCCGCGAACTCCATTTTGCGGAGCAGCGCGAGATTGAAAACATCCTCATTGACTTCAGCGAGTTCCTGCGGCCCTATGTCCCCGATTTGATGGGTGCTGCTGCCTTCTGTGGCGAGGTGGACTTCCTGATGGCCAAGGCCAGAACTGCCCTGGACTACATTGCAGGCATGCCCGTTATCTCCGATGATGGCAATTTCCGTCTGCGCAAGGCCCGCCATCCTCTGCTCGAAAAGGCGCTGAAGAAGGAGGGCAAGGAGATTGTGCCGATTTCGGTGCTGCTTAGCCCCCAGAAGCATCTGCTGCTGATTTCCGGCCCCAATGCCGGCGGTAAGTCCGTGTGTCTGAAGACCGTTGGACTTCTTCAATATATGTTCCAGTGGGGCATGCTGATTCCCACTTCTGAAAGTAGCGAACTGCCTGTGTTTGACAGAATTATGGTAAGCATTGGCGACGACCAGAGCCTGGAAAACGACCTCAGTACCTACTCCTCCGTGCTGCTGGACCTCAAGGACATGCTCAAGCAGGCAGACGGCAAGACCCTGGTGCTCATCGATGAGTTTGGTTCCGGTACCGAGCCCGCCGCTGGTGGTGCCATTGCCGAGGCCGTCTTGGCAGAACTCGACAGGAGGGGAGTCTACGGGGTGATTACCACCCACTACACCAACCTCAAGCTCTATGCATCTTCCAATGAAAGTGGGGTGCAGAATGGGGCAATGCTCTTCGACGGAAGCAAGATTGAGCCTCTGTTCCAGCTGGAGCAGGGCCTGCCCGGCAACTCGTTCGCATTTGAACTAGCCCGCAAGATGGGTCTTCCCGAAAGTATCGTGAAGGACGCCGAGAACCGTGCAGGTGAGGAATTTGTGGGGATAGAGCGTAATCTACGCAAGATTGCCCGCAACCGTAGGGCTTTGGACGAGCGTCTGAAGAAGGTGAAGAATGCCGATCGCACCCTGGAAGGCCTGCAGGAGAAGTACCGCAAGGAGCTGGAGGACATCCAGCAGCAGAAAAAGGCCATTCTGGACGAGGCAAAGAAGGAAGCCGAGGGCATCGTGAAGGATGCTGGAAGGCAGGTGGAGAAGACCATCCGCGAAATCAAGGAGTCCAAGGCCGACAAGGATAAGACCAAGGTTGCCCGCGCCGAGCTGCAGGGCTTCATCGAGGCTCTCTCCCAGAAAAAGACCCAGGACGAATACATCGAGCGCAAACTCGAAAAGGTGAAGAAAACCCAGCCCAAGGCCGTTGAGGCCCCGAAAAAGCAGGAGCCGCTCAAGGTTGGCGAGAAGGTGAAAGTGCTCTCGACAGGCATGGTTGGTGAGGTTGCCAAAGTGTCAGCAAAGTCCGTCACCATCATCGTTGGCAACATCTCCAGCACCCTTCCGCCCGACAAGTTGGAGCGCATTTCTTCCAATGAATACAAGCAGGCGGCAAAAAAGACATTCGAAAGGCCCCGTCAGCAGTACGACGCCTCAATAACGGAACGAAAATTGCGGTTCTCTCCCGAGTTGGATGTGAGGGGAGAGCGCCTGAGCGATGCTCTTGACATTGTGATGCACTACATTGACGATGCTCAGATGTTGGGAATCAGCTCTGTACGAATCATTCACGGCAAGGGCACGGGAGTTTTGAGGGAAGAAATCCAAAAATATCTCCGAACCGTCCCCGGGGTAAGCAAGGTGACCGATGAAGATGTGCGGCAGGGCGGAACAGGAGTAAGCATAGTAAACTTTGAATAAAACCACTAACTGATAACCATAATGAACCACAATTACTGTATTATCCTTGCCGGCGGCGTTGGAACCCGATTCTGGCCGATGAGCAGGGAGTCCAAACCCAAACAGTTCCTAGTTGTAGACAATAGCGGCAAGACCCTCCTGCAGCATACCTTCGAGAGAATGAGCAGGGTAATCGACCCGCAGAACATCTATATAGCCACCCAGAACCGCTATTCGGACCTTGTGCTGGAGCAACTTCCCGCCACCGATGCCGACCATCTGATTCTGGAGCCCCTTAACAAGAATACAGCACCGACCATCCTGAGCGCGACCCACTTCATCCTAGACAAGGACCCCGATGCCGTTACGGTCGTAACCCCTTCCGACCACATCATCGCCGAGCCTGACCTCTTTGACGAGGCTATCCGCATCGCTACCGACTACGCTGCCACTCACGATGCTCTTGTGACACTTGGCGTTGTGCCCACCCGTGCAGATACCAACTTCGGCTACATCCAGATTAGCGGCGGCCCTTCGTCCGGCTCCGCTGGGGTGCCAATCAAGGCCAAGACCTTCACCGAGAAGCCCGATGCTGACCTTGCCAAAGTCTTCGTGGAGAGTGGCGAGTTCCTCTGGAACAGCGGTATATTTATATGGAAAGGTAGTACCATCATTAAGGAGATAGAGCGCTGCTGTCCCGAGATTTCAAGGGCCTGGACTGCTGCCGCAACCATAGACGCTTTCTACGCTGCATCTCCCAGAATATCAATCGATTACGCTGTTATGGAGAAGTCCGACAAGGTGTGGATTCTGCCCGCTAAGTTCCGCTGGAACGATGTGGGTACCTGGAACGCCTTCTACGAGCACCATCTCCGCCACAGTAAGGGCAACAATGTCAGCGAGATTGCAGGCCCGACCATCCTAAAGGAGAACAACGGCGACATTTTCTACAGCGACCAGCCCCGCAAACTCACCGTCGTACGCGGCCTCGAGAACTTCATCATCGTCGACACCGACGACGTCCTCCTCATCTGCCCCCGCGACGACAAAACCCTCCAGGACACCATCTCCGAGCTCAACCTCCCCGAGTTGGAGGAGTATAGATAAATGAAACGATTCACGCTGGCCATACTTTCCATCTTTCTTAGCCTTTGCGCTTGCACAAAGGCCGAGGAAGAATCCGTGAATTCCCAAATGGACGGCAAGGGCTTCAAAATCAGCCTAAACGGTTGGAATGGAGATGGTTACAGTTCCTTCTCCGATGGCGATGAGGTGGGTATTTATGTGGTTGATTACGATGGGGAAACCTCTTCGGACTTGGCCAATAGCGGCAATAGGGCTGATAATGTAAAGTATACTTTCACCGATTCGAAGTGGACTGCGGACAAGGATGTTTATTTCAAGGACAGTAAGACCAATGTGGATATTTACGGCTATTCTCCATACGCTTTTCCGGATTCGGTAAGAAAGTGGGAAGTGGAAATAGCCAAGGACCAAAGTGAGGCTACAGCCTATTCAGATGCCGATTTTCTTTGGGGTAAGGCTACTAATGTCTCCCCGACATCCGACAAGATTAATATAGCATTTTCCCATAGAATGGCTAATCTGCATATTAGTTTGGAAGAAGGGACAGGTTTTAGTGAAGGGGAATGGGCTTCAACCCAGATTTCCGCGGTACTGAAGAATTTCGTGCATACTTCGCAGATTGACCTTGCGACAGGTTCAGTAGTACCTGTTGGCGAGGCTACCACGGCGGGTCTCGTACCCTATAAGAATGGCGATGAATTCTGGGTGATTGTGCCTCCCCAGGTCCTTGCAAGCGGGAAAAACTTCCTGAGTGTAAGCGTTGGCGGCTTCCCTTGCAACTTCGGCAAGAGTGAAGACTTGGACTTAGAACAAGGTCGTCAGTACAATTTTACATTTACCGTAAACAAAACATCTCAGAACGGGGTTTACGAGATGGTTCTCTCGGGAGAGAGCATTACGGATTGGGAGTTAAGTTCCAGCAATTACGATTTTACACCTAAGACATATCTAGTGGTTAATGTGGAAAATGCAGGTGAACTTTCAGCATCTATCAAGGGCAAAGGTTGGGACGCCACGCAAATCCGCAACCTAAAGATTAACGGCAAACTTGACGCTACCGACTTTTGGTATATGAGGGATTCGATGAAAACCCTGCAATGCCTTAATCTAAAGGAAGTTAAGATTGAAGAATATACTACGGTACCTTGGCAGGGACCCGAGGATGAGATTCCCTATCAGGCCTTTTGCGATAGGTCCGAAAAGAACCCCAATCTGGTTCGGATAATCTTCCCCGACAATCTCAAGGGAATCGGCAAGTACGCCTTTATGTATACTGGTCTGACGGGGTCTCTAGCTATTCCCGAGGGTGTTTCCCATATCGACGATTCCGCATTTTGGGAGTGCACATCGCTTACTGGAGAACTTCGTTTGCCTTCTACCATTAAGAAATTAGGCGACTGTGCCTTTTATAAATGCGCTTTTACCACAGAGTTGCTGCTCCCTGAGGGGATTGAGGAAATAGGTAAACGCTGCTTTAGCTATTGTAATTTCTCGGGCAAACTCAATCTTCCCGAAAGTCTTTCCGAGATTGCCGAAGGGGCTTTTGAAGAATGTGATTTCACGGGGGATTTGAATGTTCCCGATAACATAAGCAAGATTCATTCATACGCCTTCTGCGGCTGTAAGTTTGACGGAGTCTTGACTCTTCCCGATGACCTGTTAACCATTGAAACATACGCGTTTAGCTCTTGTAAATTCCGCGGTAGCCTTAAGCTGCCTTCTTCCCTTACAAGGGTGGACTCATACGCATTTTGGTCTTGCAAGAATCTTTCGGGTACCCTGGTGTTGCCGAACGGCCTTTTGAGCATTGGCGAAGGCGCCTTTATGCTTTGCAGTGGCCTTTCTGGCTCCCTGGAATTTCCACAAAGTATGCTTTCGGTGGGTGAAAAGGCTTTTTACGGCTGCTCCAGCATGGAAAAACTTGTATTCGGGAAGAATCTGGAGACCATCCAGACTAATGCGTTCAATGGCTGTAGCGGAGTAAATGGTATTATCTGCCTAAATGAACAGGTTCCTTATCTTGGAACGGGTGCCTTTGATGGGGTGCCCAAGGCTAATTTTGCAGTGGAAGTGCCTGAATCTTCGCTAGTTAGCTATAAGACGGATGCGGGTTGGGGTGAATTCAAAAGGATTACCGCCCATCACGAACTTTATCTTAATATGTCTGGAACCGCGGCTATAGGGACTGCTGTAACCAGGTCTGCAACCCTTTATGCTGAGGGATATTGGGAACTTAAGTCCAAGCCTGATTGGGTCAGTGTTTCTCCCGGATCAGGTAACGGCAAAGCCGAAATCAGCATAGAATTTTCGGCTCTAGAATCGGGTTTCCGCAAGGATTCGCTCGTGTTTAGCCTAAAGGACAAGGACTATAGCACTTCATTTGATTTGGCCCAGTACAGCTATGACTACGGGGAAGATGAGATTTTGACTCTGCAATCCGCCAGCGTTGGGGATGGAGTTAACATAATGATTGTTGGAGATGGCTTTGACGCGGCAGAAGTTGCTGATGGAACCTACCTTGCCGCTATGAATGAAGCGATTGGCTATTTCTTTGATATTGAGCCATTTAAGTCGTATAAGGACTATTTTAATGTGTACACCGGGATAGCCGTTTCACCCGAATCGGGAATTGGTACGGTTGATAATTTGAGGTATAATCGCTTTGGGACCAGCTTTGAAGGCGGTGTTGGCCTAAGGGGTATCAATGGCGAAAGCGACTATGACAATCTCTTTAAATATGCCCGCAAGGCGGATAAAATCACTCTGGATAACAAGTGGGCGACCTTGATTATCGTGGTGGCCAATACTTCAGATTATGGTGGCAAGGCCTATATGAATTCGGACGGGTCGGCTATCGCTTATTGTCCTATGACCAAGGACTCTTATCCCTACGACTTCCGCGGCATTGTTCAGCATGAGGCTGGTGGGCACGGCTTTGGGCATCTTGCAGATGAATACATCTATTACAATGCCTTTATCGAAGCCGCTGATGCAGAGGCGATTAAGTCAGGAAAGTCCCACGGGTGGTACCGTAATCTTTCCCTTAGCGGCAAGAGCGACGAGGTGCCTTGGTCGCATCTTCTTAGCAACGATACATACAAGCAAACCGTTGATATCTACGAGGGTGGATTCGGATATAGCAGGGGAGTTTATCGTTCCGAAAGCAATAGCTGCATGAACAACAACATCCCTCATTTCAGTACCATTTCAAGGCAGGCGATAGTAGAGCGTATCATGGAGATAGCGGGTGAAGGCTTCAGTTTCGCGCAATTTATGGAGAAGGATGCGATATGAGAAAGTTAGGATTGATATTTTTGGCATTGATGGCATTTGCCTGCGCTAAGGACCCATCCATTGAGACGGCATCTGATGAGATGGTGTTTAGACCCTTCTATCCTGGGACAAAGGCTAGCGATTCAGGCTTCGAGGTGGGGGACAGTATCGGTATCTATGTATGTGAATATGAGGAAGATACAGCGCCAATACTAGAAATTGCGGGATGCTATGCAAGCAATATCGCGGCTGTTTATGACGGGTTATTATGGGCCTGCAATCCAAAGGTTTATTGGAATGACGGGCGCTTTGATATCTATGCGTATTATCCTTATTGCATCCCATCTTCCATTGAGTCTATGCCATTCTCTGTTCAGACTGACCAGAATAGTGGAACCAGCGATTTTCTATGGGCAAAAGTTGAGGGAACAGAGCGTACCGAGTCCGTTGCTCTTGCTTTCAAGCATTGTCTTTGCAAGATTAGGGTGAACCTCATTAAAGGGGAAGATTATGAAGGGGACTTGCCTGAAGATATAGAAGTATACATCCATAACACCGTGATAGACGCCAATATAAACCTTGCTACAGGATCGGTTGAGAAGAATTCCGGCAGCAGCACAGTGACTATCAAGGCCAAGAAAAGAAGCAATGCCATGTTTGATGCTATTGTGGTGCCGCAAAGACTAGACAACAGCATGCCGCTGATTGAGGTGTGCACAGGGGCGGTGTCCTATATGGTGGAAAGCAGTTTTGTGTTCAGGCAGGGCATGATGTATAATGTAAATATCACTCTCGATAGCACTCAGGAGCTATTTTCCAAGATAAATATCGGGGGTGAAATATCCGATTGGGACTAGATGAAGAGATTGCCGTACATAGTTTTAATGCTGATGCTTTTGCATTCCTGCAAGGGTGAATATGGGGATTATGCCTCGTACGAGGCCCCTTCGCTGGGGGGTGTTGAGGCTAGCGTCGGTAGTTCTTCGGTTCGTTTAACCTGCAATTTGGCATCTTCTCGAGCAGGGGAGTGCGGTTTTTATTTTGGGGTTGACTCGCTGAAGATGAAGAAGTATTCATCTTCCCTTGCATCCGACCTGAGTTTTTCTTCACTGATAGAAGGTCTGGAGGCATCTACAAGATATTATTATAGGGCATTCGCAGGAAATGGAAGATATGAGGAAGTGTCTGATATTCAAGAGCTTTCAACACTTGGCAATGGCGATGTTACCGCCGCTTTGATTATACCTGACGCAGCCTTTAGGGAGTATCTTTTAGCCACTTTCGATAAGGATGGAAATGGGGTGTTATCTGCTTCGGAATGTGCTGCCGTGCAGTCAATTAGGCTCGAAACCGATAAGGTAGAGTCTCTGGAAGGAATAGCGTCTTTCCCTAATCTTACCGAGTTGGTTTGCACAGGTGATGACTATTCAAATGGGGGATCTCTTGCGTCTGTGGATTTGAGCGGAAACCCTGCTCTGAGATATCTGGATGTTAGTTATAATTGCTTGACTGAGTTGGACTTAAGCGCTAATACCGCTCTGGAGGAACTTTATTGTCAAGGCAATAGCATTGTGTCTTTGAATCTTTTGCAGAATAACGCTTTGAGTATATTGCGTTGCAGTCCAATGTCTTCCTTGAAGGAAATTTATCTGATTAAGGGGCATAGCTACGATAAGACTCTGCCTTCTGAAACTACCGTTTACTACCGTTAGAATCTGATCCCGACTAGAATTTCGGGCTCGATGTAGGACTTGCCGCCGTAGGTTAGTCCTGCGCCCGCCGTAAGTTTGTGGAAAGAGTACATCAGCCCCAGATTTGCATGCATGCCGCTGATGGACTTGTCTTGGACCTTTGCCCAATCCCCGTTGGAGTCTTTCCAAACTAGGTTGTTGCTTAAATATCCCGTTCCTGCGTAGGCGTAGAGGCTTTTCCACAGCCTGTAGTTGGCCCCGATTGTTATTAGAAATATGCTGTTCCTTGCCTCGCCGCCCGTCCAGAAATAGCCTTCGGATGTGGTGCCGTCGCTGTTGCATTCGTAGGCAGTGTTTGCCCCTTTGAAATTGCTTCTGGCTTGGATGTAGCAGCCTAGACGAGGGGTGGTGTAGCTAATCATGGCCCCGAAACCGGGCTTGACGCCGATGCTTGCCAGGACACTTATGTGATTTGGTTTTTCAGGAATTTTTATTGGCGGTGTGGATTCCCTCTCTATGATGCTGCTTATCTCTGGAGTACCTTCATAGAATATGTCTATATCCGCTTCGGGGAGATTCAGCGGGTCCTTGCCGTTCATGGCATCTATATACTTGTGCCTGATAGTCTTGTATCTCTGCATTTGGACCTCGCTCATCTTGCCCTGGGCCCCTGCGAGAGTGACTCGAATCTCCTTAAACTCCTTTACGAGTGCAGAATAGGTGCTGCTGTCGATTGTTCCCTGTCCGCGCAATTTGATAAGGCGATCGCATAGAACCTCGTATTTGTCGAGGGCCTTATCATAATTGTCCTGTGCCTGTAGATGTTGGCAGACAAGGAGGAAAGCAAGGATTAAAATATGTTTTATTACTATCTTCAATAATGCAAAATTAGCAAGAAATCATTATATTTGAAAGTTTTACGCATTTATGGACAACGTATCGGAATTTTTTGCAGAACCCACTGTCGCTGAATCTTCAAGCGCCCTCTCACTGGAGCCAATATCTGGGTCCGGAAAGGGATTTTGTGAGATTTACCGAGGGGACAGAGATGGAAAATTCAGGGCCTTCAAATGCCTAAAACCCGAGTTTAGGGGCAATCCGTTGTATGAAAGGATGCTCCGCAAAGAGTTCGAAATAGGTTATAGTCTGGACCATAGCAATATCTGCGAGTTTTATTCATTTGGCGAGGTTGAGGGTCTTGGCAACGCCATTGAAATGGAGTGGGTTGATGGTTGTTCATTGGAAGCCTTGATTTCCAGGGGCAAACTCAAGAAGGAGCCCGCCGCCAAGATTCTTTCCCAGGTGTGCGACGCCTTGGACTATCTTCACTCTAAGCAGGTTATTCACAGAGACTTAAAGCCTTCTAATATTCTGATTACCTATAGCGGAAGTAAGGTTAAACTGATAGATTTCGGGCTTTCAGATACGGGCTGGCATTCCGTTATGAAGACCGCAGCCGGCACCGTAAAATATGCTGCTCCAGAGTTGGAAAAGGGCAGCGAAGTGGACTGTAGGGCCGATATTTATTCGCTGGGCTGCATTATTCTGGATAGCACCGATGCTTTTTCGAGGGTGGTTTCAAAGTGCTGCCAGCGAGACCCACAGCAGCGCTACTCATCTGCCTTGGAAGTGAAGGAGGCCATTAATAAGTCCGTATCGTGGAATGTTGTGATGTTCGCTCTTTTTGTCGCTCTTGCGGTGCTGGGTATCTTGCTTGATAGGGGCGGTAACAGGAAGGCTGATGACAATTCTACGCTGGCATCTCCCGATACTGTCGCTACCGAAGTGGCGCCCAAGCGGGATTCTGTGATAATTATAAGGGAAGTGGTGAAGGAAGTCGCTCCTGCCAAGTCCGATGAAAGCAAGGGTACCGAGGACTTGGATGACCTGTTCCGTCAGGCTTCGGACCTTTTCAATTGAGACTTTAGCATGGTAAGTCCGCCCTTCTTGGCGGCATAGTAGGGTGCGGTGTAGACCCCGTCCCGCATGATTCTAGGGATGTATACAGGGTAGCCCAGAATGAAACTGTCCTGCTCGAAAACATCTCCCACCCTAAGTTTGGAATTTAGGGATGCAATTACTTTGAATTCTCCGTTTCCAAGGTACTCAAGTTCGATTACCCTGTCGGGGTCCCAGGCCATTGTGACCTTTTCGCCAACTTGCAGGTCGCTGGCTACAACGCACTGTCCCGAGAAGAAGTCGGAGTCAAAACCTTCGGTGTTTTCCAGATTAGTGCAAAAGTCCCTAAAGTTCTGATACCCAGCATATTTAGCCAAGATGTTGAGGGTGGCAACCCTTGGGCTGGTGGCAATATGGATGTAGCCCCAAAGTCTTTTTAGGGTTGAGGCTGAGATGTGGTCGCCTGTGCTGTATTCCATCACGGCCGAGAGGGATTCAAAGTCGGATGGGGTGCGTAAATCCCGTCCATACTTCTTCTCGATTCTGTTGAGAAGAAGATTGATTTCGGGTATGTTCTTGCTCTGCATGATGCAAATGTAGTAAAAAATCATTTACTAAAAAGGCCGCATCTCCCCATGCCCGCTAAATGAATCAAAATGATTTGCGGATTTATGGTAAAAGAGACGTACCTTCGCAGAAAGTTTAACAAATTTAACCTATTCCTACATCGTTATGAGAAAGAGTCTTTTCGTTTTTCTGGCGCTCGCCATGACATCTTGCAGCGCCTATCAGCAGGTTGCAACCATCTCCCCTAAGTCAAGTAATGTGAGCCTCAACGACAATGGCCAGTTGCAGTGTGTAAAGCAGGCTATAACAATTACTTACGACTTCTGGTCGGCAGGTGGATATTGCACATTTTTGGTAGAGAACAATTCTGGCGAGGACATTAGTCTTGACCTTGGCAGGTCCTTCTTTGTAAACAACGGATATGCCCACGACTACTTCCAGAACCGCACCTTCGGATATGGCAGAAGCGTCGCAAATGCCAGCAAGAGCACTATCGGCGGTATGTTCGGTAGGTCTTCTTCCGTTTCCCTTGACTATGGCTATGCCGGCATGGAAGACTCTTTCAAGTCCGTTGTGGGTCAGACTCTTACCAACGCTGTCGCCTCCTCCAGTTCTACAAGCGTTTCCTACGATGAAAAAGATGTTGTTGTGATTCCGGCCCATTCTCAGAAGGTCTTCGGTGAGTTCAGAATCGCCGATGGTGCATACCGCGAGTGCGGCCTTGGCCAGAGGCCCGCTGCCGGCAAGAAGTATGTCAAGACATATTCCATGTCCGAGACCCCTTTCGAGATTGAGAACAGGCTAATGTTCGTCGTTGGTGGCGCCGATGTTCCCGTGAACAATGTATTCTATGTCTCCGAGATTGCCAATGCTCCCATCAACTCCATTACCGAGAAGATCGACGCTGAGGATTGCAGCGGCCGCAAACCTAACATCAAGTACAATATCTACGGCGCACCTTTCCGCTATTATCTGAACTACACCCCTTCGACGTACGATGATAAGGTAAAGGGCGAGAAGGCAGTCTCCATCAAGAAGGACGGCGCCACCGCCAAGACTTCATCCGTCCGCTCTGCCGCCAACAAGACCGCCAAGGCCGATAAGGCAACCAAGACTACCAAGTCCACCTCAAAGGCCAAGTAAGAAAACAGCTGCGCTATTAGCAGTCTGTAATAACTAACCAACAACCAACTTTTTCGCGGAGCCCACGAGGCTCCGCTTTTTTGCTTCAAAAATTTGAAAAGTGTAATTTTTGAGGGTAGATTTATATTGAAAAGTGTAAAAATCCCTTGTATTTTTATATTGAAAAGTGTAATTTTGTGCGGTAAATTTATATTGAAAAGTGTAAAATATGCTATTTAGGAAGATTGCAAAGGACATTGAAGACCATCTAAAATCGGGCTCCCAAAAGATTCTCTTAATAGAAGGAGCCCGTCAGATAGGTAAATCTTACATAATAAGAGAGATTGGCAAGAGTCTGTTTAAAAATTACATTGAAATCGATTTTGTGGCGGATGACGAGGGCGATGGTCTCTTCAGGAATATCCACAAGACCGAGGAGTTTTATCTTGTCCTCAGCACAATTGCAGGTGATCGAATGGGAGATGCTTCGGATACGTTAATCTTTCTCGATGAGATCCAGCATTACCCTCAATATCTTACAATGCTTAAGTTCTTGAGCAACGAAGGCAAGTTCCGTTATATTGCGAGCGGCAGTCTGCTTGGCCCGAAGTTAAGGCAGGCGACATCCATTCCGGTCGGCAGCATAATCCGCAAGCAGATGTATCAGCTGGATTTTGAGGAGTTTCTAATAGCGAACAATGTTGGAAAAGCTGCTATAGATAGCATGAGGGCATCTTTTCTGGCTAAAGAAAGCCTGTCGGAAGAGACCCACAACTACATAATGGGCCTTTTTCGAAGATATTTGATTACAGGAGGCCTTCCGGATGCTGTAAATATCTACCTGGAAACGAGGAACATCGTTAGGATAGGGGAGATGCAGACGGCCATAAGCGACCTCTACAAGGAGGATGCTTCAAAATATGATAAGGATAATAGACGAAAACTTTCGATTTGCAGAATCTACGAGATGATTCCTTCTCAAATGGAGAATCACAAAAAGAGGATAGTAGCCAAGGATATTCAAGATAAGAAGGGAGACAGATTGGATTGGTATGAAGATGAGTTTGAATATCTCATCTCATCGGGGATAGCCCTTAATGTCAATGCGGTAGCAAACCCCGTCTTCCCTTTGGCCCAATCTGCGAAAAAGAACCTCGTCAAACTCTATCTAAATGATGTCGGGCTTCTGACCAACAAGTTGTTCGGAGCTAATATCCGACCGATTTTGGATGATGTCCGCAGCGTTAACCTTGGTGCCTTGTATGAAACTGCCGTGGCAAGCGAACTCAAGGCGCATGGGCACAAACTCTACTACTATGATAACCGCAAGAAGGGCGAGGTTGATTTTCTGATAGATGATATCCAAGATGGAAGCGTTCTTCCTATTGAGGTGAAGTCCGGCCGTGATTTCCAGATTCACAGCGCTCTGGATGGCATGCTCTCGACTCTCGATTACAATATTGATTCAGCAATCGTATTATCAAATAATCGGGAAGTTAAAACTGTTGGTAGTGTTACTTATATGCCTATATATTATGTTATGTTTTTAGGCAAATTCATTCCTGATGAAGACATTTTGTTGTAATTTAATTGGTTCGGAATGCAACGTTTCTTGATAGTATTATTTACTCTGGCCCTGTCTGTTACGATGTTCGCGGATGGGCCCATCACCCTGTTTCAGAAGGGGGATGGCGGCTACCATACTTTCAGGATTCCCGCGCTGGTTCGGACGGATAATGGCACCATAATCGCCTTTGCAGAGGCCCGCAAGGATGATTCTGCAGATGGTGGGCGCATCGATTTGGTGCAAAGGCGGTCTTTTGACGGTGGCGTTACTTGGGGCCCCGTTGAGGTCATCTGGAGCGATGGTGCCAACACCTGCGGCAACCCTTCTCCTGTTTACGATAGTAAGCGCGGTCGTTTGGTGCTGATTGCTAATTGGAACCGATTTGAGGATAGCGAGGTGGATATCCGTAGTGGTAAGTCCAAGGATGGTAGGCGTATCTATGTGTTCTTCTCCTCCGACGAAGGTGCCAGCTGGACATCTCCAAGGGAGATTACGGCCGATGTCAACCGCGCGGATTGGGCATGGTACGCAACCGGTCCGGGGCACGCAATCCAGTTGATGAAGGGCCCGCACAAAGGACGCCTAGTAGTGCCGTGCAACCACAGCGTTCTTCAGCCGGAGGGCAAACTCTGGCACGATGAAGCGCACATAATCTACTCCGACGATGGCGGCGAGACTTGGTTGATTGGCGGAACGACATCCCTTGGCAACGAAAGCACGGCCGTCCAACTCAAAAACGGGGATATCTTGTTGAATAGCAGGGTGATAGGTGTTAGCAAAGATGTAAGTAAAGGCCGCAGAATAGCAGCCATCAGCCAAGATGCTGGCGAGAGTTTTGGCGAATCCTTCTACATAGACGACCTGCTCGAACCCCGTTGTCAAGCCAGCATCATCAATTACGCCAAGCGTGGTCGTTTAACGAAGACTCTCCTCTTCTCCAACCCCAAGAGCCAAACGCGCGACAACCTCTGCATCAGTCTCAGCAAGGATAGCGGCAAAACCTGGTCGACCGCCTATCAAGTCCACTCAGGCCCTGCCGCCTACTCCGACCTCCTCATCCTCCCCAACCGCGACATCGCAATAATCTACGAAGCCGGCCTCCCCAACCACGCCTCACCCACCCCCTACGACGCCATCTACTTCCAAATCTTCAAAAACTGAAAATTCCGCAAGGGTGTGCGGATTTACCTTCTCTCGGTGGGGAAACTCGGCAAGAAAAGCCGTGTAATTATCCGTTGAAAAAACATTAAACGGATAAATAAAAATTTAACTTCTTTAAAAAATCGCTTAAGGAAAAATTAATTTACGTTTTTGTAGGTTCATATCGAAAGTTTTTCCATACTATTGCAGTTCCCG
>Ga0065711_1034022_pt1 | contig 24413 bp, 10 predicted proteins | sample Hoacrofraction12_FD_59098 | JGI IMG/M metagenome (GOLD analysis project Ga0065711, IMG submission 59098) | Hoatzin crop microbial communities from Cojedes, Venezuela - Epithelial fraction 12 v2 (version 2) | ecosystem: Host-associated > Birds > Digestive system > Esophagus > Crop | place...
CCCCCCAAAAAAAACCCTCCAACTACAATCCTCAAACCTTGTGAATTTAAACACTGCTGCAATTGTTCTTCTTTGCTGGGAATACAAATCCTTCCACTGTGTTTGCTCCCATTGCATCCAGGGCAGTGGAGGCCAAACAGGAAGAAAGGAGAATACTGAGTTTCTATCAATATAGAAACAAAGGATGTTTTCTAGTGGCTTAAACTAATTCTGATTTAAAAAAACCCCAAAATTTGTTACCTGTAAGGAACGTTGAAAATTCATTCTGGACTGAAAAAATCCTAAAGTATCATTTAAATAAACTAAAGATTCTAGAATTCTGAATTTGCAAATCCTCCCTTCCTTTTCTTATCCTAATTCAACCAAAAGACTTCTGCTGATGAATGCTTTTTATGTCACTATATTTTAGACACTTGAATTAATAATGATTGCTTTTGATAAGTATTTATAGCAGTGACAGTGTCATTCCACTGGTATGGAAAATGTCTTTGCAAAACATTTTCAAACACGGGTGCAAAAAACTTTAGCCAACAAAATCTACCCTCCCTAAGCAGAAAATGTCTCAGCCTCAGACATGCTGAGTAACCACCAAAATGTGCTTTCAAGTGTGGGTTGCTGGTGGCCAGCAATGAGCAACCAAACCTGGCTTCATGACACAGAACGTGACAGTCTTAGCGGGAAAAAAGGCCATTTTCCCAGACAACGGGACAGTTTGCAGATTCAAGGCTTGACCACATTCTTTCTGCAATACTCATTGTCCTTTTTCTCTACAAAAAGGAGGAGAATCACTGACCCTTAAGGCCAAGAAGAATCTCTGCAAATCTTAGGCTTCATTGCAGGAGCAAACAATACCACATTCCTAGAGAAAAACTTACCCCAAAACTATTACTTCCTTTCCTTCAAAGGTGATTGCAAAGGGGGTCTGTTAACAAGTCATGGAATAATTCTGTTTGAAAGGGGCTCATCTGAAGGCTTGCTGATCAAGCCACGTGTGGAAAACAAGGCCACCTTGAAAGACAGAGCCTCTTCCATTCAAGCTTTGCATATTGACTTCTTCACTGCAAGGACACATGGGTGACTCCTATTCAGCTTGTCCACCAGGACCCCAAGGTCTTTGGCTGCAAAACTGCTTCTCACCCAGTCTCCAGCCTGTATGAAGTTACTCCAAAACAGGTGCCAGACATCACATTTGTCTCTGATGGCCTTCGTGAGGGTTGTCAGCTTTTCCTGGTTTGTCTGTCCCAACCTTCTAGTGCAGTGGCCAAGGTTAGCAACTAATCCCTCTCAAGTCCACTATGTTTCATCCTACAGAAGTTTAAGTACCTTGCCTACAGTTTTGACTGGAAGACTACCAGTCATCACTTGCTCTTTTGTCAGACTGTCTTATATAGCTCAGACGTTATTAGCTTAGATATTGTTCTCCAACACATTTAGGCTAAGCTCTGCCTCTCCTTATCATGTACTAAATCAGGAAAACAAAAAAGAGGGTGAGACGAGCAAGCCAACCGAAGGCTTCTACCTGCAGAGGCTGGCACTGAGGCATGGAGAGGCGAAGCATGTCCCCCCCCCAGCAGCCACACACCTGGGGAGCCAAAGCATCCAGCAGAACAAGCTTTTCTTTTCCTGCTGCTTTACTTGATGCTTTTTCAGCCCAGCTGCAATCCCTCCCTCACCAACTGTGAGGTCACTTTAGCACTGTTGCTGTAAAAGAGGCTGGAAACTAAACCTGCTGTTAAAAGTTCTAACTCATCACCCATTGTCTCTACAGTATTTTACTGTTGTCATAGTTGTGAGGATGTTTGGTTTAGGATTTAAAAACTGCAGCTATGTTTGTTTGATCCAAGTGATTTTTCTTTTCCTGTGATGATTTCATATCAGAAAACTTAAGACAACATTCCAAGGGTGTTTTCCTCTTAAGTATGAATGTGTCTGCATACATGCACACATATATACACAAAATAGAAAACATTCCACAGTAAATTTTCCTTTCTGAAAGGATTTCCACCTGCCTTACAGAGTAACGGCATGTGCAGTAGGTATGTCACTCAAACGTTTCCTTTAACTGCAAAGTTTATGTCAAAATCTGTTCTCAAACAACTCTACAATGTGTTCTTCATATAACCCTGAATTACAGGTTAGGCTGCATTTTAAGTATGAAATATCAAGTGAGCTCATAATAGCCAAATCACTCCATTGTCATTCCAACATGAACTCCGGCTGGCAGAGCTCGTGCTCAATGATGTCACCATTTACACCTTGCCGTAGTGGCAAGCGGAGCCCTGTTCATATAAATTAGCTTCAATCGATGAGAAGTATTAAACACTTTTTATTTTCACTTTAAAGCGCACTTCAAATAATCAGTTGCTTTTTAGTGTTTGAAAAATGCATCTGGATGAGTTAAGTAGCAGGTTAAAATATACGGCAGTGACAAACTGCCGAAGCATAGCTGCTGTGCTGGAAGCCGAAGAGACTGGAGACAGCAAACACCCCCCACAATCAGCAGCACTTCCATGACGTCCAGGCAGTGCCATCCAATTTGCAGGTTGGAAAGACTATCAAATCCCAGCCCTGAAATAGCACGGACAGCTGTAGGATGGATTTCACCATCCTTCCACACATCAAACACCGTCCCACTTTGCACCAGCTCCCACTGAAATAAATAACTCCAGAACTACGCAACATAAATAACAGCAGAACAGTTAGAAAAAAAATCATCTCTCCATCTTCTAAAAATAGCTTCCTTTTGGCTAAGTTGTTCCTTTATGCCTTTGCTCGAGGAAGCTGTGATGAACAGAATACTGATCGGGAATCACTAGCAGAGGCTGCCTCAGGAGCATTGCTAAGAGGCACGTTTCTCCCTGAGCCTCTCGCTTTTCAGAGGAAGGGGTGTTTTCCAGCTCCTTTTTCTCCAGGTTGGAGCTGTGACTGCCCGCTCCCTGCTCCTCTTCATCTGTCCAGCACTCTCCTCTGCTCAGTGCTGCTCTTGGGCTGGGAGGCTGGCAGAGCTTCTGAGCTCCCACGGGAAATTCAGCACAGCCCCAGCACTTGCAGGGAGCTGCCAACAGGTCCTACAGACACAAATGCGAGGGAAGCTGCATCTAAATGGCCTTCAACAGTCCTTTCCCTGGGTCATCTCTTCACTCCATGCCGTTAATTCTTGCTTTCACAAATGCAATGGTTATCTCCTGACCGGAGTTAACCTGAGGAACACCCACTCCCACCCTGCTCCATTTCCACCACAAATCTGCACGGACCAAATGAAGCTCTCCTCACATCAGCGCATTTGAAGTTAGACGTGACCGCACTGAGTTCACACAAATAAGCTCTACTCTACTGCTTTCGGAGCTTTCTATGGTTTGCCACCAAAGCAGAAGAGGTTTCAAAGTCAGTTCACATCTTAGAAAATACAGAAATGAAAACTGATTTCAAAGGCTGCTGAAGGGGGACACCACCATCCTCTCCTTCCGAGGACCGAAGCCGCTGAGATTTGCAATGCTGTTGAGACTTCACCCAGAGCCTGCAAGAGGACGGGCAGTCTGCTTTTCCATAAAACATCCAAAGCTCCTCTGGAGGAAGAGCTTGAGCAACCAAACCACCTTATTGTCCCACATCACAATGTTTTTTAAATTCCCTGAAACATTCCAAAATAGAAGAAAAATGTCCGCACTGGTGGTGCTTGAGCTATACAGGCTGTTCGGGAAGGGAGTGACAGGAGTCAAATGCTGCACTAAGCATACACTTATAGCCAAATAATTGGACAAAAGGTCAAATCAAGGACTATCCACAGTCAAGGTTTATTTCAGGACCCCTTCTTCTATCACTACTAGGGGAGCCACAACCCTTTCAGAAACAAGCTGTTCCTGCTATTGCTGGCTTTGGACAAAAAGCATACCGCTGCTAACCTCTTACATAAAGTGAGCAGACAAACAGCTGAATTGCTGACCCCGAATGGCCTTTTCCCTAGGATTTGTGGGTTTGCACAAAGCAGCCAACATTTTACATGCAGCCCTCGATGGAGTTTGGAATTGTGCAGAAACACTGTTGAGTGCACACTCTTAACCCAATTGTTTGTGTACAATGTTCCTCCTCTCTGATGCCAAACACTGTAGGTCTCTGGGTTATGTTTCCTTTTTTTTTTTTTTTTAAAGCTGCTTGGCCATACACAACTTGGAAACCCTGTACATCCCTCCACCACCATTAATATCACGATAGAAATACAAACCTGCGGTCAGGGCCGTTCCTCTTTGTTACAGTCCATCCTTTTTTCAGCTGGGCACTCAGAGCTCAGTGGATAAGGGCTCCTAAAGTATTAAATACTTCTTGGCTACAAATGTGCAAGTTCTCTGCAACTGAGCGTAAGAAGCAGGCAGCAATATGCATCAGGTTTACTTTATGAGTGGGAGATGTTTAGCAAGAGCAGTTGACTCAGCCTGCATTTTCAATAAACAATTCTCTTCATCCTTACTTGCAAATTGATTGATTGAACAGATTTTTTTTTTTAAATAGACTTCTGTCAATTGGCAACAGATGTAAAGCCTCCATAAGGAAGTACCATTTCCCTCTGAATGGAGAACGACGGGCAAACCTCAGGCACAAGGTGCCAACCTGGAGTAAAGCAGCACCTTTCCATTAAGGCGCCGGCTATGCTGAATTACCCTGCCCAGCAAACCCCACCCAGTGCCGCCAGCAGCCTGCCCCCCTTAGATCCATTAAAACTACCCCCACACAATGGTAAAAGCATGAACCACAGCAGAGTATTTCAAAGAGCATAAGCTCCCTGTTAGCAACACCCTGAATGTTTTCAGGCATCCCTGAGTACTCAAAGCCTCACACCTCGGAAGATAAGAAAGTGCAAGCAATCCAACCACCCAACTGGTATATTTACACAAACTAAGGATGAAAGCACCAAACACTACAATACTTGAATTCAACAATAACAAAACGGCATTCAGGCAGAACAGTCAGCACAAAAATCACCATTGTGCATTTGATTTCCAATTGTTTGAGCTCTAAGCTACTCACAACTACAGTATACGCTACTCTGTACTCTTCAGCTGCAATAAATCCTACCTTTGCATTTTTGTTTTACTTCAAAGACATACTAATTGTTGTGAACACACAAAGTATTACCTGGAATAACACTTCAAATGCAAATTAAGGGCTCTGTAAAATTATTGTAACACAAGAGTACCATGGTTTATTAACAGCAGATTTGCAAGGTTAATTTTCAATTATGTATTTCTTATTAGTTTCCTAGCTGTCTTGCTATTATTAAATTTAAAGAGGAAAATACTTTCAATGTGTCCAGCTTCTGTGGCATTATTACTGATAATTATTCCTATTTTCCAATTTGTGTTACTCATGTCTTGCAAAATTTGTAATTAATGAGCAAATAATTATAGCAGCACTTACTAGAGCTGCTTTAGTTAAAGCTGTGTCAGCTTTTGCATTAGGATCCCCATTTTTCAAGGGTTTATAACTCAAGCATAAAAATTCACTCTGGGCAGAGTCTTGTCATAAGAGCTGTCTGCTGAGCATGATTTTTTGTTTTTAAATGTTTCCAAGCAGCATTATTTGGTTCCTTTTTTAAGTTAGGGCCATTTTAAAAAAAATCTTAAGCTTCCAAGGACATGAAGTCTACAGCTCTCCATTTTTCTATGCTCCTATGTCTCTGAAATAAAGACATTTTATTTTAAGGTGAAGGCATTCACCTTTAAAAATATGAAATAAGATGCCTCCGCGTCTCCAAAGACCAGAACCAGGTTTTTAATGCCTGGTGGTCATTAGCTTTACAAAACAGACACAGATGAGAGCTTGACATTCAGGGCTGTTTGTGCTGATCCTAACCAGTTAAGCATTCATACACATACACAATTAAGGCAAACGAGTGGTCCTTAGGAGTCAACAGGCCTGGCCACGCTCTCCGAGACGCACACGCAGTCACCGCCCCGATTCAGTGAAACAAAGCGTTGCTTTTGACGCAAGTTTGAGGCTGTCCCCATTCACTGCAAACTGTCATCTGCACACTCCGGAAAACTGAGCATCACAGGGTTCAGTTCTTCAGGGTGCTGAGGATCCTGTGGCCCTTAAACCCACAAGGCTTAAACAGCTCAGCGCCTGCTTGGGGAGGCGCCCAGCATTGTCCAGTGTCCTGTCTGGTCCCAGTATAAACTTAGCACAAAGCTGTCGCTTCTCTTTCATCTGGAAGAGGAAACCCAAAGGGGAAAAGCAGCAGATCCCAAAACACCAGGTTTGCCCTACACTCCATACACTTTGCCACAAAATAAAATTTGATCGTGACAGCTCTAGAGCAAATAGATTCTGCAGAATTTAGGCACTCTAGAAGAGCTCATCACAGCGCTTCCTCTAAACACCCTACGTGGTTGATCATCCAAACACTGAATGCACTCCTTCACCCTCTGTATGCCTCCTCCTGCAGAAAGCCTTGGAGCAGTCACCCAGCTCCTGGGAAGCCACTCTTGGAGATGTTTGACCCAAATACTGAGTTTAATTAAAGCAAGACCACTGTAATTCAGCAAGCAGGGAATAGCAACAAATCAGCAGCCTTAGTTTTCTGTGCGTATCAGATTTAGTTCATTCTATTTAAACTTTAAAGAGCAAGGTAGATCAAGACATTTCTAGCAGCAAAATAAGCAGAAAAAAAGCACACCAAAGAAATATCGTTACTGGAAAACATAGCCAGAGATGAGACAAAAACAGAGAAAGACAGGACCCACCTGAATCTCTGACAGCAAGTCATGGAAAGCAAGGTTTGTCCTCCTGAAAGTCCACACAGCTTATCCCCCCAGCTTCCTCACCAAGAGAGGAGCAGTTGGCCTCAGTGCACCTTTTATTTACTTTCCTTTGATTACTGTCAGCTGAGCCTCTTCACACCCTCCTTTGGTGTAATTATCCCCTCATCTTTTGAGTTTCCCCTAATGAGGGCAACCCATTTCTTAATCTATTAGTCAGCCCAGAGCCGTGGCACTGGAGCCTTTCACCACAACGACTGAAGGCAAACCCACCAGTAATCTGCAAACCTTGCGATGTTACAGGAAGGCTGATATCTTCATTTCTGCAACGCGTGTATGCGGAGCCTGGCCTGACTATGGGTGGTGGTTTTCTTCTATTATAAACCCTTGCTGTATAAACCAACCATTCCCCCTCACTGTAGGTGCCTATCTATCTTTCAGGTAAATATTTTCTCTTGCTGACCTAGTGCCATGAGCTTCCCCACTTAAGATCAAGTTGCTAAACCTGCTCAGAGGGGTCTATATGTGCTGATATTCCTTAGTTGCCGATGGCCTCACATTTTGACTGTAACCATGGAGCTGCTGGATTTATCATGGCTGCATGGCACAATGTGTATCTCATTATTCTTGCCTGGCAGCTTTGTACAGCTTTTATTTAGCTGTAAAAATAATTTACATTTCTTGAGCATCTGAATTAAGGATAAAATAGAACTATGGCATCGAGGGCTGAAGATTTTATGCAAATTTATTTGTAAATATAAATCACATTTAGAATGCAAAATTACACAAATGTCTACTGCACATCACCCATCTCTTAAAAAAAATTAATATTTTACCTTTTTTAAGAGTAATGCATTAACATATTACCTACATAGTCGCAACCTGAATGGAAACTTGGTTGAAAATTCAAAGTGAAATGTGGGTACCCTGGGTTACCAGTGAGCTCAGCTGTGTGACAAGGAATTTTTTGGCATCTACGTCACTGACTTGAAATTGCTCCAGGTCACCAGCCTGTGGCACTCTCCATCAGCCGCTCCCGGCCTGGGATGAAATTCTGGCTCTGCAGAAGTCCCTGACAAACTCTTGGTTGGCTTTACCGAGGCTGCGCTGTTCAGGTGTGTGAAGCGATGCGCAGGAAATGCGGTGACGTCACGAGTCCGCCACGTAATGACCACGTACCCACGCCACACACGCAACCGGAGCACCTGCTCCAAAAGTCATGTTGTTCAAATATTCCAGAGTAACAGTTCTGGGAAAACGCAGCTACTTGCATCTAATTCCAGTACACTCAAACATCATAAATCCGGGTATTTTTTATTGCTTTTTGGGATTTCAGAATGGTATAGAATATGTTTTTTAAAGTGGGATACAAGTGATGGCGTTATCCTGACTATAAAGCTACTTGCAGCAAATAATTTAACAGCAGTTATTTAGGTTTCAGAATTACCATAGATTTTGAATACAAATATGGCTTAATAAAATTTCTTTTCAAACTTTGACAGTTTCTGTCTGCTCTAACCTCTGGCTTTTCCTTTTAGCCCTTTCTGGTACTTGGTTATTTTAGTATTGTCTCCTCTTACACAAGATCTCTGCTTTATATTTATGGGGAAAAAAATCAGTGGTTGTTTTCTTGACTTTCCAATAAAATAATCCATATGAGATCTCAGTTTTGGTAGAACATGCCTTCTACTTGATGGAAGTAGCATCCAAACCATCTCAGAAATCTCTGTGCTTCTCATCCCTCCGCCACGCTGAGTTCTCCACTGTGCAGTCTTATTCCCGTTGCACTTTATAAAAAAGAGGTGAAGAATTGTTTCCTAAGGAAAAAAAAAGTGCATAAAAATATTAACTGCCAAAGCCCTGCGCTTTCTTTAGCTCTGCTGCTGTGTTGAGGCAAAATACAACTCCTGAATAAAAAGTAACACAGAAAATCACTCCTCCTTTAGTCAGAAGGCAGTTCCGCGGGGTGTTCGCTACGCTGAACCTGGGTAATCCACACCACCCGAATTTCTGAGCCTCGGCTCAGGTAGAAAAGCATCCAGCTGCATTCTGCTGTGTCTTGCAGAGCACTTGTAGGCAAAGTCAGCTATCATCTCAGGCACGTTCATACAGTTATTTCAGCATTTCATACTAACTGACATGAAATTTATCTTTGCCTCTCGCCTGCCACACAACGCTGCCGAGCTTTCTGCTCGTACAGCTGGGGTGAACCGTGGGACAAAACTCTTCCCAGTCTGCATTTCTCCCGCCTGCAGCTTGCCTGCCAGCCTGGGGGGAGCCTGGGCACCGAAAGTCTGCCTACGGAGCACCTCAGGAGCCCTTTGAGTTTCAAAGACAGTTTTTAATTATAGATTTGGCCATTCAGCAGCCAACAGGCTGATCTGGCCATCCACACCTCGAAGAGCTTCGGAAGGCTGAAAAACTCCAGTACCCCCGTGGCTGTTATCACGTGTGCTACTGCTTTAGGGACATCCCAACTTGCTTGTAAAATTGGAACCTCAGTGTCGGAGTTGAGAGCACAAGGAACACAGGCTCAGGTAAATTTTGCCTTTCCAATTGTAATAAATAACATGTTTTAAATTTGTTTTTTTTGAATTTCACCTTCTGAGAAAGTGCACAGGGAAGAAACTCCAGGATTACAACAGACAATATTCATAAAATGCTCCTCTGGAATTTACCAGGTTAGAAACTTTCTGTCGACATTTATAACCATTCCACAAAAATCCTTAAACGAAATGTTAATTTTTGTTTAGGTCTCATGGAACAAGCTAAAAGAGAAGTGAAATGGATATTTCTGGTGGATGAACACTGAGGGCATACATTTTCCACGTTTAGTTTATCAGCAGTGCAATACCTTTTCTAGCCAATTATTGCTGCATCAGCATACTTCGAAAGTGCTGCGGTGTTGGGGGTGGAATCCAGTCATACTCCCCAACATCACATTCATCTTGCTATCTCCAGTGTAGCAACATCCACTGTGAAGAGCGGGAGAGTGATGGCCATGGATGTTCAGCTTCGCGTCCTGGCTGGTACCGGACCAAATGAATTCATCAGGGCATCCAAACTGCAGAGAAGAAATGAAGAAATCAAAGGGAAAAATTGAAAAAAAAAAAAAGGAAGGTGTATGAATGAGAAATATCATAATTAAGAAGAGCCAAGTTCACTGGAGACGGGTTTAACGAATATAGAATAGTTTTACATCTCGGGAGGGAATAACACTGTTACAACCTCAGACAGGGCCCGAGGCCCCAGACACAAGAAGCTCCTGCTCTTCAGTCCCATCACAGGCAATCGGATTTAAGCACATGTTTAAGTACGTGGCTGAGCACGGATGGTTTGCGACATCTCTCTAAAAGCACAACCTTCCATTCTCCCAAACCATATGGGTTTGAATTCCCATATGGAGTGACAAAATAAAAATATATTCTCAAAATAGCTCTCAAAAGATGCACTGGCTGAAGGCTGCTTCCTGTGCTACAATTTGATTAGCCTCGTGTTTTTTTTCTTCAGCAGCGATTTCAATTTATCTCTGATATGGAGCATGAAAAGCTGCTTTTATAGTTGTAAGCAGAGAAGAGAAAGACATCTAGGAAGCAAATATAGAGAGCTCTTCTGGCTTTGTAGGAGCAGCAGCAAACAAAGTGACGCTGGGAGATGATCTATCTTTGCAATCTGTATTTAAGTTCCCTGTCAGCCCCTCCACGAGTGCAGAACATTACGTATTCTGCACAGCTCCAGAATAACCTAAAGGAGCCAAAAAATGTCAGTGCAGAAATCCCCCCTGTGGAAGGGATCTCTGCCAGCAAGGCTCTGCCCGGCTCGGCGCGGCGGCCGCACGCGGCTCCCTGACAGCTCCTTCTGTCCACCGCGACGAGAGAGGCTGGGGAGCGGCTCCCTCGGTGTGGCGGCGTTGATGGATGGCATCAAACACAAATATTCCCACTTGGGCTCAGCTGTAAGGTGCCTTCTTAAAAATTGTAGATTTTTTTTTTTTTTTTTAAGAAAAAAACATACTGGAAATTTTAAATTCCTTCCCACTTCGTCTGGGTCAGAGACCAAACCGTCAACCAAGTGCCCGGGGAGCTGCTGGTGGCATCTAAGACCTGAAACTGCTGGCTTTGGAGGAGGAGAAAGTGGGAAGATCTGTCTTGGTGGGAGCCTCCTACCATCAAGTTCTTACCTGAAGACTCAAGAACAAAGTCTCGTAGCTGGGCTTAACAGGAATTACTTTCCCCCCCTGGCCTTGGACAGTTGGGGAACGGCACCACGGCACAAGCACCTCAGCATCCCTCAACACAGCTGGATCTTGGCTAGATGAAGGGTTGATGAGCCCTACAATGGCCATGAGGTTTTTGTGTTCTTGGCTTGAGACTGACGCAACAAGCTGTCTCAACAAGGATTCTTTCTTTGGAATCCACTACGAAGCTTCTGCAACTTCAGAAGCTTCCCACGGATTCCTGGGCTTTGCCGCTCACCGGTTTAGGCTGCTGCCTTAGGCTGAAGACCGGAATTTAACACCCACCCTTACTCCAGTGGCAATGTGGGCAGGGGAAGCTGTCGTTTAATTTTCTGGGCTGTACAGGGCTGTCCAAACCACAATAGCACATGCTCTGGGAGAGTTTTCTGCCCTGTTTCTGGGTTAATATTTGCTGCTGTGATTGCAAAAGTGAAATAAATCTGATAAAAAATGTGTTCGTAAGACAACCATGCCCCTACCCTTGGCACAGGAGGGGATAGCAAACACCAGAGGGGTGGGATGGAGGGGGCTGACCAGCTCCCAGCTCCTGCTCAGCCCAGAAGGAACGAACAACCAGCCAAGGGCCAACCCCTCCGCTGGCCGTTTGCACCAGCCGGGTAGCTGGAGCAAGAAAAAACAGCCAGACCGGTGGCCAAGGACCCCTGCTAAGGGCACTGGTCAGGCTCTGGGATGCCCATCTCCAAGCCATGGCCCCAGCATCTGCAGCAGTTCGAAATAAAGTTCTTTTTTTCTTTTTTCCCCCTCTCTCTCTCACTAATCTATTAAAGCTTTAGGAATGTCTTTTCCAATCGGAGCTAAAGCTGTAGATTTACCCTCAAAAGAGACTTTTATAATATCAAGAAATACTAAAACCCAAAAATGAAAATAAAAGATATCTAGAATGGGAAGAAGATGAGCTGTAAAAGCTTTGGAAGAGAAAGGATTAGAAACCAGCTTTTCTCTAAAGAATTTATACAGAAAAAAAACACTTTGGAAACAATTATTTACAAAGTTTAAAGTATTTGGCACCCTTTGCTTCGGTAAGATAAGGGGCAACAAATAACATCCATAGTCACAAGGAGTTAGCCCAATTACTTCTGTCAGCAAAACTAATTTCACAAATAATATGTTTCTTCTAGGAAGAATACTTTTCTTGCTTCAAATTCATTTTTACATTGCTAATAAGTCTCTTAGCAGTAGATTATAAGTGCCTCTTAAGCCAGGAACACGTGGATCGCCCTGAGCACAGCCAGCGGTCTCTTCTCCGGAAAAACTGTGATTGAAGCCGAGGAGAAATTCGCCTGAGGAGGTTCACTGCAGGTGTTTGGTCCCCCGTCTGTAACCGGCACCCTTACAGAAGCTGTTAATGATTATTACACATCACCGGTCCTCAGAAACACGATCTAGGACTATGCTGACCTTTTTGCCTTGCCTTACATGTAGAAATAAGAGGGCTTTTAGGGCTAAGTGCCCGGAGAATAGAAAAGAATCCACCTGCCTGACAACCCGTATAAGGCCTGAGAACGTTAAAAAATTGTTCAAAATGATCCAAAAACTACCTGAAATGTCCTAAACCTGGCACCTGCTGAGCCAGGTAAACCCTTTCAGGCAATGTAAGTTCAGAAGAATTTAACTTTGGTAAAAAAGCGATGGATGAGGGATGAAGACGCTCAATGACAGGCCTCTCCAGCTGGGACCAACGGGTCCCACTTTCCTGAGATCCACAGATGTGACACTTGTCCCAAGGAGATGCTGAAGCACGTGGCTGTGCTCTTTGGAGGGGAACAAAAGCCAGAGCTGCACTGAGGCGGGAGGAAGAGTAGCGGATACGGGAGACAGACAGAGAACTAAAACTTCTAGACACGTCACCAGAGCAATCTGAAATAAATTTTACTGTCCTTTCTGGATAAATGCAATTCTATCAACTCTGCTTGAAGGCAGTGAGAAGTCCCAGGCTGCCCTTGGCCCCTCACCTGCACGGTGCAGAAGTGGCTGTCCTCGCCGGCTGGGATTTCACTGCTCCGACTCCGAAAAGCCTGTCGGTGCCCTCCCCTGTGCTGCGAGGGGCAGAAAGAATAAAAAGTGATTTTAGAGCTAACAAGAATGACAGCCGGTGACCCCTGTATGGAACCATAAGCTGTTGTCCAGGAGATTATTGTCAAGTATTGCCCGCTCTGCAGCTCTTTGCATGGAAAAGCATCAGAAACAACGTGCCTTGGGAAGCTGCCTGGAAAATGCATGTAGTATCTTAATTCACCCAAAGAAATGCTCACTAGTGCAAAGAAAATATTTAGATGATGGAGAAAAAGGATCAGCTTCCAGCTTTGGAAATTCCAGGCAACTCTCTGATTTGTGCGTAGGCACCTCACTGAAGAAAGGAGATGAGAGGTGTCTGTGGCCAGCCCGGACGTTGTAAGAAAGCATCTGACAAAGTTACAAACCTAAATCCTGCACCTAGAAAAGGGGCTAAATTCTTTAAATTGAGTCATTTAATTTCAATTGCTCGCTTTTTTCTTCCAAAGGCTTTGTGGCAATTCATGTGAAAGCACTAAGTAAATATTTTCTTGCGCTGTGTGGAAGATGATGTCAGGCAGTGATGGAAGAGAAACACTGACTTTGTAGAACTGTTTGTACCTCAGATAGGATTGACTCATTTTGTGAGATTATAGAAAATGCATTCTGTGATTATATATGCCCCCAGAGGCCTCGTGGAGGTGAGATTATGCATCTCACAATGTTATTTTACCAGGAAAAAAATGGACTGAGTAAATAAAAAATCTGCAGGATGTGACTTCATCATGCACTGTTGACATCTGCTCATATGATTTAAAGGATGTGACTATAAATATGGTAGCTGCTAATGTAAATGATGAAGAAATCATAGGTCAATCATATAATAATAAATATTAGCATAGGATTCCCAAGGCCAGAAATGGCTGAGATGGTAATTAGAATTATGATTTTACTCTTGAATTATGTGATACTGAAAACACTTTGGTCGCTGCTGCTTTCCTGGAACTGCTTCATTAAAGCCAAGCAGATACACTCTCCAATCTTTCTTGTTCCAAGAAATAATGTCACCTTTTCATAAAGACTATTTTTCTTTCAGGTAGGTGCCCACCTCACCCCGTATGCTGCATCAAGTTGCCGTAAGCTATACGTTCACGGTCCCTATAGGTCTGGGTGCTGGTCTGAGGATGCAGCACCCCACCTCTGTCATCCACGTTAGATACCTCAGGGTAAGGTAGAAAAAGAGGAAAAAAGTCTCATAACGGTACTGCAGGCACAAAGCAAGGAACTAACCCCGTCCTCAACCACTTCCCTCTTAACACCAGAATAAAGTGCTCTCCAAAAGCATTAATGCAATAGCCAATATATTAAATTTGATGAAAGACCAGTCCAAACAATATGGTTTAAATTGACAAAATACCTGAAACTCATGGCGTTATTTATGGCACCACTGAATTACCCTGGACACACAGAAGGCACAAAAAAATGTGACTGCAGCTTTAGCGTAATTCGTTTAGGAGTTATCTGGCAACACCTTGTGCAGCAAAAAATCACCCCAGCCAGCCTGGTGCTGGAGAGCAAATGCTTCCTTCCAGAGGGCTGATCATCCCTTTAAAGCACGAAGCGTCATTCTTCACCTGCTTCCCCCGGCTCCGTACATCTCTCCCTGCGATGAAGGCTGCGTGAATTTGTCCCAGAGCAATTGGAAAGTCAGAAGCTGCTAGATGAAAATATTTTAAGGAGCGGGAGTTGCTGGGTGATTACTGTATTACCTGGGGATCCCTGCCAACCGCTGCGTACGGCAGGCTTTGGAAATGCTGCTAAATCATACTGTTACAGGGAAAAAAAAAAACCCACAATATAATCCTGTAATGCTATCCGAATATTGTCGGGCTGTTTTCTTCTCATGCCTGAAACGCTGTGCTGACACTAAGCTCACAGCTGAGCAGCTGTGTCCTAGCCGGTGTCTAATGCTGAACCACTCTGTAGGAAAAAATCCAGATACGCTACGAGTATTTTAGCAGGGTTACACGAAAGTCTAAAATTAGGTCATAAATTATATAATCTTGCAAGGAAACAACAAATTTAATGACTATGCCAAACCAGAGATAAAAGCTGAGGAAGGAAATAGCATCTTTCTCATTAAATATTAAGGATCAGATCCTTCAAACATTTCTCAGCGATGAACTCTGTGGGAGTCTGGCATCTGTATTTGTGTGTGTTCTATAGAATATGCTTATACATCATATACAAGTGCTGAATGCGATTTATGGAGCGCGCACACGTAGTAAGTATATTTATAATGCATAAATATATTCCCTCAAGAGCAAAGAAGGTGATTAGTGACAGTTTCCTAAGAGGTTTAACCAGATATCATGATGGCTTATTTCCAGTGTTGTTCCAGAAGCGTTTTTCATTACAGGGCACAGAAGGAGCAGGTAGAGGCACCTCTTTTTCACACTTACAGCAGCAGCAGATATCACAGACTCAGAGACCAGCTCTGTGCATCCTCGGTAGGATTAAAGAGCCCTGTAAAAGAAGAAAGATCACCAAGTTAGAACAACGGATTTGAAAATTCCCTGCCACCTCTGAATCTCTCCCCTCATGCTGCCGTGCTATAGCCTTTCTTCTAACCTCACACAAGACAAGTTTGATTTGATCTGTTTAAAATAATGCAGGGGTGAGGTTTTCCGCATATCCTCTGAAAAGTTTTAAGTGATTCCCCTGGGCCCGATGGCTGGTGCTGATGTCCTGAGTATGTTAATGAGGGGGAATGAGAATCTCGGATGGAAGAAGCCAGATAGTGCTCCCATCCTCGCTGTCGTCAAAGCCTCTCTGATAACCATGTCCGTTTTTTCAAAGATCGGAGTCATTTGTGGAATGACTATATAATCCTTGTGCCGAAGCCTGGGAAAACTGCTGTTGATGCCCTTGGCAAATTCTTATCCTAAAAAAGCATGAAAAAGAGTACCAAGTAATTTCAATTCCATAAAATATATTAAATGCAGCACACAGGTATGTAAATGGGAAACTCCGTAACTGTAATTTGCCCATTTAGAGCCTGATCTAAAGGCTATAAAAGTTAATTTGAAATCTTTTCATTGATTTTAATGGCCTTTAGATCAGGCTCATATTACTCACCGCATATCATGTTTGTTTCAGTGCAATAGTGTGTTTATCTGAAATGTGAATTTTGTGGATTATAACGCATACAGATCCAGTGCTTATGGTCCAAAGGCAAAGCTTATGAAATTTATTGACTTTAGCAACACACATAAAATCTAAAAATCAAAAGAAAGTCCCACATAAAGATTACACTTTTTAAAAATGATATAAAAAATGAGGAGGCCTTCTTTTCATTGTATACTAATACAATCTAAATGCATTTTAAGCATCATGAAATCCAAATGGAATTTCTCACAATTCCTCATTTTTGACTGCAGCAGTTCAACAAAAAATTACATGTAAATGATTCAAAGCCTCTTGAAGAAACAGCACTTTTTTCTAATTTGAAGAGAAGGAAAAAAAGTTTCGACCCAAGCTCAGCAAGAGATAACAGTATCACAGTCGCTGCACGGAGAATTTAGCCACTCATAATTCTAAATCCCTCTCAAATGCTTTATTGCTATAAGGTGGCTAATACCAGCCTCTACACAACAGGACTCCTGTAGCATTAACCGTGAGAGATACGCTTCCAGAAAGAAACTATAGCAAAGTAATTGTAAGTCTCTAATGATGCATAAAACCAAGCTGAATTGGTCCTGAATTCTCCACATAAAAGAAATGAACCATCAGAAGAACCAGTTCTGGTGGCAGTATAACATACCCCAGTGTGGAAACTGTTTATGGTCTCTGCTGCAGTGGAAACAGTCCTACTAATATGCAAGCAATATGAATTTATTAAAAATACCCAAATGCTGCAACTTCTTATGATACCAGGTGTGACATTAAAAACAAATCATGAGCCAAAAGAAAACCTTGTCTGTACCAAAACCATTCACAGTCTTCTTTCTCAGTCATAGCCAATTGTCGAGATCATGAATTCAGTGGGTTCTGCAAGCTTTCAAACCCATCATGCAAGACTTTCAGGATGATGCTGTGCTCCGTGGCAGGTGCTGTTTCACCAAGCTGGGCTGTGTTGGAGCTCTGCCCCACCAAGACTGCACATCCCCAGGTCCTCAGCCAAACCTAGACTGACCAGATGGGCAGGAGATCAGCCTGGAGGCTCGTCCCCCTTTACCTGGTGTGCTCATGAGGAGACCTGTGCTGGGACCTCCAACAGTGGCCTTCAAGGATACAGAGCCAAGGCCGTGTACCAGCAGGACAGGGCTGTCCCTGCTGCTGTGCCAACAAAAACCCTAAACCTCCCATTTTTTCTTAGAAAGTTTAGTCAATTCCTGCTGGATAAGCATCCAATAGAATACTCAAATCCATATTTAATGCTACCATTTAATTAATTAATGATGCAATCCACAAACTCTAACAATGAACCCAGCTCATTTCAGAAACCTCAACGCATAAACCTGGACCTTCACCCATTAATCCGTCCCTGTCCGGAGGCAACTCGCTCCAGCAGCAGATCAGATTGATTGACTGAGAGACCAGAAATCACTTACTCATGCACAAAGGAGGCCCAGCAGACACAGAGGTCATGCACGTTTCGCCACGCAGCCTTACCCAGGAGCTTCAGCATGGCCTTAAACACGATTTCTTTTGAGATGAGAAGCCTGTCTTTTTTTCGCATCTAGAAGATCTCTGGCTTTTTTTTAGACGCTGCCAAGAGGTATTGCCTGGGAGGACGCTTTTCTGGCACTGGGGTATCTCTCCGCTGAGAACTCAATTGACAAGGCTGAAACGGTTGGGTTTGTTTGTTTTATCATTTCACAACTCGAAGAGCCAGACATCTGAAAGCTCAGATACATCATTGCACAGTGTCAAAATCAACACAGGCACAGATTTGAAATCTGCACACGTGGACAAAAATAGGGCATATCTGAAATTAATTAAAATTTCTAGGCATTACCTAGAGAACAGTATTTATCCGTAATAAGCATGCATCAATGTATATCACATTTAGTGCATGGTTTTTAGTGAAGTTGCAGTTTTCAAGTTTTCTGTATAGGACTCTAAGGCTTAGCAATGACTTTTCATTTTAAAAAAGCGTTTTAAAGCATTCTTTTATAAAAAACAAGAAGCTAATGTCACTGATTTAAAATGAAGCTAAAAGGAAACAAAATGCAAGTGACCCACTGGGGCTTTCTCTGCTTGCAATTGAATCTATCTACACCACATACTACAAGTGCAGTACAAAACATACAATAACTATGTATAGGTGTTACAGCCTTAGCTATAATCTCTGTGGAAATTATAGGAGGAAGAGGTAAACTATTTTGTGGAGGATTTAAAAAAAAAAGGCAGCATTGATTTGACTCTCTTCCTACTGCAGTTAATGAAATTTTTAACACTGACAGCAGTAGAAAAAGTAAGGATAACAATAAAAGGCGAAGAAATTGTTTCCCTATTAAATATCCTCCTTGTACATATACTTCTATATATAACAATAAAGAAATGGAGAAACTGATGAAAGAGGGGAAAACTGCTGCAGGCAGAAGACACACGTGAACTAATTCACACTGTTACAAACTTTGTTCATGTTAGTGAGGTGCTGGCACCCTGAGCATCTTTTTTATTTATTTATGAGTGAGAGGTCTTACCCTGTAAGCAATTTTTCTGGCGGTTCATTCGGGAAAAAAATGTCTGAACTACTTGACCCATCGCCCCAAGGATCTCACAGAAGTGAGTGCCATCCAAGATACTACATCTGACACCTCTATATTCAAAGGTACCTCCATATTTTCCAATCAAATCAGAACAACTCTAATTAAATTTAAACAAGAAGCTAAAGTGAGATGAATGGTTTATAGGTGCTTCATGCTTCCCTACATTGATTAATAGATAAAGAATTCATGCTTCCACCAAATTAGTTGACAAACCCTGATGTAATTTACTCCTTGTACATGACGATGTGTAAGCACAGTGCCTTCCAGTAGGGACTGAGCTCCAGCTCCCTCTAAATGTATTTTGCACTAGCTGGCTGCACCCGCCAGGTATTTACATTCCACAAATCTTGTCTTCATATTCAAAGTTTCCCGGTATGGTTTTCATTTGAAATGAAAGTAGCAGTGATAATTCTTGCATAGCAAGCCGTTGTTTGTGAATCAGGTTTGCAGTGCGGGCAGTTGCGTTGGACCGTGCTGTTTCCTGCTGCCTAGACAACTGCTCTGTTGAGTTTTACTTTTCCTTTTGTTTCCCCTGAAGTTGTCCTGTGCATGACTCTGCTCTGTAAGTGAGCAGCAAATTCGATTTTCTTTCACATACAGATGATATTTTGCAAGAGCCATGCAATTGCCACTAGAAAATCAGGCTCTTTAAGCCCAAAGCTGATTCAGAAGATGCCTGACCACTTCTAAAGCAGAGCAGCACAAGCAGAAGGCAGGCCAGGGGCTGCACCAGGGGCTGCCTGTCTGCCCCAGCCAGCAGCGAGCCCCAGCCACCACAGACCAGGCTGCAGCCATCCGGAGATGTGTTCCGACTTTTGGAGACGGCACTGACTGAGGTTGTGTTGAAGGAGTTTATTCTTTAGAATAATGCAGTTCAGGTTAAGGTATGAACCAGCTGCTGGCGAGAGGTGTATACGGGGTCCAATCTGAGTCGCCGATTACTTTGCAGTTCAAATTTTGCAAGGGGCACCCAGCCCTTGAGACAGATATCCCTGTGTCGGAAAAAGGGAAATCAATAAATCTATTCAGAAAGATGTAATTTCATTTTGCTTCTTAACCAGAAATTGAGATACACACATTTCTCCCCACTCCTCCCTGACTTAAATGTATCCTGTGTTATATAAGTAATTGTTTTGAACCCACTCTAGGACACAGTCAGAGACCTGACTCCAATAACACATTATCAGTAAAACAAAGCAAAACAGTTTCATGTCCCTGCTGGGTTTGTATATACACTCTTAAATGAGCAGATTCTCTCATCATTCACCCTCATCTGGTCATTGTATGCTTAGTCACAGCTGTCACAACAGGTGCCCGAGCGTCCTCCCCCTTCATGGCACTGCTTTTTCTTTCTAGATTTTGTTGTCAAATTCCTCTGCTGCCTTTCTCTGGTGGCTTTGCAGTTCCCTCTCTGTCTCTTCCCAAATTCAACTTCATCATTACTTCTGAAATCATCCAGGGCTGGCTGACTCTGGATGCGACACCTCTTCGTCTTACACAGCAGCTCTTCTTTACAAGTTGATGTTCTTCATCCTATCACATGAAACCGGTTTATCCATCACCTTTGGCCATGCTTTTCTTGCCTGGACCTTTCTCCATTTTCCTTCATACCTCCAGGGACCACTTCTCCCAGCTGCAATGCACAAGAGTGTGTTGCAAGATATACTTCGGGCCTCTGTGGGATTTAGAGGCTGATTCCTCCACTAGTCCAGTTTATCTCCCCCTGTGCCAAACGACAGCAGGAGTCTCCAGTGACCTGAGGATTTCCAGGAGGGCTCTTGCCCAACAACATATTTAACATGAAAATTCTTTGAAATCAAATTTATGCCCCAAGTTATCACCTCTTCACTTTTGTTTCTCTCTAATGTCCTTCAACAGTCGTTTGGGGTTCCCAGAACTGAGTGCAGAACTCCTCTCCTCTTCCACCCCTCTCACTGCAGATTTACCTACTGCATTTTCCCACTGAGCTTCGCACTCATTGGGGATCTTTTACTGCTGAAAATCCCATGAGTTCTTAAATTATCAGCACTGTGCTACTGCACACTAACAAAGTTTACCTGATACAACAGCATATCAAACATTTTTAGTTCTGTAACAAATGTTTTCTTAGCTGGAAGCAAGTCTCCTCTGATATTAAAGTACCTCCAAATAAAGAGATAGTTTTATATGAGTTTTTTCTATTATCTTCAAGGAATATAGTGTAGGTCGAGGGCAAGACATACACAATTCAACTGCTTTTATGTTTTGTAGACATCAGAATTTAGGGCCTGAATTCCGAAGTGCTGTAATCCATCAGTCCCACCGAATTGCAAAGGCTATGTAACCAATACCAATCACCTATAGCACTGAAACGATTGGGAAAAACATGAAGGCGAAAGCTTTCTACAATTTTACTTCAAGAAAATTACACAGGAGCAAAGAAAATACCCAACTCTTGATTCACAGAACAAATAGATCCATTACAGTACTAATACCATTTAGTCTGTTTTCTCCCTAAGAACCCATAGTTAGGGGTTAAGCCATGCATTTATAGCTCAGGTTTCATCCATTTGGGATTGAAATATTTTTTCCTAGCTTACCCTTACAGTACTGCCTTCCCTGACCTACAGCACGGTATAACATCCCTACAGTAATTACAACTGTTTGCAGTTGAGAACAATCACAAAAATCTTGATTTCATTGCCACCTTTTTTAACGCAATCCATCAAATGACAATCAAAAGTAGAGGCAGTGTCATATATTCACCCAGATTTCAGTTGGTCACCTACAATTTGAAGAATTCATCCCCTATGTTATCATACTTTACAGCTCTTTGGACATATTAATTAACATGTTGAGCTAAATTGACTTAAATTCTTGCTGCCTTAAAATTGAAGAGAGAATTCATTCCTCTCTTGCTTATTCTCCCTCTTTTCCCAGACTACTTTAAAAGTAAAGTAATTATTACTGGTGTGTGCAGCTTGACCCTTAGCAGGATGAGAGATCTCCCAGGCTTGCACGTGATCACTCCCTAAACTAGAATAGGAACAGCTCATCTGCTCTGCTGTGGTGCAAGCCTGCCTGAATGCAGGTATGCAGGGATCCCAAAGAAAACATAAACCTGCAATGGATACAAGGAAATTAATAGAGGTGAACAGTGATTCAGGGGGGAACAAACCAGAATGGAAAGCTGGTGTACCGCAAAACCAGCAGTGCGAAGAAACTCGAGGAAATGAGCTTAGCCATAGCTTTTTTTTTTTTACCTTGTACTAATTGCTTTAATTTATGGCTTTACTTTACCTACTTTCACCAAAAATCGTTGGGCAGAATGAAATAAACCTCAACTGCTGTCTGCCGAACTGACTGGCAGGCATCACTTCTCCAGACGTAACAGGACGCTATCGCTCCCAGGGGCAGAAAGCAGGAGTTTTCGAACCGACGCTGTTTTACATGGCATCTCTATAGCTGTAAAAGCTTCATGTTCCATATTATTAACCTCTTTCTATTCAAGGATCCAGCAAAGGTGGCCGTGTCAGCCACCCGACCTGAAGTTGGAGACCTTTCTGGGTGAGGAGACATTTCAGAGCATAATAACTACACAAAATCCTTATCACACATTGTCGGAGAGTTGGGATTACCGGTGGTCATTAGTCAATAATTGTTAGAGTAACTGATGGGTAAGTGGTAACCCTTCAGATGCAATTCTTCTGCGGGAATGAGAAAAGCAGCTGGAAGGAATTCATAACAAGAACCTCGCAGAGCTCAGAGAAATGTGATGTATAAACAGATTATTATTTTCTGTGGATATTGATGATAAATGAACCGGATTTGGTATGTCTAGGAAATATCACCACACTCTAAGCCATCTGAACTCCCTATGGCTCAAGGTAAAAACCTCTCCTGTAACATATGAGAACTTGGCATAAAGAAAGCACTAAATATCTGGGTCACTAGAAAACCAGAAGCTGAACATTCCTTTTGCACACTTTTCATTTAATGAATCTTTCCTGCGGGCTTTCAGTGTAATGAGTCATTGATTATTGCAAAGAGTGCTTTACAGGGTAAATTAATTCATATAAGAGAAACAGTAACAAGTGCTAAGTAGCCAGATAAATAAATAAAGCCCAAAGTGTGTTGGTCATCTGGTTGCAAGTCAGCCCCAGGGGACTCCCATTTCTGTAAATCAGCTACTCAGTGAATGCTACCAGTACCTGTGCTCCTCTGTCCTCATCTTTACCTGTACCTACAACCTTATAAAATATGAAAAATCATTGTAGAAAAGGCATAAATAATGAAAATGCTCTTCCTCTGCTGGAAATTTGACAACCTATAACAGGATGATGGCTAATTACATGAGAAAACATATGAAAAAAATTGGCTTTTCCGTTTAATTTAGAGTAGACTTCTATTCAGTACATGGTCACTCAGTTCAGTGTAATAAACCACATTTTTAAAAAGAAAGCAGGAGGAGTAGAATGCCTATGTTTGTGGTTAAAAAGAGAAAAGGCTGATGTTTGGAGAAGCTGGTTCTACACATGAAATTAATCTTAAAATACTTTTATGGGCATGGGACAGGTCTAAAGCTATTACCTGGCTTTTCACAGTGCTTCCGAAAAGATTAAATTCTAACGAAAATGACACTGAAACAAGAAACATGCTCAATGCAAAGATGAAAAAGGAGCCACCTTTCTCCTTGACACATCTGATTCTTCTTTAGCTTGAGTCATATCAGGCATATATCAGTATATTTATGCAAAAAGTGGTTTACCAAGCCAGTCAGCAAAGAGTAAGCTTGCAGCTGGGCTGCAAAAATTACCCACAGGGGAAAACCACACCAAAGAAACAATACAATTCCTCATGACCTTACCTTGAGACCAGTCATACTGCGAACTTGCTTGGATCAGAAAAGGTTTTGCCCCACTAAAAATATTGAAGAGATGGCAGGATTATAGTTTACGAAGACCCCAAATCCGCTGCAGTGTTAAACTGCGCAAATCCAGAGTAAAAGTTGCCTCCTATTTCGACTGTACACTCAGCTACAGCACACACGCATATCTGAGCTGCTTTGATGGCTTTCAGCATCGAGCGGGGTTCCCATCACTCTGTGAGGAGATTTATTTGCATCTGTCTCATTTTGTCTCTGCAAGACATTCCCTTTGCCGTCCACAGCCTTGGAAAGTGATGTTTAGATGTTTGCCAGAAGCGTGCCGTGAACATCCAGGCAAGGAAAGGTAACAACCACCTCAGTTTGCAAATACAGATTTCTCCCATTCATACCATCAGAGAAAGAAAAAAAAGAATACCTTTATGCTGGAAAATATTCACCGAAATCGCAAATTAAGCAGGGGGAAATGCTAAATTCAAGAAACAAGTTAGTCATTTATAATCACAGAATCACAGAATGGTAGGGGTTGGAAGGGACCTCTGTGGGTCACCCAGCCCAACCCCCTGCCCAAGCAGGGTCACCTAGAGCAGGACTGCGTCCAGGCGGGTCTTGAATATCTCCAGAGAAGGAGACTTCACAACCTCCCTGGGCAGCCTGGGCCAGTGCTCCGTCACCCTCAGAGGGAAGAAGTTCTTCCTCATGTTCAGACGGAACTTCCTGTGCCTCAGTTTGTGCCCATTGCCCCTTGTCCTGTCGCTGGGCACCACTGA
>Ga0065711_1034023_pt1 | contig 24413 bp, 11 predicted proteins | sample Hoacrofraction12_FD_59098 | JGI IMG/M metagenome (GOLD analysis project Ga0065711, IMG submission 59098) | Hoatzin crop microbial communities from Cojedes, Venezuela - Epithelial fraction 12 v2 (version 2) | ecosystem: Host-associated > Birds > Digestive system > Esophagus > Crop | place...
TCCTGTGCAGCCTGCTGTATGTGACCCTGCTTCGGCAGGAGGGTTGGACTAGATGACCCACAGAGGTCCCTTCCAACCCCTACTATTCTGTGATTCTGTGATTCTGTGATCTGTAGCCCAAAGTGAAGTGACCACAGCATCTGTATGAGGTACGTAGAGAGTTAAGTACCTCACTTGTGGGGTCCCCATCACCAGTGCGTGGAGGCGGAACTACCTCAGCTATTTCGGGAAAATTCCCAGGAAAGGACTTTGACCTAAGCTCTACAGGTTAAGGACTGAGAGACTGTATGCTACAGTTGGAGGCAAGGTCCCACGTTCATCTGAAAGACGAGAGACATTTCCTGAAGACAGTCCTTTTTTAGAAAGCATGCTGGCAGTGAAAACAGCAGGACAACCATTTCTGGAGCCTTCACTCTGGATATTTAGGCATTTTTCTGTTGAATATTTCTTGTATCAAACTCTGGACCCTAGTTTTGCTCCTTCAGGCCAGCTCCCTAAACACTGGGCAGGCATCCCCTTTCTCTCCTTACGTCTATACTGTGAAAGTAGCTCAATTTTCTTCCTGATAGGTCCCTCACTGCTTATACAAATAAATAATGTTCACCAATAGATGTTTCATTATATATCAAATGAAAGCTTCTCATGTTTTTATTTCTCCAGCTACCACCTTTTCTCTCCTGACAATATTTGTCTTCCACTTCCTGTGATGGTTTGGTCTCAGTCCTGCTGGAGCGAACAAGTAACTCAGTCGATTGCGTAGACAAGGAAGAATTGCTTTGGATATTCCCAGGAAATCTGCATTACCTCTCAGCTTTTACATTGGTAATAAATATCATACGTACAGATGAATAAATTAGGATGGAATCCATCCATCTCTCGCCTTCTTGGTGTAAGCGTGAAGAAATCTGAATTAGAAAACTACACGACTTGCATAGCCCTACATCCCTAATTGACTATACTTCCTCATGAAAGTTTTATTTTGGGTGCTGTATTTTCATTTGCAGTGTATTGTAACACCTGTCTTAGGCACTCGGCTTCCATATAGGTACCTGCACAGGACAGCAAGCATTCACCAAGGATATCCCTCATCATTTTTTTCTGTAACTTTATGGAATTCCTGTGGGGAAAAAAAGCTTGGCTGAATCATAGTGGGAAGACTTTTACTATACAGAACGGTTTCATGTTTAGTGAAGATCATAAGGCTTGATGTGATATATCTGACTTTCAGTGTGCTCCCGACTGCACTGTTTGCCCCATTTTGACTGAAAAGTCACTAAGCCGTTACAAATTCAGGCTCTGCTTATAGACATCCCTTTTTAATTGTGGCTTAGTCAACACACCTCCCCAGGTTTTTCTGCATCTTGTTCCTAAGGTGATAACACAAGAAGTTGGGATTTTCTGTGAAAAAGCTGACAACATTTTTCCATGTGAAGAACTCTCTTTGTGTTTTCTGCTGAGGACAACACAAATGTTGGAGTCATGAAGCACATCCCTTCCTTCAAGCAATTCCAAGTCATCATTGCCTGTGTACGTTACTGTGTATAAATCTGGCTTTATGAGTTTTACAGATGGGCAGGAACAGGGGGTGGAGGGCGATGGACACCCAGAACCAGAACAGGAATAGAAGGAAATGATCAGTTCGGAGCCCAAGCAGACACGGATATGTGTTTTTCTCTGGAAACCACTAGAATGCGTCAAAGAACAGATTTAATCACATGCAACTGAGTTTGAACAAGCGTCACTTGGGTGCGCCTCTCCTGAAACTCCAGAAAAGATTTCAGAATAGCTCTTTGTTTTCTCACTGAACATCACGCAGTCCTTCTGCCAGTATTTCTTAAGCCAAAAATCACTTCCAAGTCATAGGCACATTATTACACATAGGACATAACTTTACAACCACTTGATGCAAATAATTATCGTTAAGAAAGACCACAGAAAAGTGGTAACAACCTTGCCTGTTTTACATAGCTGTTTCCATGTATTTAAGTTTTACAATGAGCTTTAGAAGAATAACAACTGGGGTCAGTGGCATAGTTAAAATAGAGAAATGTGTGTATCTAGGCATCTGTATGTTCAAGATAGAGCAAGTATAAATGTTACCGAAAATGTACAGTGCCAACACGGTCTATTCTTCCGGTTACGTTGAAACTTCAGTTAGACTCTGTTTTTAATTCTTACAGCCTTGCCTCCCAGAATCATGTGATTATATGTCAGTCTCAACTCTCATGTCCTCATGTTTGCAATGGGAATCTTGAAAATCTGTGTATGTGGGCCACTACATCTGGATGCAGCGAAACAGGCCCATTCTAATGAAACTTCAAAATCTGTTGGTGTTGAAGAGACTATCTCAGTTTGAGGTAAGACATGTCATGGTACCTAGCACCATTTCTGTTAAATCATGAATGTCCATGAAAGTTCATCTCCTTATGCTTACAGGCAGCTGCAAAGGAATAAACTGAGCAACCCACACATTCCTTTCCCATCCTGCCCTATGGTGCTGGGAGTCACGAATATCCCTTGATCAAGTCACACACACAGGATGAGATACTAGAAGACTGATTCTCATCCTTTGATTCCCTGTTTTCATTTTACTATAAAAGACCCTTATCTTTGTAAAGCAAGAGCAGGAGTTCTTTCATCGGCAAACATGCAGCAGAGATCTCTTTGGCTCTGGCAGGGGCTTGTCAGCTTTCCCGGTCTGTCAATCTTACACAGATGTATTTGCGTAGACCTGTTGATTTTGCACACAGTACCAGCTGAAATTTGAAACTTTCCAAAAATCATACAAAGAGAGGAACATTTCTGTCTGAAGTACTTTTATGGCAAGTTTCACAAACTCTGCCAATCGCATTTGTAGTCGAAACACTGGCAGCTGGGTTTTTGTTGTTTTCTTTTCTCTCTCTCTCTCTCTCTTTCTTCTAGTGACACTGCCAAGCTGTGTTCTAATCTGGTGGGCACTGGGGAAACGAAACAAAAAATAATTGAAGGGCTTCTGGTAAACTTGAATTTCTCTGAGGCAAGGACTTGTGCTGTGAAGCAGTCAGAAATCCAAGAGCTCTCTCCCAGTGCGTGCACTTTGCCATCGAGGGGGCTATGTCATTTCTTTGAAGCAGGCTCTATTTTGATGGGCAAAACACCAGAGGATGATGTAAACCTCTAAGGACGATTACTTGGGTCCTGTGTCCAGCTTATTCTCAAAAAAATGCCTTGAAAATCTTTAGAGTTGCTGCTCTTCTGTCTGGCAGCAATGAAAACAAGGGAGATGTTACTGGTTGCAGAGCAACTGAATGAAAGGACAGGCATTGTGCTAGGGAAAAGTTCCCTATGATATTTTCCTGTCCTCAGTACAATTTGTCCTCTCTTTTTTCTGGGGAGGTCTTCAGACAGAAGTGCCAGCTTGGTGGACACTATGCAAGATCTAGACAACGTAGTGTGCAGTTTATGTTGGTCTGACACTGTGAGTTCAGTGCACTCCCCAAGGTCTCAGTGGTCCTCAGGGCTGTCACCCGCATGGAGCTGGCTGGCCACGTTTCTGGCTGGGTTTTGTAGCTGCTAATGCACATTCAGGAATGGCAGTGATGCTATATGCTTTCTCCTGGCATCTCAGAGAGCTGGCACAGAAGCTGGTAAGGATCTGCAATAGCCCTCTGTACAAGCCCTTTTGCAGGGGTCTGAGGATTTTGACGGTCACGTAATGAAGCTCTTGGTGTTCTTGCCATTTTGATAATGACAAAAAGAAAAAAAGATAAATTGAAATGTGTCTGAGAATCATCATGTGTCATAAACCTTTAATCTTAATCTCTGTCTTTTCACCCAGTAAGTCCTTGATTCCTCATAACATCCTCCTGCGCTCACCCGCCATTACATTCCCAGAACAAAACCCCCAAATTCCCAGCAGTCTTGTGGCAAAGTACCAATATCAAACTAATAATCTGAGAATTCTTATACTTCCCCCAAATTATTCACAATGTGACAATTGCCATATATAACAAAACAAAGTCATACTCCTGCTTAAATGTTTGGGTTACGGTTTATTTATCCTATTTGATTCTGTACGCACTCCAAAATTATGTTTGTCATGGGAGTATCTAACCTTCTCGCAGTGATGCTTTAAGAAACATCTCCCTCTTCCAGCAGCAGAAAGTGTGCAGGACAAGGTAATCTAGAATCAGACACAAACGTAGACACGATACAGAAAGTCTCACTGATACCAACTATGGGGAGCAGCAAGCTCAGCTCTTGGAAAGGTCATTTCATTCCCTGTCACTGGTCAAGACCTAATAAGTCCCCACTTTCTGTGCAGACAGTTTTCGCTTTCTTGTTAAGAGTCCTGTTAGAGTAGAGGACCTTTGACCACAGCTTTCATCCCAGAGCTTAAATGCAAGCTTTTTAGATTCCCCACCGAGGCCAGGAGAACTTTGAGATAGTTAACAAGACCATAAACTTGATTCAGATCCTGATCAGAGTCCAGTCAAAGGAGTAGAGGACAAATATGACAAACCTGGAATAGTCTCAGCCATTGAGAAAAGATAGGACCATTTTGTCAAGACATTGATTCTCTGAAGGCTTTCTACATACTGCATTGCTGTAGCCTGGCCAGAAAATGGCACAGGCATGAATAACTGGAACCAGACTGAACTGGTCAGAGCAGGAGAAAATGTCTTGACCAGCTCCAGACAGAAATGGGCATTAGTCTTGCTAAACCTCTTTAATAACCCTAAATCCAAGAATAAAAAAAAAAGTGTAAAACACAGCATGTTACTGAGGATAACAAAAGGAGCATCACGTGTCATAGAGAGAAAATCAGAACCGCTACGGCATAGCACAAATTCAAAGGGGTGTAAAATAGTTAGGAAACATTCTTCTGCAAGTGTATTGAGCCAAACTGTTTTTTTTTCTCAGTCTTCACTAAGGTAATCAACTGTAATCAAATGTTGAATGCAGCTAACACTGCTGGCGAAAAACTCATTGATCAAAAGTCTTCAGTACACCATTAGTCAGGGAGAAAGTAGAAAATGGCAGATTGTTACCTGCTAAGCTAATATCTAACTTATTGTCAAATGGATTTCACCTGATGAAATTCACTCCAATAAATTTAGAGAGTCAGTCTCAGTGATCTGAAAACACCCAATAGATGGAAGAAGTTGCAGAGTACCAGAAAAGAGCAAATATAATACTTTGGGTTTTTTTTTAATGAGGAGAAGTCCATGAACCATAGCCTGTCTTCCTGATTTTTATTTCCAGAAAAATAATAGAGCAAAATGCTATAGCCAGACCATCAGATGACAATCAAACTACTTGGGAGATAGCAGCTGCAGAGGAACATGGCTTTGTCAAACAAGCACTAACTCCGTTAAGCCAAACTTAATTTCCCTCTCTAGCAGGTTATGGGTCTTTGTGAGTTGATGTCACATATCTGGATGCTAGCAAGGCTTTGATACTGTCTTGTATGACAGTTTCCTCAGGACATTATAAGAAAGCATGAGCTAGTCAAAACTATTGTAAGGCAGGTGCTCAGCCACTTGGAAAACTCCAGTCAGAAAGTAGCTGGAAATAGGTCATTGCCAGACTGGAAAGTTTCTTTGACTGCAGCTCCACAGGGGTCCGTCTTGGGTCAAAATTTTTATTAAAAACTTGGAAAATGTCAGAAGGGATTTCTCACTTCTTGGAAGAGGCTGGAAACATTTTCGGAGGCTAGGTTAGAATTCAAAAGATCTTTACACATTGAAGAAACAGTATTAAAAATAATACTATCAGTAAGAACTAAAGTACTATAGCTAGAAAGACATTCTCAGCTGTCAAAATGCAAGCTGGGGGAAGAACTGAACAGGCAACACTTCTTCCAAAAAGGAACTAGGGAATGTGGGGGACCACACATTGATGGTGGGTCAATTTTATGATACTAATGCAAAAAAAATTCCTCTAGATTATGGAAATTTTTAAAAATGAACATTTTATTCAAGACTCAAAGAAATCCTTTCACTCTGCTCAGCACCTAGAAGGCATCTGCCAAAGAACTGTGTCCATCTTGAACAGACATTTCACTAAAGACTTGAATTAACTGAGGAAAGTCAAGAATAACCAGAGGTTTAGACAACATGACTTATAGAGAAAGAATGGAAAAAACAGGGTTATTTAGTCCAGAGAGGAGATTTGATAATATTTTTAAAGTATATAAATGCATCTGCAAAGAAAAGAGTAAAAAATAAGTTCTTTTAGTCCATTGTAGGCAGAACAAGAAAATGTGAGCTGAAATTGCAGTGTGGCATATTTCTTTCAAACATGAAATTAAAATTTTCTAATGGTAAGGGCAGTTAAACACTGGCACTGGTTGCCAAAACTACCGTGGACTACTGATGGTCAAGAATAATTTGGGTGCTCCACTCTTGCAGGCAAATCACAAAGCTGATACCTTTCAATCCAGCAGTTCCTAAGGTTCTGCAAACAGTGAGGAAAGCAAGAGTACCCTTAATCCATGGGACAGACTGACCAACTCCGGTGCGTACCCCCACCAAAGGGAGCACACCTAACGCCAACTCTTCAAAGATACTTTCTTCTGTCAGTATCTCCTGGGTCGTCACTGGCTTTACCTGTCAGCAAATAGCCTTAATCTATGTATTGCTGTCGTCCAGACAAAGTCATCTCAGTCACATTAGCCAAGCAGTAGGACAGTAGAGCAAGAAGGTTGATCAGAACTATCTGCCAAGAGTGCATATTGTCAGACTGGGAGGTAGATATTGAATAGCAGAGGAGAGAGAATCGATGCTTGAGAGACTTGATAAATGCAAGGTCCAACAGCAGAAACATATCTTTCTACATCTAGTGGTCACTGACATCCCTCCAAGAGGGACCTGGCCATTTGGTACATTACCCTGGCCCCCTGTTAACACTCTGAAGTGAAATAGGAGTATCTTCAGGTCAAGAGTGTAAGATGTTAAAGAAAGATACAGGAAGATGAAAATGGATGGCTGTTTTCTATCTATTGACAAGGTGAGAGTATCCATCAATGCCACTAAAGTGCCTTCAGTTCAGTGTCCTGGCCTCAATCCAAATAGTGCCATCTCTCACGTCAGTTAGTATCCCTGCTGCATATAAATGCACAGGCCATATATCAGCTTCCCATCAGATACTGGGCTGAACAAAAGGACATCTATGATGATCTACAGTATGCCTATGGTCAATATATAGTCTATACTTCTTTCTCCCTATTGGATGTCTAATTTTTTATTCAGCAGATATGCTAACACAGCTTAATCCAGAAGTAACATTTCTCACAGTTCTAGAATGAAATTGAAATGCCCTGTTGGAAATAAAGACGAATAAAACTATCCAATAAGTGAATGCCAAGGCTGAAATCTTTGTAAGCACTCTTAGGTAATTCCTTAAAAAAAGAGAGATCCATTATGCCCTAACCTGCACTTCGTCACCAGTGTTGTTCCACTGTCAAGGTAAAGAACTAAGGAATGTCCGCAGACTTGTTATGACATTAATCATATTAAACAAGGCATGTGAACAACAACCGCAATTAAACTGTAGCAATCAAAGACATAGGAAGCATTTACATTTTGGAGACCATAAAGTGGTACCCTGTACTTAAAAATCACAAAGATTGTGTCAATCTGTAAGACAGGAACTATATACACACCCTCCCTAAAAAGTAGCCCTATCTCAGGCAGAATTTGTCTGTATGTCCAACGAAGAGTCAGAGAGTTCACAAGGTACTGAAAACTTCACCCTGGTACACAGGGGTGTACCTTCTCCAGACTCTAATGAAGTATAAACAGTCCAAACGTACCCCCTAGCATCCAATTCTCTAACGGCTACCAGAAAAATGCCCACCAAATAGCCAAGCTAAATCATTTTTAGACTCCATACGGAAATATAACACCTCCCAAACTGCTATTTCACCATTGGGAATACTGATGGGCTGACATGATTCACTGATTGTAAACACATCTGCACAGAGGAAATAGGCTTTTTCCCCCCAAAGGGTTTCATATTTCTATGTGAGAGGTCTGAACACTGAAGTAAAGATTCCTATCCTCATCTGAGGTTGCTTAGGATCTCCAGAGAAAATGATCAGAAAATGATACTATGCCACCCCACCTAGATCCTGATGACAATCAAGTGCTGCCAGACTTCTAAAGTATTCGGCACATTTTGAATATAAACCTTCAGTGACTCTACACAGTAAAATCATTGTCAAAATGCTGGACCTCTAGCTTGGTGATCATAAAGGTGATCACCATGTATGACTGAAAAGTGTTTTGCATATTATACTTTGCAACCTGGTTTCCAGGGATAACACTATGAGAACCAACATGTTCATGTACTGCTTTGGGCAACAGGTGAGATCCTTACAAACAGGGCACGAGGAATGAGTTGTGCGCGTATGGTTGCACTTAGGCACGCATCTTTGTGAGCCACTGCTGAAACAGGACGATTCATGAACTTCACTATTAGCATTTGTCTGATCTAGGAAGATGCTGCTCATTGCTCCGGGATTTGGCAAATTCAGGGGCCAGCTGTGTTACAAGTTGCCTCCTGTCACGAAGCATTGTTCTATTCTTTAGGATTCTGAACAATTTTGATAGGATTCTGAATAATTTTGAATGCACAGAGCAGTTATAGCAATACTCCAAAGACAATTGTATCTTCCTTGGCTTTCCAATGCTTAAAAAGTGTACAAAGCTGTAGATACTGATGTGGTTCTTACAGCTGCCTTTGAGCCTCAGGTCAGACAGATCTGCTCAGTGGAGTCACTGCTCCCTGGCTCCCCAGCCTCAAGGACACTCCTAACAATCTTTCTTCTCTGAGGTTAAGCTGGCCTACTGCCACTGTAAACATAAAATCTCACTTACATGGTTGAAAGATTAAATATCTGATTAAAATTTCTGGCTGCTAATTTGTTGAACTTGGCCATAGGGGTAAATTTGAACTACATGATATTCAATTCTATATGCTCAGGAGTAAGGGGAGAAGAAGAGAAGGGGGATGTTGTATTTCACAAAACAGCAAGGAAGTAATATTTCAGCTGAAAATCAAGATATTATTTGATATGATTTGATATGATATGATATGATATGATATGATATGATATGATATGATATGATATGATTCAGCCGCGTCCAAAACAAGAGGCGAACTGAGGTTGGGCAGGTTGTTCTCCTTGGGGCAGCGTTTGCAGGAGTGAGCATTCGTGCAGCCAAGCCAGGGTGTGAACTCACTGCAGCCACCTAATGAGCCCTTTTGAGATGCAGCCCCTGCTTCCAGCAACATGTCTGTAAAACCTTGCCAGAGGCAGAGTTTAGGGATAGTCTTCAGCTGAATCTGAATTCTGCAAGGGATGTCAGTGGATTGGATCACGAACTTCTCAGTCTCCATGAATAACTTCAACTACCCACTGAGCTCTGGCTCATCACACTTAGAAAATGTCACAGGGGTTTCTGAGGACAGACATATCAGCCTCTCTACTCCATTTCTTCAGGACATCCTTAGTACAGAGACCTGGGCAGCCCATCCCCTTGGACAGAGTCCTTGAAGGGGCTAGGGTGTGCTCATCTGGCATTGCATGCTCAGAAACTTCAGACAAATTCTACAGGTTATAATAAAACGCGAAGGATGAGTTTGTTTTTTTGTATTACAGAGTCTAGGTGACTGAACAATCATTTTCAGAGACAGCAAGCAGCTCCTTCCTAACTGCAAATCTACCCCTTGCCAAATTTCATAATTTGCTTGCTGCAAGCTATGTTAAAGCTCTGCAAAAGAAAAATGATTGGATTTTTTTTATAATGAGTAACGTTAGGCAACTTTAACATAGGAACTTTTGGTGCTCCAGTATTAACTCTTTATTGTTGCTGCTTAATTTGACACAATGGTTTCAGCTTTGAGCCTCATACTGTTTCCTTGGAGCTGTTCTTATAGGACAGGAGCCTCAAGTAAGTGTATTTCCCCACAGATGATATAATTCATGTAGTAAGCATCAGAAGAAATCACAGTCTATTTATAGCAAGGACTGCAAGGCCCCCATCAGATCTGCAGCCAAAATTCACTGAAGTGGATATGTTTAGAAAAATACAGATTATAGAAAAGCTGTGGTTTTGTCATGACAGTCCTGGTCTGTTTTACCCACACACCTGTGAAGACCTAGTAAGGGATATGACCCCCTAAGTATGACTTTTCAGCATTAATTTTAGTGTATTTTCAACAGTCATCATCTTCACTTTGGACTCTCTTTCACTGCAGCTGTGGTAGAGACTGCATGCTGCAACAATTACTCCTACCAACAACACTCCCTCTCTCCTTTTCTGTGCAGCCATGACAGAGCTATGTTTTCCCCAAATGTGTGCAAGTCCCCGGTGTGTGTTTTATCTCTTCAAATTCAGTACAGTGAGGGTAGATTTTGAACAATCTTAACTCAGGCTGGGCAATGACCAATTTGTCTTAATTGGTCAGAGAAAGCTCATGGCATTGCTTCTGTTGCCAGCATCAGGTTTCATTCAATAAAGTCAATGAGACACATCCATGTACTTAAAGTCAGTAAGTATGTTTTTGAATTACGGTCTGGTTGTTCTTCAGAGCAAATATTGACGTTTCTCCCCAAACTGGCCTTCCATAGCACATTTGTGCCAATAAATGTCACTGCTCAAATGGGAAACAAATATACAAAGGTGCAAATACAGACAAAGCAAATTAATTCAAGCAGATACCCTCAGGCAACATTTTGCTCTGCCACCACATGGCTGCAGCCAGTGACTGGGAGGGAGCCCACTGTGCGAGTTAAATGGCCAGAGAATTTCTAAGAGTTGAGGAGCCGGGAGCTCTTCGCAGCCACTCTGCCACCAGCAAGACATGAGACTTGGCCTCTCAGGGGTTCAAGCACACAGAAAAACTCAGATAAAAGGGAGGCTTTGGGAGACACCTGCAGAAGCAATCAGCACACCTTTGATGTTCACCACCCACAGTTAGATCTCTCCTGAAAATGGGAGAGTCTTGCTTATGGTAGGTAGGTAGAGGCCACCTAGACATCCTTGCTCCTGTAGCTGGGCCACTGACAGAAAACCAGGGACAAATCCCAGCAGACAAGTAGGGGGGCTGAGCTTCTACTGCTGCTGCTGCATAAAAGTGATCAGCAAAGTATGGCCCATGAACCTCTTGTAGCCTGTAAATGCTTTTACAGTGGTAACCCAACAGGTAGTTTCTGTCGTGGACAACCTACTAAAATAAAAGGCACGGTTTTGCTATGGAGGCCCTCGCTGAGCATCCTACTGCTTAGATGAATATTCATCAGCAAATCTTAGAGGCTTTCATTCGAAAAAGGATTTTAGTTTTTTTGTTTTTTTCATTGGCCCACATTCTTTTGTAATAGTGTCATGTCCTGTTGTATTTATCCCAGCAGTTGCCATAACCCAGCATGGCTGGACAAGCCAGGTCTTCTTTCTGCCCCAGAGATGAAAAAGGCGTTGGACTTGCTGCTTGGAGATCTCTGCACAGGGAGGGAGAAACCTGCAGTGCAGAGGGAAAGCAGAGAAGCAGACTCAGCACCACACTTCTGAGCAAAATATGCAACTTGATAGCCCGAAAATGTCATTGGCTGGAAGGCAGCCGTTTACCTTTAAGAGTATTTAAAGTATGTTAACTACAGACCAAAAGAATACATTGTAAACACAACATAATAACTCTCTAATAGAGGAAAGAGGTTTTTTATTTACCTACCAGAGACATTTGATTATGAAGCAAAATTGCCTTGTGAAAAGAAAAGCACTCCATCACCTCGCAGCCTCGAGTGCCAGCATACCACATACAACTTTAATGTGGTCGGTATCTGTTTAGAGGTCACTTAAAAGGTAACTATTTCAAAAAATGCATTCATGTAAACATAAGTTTTAATGCCTTTTATGTGAAATGCAAAAGTTGAGTCTTGAACGCCTGTGCTCATGAAAGATCATGTAGTATTTTTAGCAAGATTAAAGGGGTTAATCCTGGTTGAATTCCACTTTGAATACTTACACTCTGCCTACCTTAATTCTCCTGAAATTTCAACTGTACATTGTGTTCTCCTTGGCTTTTGCCCTAACCTGTCGACGTTACACAGATATGACCGCATTTCAGTAGCACGTTCAGTCGCAGGGCTCTCCACCCCAGCCCTCTCCATGCCACGCGGCTCCACACCACACCTTTTCCCTCTCCTGACATAGTTACTGGGTCCCTGTGAACCATTTCAGGGGGACCTGTGAAAAGTCCTTGAATAAAATGTGCTTAGTCAGGCCTGACACATTCTGAGGGAGGACATTTCTCCTTTATTTTGTTCTTTATTAGGATACCTGGGAAAGAAATGAGCTACATGAGTGGGAAGGCCCATTGCTGTTAACATCAAGAAGTAACAGTTGTATCTAATGCCTTCCTTTTCACTTAACATTTTTGGTGATAAAAGGATTCTAATTAAAAATGTAAACGGTCTTTCACTTTTTGTTTTATACTTATCTTCCACATGTGCTTGTAATAATCTGCCTTCTTGCCAACACCATCTTGTAAATGAGATCCATATCTCAAGGGTTTATCCTGGTTAAATAAACTGAATTCAATAAAACCCATCTTCAGATATTCCACATGTGAGAGTTATTACTACACCAACATGCTACTGTTGCTTCTGTTACCTAGTGTTACAGATGCATTAACTTCTCCCCTTTGCTTGAGTTATGCTCCACTGTATATCTAAGATAAGAAAATGGAGTGCCTGGAGTCTGTTCAGTGTTATCGTATAACAAACAGTGACTTTTTTATTGAAGGAGCTCCACGAGCGATGCAGGTTTTATTGAAACTAATTCAGAGGGAAAAAAAAATATTTAAAGATAAATGTTGAACTAAATCCTAAGTCAGTCATGGTGTTATGTGCCCCCTTTCTCTTCCCTTCCCTCCTCTTTGCCCGTAGCTGGTAGGCCTTGTGATAGCGTCATACAGGGCTGTTCAGCATTTCTTTGCAGCCAGAGCTCAAAGGTTACAGTAGAGTCTTACAGCTGCACCCAGTAAAGTTGGCATCAGCATTTCCTTCCCCCTGAAATTCGTTCATTTATCAGCCTCCTTGCTTTGAGCACGTCTGCGGTCCCTGCAAGCTGGACTGTGCTCAGCACAAACCTCAGAGCAATACAAACAATTGTATTTGGGCTCGACGGGGTTCCTTTTTTTTTCCTGGATGACTTCTAGCTGTCTGGCTTGAACTTCCTGCCTTGTTACTGAAAAATGATCTGATCCACTGTGAGACACTGAGGCCTCGGTCTGCTTTCCTGACAGCATTTCTTTTTCAAAAGCCAGGCCATCCACTTACCCAAGCAAAGTTAGATACCTGTTAAAAAATCTCTACATTTCCTCCAGGATCCTTCTATTGTTGTTTGGAAAAGAGTGGAGTGGACATCTGGGTCTTCTTCCAAAATCAGGGTGCAGACCCCTCTTAGACAAGAAGGAGAGTACAAGCAAAAGATCTGTTACAAACACTCTTCTGGATTTCTACGCCCAAGCCTCCCTTTGTCTCCATTTCTCTTTTTTTTAGCCTCTTTTTCCTGTTGCCTTCCCAGCAAGGAATCTGCTGCGTTGCATCACAACCATCAGATGGAAATCTTCAGTTCAATTTGCAGGGACACGAACAGACTAAAGGCCTGACCCTGAGATACACAGTTGTTTTGATTGGCAGCGAGAGCTTGATGTCCAGAACAACTCCAAATGATGAATTAGAAATACAGAACCAAGGCTCTCTCGAGATGGCCACAAGGCAACTCTTGGCCCATCAAAAAAAATAATTAGAACTGCATTGCAAATAGCAAGGCTTCTTTTGCAACATTTATAGCAAGTGGAGGCCTCTCAGGGAAGATTTCCAGGAGCAGAGCCAAATTCAGAAATAAAAGCCAACTAAAGGAAGATTTACACCTCCCTCGAGAAGACAGCCAACAAGATTTCAAGGTGGATTTTGAGACTTTGGCTGATGAACTACATTTCTCAGATTTTTCTCTTTGATTTTAATGAGGTGAACTAATGCTTTTCTTTACTTAAATGGATAATAATAATAACAGAAACAAATACCAAAGAAGCATCTTTTCGGAGCATCAAGGCCTGATTCAAGGGTTTCATCTCCACCTACCCTCTCCTATTGGGTTTTATTTGCAAAAGCACATCCTGGTGAAGGGGTCAAGGACACTCTGTGCTAGGCACTGTTTAAACTGCATAACATAAAGTCTTTGCCCCAGAGAGTCTGCAATGTCTGGTTTGGGTAGGGGAATAAAAATGAAAAAATAAAAAAGAAAGGCGAGAAACTAGAACCACTGTAACATTAAAGTCCAGTGTGTCAGTATAAATCATACCTGACACCCAGATGGGCATATTGCATAGAAATACAACTACCATCATGCTCTCGCGCTATAGTTCCCTTAGAGGGTATTTCTTCCCATGAGCTACTTCTTGCCTTTTTCTCCAGGAGTACTATCTCTTCTCTGTCCTTCCTGCACCCTCAGTCACCTCTTCTTTTCTTGTTGGCTTGGGGTGCCCCAGCTGCACCTTATTTCATTCACTGGTTGCACAAGGAAGTGGAAGACTCAATGAAGGAGTGAGTAAGTCTGTCAATCAGGTAATCACCTTGTTTTCCTCATAGGATTCATCCTTATCTTTGAGTAAATACTAAATCCGCTGTGAGGAAGAAAAGATTTCACACATCTGGAAAAAGAAAAGGCAGGGCAGCATCTCTGTGCTTGAGACTTTATCTGTTAATCCTGAAATTACCTCAGGCCTCTGTTTTTTGTATTTGTAACCTCTGTAAATAAATATGCAATGATCAGAAAATGTTAACTAGTGGTTGTGTAAACAGCAAAGGCTTCCTACGTATAGGCCATAATAGCTTCTTGGAAGAGGTTCAGTAGGCGCTTTGTGAGAGATACTGCTTTGAAGCATTGTATCAAGCCATATTTTTCTGGCAAGGCTTACAAGTATTTAAGTGGAAATCTCACATGGGAAATTTACATCTAGGGTCAACAGCCTGTTGTTAGAGGTGGAGCCGAGACCTGGGAGGCATCCCCATACCATACCACACCACTGCTATCCTCTGAGATGCTATGCTGGGTTTCAGGGTGACAGGGTTTCAGACCAATGACTGGGGCTAAGAAACAAAATGATCTGAAGACAATGTACTAACAAGCACCCTTTTTTGTTGAAGCTAGCCCTTGCTAGATTGGTTGGATGCTAGGTCTCAAGCTTGGAGGGGCAATGATCAGTTTCTCTCTGTTCCCCTTTGCCCTGTCACCCAGAACTGCATAGACTCCTGCCCCAGCCCTCCTTTGGTGGTTTCCTTTCCAAGCTGAAAAGCCTTGCTCACACACTCACTGCATATGCAGAAGCCTCTTCCACCTCTTTGGTCACCTTCACCACCTTTCTTGGGACCTGCTCTTCTTCTGCTACTGAGGTGGAAGGAGGATGCAGACCTGCACATTACTCCAGGTGCAAAGAAACAATGGGTCTGTACAGTGGTGGCACCATCACAGTCACTGTTTTGTTCTGTATGTTTTTCTTAATGCTCCCTAATGTCTGATTTGCTTTTTTGATTGCTACTGAGCACAGGACTGACTTTTTCACACAACTGTTACAGCCCCAAGATCTTGTTCACAAGTGATAGCAACCTGGTCCCTTGCATTTTACATTTAATTTCCCGGTATTTTTCTCCCATGTGCATCACCTTATATTTGTTTACATTGAATTTCATCCACCATTTTAGCATCCAGTCACTCAGTCTTGCAAAATCCTCTGCAATTGCTCACAGCCAGCCATCATCTTACTATCCTGAATAACCTATTAACATACCCAATGCTGTCTCATTGTTAAGCCTCATTCCAGATCCCATATAAATATTTTGGTCAAAGGTTTTAGCACAGATGTTCTGGAACTCCATTGATGACAATCCACCATGAAAACAGACCATGTTTTCTACTGTCTGCTTCCCATCTCCTAAACAATTATTTATGCAAACAAGGACCTTCTTTTCCATGTTCTTTTAGTTTCTCTAAGAATGATTTTGTGGTCTTGATGAAAGACTTTTAAGAATTCAGTAAACTGAATTAATGGAATTAATGGAATATCCCTACACATTGGCTGACTTCTTCAGAGAAATAATATTTAATAAATAAGGTTTTAATAGAAGTTTAACACTAGACCTCCTTATATCATGTTGGCTTTTCCACAGTACAGCATGTTTATCCATGTTTATTAATTATGTTCTTCATTCTTTTTTCTACTGCTTTGCCCAAGCATAGACGTTAGGATCATTGTCCTGCAGTTTCCCTGAAATTCCCTTAAACAAAGATCTTCTTTGGTTGACACAATAAAAAATTGGTGTTAGTTTGCCAGCTACCTATCTTCAGTTGCCACGCTATTTTTAAGCATGAGTTTAAACATCACAGTTCAGTTATTTCATGCATGGGTTCCACTACAGCCGTTGGGTAAATACCATCTGGTCCTGATGACTTGGCGTTGTTCATAGCGCATATGGAGCCCATAACCTGTTCCACCAGCACTTCACTTAGAGACAGGTCCTCTGATGAGTCCCTTGTAAATTAAGATCCCAGTGTGGGAACTCCCCCAGACTTATCCACACCTTATTTTTCCACTGAAGTCTTGCATTTCTGATCTTAAACAATAATAAATTATTCTTATGCAGCATTTTTAGCAAACAACAGGCCCTAAATCTTGCTTAAATATTCGCACAACAACAAATTCCATTGTGAATTAAAAGCAACAACATGCGTGAAAATTATTTCCAAAGTCATCTACCTACCAAAAGAGCTGCTGCTACAGTGAATCTAGATAGGAAAAAAATTTGGTATGTATAGTGATTTTATCTTATATATGTGTCATGGACAAAATACTGTCTGAACTGTGTGCAGACTGTGGGATCAGTCAGCCTAGTGCACAAGGTTTTCAAAGCTGACAAAACTATCGTAACTTAAAGGCTAGTTTAAGTTTTACTTACATACTTTTATTTGCCCAAGTTACACCCCTCCATGGAGCAGGACTGTGACAACAACTAAGTTGATATTATTCCATGAAAATGTCAAGAAAACCCCTCCCTCAAAGGAAAAAAAAAAGAAAACAGAAGAAGCTGTCAGCTTTCCCAGAGAAGTGTAGAAATGATCTGGTTTCAAGCAGTAAAGAAGGCAGTGTCAGACAGCTCATGGTCACTTATGCAGAAGTTCCTGAATTGCTCATAAGAAGACAGCGTGCAAAGAGAGTGAATCATGAAAAAAAACCTAACACAGTTTCTAAGAACAAAGCTCTTGAGATGTGCTTCATTGCCAAGACACGTGAAATTACAGAAGACAACAGATGGCTGCTAAGGAAGCAACAAATTGGTACCAAAATGTACCCCGTGCTCACTTGAGGAGGTGAATTGATTGTGAATAGTTTCTTTTTTTGAGGGATATATTGTACTGAGACATTCATGAGTGTTTGTGTACATACTGAAGGACTTGTGCACAAAGAAATGGTGAAAATTAGATGATGTGATTTCCCAAGATCTACTTGGAGCTAAAATCGTGTATTTTGGTAGGACAAAAGCTGCTGTGTGTTGCCAACACCAAATGCTACCTATCGTGTTGCTTTTTTCAAATAACGTGAAAATTAAAGCTTTGGTAAAAAGAACAGAATTAACTTTGTGGCCAGCGATGCCTCTGCCATTGTAACATCAAAATGTCTCAAGTAGTTGTTGGTCACTAAAGAGATGGGAAGGAAATAATCTGTCGTCTGCTGGACTGCTTTCAGTGAGGCACTGAGACTGCATGAAAGTATTCCGTACAAGCAGAAGATGCGCTATAATCACACAGGTCCTTGGCTCCATATCACTGTTTGCACTGATAATGCTTACAATAACTCTGTGAGATACCTCTCTCACTATAAAGTAATGAAAATTTAAAATTATTATTGACTTTCAGAGAACCGGTGAGCTTATGCACTGCATATGTACTGCAAAATACAGTAATGTATCATTCAGATAAGTTCGCATTTGGTCTGGAAAATTGTGAAACATAATATTTCAACACTTTTCTTCTCCTGCCAAGGGAGCTTCAGAATCACAGAAGACAGTTTATTCTGAACATATGGAAAAGATGAGGAATGTCCTCCCAGAGATAACCATCTCTATAACCTGCAGTTGAAAGGATCTTCAGACCTTTTCCAGCTATTAGACATTACTTTTGTATATTAGGTAAGCATTTCCCATTTGCACTTCTTTATGTTTAGGGGAAATAGAGAGACATTTAAGTGACTGAATACTTCTTCCATGTCTCCTGCAAAACATGTTTAATGTTTTTATGACAGGCTGAAAACTGGAACAATCGGATTTTGGACGTGCTGAAGTTTATGGCATAAAACTAAAGGATAAGTTACATTGATCGATGGCAAATCCCTTGTTCATAAATACAACTCTTATCTGGAATCATAGCAAAGGAGGAAAAATGGGAAAAAATTTCATTCACGTTAATGCCTTATCTCTAAAATGCCTCACTTTACGCTTCACCTTCACAAAATTGCTCTAGCTTGATTTAGACTTGATTCTTGGGAACAACACTGATTTTTCAGGAAACTGCAGACATTGATACAGAGGTAAAGCTTGACAGGAGGCTGGGTACGGAGTATTTTTATGAGAAATACTTTGTAATGAGACATTCACAATTATGTGTGTACATAGTTTATGTGCTGTGCACAAAGAAATGTTGCAATGTTCTATTTTCACTTACTACTACTCCTCTCAGTTTCTTAAAATTTACACAACTTGTTACGCCCATACCCACCTCAAATTCAGCAGTGTCAAGAAAATCTTTTCTCATTGTTAACCAACTAGGAGAGACTGCAGAAGCCTGTTGAGTGTGTGGTTTTAGCCTGAACTTCAGATTGAAACTAATTACAGTTGTGTACATGAAGAATTTTTAAAATTGATTTAGTTTTTAACTAATAACTAAGCTACAAGGAAAGGTTTAAAAATATGTAATAGCATTTTAAATAACATATTGCAGCTTTATGATATCACATCGAATCATTGGTGTGGTGAACTACCCTGGTGCTATTTGCCTTAGCTACAAATACGGGTAGAGCTACCTCCAAAGGTGAGTAAAGGCAGATTTTCCACCTGGAGGTCAATGATGTTCTAACCCGGTTGCTAACAATACCCAAAGGAGGTGTCATAAAACTTGACTGGCAACATCTGTGTGACCTGGTGCCAGAAATATACCCAGCACCAAGGTGCTCTGCAAAGTCCCCCAGGGTCTGTGCCCAAGTAGCACACCAGTAGTGAAGTCTTTCCAGTGGAACCTCCTGGTTAGACAGACCAGGTATGAGGAGGAGCATACAGCCATGAAGCACCCACTGAAGCTAAGCAAGCTATGCCTCTATGTGCTCCATCGTGCCCGGGCTGAGTCCAGTCCTCAGCAGTGCATTGCCCCATGCAATGGTATTTCAGTTTCTTTTTGTTCACAAAGAGCTACAGACCCCTGCAGAACTGTATAAATAATATGTATTTTAACTTGCCAACGACAAATCAAGTGTTTTAATTTCACACTCTAACTTAAGATAAGAAAATACACATGAGCTGCTGGGGAGTTCAGTAAACTTGCTTGAGAACTGGACGGGTGAAGTGGAGGAGGGGCAACGGCATGTGAAAAAAATCCATTCAGTGGGAATTGGATAAAAAAGCAAATAAAAAGTTACACTGCATGTGAAAAAGTCTAGCAAACAATACTGAAAATATCTAGGTATCACTGTACAAACCAGGAATACATCCTGACACAAAAAATTGTATTTTCTATTCCTAATCCCAAAAGCTTATAGACTCCATCTACTAAAATACAATAATACTGATTCAAACAAAAGAAGAAAACTTCCCTGCCTTTCACTCTGTCTTTACGTTCATCTAGTAATTGTTCATATTAAGCCTGGTGCTGAGGAGAAATCTGATTGATGATGCTGTGGCAGTGGTAGGTTTTTAAGAGGAACTGCAGATTTATACACTCTGACAGGGATTGTGATGCAAGAGCTCTGGCTGGGTCACAACATGTTAGAAAGACATTTATTGCATTGGCAACATTTTCTCTCTTTTTTTGGCAAACCACGAGCACTTTAGAAGTCTTCAAGAGAAACAACCTTTTCAGTCTTGATTCTTCTCAATATTTCAAGGACACGGGGAGTCATCTGGGGAGCTCTGCAGCAATTACATCTTTAACACCCACTTCTCTGACCCATAGCATGGAATGAATCTCCAACAAGTGAGCAAGACAGATTTGAGGAAGCAGGATACTTAGAATCACGGAATCAGAAAATGGTTTAGGTTGGGAGGGATCTTCAAAGATCATCTAGTCCAACCCCTTTGCCATGGGCAGGGACATCTTACACTAAATCAGGTTGCTAAAAGCCCTATCCAACCTGACTATGAACACATCCAATGATGGGGCATCCACAGCTTCTCTGGGCAACATCTTCCAGTGTCACACCACCCTCACTGTAAAAAATTTCTACCTTATATCCAATCTAAACCTACCATCTTTCAGTTTAAAACCATTGCCCCTTGTCCTGTCTCTACAGGCTCTGGTAAAAAGTGCTTCTCTGTCTTTCTCATCAGCCCCTTAAAGTATTGAAAGGCCGCAATAAGGTCTCCCCACAGCCACTCTTCTCTAGGCTGAACAGCCTCAACTCTCTCATCCTGTCCTCACAGGAGCAGTGTTCCAGCCCTCGGATCATCTTTGTGGCCTCCTCTGGACCCGCTCCAACAGGTCCATGTCCTTCCTGTGCTTAGGGCTCCAGAGCGGGACACAGGACTCCAGGAGGGGTCTCACCAGAGCAGAGTAGAGGGGCAGAATCACCTCCCTTGACCTGCTGGCCATGCTTCTCTTGATGCAGCCCAGGATGCGGTTGGCCTTCTGGGCTGAGAGTGCACATTTCCATCTCATGTCCAGTTTTTCATCCACCAGTACCCCCAAATTCTTCTCAGCAGGGCTGCTCTCAAATCAATTTTTGAATCAATCAGTCAGTCAATCTTTTAATCAATGAATACTTGCTGCTACTTAAAGCTGTGTTTCTCAGAACTAAATTCTTGTGTGAGATACCCACCTGTGGCACCATTGCTAGCATAAGTGCCCTTCCAGTTTTGCTTAACTAATAACCTCAAGTCAAGGCAAAGTTTCTTCCCTCATTTTTTGTTCATACAGATCAGAAGTAACTCCATGTAATTCAGTGGACCCTGGGGACCAGGACATCAGCGGAGCAGGAGGATCAGCCCCATTAACTTCTATCATGTCACTTCTGAAACACATTGCTGGGCTCTCCCAGGTAGACCTGGTGTCCTGACATCTAGCACAGATGACATTTGGTTGAACAAGCAGCCTGTTTCACTGTGAGCAGGCCACATCAATGGATGGTTTGGATTGGATTGCTTCAGGACTTTTATGCTCAACAAACCAAGCAGGCATGAAAAGCCTCCATTTTCTTATGCATTTCAGGAACATGACAGCATGATCAAAAGACCGAGGCTTCCAGAAGCAGCAGCAGGAAGTGATGATCTGTTAACTAATAAATTCTAAGCGGCAGTTGAAAGCATGAGGATGTAAACTCCTCTGGAACTGCCTCTTCATGACACTGCAGTGTCTGTGGGTCTCTGCAGTAGGGATGCTGTTCAGGAATCAGGAACGATCTTTAAAAGCATCTTCTGAACATTCCTGTTGCATAGGGTCCAGAAGAAAATTAGGGAATGAACTTTTAGGGTTTGTTTTCTTGGAGTAATCATTCTGAGAAAAGCAACAGTTTTATTCATTGGGGCTGTATTTGATCATATTATTCTGTCAGTTTCATTCGCTATGATTCCAGGGGATGATGCATAACAGAGTAAGCTTTTACAACTGGAGCAGCTTGGAAATTTGGGAAACAGATGCTCTGAAATATTTTCTCTAACCACACCAAGAAAAGGGCAAAAGTGGAAAGGAGTTCATTGCCTGTCTTGTTTTTCAGATTTTCCAATTATTTGTTAGCAGTCTCCAGATAAATTAATGCATCTAAAGGAAGCAGAAGTGTCTCATTTACAAAAAGAAGTAATCACAGGCCTACCTGCCTTTGCCATTAGGTATAAATCATACCTAACAACCGGACAAAGCGTTTTTCTTCCCCTCTGTGAAGTGACAGACCAGAAGCTGTTCCCCAGTTTTATTACAGAATGGCACACACCCATTCTCTGTAGCACTAGTCCTAGCTTTGACATTACATTCATCTGGTATGAGCCCTCACCTAAGAGCTGCACAAACGGTGACTGATTTAAGTCAGCTTGAAGCCATCCATAAGAGGTAGCTGTGGACTGTATAGCACAGGAGCACCCTTCTCCCTAGTGAACTTTGTCCCTCCTGTTTAAAATGCTTGGTGACACCAGAGAGCAGCTAAAGACAAGAAGGTATGGCTAGCATAACCAAGGGAAGCTGTGGAAGATAAGCATGGCTGGCTGCATTTGCTGCTCGACAAGTTTCTCAGGACCAGACCGGCTTTGCCTGAGAAAACGTGATCAGGACCTCCCTCCAATTTCAGGCTTTTGCAAAAGGCAGTACCAGAGCACCACAGTCCCTCCTAATGATGTGTCGGACCAGTTATTTGTTCAGCCCTGACTCAGAAGCAAGTGAAAACCACCTCCTGAGTGATCAACCCCACATCCTGAAGGATGCAAGTGTATAAATCCTCTGAGGTTTTACTAGGAGCATTTTTTGCTCAGTTTTTGAATGTGAGAAGGTATCCCTACCTGAGGAATGGCATGTCTGAGCCCAGTAGCGGGTGGCCTGAATGTAAGGTGATGAAGATCAGCAGGAGCACAAGGACTTAGACCCATCCTGGGGCAGCACCCACAGAGTATGACAGACTCTGCCACACACCCAGCCTGGGCAGCAAAACCCATTGCCTCAGTGGGAGCCCAGCAGTGGGTTAGGAGAGGCAGAAGGAGCAACCAAAAACTCCTGGGCTACAGACAGGACTGCAGATGCTTGAAGGAGAATGTAAAGTTTTTTTATGCTTTAGTAAGTCCTGAGGTATCAGAGCTGAAGCCAGTCAGCATGCTCTGAAGTTGAGATATTCAGCTGTGTAAAAGGTGAGACCCAGCCTGATCCTGGGGGAAAGGAGGTCTGAGGAGATGCAATTTGCTACAGTGATGGCATAGATATTGACATCTTCTTCTCGGGTGGATTGCTTTCCTTATCCTTCCTCCCCCCTTTTGCCTCTCCAGTCATCTCATCATTGTTAGGATACTTGGTGGCCAGAAAACACCCAAAACCTTTCCATCAACCTTGCACAACAAAAGGAGACCAGAACAAACCTCCCATAATCCAGGAGGAAGCAGTTAACGACCTGCTGTCCCACCTGGACACTTAGAAGTCTATGGGGCCAGATGGGATCCACCCAAGAGTGCTGAAGGAGCTGGCGAAGGAGCTGGCCAAGCCACTCTCCAGTATCTATCAGCAGTCCTGGCTAACAGGGAAGGTCCCATACGACTGGAGGATCGCCAGCATGACATCCATCTACAAGAAGGGCTGGAAGGAGGATGCCAGGAACTACAGGCCTGTCAGCCTGACCTCAGTGCCTGGGAAGATTATGAAGCGGTTCATCTCGAGTGTGCTCACTGGGCATGTGAAGGACAACCAGGGATCAGGTCCAGCCAGCATGGGTTCATGAAAGGCAGGTCCTGCTTGACCAACCTGATCTCCTGCTATGACCAGGTGACTCGCTTAGTGGACGAGGGAAAGGCTGTGGATGTCATCTACCTGGACTTTAGTAAGGCCTCTGTCACTGTTCCCCACAGCATCCTCCTGGAGAAACTAGCTGCCCATGGTTTGGATGGGTGTACTCTCTGCTGGATAAAGAACTGGCTGAGTGGCCGAGAGTAGAGAGTGGTGGTGAATGGAGTTAAATCCAGCTGGTGGCCGGTCATGAGTGGTGTTCCCCAGGGCTCAGTTTTGGGTCTGATCTTGTTTAACATCTTCATCAACAATCTGGATGAGGGGATTGAGTGCTCCCTCAGTAATTTTGCAGATGACACCAAGCTGGGTGGCAGTGTCGATCTGCTGGAGGGTAGGAAGGTCCTGGATCGATGGGTCAAGGCCAATTGTATGAGGTTCAACAAGACCAAATGCCGGGTCCTGCACTTGGGTCACAACAACCCCATGCAATGCTACAGGCGTGGGGAAGAGTGGCTGGAGCTGTCTGGTGGAAAAGGACCAGGGGGTGTTGGTCGACAGCCAAGGTGAACATGAGCCAGCAGTGTGCCCAGGTGGCCAAGAAGGCCAACGGCATCCTGGCTTGTATCAGCAATAGTGTGGCCAGCAGGAGTAGGGAGGTGATCGTGCCCCTGTACTTGGCACTGGTGAGGCCAC
>Ga0065711_1008053_pt1 | contig 24412 bp, 16 predicted proteins | sample Hoacrofraction12_FD_59098 | JGI IMG/M metagenome (GOLD analysis project Ga0065711, IMG submission 59098) | Hoatzin crop microbial communities from Cojedes, Venezuela - Epithelial fraction 12 v2 (version 2) | ecosystem: Host-associated > Birds > Digestive system > Esophagus > Crop | place...
AGGCTGCCCAGGGAGGTTGTGGAGTCTCCTTCTCTGGAGATATTCAAGACCCGCCTGGACGCGGTCCTGTGCAGCCTGCTCTGGGTGACCCTGCTTCAGCAGGGGGGTTGGACTAGATGACCCACAGAGGTGCCTTCCAACCCCTGCCATGCTGGGATTCTGTGATTCTCTAATTCTGTGAAGTTTTTCTCTGAGGTTTTTAGAGGCTGCAACACGATGTCTCTGTGCTGCAGGAGGCAGGAGCCAGAGGGTGGATTCAGTGGCTGTGCCTGGAGGCCCAGTGCACACAACAGGGCCCTGGGAGAGGAGCTGGAGCATCACCCTGCTGTGGCTCAGCCTGCGATACCTGCAGAGCTAAAGAGCAGCTGTCACCTTTGTGGCACATGCTGCAAGGGTTTACAGTGGCATAAATCTGGGAATAAATAATTCACCCTATGGCCCAGCCCCATCCTGGGTAATGCCACAAGACGTGGTGTGGTTAGTCGGGTTTTTCGCCTGTTAGAGGCTATTCCAGAACCGCACTGCTCAGCTGCTGAGCAAGCCCCTGATTCCTGGCCTGAACTGGTCTGTGGTCAGTTAACCTCATCTGTTCCCCACCCAGTATTGCTCTTAAATAGTTCTTCTCTCTCACGGCCATTATCTTTCCACGTATTTATAGAAAGCTATCAGTGTCCATTCTCACTCGTGTAGACTGAAGATGTCATTTCTCAAAATCTGTCTCTGAGGACCTCCCCATGTGATGTGGGCAGTCAGAAGTTTCTCTTTCTGCTGCTGGTTTGGTATTTCCCCTTTCAATGAAAAATTGGTGTTCTCTCTTTAGCTGCAGAAATTACTTAATCAACAATTCTTTATTAATACCCATTTCCTCCAACTTCTTTGATTTTCCTGGTGATACCAAACCAAAGGCTTTACTGAGGTCCTGGTAGCCGAGATCTACCGTATTCCTGTTGTTTAGAAAATCACACATCAAGGAAAGATTCTGTTAGTGTAACCGGTGTTACCTTTGATAACTTGCAATATGGGTTTATCCTGTTTTTCAACATCTGAATTCGGAATGAGACGTCAGGCACACTTGGGTGCTATAATGGTTATTCCATGTATGAAATGCAGTGATTAAAGTTAAAGGAGAGATTTGAAGGAAATAGATAAGATCATCTTCCAAAAGTTAGACAAAAGATCAGGAAATTAGGTTTGGAGCAAAATGAAAATGCTGTGCGTTGCTAAATTTAAGAAAATCCTCCATTCCAAGTAAAAAAAAAAAAAAAAAAAAATGATGTTTCTCCTTGTAGGTTTCCTTTTGATGCATGACACTTGGAAGACTTTGGATCTTGACAGGATAAATGAAACTGTAGACGTAGTGAAGGAGATCGTCCCCCAAAATCCCTTATTTCTGCCTTTCTCATAATTTCTGGCCAAATTTCCAGCTGACTTTCCTCCCTGTTTCTTGTGAGCTGCCAAGCTAGGGGGTTTGGTGCCAGGTGGTGGAGAGCAAGGAAGACCTCTGCAATGAAAAGCATGAATGCTCTTATTTCCAAACACTAAAATCAGCAGCAGGAGGCTCTGCCCATGTATGATGAGACTTTGGGGGTGGAAAAAATTTGACCTCCCCATGCCTTATCAGACCTGCCTTGTGCCAAAGAGGTGGGGGAGATTCTGATCCAAGCCCCCAGGAGCCACGTGGGGTCCAATTTGGGGCTTTGAGAGCTCAGCACAGTTTTGTCAACCTGGATATCCAAGCTCATAGTGGGTCAAATAGTACAAGTTACATGAGAATGTCTTCTGTCTCTCTCGTGTGCCAGTCACTTTGGACGTCCTCTAAAGCACATCACCTGGAGCACAGTGTGCCAGCCCCATGGAGGGTGACTAGCACAGGAAACCCAGACAGCTCTTTCTCTGTAGACACCAACCAAGGTTTGCTCACTTGGCCTCCTGTGTACTGCTCTTATGTACGACCTCACACGACTGATGAACTGCCCAGGTGTCAGGGCTGAATGTCACTCTTTTTCAGAGGGGAAGGCAGTTCTGCAGCGAGGTCTGAATCTGGCTGGCTGTCCTGTGGCTTTGCCGTACGAGTGTATCCAAACCCCGTTTTATGGGTAGAACTGTGCTGCAGCTTACCAGGATAGCTTAGCTAAGACTGAACATTGTAAGTGTCATAAGAAACCAAATAGCAGCCTGTTACAACTTTTTACTTTCTTGCCTTCAAAAAGCACAAGCTGTAGGAGTAAAGTGCTCCTCCAACCCCCAGTTCAGATATTCCTGAGCTATCTGCTCCCTTGATCCTGCCACAGAATTTATGCCAAACTCCAGCCAGCAAGTGATCAGTGAGGGATGTTTAAACTGGGAAAACAAATAAACCCTGGTGCATTCTGAAGGGATGCAGATTTTCACTGCGTATGAGTCTTGACAACATATATTATGCCTACATTCAGCAACAAATCTGTTATCTCCTGGCCTCAAAAACATGCCACAGATGCAAGTTGCAGAAAAACAGCTGCTACAAAAAGGGGATGTGTAAGTAGTTACCATCAAAAAAAAAAAATCCACAAACCTAAGCAAATGTGAAACTGCAATAATGTGTCACTGGTTACCACAACAGAGAGGGCAAATCTGGTTTCAAAGGGAAATGATGCAAAGCACCAACCTCTAAATCAGGAACATCCCAGCAAGACCTCCCACAGGAACAAAAGTCTTGAAAATAACAGGGGAGTACAGGACAGGGCAGACAGCATTACCTGGGCTGCATGATCACATCTAGAATCCCACAGTGTCATGATGCAAGTGTTTACTGATTAAACCACTTCCACTCTGATGTTGTCACCAGTAGCACTGCAGTGTGGTACTTCCAGCATCTCTACTGTGGCCCTGTGCTTGCTGCAGGCTGATTACACCACACAAAGCGAGCTCTGCTAGATACGGTCTTCAGCGCACTACCTCAATTACAAAAATCCAGCTTTCTAATTAACCATATAGTTATGGTTTAGGAGAAGGAGCTAGATCTGGAATTAAAAACCCCAGGGCTTTTAATCTGGCCACTGGGAACATTGCCTGCTGCAGATTTGGGCAGTGGTTATTAGGTTGCACGAACTGCCATGTGAATGTGTGACTAGAAATGGAGTGGGCCCTGGAGCACGCAGAAACTGGCCACCTCTCCATCATAGGATTGCTCTTTGAAAGGCTTGAGTGGACGTGGTCAGCTTGTGGCCATGAAGTCATGTCAATGGAAAACAAATGCCAGTGAATGAGCTCTTTGACACTGTACCTGCTAAATGATTGCTCTTCAAAGTGGGATAAGAACTGGACACAGAAATTCATTATGAAGCATTATACAACAGACAATGTATTCTGAGTCTTGGGTCTTAAAATCTCAAAATGTAGCCAGCTATTTGTACTCTTGGCTTTTTATATTTTCTATAATCACTTCAGCCCTTGCCTCTTGATAGACATTTCTGCTGAAAGCTACTAGAGGGACTGCCAAGCTCCATTCCTGGTGTGCCAGTAAGGTCTCTGACGGTCTATGATCAGATACTGGAGTCTCATGGTTGGAACTATTATTCATGATGATTTTGGCCACTGTAATGACATATCGGGTTCTAACATCTTGCCTTCTTCTACTTTAGAGATGGGAGGGAATCAGCCTCCAAGCCACCCAATGGTTATGTGCTGAGGAGCTTTCTGCCCAAGTCTTTGTGGGCACATGAAGTTTACAAATATGTGAAAAGGAAAATGCCATATAGCATTTTCTCCTGCCTAAATATCTACCACATTATAACCCTGTAATTGCTCAGCTCTTTGCAATATAAAATGAAGAGCTCATGAAAATGCAGAGGAAAAGCTACCCAATTCCCCAAAGACCCAAAAATGGGAACAACATATTCTGAAAGTTCATCCTCAGCAGCCAAACTCTGATCCAACACAGATGTAGCTGAACATTGTAGATGGAGAAGATTATATCTTTATATATTGTTTCTCTGACTTTATCATTCTCTACATTTTTATGGACTAGCCACATCTTGCTTCATGTATGAATGTAAATACATATGTAAATGAATATTATTCTTCAAAGTCTTTTTCTAATATCAATAATGGGATGTTTTCATCCCAGGGTTAGATGTACAGCATACTAAACCACACGCTTTTGACTTTTGAGTATTATACTATTTCCTGATAATAAAAGTATGCAACCCCAGTTTATTGCTCTCCATTTAACCAAGGAAGTCAATGTTTATTTTGTATGTCTGAAAAGTACAAACTCAATCAAAGGAATGACCGACGAAATACTGAGTCAGGAGCTTGTACGCAAACTTAATCACACATGTGGGAGAAAACCCCCTGGAAGACTGATTATGCCGCCCTTCGAAATGATGCCAAAATCTATTAATTTCAACAGGAACAAGAACTGGCCAAATCTCCAAGTGCTCAGCCAGCCTCTCCAGGCTAAGGGCTGGCAAGAAACTTTCAGCATCTGCTGCAGGATCCTGTCTTCTGCTGTGCATACAGAATTGCTCCACCCACAACAGCCCACATCTACGAAGACCCCCTGCGGCAAAGGGCAGCCAGCTGGATCCGGGTACCCGGTGGTGCATAGCTTGGATCCCTCAAAGAATTCATCCATTCTTTTGGTATTAATTTGACTGTACTTGAGCCATATACAAGAGTGGGCAATGATCACAACTAAAAATGGCCAGTCTTGCCTTGCACAGCTGAAAGGTGATGCCAATTTGCAGAGCATTGGTTATGTATTTCCCATTCACAACTAGGGCAAGTTTCAAAAATCCCTAATGTTTCTTATTTAATATATCGCTGACAAATTTTAACAGGCTTCACTCTAGCAGCTCTGTGCCTGATTTTTAACACATGAAAAACAGAAGTCTTTTTGCTGGGACAGACTGCATATTCAGCATCATCGTTGGTAAAGCTGAAGTCAATGACACAATTTTTCAGTTGTGTCATTTTCAGGGTGATTTAGACACAGCCACTTTCAGATGAAAAAGACATTAGGTAGGACGAAAATCCACACTGGGCGTTAAAACCCATGAGGGTGGCCTGTTCCACTCCCCTGCTACTGAGGACTTGCGTAATTTGATGGTCAAACCTATTGAAACTACACAACATTCTCTGTTTTTCAGTTTCATAGACAGTGATGTAACTCCAAAACAAGCAATGATTAATGAAATATCAGTCGTCCCACCCAATTCAAGAAATGTCACAATGCTCCAAGCTTTGCTTTTAGACTGAAAATGTGTCTCTAGAAAAGCTTCTGCGGCTCTGTTTGTCAGAGACGTGGCAGATGGTCTTCTCTGCCCCAGAAAATTTCCTGTAACATGGTAGGGATGGTCTAGGTACATCTGGAGAATGATTCAAGTGGTTACAATTGGGTAAATGGTTCCTTGCTCAATACCCTAAGTCATTATAACTGCTAGTTTTTGTGTTTTCTTTAAAAACCAACATAGCTGGTTTATCTCATGCAATGCCACAGCTCAAAAGGAAGTATCAGAAGAGAAAATATATGAATTTGGGAATGTCTCGTTTTGTGGAAAGGTGACTCTGTCACGTCTCATGCATCAAAGACTATCTCATGTCTCATGACTGACTGCTGTGAGAAGGGTGCATGAACCCTGGATGAGGAATTCCCATGGAAACCTCAAAAGTTCAGATAGACTTGTTCACTGCTCAGCTTCATCATCTCTCATCCTCATCAAAGTAAAAATATCATATAAAACAGGATATCGCTCAGCAAAGCTTCCTCTAAATTAACTCATACTGAAGGAATGAGAAATGAACAAGAAAAGGAGAAAGCTGAAAAAAGGCACAAGGAAATCTGCTGAGTGAAACGTGTCTGCTTCCAGGGTCAGGCAAATGAACAGTGGGTGTTTGAGATAACCTCTTGCAGCTGTAACTTGACCTGTCAAAGAGCAGTTCTGCCCTGCAGCCCTTCACTTTTTCTCCCCCTGAGAGGGTAACAGGAGATGTTTCTGTCATCCAGTGAAATTTCTCTTCTACCATGATGCTAACACCAGTAATTCGATATCTATCAGCCTCTCAAACTGGTACATATCGGGGGGCTGTGGAGGTTGAAATCCCTTCAAGCTTTTGATACTATTTTGGGGATTTGTTACGACAATCCCATGGGGCAGAAGACAGTGCTGAAATGCTCACAGCAACCCACAGACCCCCAGGGTCTGCAGCAAGCGGTCTCCTTTGCTGGGCCACCATTGTTCCAACCACGGATGGGAACTGGGGTGTACAGGGCTGACAAGCACAAGGCTGATCTCTCTGTTGGTGTCACGGGTTTTTTTGCAGATGCTGTAACTACAGAAATGGTTTGCTGAAGAAGCAGCTGAGCTCCAACTCCTCATGGTAGAGGAAATGTGACATGAATGAAGCTGGCAAAAAGCCTTGCGAAAGCACAGCCACTCGGGCAGTTATTGGGATGAATATTTTTGTCACCAAAAGGTGACAATTATTTCTTCACCCATGGGATCTCTGTCTTTTCTCCCTCCAGGCAACAGAGTGAACGTTTGTGTTTTGGTATTCCTCCAGAATGCATTATAATGGCCTGACAGAAACAAGAGAGATATCTTGGATTTGATTAACCCTCATATACTGAAGGCATGAAAAAATAAAGCCCAAGGAAAGCTGAAACTGAAGAGGAATTTCTTCAACATCTTCATCTCTCTAGAAGCAGTTTATCATTTTTGCTCAGAAGTGGTGAGCTGGCAAGCAGAAGTGTTCCTTGGTAGGATCACTACCTAAGTAACCAAACTGAATAAATACGCCTGACCTGCAGGCAATCACCCGGGGCACACCAGAGATCCAAACTGAGTCTTGAGGTCCGCTGTCAATGAATTCCTGTTATATCACGTTGCTGCACTATACACAGCGGGTAAGGCTGCACTCGCCCTCTATCATCGCATCTTTAATGCCACTACACACATATGAGTCTAAAGGCACTTTTGTCCCCCAGTAGGTTTAATCAATTCTTTCCTTAACAGAGGTTGATTTCCCTAGTTGTTCTCCTGCCTGCATAATGAAAAATACTGTAGTGAGTAAAAAAAGTCTGCAGCGGCTCCTGCTTCTAATGAAAACCACATTGTGGCAGAGCCCTAAGGACTGGCTGGGGGAGGTGGAGGCAAGGGGGCTCCCTGGCTCTGCTCACAAGTATGATTCAATAAGTCATTTCCAGGGTAAACACATAAATCTTGTCCTTCTTGAAAAGGATCCAAACAATCAGAAGTATCCCCCTTGCTTTATTCAAAACGTCTCTGCTGCTACTGAGGAAATAAAAAGAGTGGATAAAAACAAACACTCTTTGGTGGAAGTTGAGAAAGAAAACATTCAGTGTAAATACTCACATGGCCACTGAGTAACTTTGCTCAGATCCTGAAGTTCTGGCTGCTGCTGATGCTCCTGATAAGTATCCTACCTCACTGGTGGCGTCACGCGCGCACTGATGTTGTTGCTCAGAGTGTCAGGATTAGATGTTAGAATGGATGCCCTGGAGAAAAGAAAAAACAGATGGGAAAGAAGAAAAAACCCCCCCCACAATTCTTCCCCTGCAGCAAATATGGTTTAGCTAATTTGCAAGTCTGGATTTGTACAGAAAGCAGAACCTACTATCGCATCCTGTTTTCATCAGTGTGCCCTGCTGGGAAAGTTTAAGACTGGTTCAGTCAGATGGTGAAGATCGAGAAGAAAACTCTTTTCATGAGGGCCAAAACTGCTGTGTGATCTGCAGTGTCAAATTAAAAAAAAAATTCTGATAGATTTTTGCATTGCAAATGAAGGCTATTGAGCTGTCATAATGCAAGCTCTCCCACCCCCAAAATCTAGCCCTGTGTCTAATGCCATCGAAGAAGTCATCTGCTACAATGAGTGTCTGGTAAGGTGCCTTGCCCTGCTGTAAACCTGGTGTCTGTATAAGAAGACTTTCAGATCTAGTGTTGTTGTCTGCCGTCTTGTTTAAAAAGTTGATCCTCATTGTTATCTTAAAGACCTTTTTCTGCAAAGGTAGTGATGATCTTAGAGAGCTGGTGTTATAGATAAACACCAGATGTTCAGAGGTGTTTTCCTCCGGACAGTGATTCAAACTGAGTATCTAAAAATGGTGATACTTGCAATCACCTCTCTAGCTGTGCTCCAGGATCCATTTCTGCTGCAGAATCCTAAAACTTCCCATTATTCCCTACTGAGAGGACACAAACAATTAACAATTCTAAGTCTTCTACTGTTGGTCTTCATTGGGAACACCATCAACAAACCACAATGTTCAGCTTTCACAGATTTTGCTATTGAATGCTTTTTCTTGCAGGCCTTTCCTTTAAATACGAGGCTGAATCTATGCTGCTAGTCTAGCCCAGCTACACTTATAGTTTGTCTCTTTAGACAGGTTTATAACCTGGCACAAGGAGGACTCAGAAGATGAGCCGGGTTACCCAAAGTATCGTTGTAGACAGCACAAAGCCAAACAAGTCATGGCCACTAGCAGTCAGGAAGATGCCACCAGACCGTTCATCTTCTCTGTGTAATCAGCTGGATTCTGCCCTGAGGATCTACAGGCAACTCTGCAACACAACTACAAGTAAAATTTTCCAGCAGACGCACATAGGAAACTGCATATTTCTGTGGTTCTTTTACAGATCTTTGGTACCTGCATACTTATCTTTCCATACTTATCTTCGAGACTGACAGTTTTAATGTAAATTGGTTAGCTAGAAGACAGATTGGACTTTTGGTAGGTCATTTTTTTCCATACCTCTTGCTTAGCTGACTCCACTCTTGAGCTTATATTTATTGTAGAAGACTATGAGATGTAATTCCCGACAGTGCAAGACTTGATGCTACAACTTCAGTGGGTCATTTCCATCTTGAATACAACCTCTTCCTGCGTTAGCTCAGTTGTATGTGTCACTAAAACACACATGATCCCATCACTTGACAGTGTTTCTACGCACAAGGGGAAAGTCAGACAGCAGAGTGAGTAGTTAGGAAGGAATTACATTTTTTCTGTCAGTCCTTTCACTAGAGAGCACGTTTAGAGACGTTATTGGCATGGTCATGTGAAGTGTTTTCCAGACTAGATTTCATCAAAAGACTTCAAAAAGAGTTAGGGACATAAATTTAATACTTTGATGATTTTGAGAGGAACAGATGAATTCAGCATTGCTTTAGAGCTGAAGTAACTCCTAGCAAGAGGAAAGCCCAACACATTTTGTACAGACAGATCCTCATTATCTGAACTCATACAGCTGATGCAGAGTGTGTCAGGGCAATACTCACTGGTGGGGACCAGAAAGCTGAATCTGTTCTGCTACCCTGAGAAGGGATAACGCAGACCACCCACACAAGGAAGAGCTGGAGGCACTACAGGAGGGCTTAGCTGGGAGGGGTGGGATATGGTGCGTACACGCGGGCGTCTGGGAGAGGCTTCACAGCTACTCTGGCAGAGGCAACTGCCTCTTCTGTCAGATACAGATATCAGGTCAGACAGACATAGTGGGCGGCTGCTTTAGCATCTGAACATCTTTCCTATCAGGTCATTCGTGGGTAGCTTTGATGTTTTGTTTCAGTTGGGTTTATTTCCCAGTTCCCCGAGGACATCCTTCCCTCCTTAACTGCTCTCTTCCCATGCATAATTTGAAAGCATGGCTACCGAGGGCTGAAAGTGCTGCTGCATTGCTTTTGGAGGCTCAGGACTTTAATTCCCAAGTTGCCTAGGCACAATGCATTACGATACCAGGCAAAGCAGTACCCAGGTATTTTTAATGACCCAGATTTAAATGATTCATCTACATTTATAGAAAAAAATCAGTGGTGGACCGTAAGATTTAAATAGGAACCACTAAAGCCCATTTAACCCCTGAACCATCTTCCCCTGGTCTAACTGGTGCTTTAGAGCTAAAGGAAAATGCCACAAGCTGAGTTCTAGGGTTCACCTTGGAGACACCTCTAAGTAGAAAGCAGACTTGATAGGTATTTCATGTCCCTTAAGGGGTACATTCTCCTTTCACAGCACTTTCTGAAGGTCAGGAAATCAGCTGCGTGGAGCCTGCTCTGAACATTTTGCAGACTGGGAGTTTCAGCATCTTGGCTAGTGGGATTGTGCTTCAGAGGGAAGTCATGGGGGGGGGAAGGGTATATTGCAAAACTAGGCTCGCCGGCTACATCCAGGCACACTTCTTGTCTGTTATGGCAAATTGCTGTTATATTTCCTGCAAGAGTAACTGCTGAAACACTGCATCCAGCTGCTAACAGCTGGGGTGCTGGGGAATATAATGCATATGCTAAGCCATTTTCATGGAAACTTTTTAGATATCTAAATACAGTCTGAAAAGGGAAATAATTTCCACTGAAGATACCTTCCTTTTGTTAGCTTCCTCTCCCAACGATGTTCTTCTGATGTCTCACTTTGTGGAAGGAAGCGGAAAGGCTTGTTGCAAACAGTTAGGATACTGCTTTACCACAAAAGATCTGGCAAAATGTGCTGTGGGTTTAGTTTCATTTTGAGCAGTACAGGATCAAAAGACCAGCTTCTTTCTTTTCCTGTGTCAAAATAAGGACAGCAGAGGAACCTAACTATTTCCATACACATAAGGCTAGAGATGAATGAAGGTAACAAAATCTTATCATCAAAGAGAAGAGATTAATTCACTCAGTTGCTATTAGCACGAGTAAGACCATTAATTGGCTGATTAGTGGAATGGTTGAATATTGATTTCTGGAAAGTTTATGATTCCTCGACAAGTTTATGACTCATCAAAAAGTTATAAACAATATTTCATAAGAAAATTCACACAGGGAAAAACATATTCTAATTCACTCTTTCTGTCAACTGGCAATGAATACACCAACAGAAAAGGGACAATACAGCTAATATTGCTGGACAGTTTATTTTGTATATCACTGTCCTATCGGCACCCTTAAAGCTTGGTTAGCTGAAGGCGGCTAATTTCTTTTTGAAAGAATCTCCATCTGTGTAACATGTTTTGTTAAACCTAAGCCAAATTTGGTAAAAAGGAATTATATTTTTGCATGCCAGAAAAGGATGTATTTCCTGTTAATTTTGCAGACATGCCTTTTAATTTTCTGCCCAGTGAATTGAGCTCAGATCCGTTATAAGACAGTCAGTTACTGAAACCTCCTCTAAGTTGTAACTGAAGTGAGAAACAAAAGCGACTTATTAGAGGTCATCTTTAACAGAAGGGAAACAACAACTGGATGTAGCTGGCTCAGGGGATACTTCTTAATTCTTTCTTTTGTCAAGAGGTTACCAAAGAAGGAAAAGTTTTTATTGCATTTTGGTAGTGTTTTACTAGGAATACATATCACAGGTCAGCAAGAACAGGTAAAGAGGAGAAGGATACTGGAATTGCTCCCTTATTTTCATTGGCTGCAATAAAAGCGTCCAATCTCCTCGCACATATGTTTTCTCGAGCGCCGAGTAACACAAAAATAGAGTAAGAATCACAAGGTAAGAAGAGTCAGAGCCTTCAGAAGCTAGATTTGTAGAGGGCAGGTCCTACCTGTCTAGATCATCTGGGAGACCTCTTGAATGGAAAACTGAAATATTTCACCTAATATCACCTTTCGTTTTCAAGTGTGAGCTGAGAAGTGAGAGATGGGCTTGTGGTTGGGCCAGAGTCACAACAGGGGCTCCATGCTCAGCATCACGCACTGCCTCTGGCTTTCTTTGGGGCCTTTGGCAAGTCCTTTACCCCATAGGCAGCAATAAGAATATTTATTTATCACCACATTTATCTCCTCTGCAGATGCTTTGCCCTGTTACAACCAAATACGAATGTGGAGTTGTAGGTGCGATGAATAATCCCCCCTACCTGCATTTCTGCACATTAAAAGCCATACGCACAGATTTGAGATCACAGCCTATAAAAGAGCCCTTGCCCCAAACTACGAGGTATACATACCGCCTGCAGCATTATACGTCTGTGCTTTGAAACTTCTAGCAATAAAATCTTGCTTTCTTAAGAATTTTCCTAGCAGCTGATTGCCTATCTAAAGAAAACTAAGGAAAATGGACAGATATGAGTGTAATCAGACACACAGGTACTGGATGCAAATTATCAGTGGGCATAGGCTCCCCGAGGCCAACAGTTAGGCTTGGGTAAAGTAAGCAACCACCTGGCCAGGAGCTGATAAGAAGCAATAAAACCCAAGAAACCACCAGTCTGAACAAGAAAGGAAGAAATAGGCTCCAGCTTCATCCCCAACTCTTTTAACTCAAGGGATGACACACAGGATAACCCTGGGGGCCAGGTCCCACTACCTGCAAAGCAGAACCAGGAGGTTGGTGCAGCAGTGTATGTAGGCCACGGCTTGTCTTGAGCATTTCTGGGGCAGCTGCCCAATTTTCAGCCAGTTTACAGAACTGTTTCAAAAGAAGAGCCTGATTAATGCAACATTCACAAACATAACTCCTGCTTCCAAAAGCTCAGGTCTCATCCTAACTCCTTAAGTTATCGCTGTGGAAAATGGAGCGAAGGTACCTAAAGCAGCTGGGTGTATGGCTTTTTCCTTGAAAAGCTCATAGTCTCCACCTGTGAATTAACTCAGCTGCTCTCAGCTGGTGAAGATCAGGTGAATTACTCTGTTGTGTGGCTGAACTTCTCTTACTCGTGGGTGACCTTTGGCTATATTAAAGGGCTGTAGTCTTTACATCCCCCCTTTCCTCAGATTGTGTCAGACTGGTTATGCCTATGAAGGAGAAGTAGTTTTTTTGGGGTTTTTTGGTGGTTTTTTTTGGTGGTTGTTGTTTTTGGTTTTTTTTTTTTTACAGTTAGATTCATCAATTTTAAGGACAAGGAGGAAGCTTAAGTTGGTTCAGTATTAGCAGCCAAATGGGGACCTACAAGGCTCAAGGCAATGAATGAACTGTGGTTTACACCATTACCAGAGTAGAGAGAGGAAGACTAGGATTGGCGTTTGGATTTTGTTAGTCTGTAAAAGAATTGAAATAATATTTATTCCTGTTCATGGAAATTCATAGCAGCTCTGTTCCTAGGATGAAACGTGCTTTATTCTGAGTTGTGTTTTTTCCAAGCCTATCTGGAAAAAATATCTTCAGGTGGGCTGTAACAATTGAAGTACAGCCTATTTATGTGTTGCTGGGTGTTTATGACTTGAAATATTTGACAGGCTCTATGTTAAATATGTGGTCTTAGTTTCTAAATATCTGTCTCAAAGCATCTCTTTCCACTGTGCGTTATTAAAGGAACGGCTGGAAGAAAGGAAGTGAGGAAACTTGAATGTTAAAAACATCCTAGGGGTTTGCCCAGAGAACAGAGGAGGGAGGATGTTGGAAGCCTTCCACAGTGCGTCAGCTTGCCTTGCCCTCTTATTAGTGCATTGAAATTGCTATATCAATTTTATTGATTAATTAGTTTGTGTTTCTTCAAAAATTGTAAATGCATCTAGAACTTTTTAAGGAAGAAGTTGCCCTTAGGGATAAAGTTCTCAAAGATACCAGAATCAGACTTCGCTACAACTTTATTTGCATTGCAATATTTGCCTCCACAGTCGATGAGGATGTGTTTACTGGGCTGCAGGTAAGAAGCAATCACTTCAACTGTATGTGTCCGAAGAAAGTTTACTTACAAACCACCTTCCAGAGGCCAAAGATAAAAGCCCTGTCCTGTTCAAGAAGAGCATCAGGCTGCCTGGTACGATCTGCGATGGGACATCGTGTGTTACTGACAGCAGGCTGATGGAGACTGGTGCCGTTGCTCTTGCAGCTCAGTGATGACGCCCTTGCCTTGAAACAACGCCCAACGTGTGAGCAGGGACCCTGTGCTGCTGGGGATGGTGTCTGCAGGTAAGGCATAGAGAGGTGGTCCTGATCCTCTCAAAGTCACTGGAGGTCCTGTACTATTTTTCAGAAGAGGAAAGGGTTTAGTGCTAGTGCTTTCATCAGGTTCTTTGCACCAAATGAGTGCAACGGGGGCTGATGGCTGCTGCTCTTACAGAAGTTGCTTCACGGTGTCAGCAGCACATTCATGTGAGAAAACCAAGCTATTGCCTTTATCCTGCACAGTGACAGTCATTAGCAAACGTGTAGATGGATGTCACTGACAGCCTCAGAGCTGGACAAAAGAATTTGTCTGGTTGTTTGCAATGCTAATGGTTTGGTTTGAGAGCCACCATAAGCTCGATGCACGCTGTCTCCTTGAGAGCTGCTGGGCTGCCCAGGTACAACAGGAGAGACTCTGAGCTCTTTAACATCATTAATGTGCAGGATCCCAACTCCTGCCTCCCAGGTCGGATGATAAAATCCCTGGTAGTGGGCTTTGCTGTCCACTGGCTCTTTCTTATAAGATTGTGCAAAACCAATGAAGACGGGCCACCTCTGTTACCCCTCTGCCCAACGTGATCAGGGCAGTATTGCTGGTTTTTGCAAAGGTAGTGACAAAGCCTTGCACTGAACCTAGTGGCTTTCTCTGATGTACTTCAATAAGCCTGCAGATTTGGGGGTGTAGAAACACAAGTAACTCTATAAAATTTTGTTGCCCTTCATACAGCTGTGCTCAGTTGTTGACAACATGACTTGGGAGAAAGCAGATGGTTTTGCAGTCCAGAAGTCTGGAATTCATTAGTGGAAATTTTCAGACGTGGGTTGGTGGTGTGTGTTTCTTTTTTTTTATTCCTTGGCTTAGCTACAAGAAGCCAAAGCAAACAGAGCTGAAAATTCAGTAAGGGGTGTGAAAGACTTTCTTTGCTCTCTTTCACCAAAGAAGTGACTGGACAGAAAAATCAAACACTTGTGAATTTCTTTTTCCTGGTTTGCTTTATCTGTGAGAGCAAACCTTTACTAAGAAGAGGAGCTTGTAAGAGCTTCTCTGAAACTCAGGTTTACTTGGAGAACACCAATACTTGCTGCTAAAGACTGCAGTTGTGCTAACCTTGTAAAGGAAAGGGGAGGAGACAGGAGAAGGGATGTTAATTTATTCACTGAAGTGTTCAAACTCTGTCGTTTTCCCTACAAGGATCTTTTTCTTCTACCAAAAACCACACAGAAAACCTGCACAGAAATAAAAACTGCGTGGCGGATGTTAACCTGTGACATTCTGACTCAAGACAGGAGCAAAGCTCTTTGATAAAGTGTCCTGGCACATGGTGCCATGTCTGGGAAAGGTGGAGTTTTGTGCTTGCACTTTCTATTGGATGAGTTTGTTTTCTAGGCACTTAGAGAGAGCAGACTGCAGCATTTCAACAATGCGACTGCCTGGAAGAAGTCAGAGGTGGAATTATTCTGGGGGGAGTGAAAAAATGCTTGCGTGAGTAAAAGTAGAGGAGTGCTGCAGCCCTCCTGAGCTGGGCACCAGCCCTACTGCTGGCCTGCTGCCCTGGCACAGAGCTCCTAGCCATGTTCTGCTTTGAGCTCCTCCTTCTCAGGGTCTCATACCTATATCTTCCTCTTTGTAGGTTTTTCATCCATTCCCCACCATCTAGATTTGTTGCTCCAGGCTCCCCCTATTGCCCCACTGGGGGGCAATGGCATTGTCCCAGCTCCTGGCAACTCATTTCTAGAGCATTTTCCTTGAGGTCCTGTGCCCCAAGCCTGTCCCAGGAGCCACCCTTCCCTGCCATGTTATTTCCCAGTATCCTTTAGACGACAAATATTTCCTATCTTGTTATACTCCCCCGATGCTAAGCCACAGGAGAGGCTGGGCTCTGGTCCAGGGCCAGCAGCTCTGACAAGCACAAGCGACACAGCAACAAAGAATAAGGCTTTGGAGAGCCGCCTCTTCAGTAAGGGAAGGGGGGAGGTGAAGAGAGAAAACATGCATGTGAAACCTCTCTTGCTAAAATCTTTCAGCACACACTGTGGATCTGCCACAAAGGGTATTTCAACATGAGCTTCTGGAAGCTGTATTGCTTGTGAATGACGAGGTGGTTTACACGTACCTACAGTCTGGGAAATCCTTTAAGCCTTATGTAAACACAGGCTAACAAAACTACTTTGCCTGGGACTTTAAAAGTGTCAGGTAAATTTCTTTGGGATTGGGGACCTAGTTTCTTGGAAAAAAAGCCCTGTTTCTGCTTCTCATTCTTAGTCCTCTTGGATTCCAAGCTGAGTTAGGTGTGCCCCTCCTATGCAGATGTGGGGGGAGCAGATTCAACGTGTCACAGCAGCCTCGAAGCAGAAGTCATGCCGTAAGAAAGCTTTGCCCATATCCAGACAGGACGATGACTCTTGAGAGTTGGAGCTAAGGACTAGCTAACCCTTGGCAGCCCCCCTCTCTAATCTATAGTGCAGAGAAGGTGCTGCAGCTTATTACTTAACATCTGTGCTCCTCGCTCTGAGGCTGCCAGTAAACAATGTGACTCAGAGAAAATGAAATTGGATTTTTCATTTTTTTGCTGTAAACTGGAGTGTGTAATTACAGCAGATGATAATCCTCCATTTCTTGGAAAAAGCAAAGACTCAGCTGGAATTTCCTTAGCATGACCCAGTTCAAAAAGCAAATGACACTTCATAGAAATCCCTGCAAAGCTAGAGTAGCAAATTGTGGGTCCTCAGCACCCAGGGTGCTGGTGCTTGCTTGGTGAACTGACAGTCTTCCCTAAAGAGCGTTTCCTTCGGTGCCCAGTGTGGAAATTCTTGTTCCAACTCCAGTGGCAGATGCAAGACACGCTGTGAAGCTCTTCTGTCTGCCACCTTTTAATGTTGCTCGTTGTAAATGAACTCAGAAGATATGTGATACAAAATAGAATGGTTCCTTATTTGAAAATTTCTCATGAATTTATGGTGGTTTTAGCACATACAAGTTAAAACTGCATTCATTTAGTTTGCTTAGAAGTCATTTCAATTTTTCATGCCAGGTGGATTTATAAATGCACATGCTCCTGTTAAATGTTGGCTGTTTCATGCCTTTAATCCAACACCTATCTGTGCTTGAGTTAATGTAATTAAACTGTATTATAAGAACATATCTGAGGCCAAGCTCTGAACCTGAATTGACTGTATTGCGCTCAGATGCTCTCCTAGGCTGTGGCAGTGCCATGTGTGTAGCTGTACAAGCACCGGTCAAAACACCGCAATGGTTAGAAGACTTGAGTACTACTTCCCTCAAAAACACGGGCAGGACTTCTGTAGCTTGTAAAGCCAGAAGAGACTTGTGATCGTCCCGCCTGCCTGCTGCAGGGCCCGGCGGTAGCTGCCTTGACGTAGAGTTGATGTCCTGCAGCACGATCATTTATGGGGGGTGGAGGAGAGTCTGGTGCACGCAGCTGTACAAATAAGGGATTTAGCTGTTTTGGTTTCAAGTTTGCCAGCCAGTTTTGGTCAACTGAATTGAAAACTGCCTGTGTTTGCTGTCAAAATGTACAGCTTGAATAAAAGGGTTTGGATTGGGCTTAAAATTAAATGTTATGATTGGAGGAGAATATTTTTTAGGAGTAAAACCATTTCATTTTAAGATGTAACTAAAATACAGAAAACGTAAATATCTAGTCCTCATTGGTCTTCTGGCAACTCTCTCCTGCCCCCAACCCTCCAAATTCTTCACTGAAGTTTGCCCAGGTTATAGTGACCATCATCTTGTCTCCCACTTGCCTAGATACAATGATGGGGTAAGACGAGGACAACGTTTTGCTTCAGAACTGAATTTCCTGGTTTTAGTCAACCTGCAGCTTACCTCATCTGGTGTGTTCACACCAAAATACTCATAGCCCAACGACAATACCACAGGCAACTTTGGTTGACAAAGGCAACTTTACAGTGCAAGAGCATAGACATCCCCACGGGGGTGTCATCCTTCCATGCATGCCATGCGGTACCCTAAACATGAGCTGCTAAATCCAGTGAGTAGTTGGAGCTATTAGGAGTAGCTACAGTCCATCTGAGTGAGCCCAAGCAGAAATTTTTAATTTTACTGTAACACAAAAACCCTCTGCTGAATAGGAGGAAAAACTATATTTTTTTTTATTTTAAAGAAAGGGAAAATACAAGGAATTTTTACTGGCAGTAAAACAGTGCAATTCGTGGCTTGGTCATAGCAGTTGTTTAACTACAGTTGCAGAATTTGTCAGGGGACAGATTTAGGGCTGGATGCGAGCCTGATCGAGGGGCGGCAGCGGCAACAGGGGGTTGGTGTGGGACAGGCACTCTGGGTGATGCAGCGGGGGAGCTGCCACAGCACTGCACAACTTTTCCTCCATTTCGTGGTAACTTAAGGCTAACACCCTGCACGCTTGTCACAGGTTGTACAGCACGCGGTTTCTGTGAATTTAGCAACGTGTAACTTACACTCCATCGCCCTGTGCTATAGCAATAATGTGTATGTAGTGAACAAATTTATGCCCTGCATTATTTCTCCTCAGGCACTTCCCAATCCCTAGTACAGAACAACTGCACAAGAACTGAACTGGTTTTGCATAGGGCTGGTGATAGAAAAGGTATCTCGAAATCCCCTGTGTGCAATGTCTTTATTTCTACCAATGCAAATGTGCTCAAACCTGATTTTGACAACTGGTAGATTATGGCAGATCAAATAACCCCAAAACTATAAAAACAGAGATAGAGAGGGGTCTTTAACTGGCAGTGAAAGAAAACAAATGCTTCTATTTAAGCATAGTTTATGCCATTTTTCTTTGAATAAGCTGCTAAAAGAACAACATTATAAGTTGTTACAAAAGCAACTTAAAGAAGTTGTAGCTATGATTTGTGTCCATCATTCAGAAAGGAAAAATACAGAAACTGAGGGCAAGAGCAGATACCAGAGCAATTGCTGTGACTCCAGGACTGAAAACAACCCACCTGTGAGATGAGTTTCCTTCAATCCTTTATCAGTTGCTAAACAATAGCACTGCTTATCTATCCTAACTGTTAATGCATTTATTACAGCTGGGGAATCTCTGGTCACCTGTGGGTGTTTAGTGGTGTTCAGGCATGAGGTACTTTACTTTCAGCCTCTTTTTACATAAATAGTAACACAGAAGCTGCAATGTTAAATACACCCGTCCTAAAAATTACTGCTGTATCTTGAATCTGGCTCCCCCCATTAATTTATTTAAATCACAAATAGGAGAAAAAGGGGAAGAGGGGTAGTGTTGAAGTTCCCAGTGTGTAATCTTCTGATGCCTATCTTGACTGTAGAAGGAAGTGATAGGGACAGCAGATTTGAACGTGTGAGGTAAAGCCAGATGCATCTTGTCATATGGGCTGCTTTTAGAAATTTGGATTTGTTTTCTTTTAGTCTAGAACTGCTGATAACTGGAGCTGTATGGAAGCAACTTGTACTGCCAGCACCTCCCTTCCCTCCAGCTCCTTCCAGTTGCTGCTGTAGCAGCTCCTTGCTGGGCAGCGGTGACAGAAGCAATGTTGGGGGGTGACAGGGCGGAGAAAATTGGACTGTTGTTTAGCATTGCCTTGCTTTGTGGAGAGTGCAGGTATGTGTTCTGGAAAACAGCAGGTTTTGATTTGCAAAATCAGAAGCTTTTTGCCAGAGAACTGTCTAAAGGGCAAACCGGAGGGCAGCCAGCAGCAAAACTATTTTCTAGCTTCAAAGGTGTTCCTTTCAAAGGCCAGTTTAAATCCTTGAAGCATTAAAGCTGTGAAAACAAATCAAGAGAAGAATGGAATGAAATTGTTCTTACCAAAATAGCAAGCCAGGTTCATAGGCTTAGAAATAAAATTAACCAGAGCAGTGTAGAAGTAGCACTTCACCCTGCTCGGTGGTGTTGAGTGAGCCAGCGCAGCTTGGGAAGCGCCAAATTATTGCGCTTGGAGAGTGGCTGCTGCCAGGAGGGCTCTACGAGAACGGGGAAAGGAGAGCAAGGCTTTCCCTTTGTGGAGAAGTAAGAGGGGGTGCTGTGGATGGTCCTACAGTGTGATTTAGCTGTATGAGCCATATGGAGTAGCTGCAGTAGCTTTCTGATTTTACAGTCAGCTCCTTGTTCAAACACTTTCAGTGAAGCCATAATTTGGTGTATACTGGAAAGAACTAAGGATTTCATTTAATGTTTTCTTTATCTTTGGAATTTAAGCTTTCTGACTTCTTACATAGACATGCTTTCCCCAGCTATTGTAAGCAGCTAGCTTTGCTCCCTCCAACCCCACGTAACCTGTGAGAATCTTGTATTTATGATAAGCACTGAGTGGATGGTCCTGATCCCCAGAAATAGGGAACGGGAGAGCAGGTATATGGATATCTGTATTGCTCTGTCAGCATTTCTCACTCTTGACCTGAAGGACCTCACAACAGGCTGAGAAAATTAATCCAGCACCAAAAGCTAGCTTACTTGAAAAATCTACAGACTTTTCCAAACATTTCTTTTTCTCCCTGACACTTCACGTTAACTTATTTGCAGCTCCTGTTATGAGGAATTTACATCAAAAACTCAGGAAACCACTTAATGATGCTTTAGATTAATTATTCCTAAATGTGCCTTTGTGTTTTTAAAGTATTCCAAATCTAGTTAATTAGTCGGGTTGGTTTTACATTACACATGCTCATCACAACAATTCTGCTGAAAAGCAGTCATTTAATTAAATCATGGTTACTTAGCTCTCCATCATAGGTATGACTTTGATTCACATTTATGTGTAACTCCTCCTAAAACACATAATTTTTACCATTTCAAAAACAGCTGTCTGACAGCAAGGAATGATGATTAACTCTCCCCTGCTCTCAAATGAAAAGCCGTTAATTACTATTATTTACTTTGAAAATACTAACTCCTTAGTCCTAGACAGATCCTAGCTGAACAGCTAGTTGACACCTCCGCTGAGAGAACCATCAATACAACAAACACGTTTTCCTCTCCTTTGAACTTCTCAGCAGAAGAAAGGTGTTGCTGTCTTAACTTCAAAGGCCCTTGCCGATTACCTTCAGAGCTGGCTGTGGAGCTGAGAGGGATGCAGAGGGCAGCCGGCCTTTCCTACGCAGTGGAGTCCTGTCCCGGAGCGCACAGGCACTGTGCCATGCACAGCCCGACCTCCTTCAAAAGCCAGCAAGGTCAGCCCCTTACATTTGTTTTTTCTCTCGGTGAAATTCAGGATCCCTGGTTAACAGCAGTCACCATGATCGGACCAGGAAGAAATCGGAGAGAAATCCAGATCAAGTTGGCAGCCCAAATGTTCTTGAGAGCCCTGATAGGAAATAATTCTGTCCCATTTTGTAAAAATGAAGGTGATGGTGATGGAAGTGCTCAGCTTTTCTCAACAGTTACAGTTTTTTGGGGGAAGTAATATATAAAGATTGCAGAAGGTGCAGGAGTCAAGATGAGGAGGATGATGATCTGTAATGTACAATGGCTGCTTTTGGTCTCTCAACTTCCATGTTTCAAAGCAAGAAAAAAATCTTTGAGGGAATCCTTCCTAGGGAAGAATTCTTCCAGGGAATTTCCTCCAATTTGTTCCTTCTTTTTTGTATACATAAAAACCTAAAACAATGAATCACTATTGTTAATATAAGAATTTTTGCTGCATATTCTAGTATGAATTTAGCAACAGACTTAGTTCTCAGAAACTTTAGCAGCCACTCAACCAGCAGACCAAAACCGGTAATTTAAAAGGAGTTTTATAACATAGCTACAATCATAGAAGTGCTGGAGTTGGAAGGGACTTCTGTTTGGTCCCCTGTCATCCCTCGCACCATACACAGATCAGTTATTCAGCGATGCCTTACAGGACAGGGTCTGCTCCAGCAGCGGCACCAGTGAAAGGGGCACGACCCAGCCTTCGCAGCCTGTTCTGTTGCAGAACTGCTCCTCCTAAATTTTCTGCTGATATTTATCACTATTCTTCCTTTTTGCAGTTCACAACCACTACTACTTGTTTCCTGCCCCTGTTTACTAATTATAGTGGTTTGGTCCTTTTAATCCCTGGGACAACTGAATTTACTGAAACTCCTCAGTAGGAAATGCAGTCTCTAGCATGGAACAGAACACGGTACTTAGATAAGTATCTGAATCTCTAGAATATGCAAATACAGTTTGAAATATCTGTCCTTAAAATACTGCTGGCTGCTTCTCAGGGCACATGGTAAATGCAGTAAGAACTGATTTGAAGGCTTTTTTGTTATAGCCCACGTTTCTTACAATCCCCTCTATCATTACCAGTACCTGCATTAGGCTCAGAGAGAGCCCAAGCACAAATCCTTCTTTCCAACCATGTGCTGAATGATTTTCATTGCTCCTCGCCTTTGCCTAATGGTGCCCCAGTCAACTTCCTCGTCACCCGACGCTAAGACAGTGGCATAGCATTCTCCATACTGCACCCTCCGACCTCCTACTTCTATTTTTGATCACTTGTGCAAAACCAGAAAAAAAAGTAGCCGGGCCAAAACTCCTGATCCCTAGAGCATCACTCAGATTTGTGTTCAGACTGCTGTGGGAGGTTGCGTCGGCTGATCTCCTTGTTGCTTCTCAGATGCGTCTCTTCTAGCACGAAAACGGCAACCTTCAATTTACAAACTCCTTGTCAAAAGTGCTGTCTGTTTTGGTGGGGTTTTCTTAATGGTCTGCTGAGAAGAGCACTTTTCCAGAGTACAGCAGAAGTGGTCTATCCTTTTTGTGGTGTATATGGTAGATGATAATTTTTCATTTTTTGGCTTTTAGACTTGAACAAGTCTTAAGGTGAGATGGGATGTTTGATCATCTCATCTGAGATGATAAAAATTTAAATTGCAATTAATACAATTAATCAAAATTTTAAAATTACAAAATTTAAAATCTGTCCCTTCAAGCCGAACAAACCCACCAGTAAATACAGTCAGTGTATTCTCTAACAGACTTCCAAAAAGCCATGAAAAGGCCAAATGGCACTAGACAGATGACTCTGGGAAGTGTTGACTGGTAAGATATCAAAGTGACACATTAACCACTAATTAATGCAGTTCATACTGGCAGTTGAGTCTCATTTTTGTTTAGTTTTCTCCGTGGGAATGTCACATGGAAACATGAAATGTCTTGCATGAGTGAAATTTTGGGCTCTGACTCGTGATCTTTGGCGATTAGCGTTGCAGTGAAGGTTAAAAAAAAAAAAGTGCTTATTTCCCACTGTCTGCACCACTTATTAGTTAAAATTCATGTTGCATGGAGAGCAAAAAAAAAAGTTTATCTTTACTGTATCTGATTTAATATACATAGCAATGCTACTTAACGTACCTGGCTGAGCATAGGGGCCTCCCCCTTCGCTTGGGGTGGACTGGGGGAAACGAGCTCAGAGATTGCTTGAGAGGAGGAGCAAAGCGACCTGAACAGACAAGACAAACTGGAATGGAGTGTCAAAATGACGTGCACGATGTCTCACGGCAGGTCAGTGACAGAGCTGGGACTACAACGGTGACAAATCATGGGCCTGCCTGGTCTCATTCTGGGGGGTGGGGGGAAGGAAAACAAAACTGGTTTTCATGGAGCACGATGTACATAGCTGTTTCACACAGGCAGTAAAAAGTATGCCTAATCTATTCTGTCTTACAAATTAATTTAAAGCAGAATTTCTAACACTTTAATTTTATGACTTGAAAATATTTTAAATCTAGGTTTTTGCCTCAAAATTGAGACATAGTTTCTCTTGGTGGCACAAAAATTTATGAAAAAACAAAAGGGGTTTCTGTCGTTGAAATGTTGATGTTCCAATTTTTATCCTTCATTCAACCTCTCCATCAAAGGTGACGAAGTCTGAAGGAATCACTACTTTATGTAAAAACTGAACTACAAAAAGAAGTGCAAGAGAAAATGCGCCCTTAAGTTCTAGCTTAAGACCCCTTGCGCTTGAGTTTCAGTAACCCTGTGTACGAGATAACTAGGCTCGTCTCTATGAAATATTTTGGTACTTTCTAATGAGAAAGAAGGAAACCATAAGCAGAATCATCATGAAACTTTACGTATTTAAAAAAAAATGTTTAAGTAGCAGCTTGAGCTTCTTCAGCGAATGCTGGCGGTGCCAAGCAGGCCGCGAGGTGCTCGCTTTCGAGGACACCGTTCCCTTTGCTCGGAGGATGCTCCCCGAGACCGGAGAGCACAGGTTGCTTTGGAAGAAGATGAACCTGAGCCGTCTCAGGACCGAACTCGCGCTGAGCTGTGCCCTGCAGACGATGCCAGCACGGCCAAGGCCCGTGGCCTTCCTCACCCTCGCAGCGTCTGCCCCCAGCAGAGCGCCCAGCCCGGGGAGGAGAAGGCGCTGGAGGAGGCTCCCGGAGCCAACCTGCCGTTGCCTTCTTGCCAAGGAAATGGAAGAGACCCCAGAGACCGCCCAGGAGTCTGCTGTGCTCCGGGAGGGAAGCGCTCTCCCTCAGCCGCAGGCCGATGGCCCCCGTTCAGCCGAGCTGGCAGGCAGGTGCTCCGGGTCCCGCCTGCGCAGGTGAAGCCGGGCGTCAGTCTGCAAACGCTTGTGGCCGAGAAGGCTGGAAAATGGGGGACGCCTCCGCCCGCCGCGCTGGGAGAGGGGCTG
>Ga0065711_1034021_pt1 | contig 24410 bp, 18 predicted proteins | sample Hoacrofraction12_FD_59098 | JGI IMG/M metagenome (GOLD analysis project Ga0065711, IMG submission 59098) | Hoatzin crop microbial communities from Cojedes, Venezuela - Epithelial fraction 12 v2 (version 2) | ecosystem: Host-associated > Birds > Digestive system > Esophagus > Crop | place...
TCCAGCGGAGGGCTACAAGGATGGTGAGGGGACTGGAGCATCTCTCCTACGAGGAGAGGCTGAGGGAGCTGGGCTTGTTCAGCCTGAAGAAGAGAAGGCTGAGAGGGGACCTTATAAATGCCTACAAATATCTTGAGAGTGGATGTCAGGAGGATGGGGCCAAACTCTTTTCAGTAGTGCCCAGCGACAGGACAAGTGTCAATGGGCACAAACTGAAGCACAGGAAGTTCCGTCTGAACATGAGGAAGACCTTCTTCCCTCTGAGGGTGACGGAGCACTGGAACAGGCTGCCCAGGGAGTTTGTGGAGTTTCCTTCTCTGGAGATATTCAAGACCCACCTGGACAAGGTCCTCTGCAGGCTGCTGTAGGTGACCCTGCTTCGGCAGGATGGTTGGACTAGATGACCCACAGAGGTCCCTTCCAACCCCTACCATTCTGTGATTCTGTGACTCTGTGATTCTGTGACAGCTCAAGGAGCAATGGTTTTAAAATAATGGAGGGTAGATACAGATTGGATATAAGGAAGAAATGTTTTAAAATGAGGGTGGTGAAGCACTGGAATGGGTTGTCCAGAGAGGTAGTGGAGGCCCTGTCCCTGGAAACATTCAAGTCAGGTTGGATGGGGCTCTGAGCAACCTCTGAGCAACCTCTGAGCAACCTGATCTTGTTGAAGATGTCCCTGCCCATGGCAGGGGGGTTGGAACTAGATGATCTTTAGGGTCCCTTCCAACCCAAACTATTCTATGATTCTGTGATTCTAAGACAGGAATTTATATGGGTGCAGAGACATACTGCGGCATAATTAACTAGTACAACCAATTTCTAACACAAGTTCGTACTTGCATATTTTCATTCATGATTTTGCAGAAGCTTGATTAATTTCCTCATTTTTTCCCTACAGATTTCTGTTCCCTCAGATCCATTATTGTGGCAGAAGTCTTTTATCAGTGCATCACTTATCCTAGGGTCACTGTTGCCTCAAACTTTGAATATTACTGTAGCTAAGGTTGTCTCTGCACAGCTGGTAATGAACGACTTGGATGTTTCTCCCTGTTAACTCGTATGCTGGAGTGGGATCATTCTCAATATGTAAGAGTTACATGCTGAGGTCTGAACACTGCTCTGCCAGTCAGTCAGGTAAATGCTTTGTTTATCAGTTGAGTTAAACACTGGTGAAATCATTAGCATGTCCTGTTTATGGTCTAACCAGGAGATGGCTCATCTAGCCATGCCCAAGGGATATTTTTGTTTCTAGATTGAGGTAGGGGTCAACTAATAGTCTTGAGAGAGCAGTGTGAAAACTTGGTACTGTAATTATCAGATTAATGAATCATGGATAGTCTTCAGGGAAGTGGGAATACAAAAAGAAATTCCTAGGGGAAAATGGATATATACTTATAAATCCTTTTAGAAATGGTCCTCACTCGGTGAAAGTAATTCATGGGATAAATATCATGACTGAGAATTGGATCCAACTGCCCAAGCACTCCAACAGCTTTTTAACTGTGTGGAACAGAAAGGAAAGCTATGGAAGGTAAACTGAAAAATAGATGGCTTTTAAAAGTACCTTTTTACATCTTTGTAAAAAGAAAACTTCTTTGCATTTCTGTTTCAGGTGTGACTTCAGTAATTTGTTAATAAATTGTTTATAAGACAATTTTATTTTTTGTTTTTCATTTTTCGTGTTTTAAAAAGGTGATTTAATGTGGCAGGTTATGCAGTAGCATTGCATGTCATGTCATACAAGTTCAGAAATACTGAGAAGTAGTAGTGTTCTCTCTGAAGGTGTGTGGGCTGTTTCAGTATCTGGTAAAACAGATTTTTTGTTTGGGAGACACAAGGACAAGCATTAGCCAGAGAAGAGCTGTGAAGAATGTACGAAAATGCCTGAGCCCTTGGGATCTCCTGCATATCACTTTTTAGGGGACGTGTTACAAATATCCCGTAGATGTCCTGTGGTTTAACATCAGCAAAATTCATGAGTCCTATCTAGGTGAGTCCTAGACTATCCTATCTACTTAGCTGCCAAGGCACCAGCTACTGGAAAAATCAAAGAAACTAGTCGAACAAAAGCAGTGCAATGTCTGTAGCTTAATCATAAAAATAATATAATATTTGAAAAAGGACAAACAAGCATTTTGAGAAGTACTTCACTGGAGCGCTCGCATAGAATGAAGTGCAAACATTCATGGTACTGGGATTCATCTTAGGAACAGAGCTGTCAGAAATGGGTGCAAGAAGAATGGACAATGTCTCTCTTGCCATGTGTCTCTGTGTTTGAAGGTATTGGCTACACAACTTACACCAGCTTAAGGCCTTTTGGTAGAACAGCCGTGTCCTTCAGATGCAGTGTCAACCTCTCTCTCAAAGAATGGATAATGAAGGCAATTTAATTTTCTTAATTTAATTATCCAGTTCTAATTTCTGATGTCGCTACAGTCTTTTTCACATTTTAAAGATACCCAAAGTTAAAGTTCCATGAATGCATCTATAGGCTAGTATATTTATTTGGCCAGTTTTCCATTGTAAGGACATGACGTAAAAGGAACGAGCAAAGAATGCAGATAAGTACAACAGAATGGCAAAACTGCTGTGACTTTGATATAAACTGACTCGTTCTCTGAACAACATCATACTTAAATAAACATTTTAATAACTTTTTTTTTTTCTGTCATCACTTTATTCTTTTTGATGTATCAGGCCCATTCAGAGCAAATTTCTGTACAAACTCAGGTTAAACTAAGAGTTCTTACCATGACATGCACACTGTACTGGAGTTCATGAATTTGCGTTTTGCTACCACATAAGGGGTAAGCATCCACAGTTGAATGCACAAGTACACATTCTTCTTTCAGATACATTAAAGATTTTGGAAGATATCTGAAGTCCATCTGTGTTCATCCTCTTCATAGTCATATATTTAAAATCATTATTTGCTTGTGTTATATTGATTGGTTTTTCTCTACTTTTTATCAGCCAAAATATTTTATGTGTTCAGGTAACTTGACACTAGAATCTCATTTATCTTCTGCTAACTGTTGTTGGTGATTACCAGAAAGACTGACAGCAACAGTGACTTAGAGCTCTAATTATCTTGTTTTTAGAGAGTCAAAAAAAAGTTGAAACAACTATAATAAAAAAGAATGAATTAACTTTTGCTGCCAAGTATAACCTTTCCAATTATAGTTGACAAGTAATTTGCTTAGATAATACGAGAAAATCCAATACTTTTGTGTAGCTGTAGTAACAAACAGAAGCAATACTTAAAAAAGTACAAATGGTTTTCTTAATGACAAACACCATGTGATGATAGACTTATTTCAACTCTTAGTGTCTTAGCTGGACAGGCTATTCATCAAAAATGACACTTCGAGTAGAGCACTGTTTGGAGGGAAAATTTAATCATTCTTGAAACACCACAGACATTGTTCTCATGATAAATCAGAGATACAGTAGGTTCAGAAACCCATTGAAAAATGAGCATTTATTGTCTGTACGTGATATGTCAAGGAACTTATGCATTCACAAAGAGTGTACTTTGCCTCTCTGAGAACAAAGTCCAGCTGAGAGCTTTCATCTAGTTTAATTTTCAAGTTTGACTTTTTTTCCCAGAAGAGCTTGTCTCTGTACAAGTCTCCATTCAAGCCAGCAGAACTTGAAGAAGAATTTTCAAAGCATATGTCTGACCAAGATTACTTTCCTATATGTCTACAAATATTTTTAATGAACTGCTTCTGTGTCAAAAGAAGATGATGCCATGTCTTTTAATTTGGTGACCCAGAAAACTCTGTGATGTAGATGTGACCCAAGGGCTTGTGCATTAAAATTAATCTGTGACAGACACTGCATATTAACATGATACTTGATGCCTTGTCATACTAATTTTAGGCTTTATATTTTTCATGCTGTCTCTGATCCTTTCGGGAGGGCAGAGTTCATGGCTGGGAACAATACCCTTTAAGTAAATGCAAGTGTGCTGCATGCATGTTGCAGATCTAGACAAAATTAATTTTATTTCTGTAAAAGTGCATACTTCCTGTTGTTGCAATTACAGAATGGCTAATTCTAAAGGTGAATGAGTGCCAGCTCCAGATCATTGACTTATTCCTGAAGGTTACAGCGTTTAATGATATGCAGATAAGCAGGATGCTGGTTGCTTGCAAGTTTTCCTTTCAAAAGCATTTATAGCATTGTTCCAAAGTGAGACTTCCAAGTATCATCCACTTAAACTCATCCACTCCAACTCAGTTTGCAATTGCTGTCTGTAGTTTCCTACCTCTGCACACCTCAACATCCACATTTTGGAATAGGTGCCTTTCCATTTTTGTACTGTAGACCTACAAGATGGTTGAGGTAAACAAAGGTGAACAGAATCTACCCATTGCTAGTAAGAGCATCACAGAATTTTACTTCTCATCTGGCATTCTGTGCTAACTTAATGTGCATGAGCCAGTCCCTGCTTTATTTTTTTTTCTTTGCCTTATGCTAGCAGTTCTCTCATACAGCACTAAACCAGTTCAACTCACTTGATAAGGCACAAAATTAATGCAACATAATGAAGAAAACCTTAGTTTGGTGACTGCTCACTGGACTGGATGGACTCACAATATATCAGACCAGCAACAGGTTGTACATGAGAAAAGGACTCAGTGTGACATAGATACTTGTGCAGTCACATCCTAAAGCTAGTTCTGCGTGATAACCCCATCTTCATAGTCACAAAAATTGTGGCATTAGTTGTGAATCATCAGCTCTCAGTGGTTGTGTAAGTATTGGCTTGGTTATTGAAGTGGCAGGGAGATTTATGGTGGTAACTTTATGTGAAGAAGGTTGAAATAGTAGTAGAGAACATCTTGATACTGACCCTTTGGGGTTCCAGTGTTGTAAAACTATGTGCTTGCCTTCCTTTTCTGTTGATTTTGTCTGCACAGAGAAGCAGTAGACTGGCATGCTATCTGCACATAGACCAAAGATGATTAGCTGTTGCAACAGGTCCCACATGCAGTGGTCAAGCTCCCTTATCCTGTGAAGACAACATGGATACTGGTCTCTGATCTTTACGGATACCTTAAGCTTTGGGAACTCATGATCTAGCAGGAGTTGTGGTGGCCGTGTAAAAAGACAAAGTTAGGCGACATGCTGACAGGCTATCTTGTGGTATGGCGTTCCTTATGGAATTAGAGTTTAACCGTTACATATAATGGCATAGTGAAAGTCACTCCCAGCATTGCTTGTGATTTCTACTGCTTGTTATTGAAAGACACGTAACAAAGTCACTATGTTAATTGACAATATCAAATTAGAGATTGTATTTCAGGTCTGTTAGCTTTATTTATTTCATCAGCAATTCCCTTTTATGCCTAAAAAAATCTTCTTACAAAAGAATTTAAATATCTTTGTTTATTTTTACCATTGCAGGGAATGTCTGGAGGAGTAGTTTCAAGATCAAAATTAACAGTGGCCCAGTTTTGATAGTTAAAATACTGAGGAGTCACCATGTTTTTACTCAGTTGTCACATATAAAGTCCTCCTGAGAAATGCTGGTTTGGGGTATGTAGAATAGTTTTTAAAAAACAGTGATGTCTTGACTGTATGTTATTTGTGTGTGGAAAGGACTGGTCACTCAAAATGGTAGAAACAGCTTTCTAGTTCCTTAGATTACGTAGATATTCTGATCTGAAACATAAGCTGTGTTATAACAGTGTCAACTTGTGGAACAAGAGCTTCTTGGTGAGCAAAGTTACGGAATGGATTAGTACTGAGAAACCAGAGTGTGCAGTACAGACTGGCAACACGATTTAGTAACAGAAAACAAAAATCATCAGAGAACACCTGAAGCATGTACCAGTGCTACAGTGGAGACCTGATAGAGCCCATGCCTAGGAAGGTGTACAAAGGACATAGTCCACTGGGAGCTTTTCGCACTGTGTGTTCTGGATAAAGGCAGAGGGGTGGTCTGGAGCTGAGTGCTTGTTAAAACAAAAGGGTTCGAGCTGCTTTCCTCCATCCTAGACTATCTTGTAGAAAAAGAGAAGGGAAGGCATTTCAGTGGACACTTTTTTTCACATTGGCCTGTGGTATCAGCGGGACACAAGGAGGGGTGCCTGCCTAGGCAATGGGCTGAAAGGTGGCATGGTTGCAGCTCCGTTGGTGCCCATGGCCCAGGATCCGTACGCGTGGCTGAAGTGGGTGAGATACAGTCTTCGTCACTCCCATCTTGGAGGTGAACTCATTGTGCAGCTGGATGGATGCACACTGGGAGAGTGATATGTGGCCATCTTATAATTCGCACTTTCAGATTTTGTTTTGTAGTGTTCTGTGAACTTGTGAGGGATGTGGCTCAGATGCCTTATAGGTGCCTTTTGATTATCATCTTTATTCAGTAATGATCCATATTTTTTTATATGGCGCGATCACTTGTTTCGTTTTTATGCAAGTGAAATATTTTTTCATAATTTAATCTTTCATGTCATTGTTTCCATGATCCATTAACATTATGAACTGTAAATCCATACTACGTAAAGATGACATTGGTTTTTAAATGAGAAAAACAGCTTATTTTTGGAATGGAGAACCTAATAACTTAGAGAATTAAGCTAACAGATCAGGTACTGGAAAGCTGAGATGGCAACATCAAACAATATAACGAACAGAGCAATCATTCTAGGAACAACAGAGGAACAGATAAGAGTAAAGTTTGTCTTTCGCCTTAGGGAAGCCCTGTGAAACAAAATACAGGATTGCCTGTTTTCATTAGTGAGTTTAAAAAAAAATCAAAACACCTTACCAGTTACGGGAAAGACTATTTGTTCTGCTTTTTACATTAAATTTCCCCAGGCCACAAAAATATACAATGTATACTAAAATTACTACTTAGTAGATTTTTTTCTGTGCACAGCCTTTATTTACTTTTGTTAAAATTATGAGATTGTAACAATGAACTTTGATCAGTAGATTCTGCATCTGCTGTATCTCGAGAGTCATACGTCAGAAGAAACTATGGGAATGAAAGGCTCTAGTTCTTGATGAGTTGGTTAGGTGGACTGATGGATTTTATGTCCAAATCATTGAGAATCTGCAGAATCATGTACAGTCGCATTTTAATGCTGAAATACTGTGTAAAGATGAATTTTGAAAAATTTTCTCTAAAACCTAAACTTCAGACTTCAATCACGTTTGATTTTTCCTCTTTTGAAAGAAACAGTTTACACAAACCTCTGCAAAATAAGCCATATTCATTCACATATTGGTACATTGCACTTTTGTCTTTCTGGCTAATAACACATAAACTCATCTAGCTGAGGTCTAGAGTAGCTAGCAAGCTACAGCAGGTATCTCAGTAGCAGACCATGTCTAAACATCATAATTAAATCAGCGTTAAACAGCCGAGCAGGCTCCTGAAAGTGCTCTTCTGGCTGTGTTTCAACAATCATAATTCAGAGGAGTGGTTTTCTCTAAGTTGTATTTGATCTAATTTACTTTTATTAATTCTTATACAATTAGTCCACGAAGAAATGCTAAGTTCTTGCCTCGGGCATCTCCCAGTCAAAAGTCCTGACTAGTTCTTACTTAAATTAATGGAAAGGCTACCACTGGTTTTGATTAAATTTGTTTTGAATTTGAAGACACTGTTTCTGGGGTTATTGGAATGAAGGGATGGTAAACTGGAGAGCTGGCGGGCTTCTCAGGCTTCTTCGGAGGCAAGAGGATGGGAATACCAAAAGCAAAAATACGGTGTGGGTGAGACACAGTTTTTCAGTGCCAAGTTCAGGAAGGCCTGTCATTTTTATTTGTAACTTTCCTGATACTGATCCCATTGCTAATATTATTTACTCCCTTGAGTTCTGAGACGTGCTCAGACTGATATCAGATGACTTCATTTTCTGTCTTCATCTGCTGTCTTTGTACTATATAACAACAATCTTCGTTATATGCCTGCACATAATTAGTTACAAGAAAAGAACATTTGACTCCCTAGAATTATTCTCGTGATTCTCCTGGTTTTATGTTTCCCCTTCCTTTTGTCTGCAGCTAACACCTGGAGCTGTAAACTCTTTGGTGCTGAGAAACTCTTTTGCTTTATGCCTGTAATTGCTACCATTCCAGTATAATGAAATGGAGCCGAACTTTAATCTGTGCCTGCAAATGTTGAATAAAAGCATGCTTTTTCAAATCTCACCTTTACTCAGTAAGAGCTGAAGATGGTAAGTATATCCAGGACATTATCTATGAGTATTTTTATGAATAGAAACAGCAAAATCCATTCGGTGAGTTTCCAAATCCTGCACTCAGTCAATGTTCATAAATTTTTGAATGAATGAAGAGTCATTTGAATTTATTAAAATATTAATGGACATTGACTAAGTTACTATGAAAGTATGGGGAACCTTTCATAAATGAAGAGGCACTCGTTTATATGTGAATACTAATTTGCCTCTCCAGTAATGTATCCCTGCTGGAACAGGTAAGAAGTACAATTGGTCATCAGGTCAGAAGACGCAATACTATTATTTTAATGAATAATACAAAAGCACAAATACGAAATGATAGGAACATTGTGAGGAATAAAATGTAATAATATGATATCAGCATCTGTAACATTTTCTCATAAAGGGTACACTGAGCTATTTTATTTTAGGAAACAATTTGTAAAATTATATATATCCATTAGAAACAGGAAAAAAAGCAGCTGAATTTAGTCAATAATTTTATTTTTCACTTTTAGAAATTACTGTCTTCATACTGAAAATTTGGACTAGTAACAAACTGTTACACAGAGAAAGTGTTGCTCAATACCACTGGACACGTTTACAGTAGTCCTGATTCTCCAATTGTTATTCTCCTGTTGCAGTGAAAGACTCAAATGATATTGTTGCCTCCAAGTTTTATATTTGCTTATGAATATAGTAACAAAAATGTTCATTTTCACTGACACTTGTGTTCCTCTGGTCATATGAACTCAAAGACCTTTTGCCAACTCTGTACGTTCTTTAGTGGAATCTTTATTATTATTATAATTATATTTTTTTTTTGCATTGCCCCTGTTGTACCTTCCTGACCGAACTCTGAGTTAGATCTCTAGAGTGTAGAAAAACAGGGTGCAGGGTGGGAAACTCCTTTTCTGAAAGGTGTGTTTTTAAGACTGAGTTTTTTAACCGTTTTTAAGACTGAGGTTTTCTTCATTTGGCAAAACTTAGTTATCCTTTTATTGATTCACTGGAATATTTTTGTGTACCTCCTTTACTGGTCACCAAGAGGGCTGAGAAGATTAAAACATTAAAATTTTACATTTCTGTGACTATTTTTACCTGATTAAAAGTACTTAATATTCTTCAAGTCATTACTAAAAAAGCAACAAAACCAAACACAACCTCCTGCCTGCCCCCAAACCAAGCAGCCAGGCAAAGCAAAGCTAAGCATTACACTTTTCTGCATTTGGAAGAAAACCTAAAGCCTAGTGACCTCATCTTCATTTCCAGTTCATGTCTTACTGATATGGACGGGAGATGTCACTGCTGAATACTTCTGAAAATTAGACCACCTGTTAGTACCAAAAATGGATTTGGATGAAGAGACACTTTTAATGTGTTAAGTATTCGCTAAGAATTCTTCAAGTTTGGTGGGTTTTTCTGAGTGTTTCTTCTACCTTGCATACTTCATCACAGCTCTTGGGGAAAGGAGCATGTCGTTCCACCTTACAACTGGCAGTGTAGCTGCAAAAGCACATAGTGGAGATAGGGGACTCAAAGAATACCCACCCGCTGAACTAGGAGCAAGTTTGAAGCATCTCCTTCAGTTTCTGCCACGCAGAGTTCTTTATTTTTGTATCAGTAATTAAAGATTGACTAAAGCAAAAAAACAGGACAGCGATCTCCAACATCCCATAGACAGCAGGACCTCACTTTCTCACTGTCTTTAGCTGGAACATTTTCATTTTACTCTTCAAGCAGGTGAGACAGGGACCGTCGTCCAGGGGGCATCACAGTTAACAGGCATGTGGGTACATCAGGCTCACATTCCTACCCCAATGAAGAGTTCATTAGTTATACAAGGTGGAACACGTCACCCCACCTGCAAAGACCGCTAACCTGATGGTGGATGCCCTTGGGCCTTGAAAACTAGTTGAACTGTTTTTAGCCTGTGTTAGGCAAATTTTCCTCTTCAGGATGAGAAATTTTAATGTTGATTATAATGGCTGCATGGGGTAATTTGTCTCTAACCTAAAGTACTGCTGTGGACAGGGCTGGAAAAAAACCTGTACCAAAACTGAATTCATATTATTGCAGAGTTTAATTTTCATCCTATTGCCTTCTTTCTGGAAAAATGTCTTCCTGAAAATCTTTCGGGAAGCAAGGACTGGATACTTATTGGCACAAATCCTGCAGGAACTGAAATGGACCTGCGAAGTAGTCTGGGCTTTATATCAGGCTCTCCAGGCAAAGGAGAGCGAGTTACATCTCCCATGGAGTTCGTGGATAACTTAGTAATAAATAGATGGATTTTTGCCTGAGGAGCACTCTGTGAAGTTTTGCAAAACCTTCCTGCTCGGTGGTGAGATGTGACCCCAGCCAGTGACACTAACTATAATGGCTTCACCTTCAGCTTGCACTGCCCCACAGGTTTTTGGAGGCCGTCATCTGTTAATCCCCATGTTGCGGGTGGATTGTCATCTCCTTTGGGCAGTGATTACCTTTTCACGATACGTACGCAGTATTTTATACTGAAGGGCTAAGCAAGCCCCGATGGTGGCTTTTACATGTGTCTGCAAAATAAATATTTCAGCCCCAACAGTAAAAAGTATTTTCTGCTGGGACTATTTGCTGGTGATATGAGAAACCTCGTTAGAGAAATGCCGCGGGAGCTGCTCTGTTTTGCTTCTGCCTGTACATCTTTCCTCTGTCCGGTTCGTTAGGAGCATGGCTCTCCTCTCAGGTGTGCAGAGTGGTTCAGGGACTTGCTGACATTTGTACAATGGGCCAGGGAGAAAACATGAGAAGCAAAAAGTAGGTTTCTCTGTTCCCAAGGCATTGCCTTTACAATACGCATCTCTCCTAATCACTTCTCTCCTTTTTCCTCCATTAGATAATCTTGCCCTCATGCGGCTTAGCTCAGCTGACCTTTTCTTGCTCCTGTTTCATGGGGATATGACATCTATTAAAACCGAAAAGGAGGTACAGAATTATCTGAACTCCTTCTGTTTTGACATCGTGTTTCTGGTCATGGGATTTTTAGAAGTGAAAAGACTGTTCTTTTTCCATACAAAAGGTATAGTAATTTCCTACTTTCAAGTATGACTCAGGTTGTAGAGTCAGAATGACTTACTATTCAGAGTGGTTTCTGATACTCTGTTTACAAGTTTATTACTTCTCTGCTTCCTTCTTCATGCTTTGCTTCAGATTTTTCTTTTCTTTTATATTGTTGTTTCTCCAGCTTTCACTGCCACCTAAAAATAATGATATTCATCCTTCTGTTCCCTAGTTGCTGTTGGGGATTTCAGGCGGGTTTTGGTGAAGAAATCAACACAGTCTGTAGTTGTTTAATATATCCATAACTGAACAAAATGGTCTAAAAAGACAAGTCTACACTTTACAGATATGCCCTTCCATAGACGTGCTTGTGACTAAAACCCAACTCTGCTCCAAAATTGACTGTAATAGGGGCAGAGGCCAAATTGTCTCCTGATTTGTTATGGCCTCTTTCCCCTAAAACTCCATCTCAGAACAGGCACAGGATTTCACCCTGCTCAAATGCTAAGAGGAAGAGCTTGTAAGGCTGTATGCAACAGCGTCAGGTGGGAAATTTCACCTAAATTTTAACTTCAGAATTTTAATTTAAAAATATTTTTAGTTATCTTAGTTTGCTCCTTTTTTTCCAGACTAGCTAAACATAACTTTGCTATCTTGCTAACAGCTGGCTTCAAGATGCTTTGTTCATAGCAAATTATTATGATAGGTCAAGTGCATTATTAAATATTTGTCCTGAAATCTTCTATGTTGTCAGTCTTTGCCATGCATTACTTACAATGTTTGTATCATAGCAGGGTTTCTCAGTATTCTGTCAGCATGATAGACAAGGATAAAAAGTAGTATAGTACAGAGCTGTATCAAATGAAAATCTGCAAGGATTTGGTATTTTATTTTACTAACCATATGCAAAGTCAGATACTGTGGTGACAGTACAGTCAAGATGTCTAACCCTGTACTATTCTGGGACACGATTCTTCCTGGCAACAATATACAACTTCCCTTTAAGTAGCAGGAATTTCCAAATAGTGACAAGCAGACTTAGAGAAGAACTTAGAGAAGCCTGAGAGTGTGTTTTAGAGTTTTTTATGCAAGAGATGATACTGTGTTTGTAATCAAAACTGCGAAGAAATGCTCATTTGTTCTGTGAAGACAGGTTTATTTTTGTTCTATCATTATGAATGATAGATGTAAATTGGATGCAGTCTGATATCTTGATTTTTCTTTTTACATGAAAAGGAAAATTAAATTTTTAATATAATTTGCACAATGAGTAATAAAATGACATGGGAAGCAGAGAGCAAAGAACTGTCATATGAAAGGAAATTTTATTTAGTGAGGTTATGATCTAGTTTTGCATCTAATCAGTAATGACAAAATCCCTGAGGACAGGCAAAAAGATAGACTAAAAAAGAAATTTCTTATGCACAAAAATCTCTTTTAGCCAGGAGACAGCTGAAATAATGCCCAGTTGTATCTCCATATGATCAAAAACTCTCGGTTCTCCATTTGTTCAAGGTGCAGTGTATGTGTTCAAAATCAAAACCAGATTTATTTTAACGTTGTAGTATTGGGCCATAAATGGATAAACGAGAACAAGGCCATTGGTGCTAGAGCCTGCAACATGCAGGGAGTGGCTGTAGGTCACAGTGACCTTGTCTAGGCGTACTCTGCCTGCAGGTGGCATCTAGCAGAAGGGTGTCCATGGGAGTAATGAGGAGGTGCACATATAGAGCATAACAGCTACTTAAATTGTGGAAAATACTTTTCCTGACTTCACGATCCATTTGGTATTTTGAGTGGATGGGGAAGGTGGAAGGGAAACCCATGAATTTCATGTTTCTGTCCCCTTGGACATCCAAGCTTCCTGTAGCAAGATGCACTGTCTTCCGCCAGCCCTGGTCTCTCCTACCGTTTTCCCTTCACCTTATTGAGAATGATTTTTGCAAGCATCTGCCCAAAAGCAGAGGAGCAGGAGGTTACCTGTGTGGTAAGCTCCTGGGCTGTGCTCAAGGCACAGGACCAGCCTCCCGCCTGCCTGGGCTGCGCCCAAGGTGCCTTGCACAGCTTTGCCACAGTGGAGACTCAGTTTCTGCTCCTGCCTTTACTTTTTGCTGTGTAAACGGTTGGAGACTGGGCTTGTCTTCTAAGGAGTTTATATGTGAATTCTCTATACGAGTTTATGGATATCGCGCAATATACTTTGACCACAGCAATAGCCTCTGGATGCTAACTTCAAAAGCTAATTATCATGATGGTTGATTGTCTTAAATGTCGTTGTATGTATTTGCTCTGTACAAGCTGACAAGTGAAATCCTTAAACTGAGCTATTCAAAATCTAAAAGAAGCCGCAGAGAAGCAGGATGTACTGTGAAGACTGAGGAAGGGTTTGTCTCAGAATTTAATATACGCTATTTGTTTGCTTCTTTGGGAAATTACTCTTTCTTTGGAAAAATTACTCTTCAGGAGAGATGGGGTATGAAAAGACCAGTAAATCAGGATGACATGTAAGGTACAGTGAACAAGAGGACATGACAAAGTGGGAGAAAAACTTGTTGAGGCTGATTTCATTGGCAGGGTTTATTAGTGAAGGGGAGGTAGAGGATGAAATATGATGGGCTCTGATATTCATCCTGTAATTTAGTGTGTGCATGGGCACTATGTTGTTTTCTTCTTCCCCACATTATGCATAATTCAGATATTCCATTCCATGCAGGTAAGGATTCATATTTATAACAGTTTTAATTTCTAATCTGCTCCTGGTGCCTATTATGGCAGTATATTATGTCCATTTATTATGCCTGTTATGAAAAGCCTGTTCTCTCAAAGTTTGCATATATGCTGTTCATTGTGTGTATGCTGAACATCTGTTGATATGATTAGGAAACAGGGTTTCCAGCTCCTGACTAAAAATGTCTGGAACGTTCTGACACTAAATGCATGAAAGTTCAACACTCAGACTGGTTGCAGCGTACGAAAGCTTTAAATGACCTAGTAAGTATTTACTGCAAAACCATCAGGTAGTGTTTGCAAATCGGCTGAATGGCCTGTTTCACCATTTGCTAGTATAACTAGCTCTATTTGACACTGGGAGCAAGAGTAAAATGCTATTCTACTATTGATACTGAGATTATCAAACATTACTGTACAGTTTTGATTTCTTCTCTCTTTGCAGTCCAATCCCTTGGAGCCATAGGGTCTCATTTTTCTTATTTCTTTGGGCAGTGGGCAGTCTCTCCTATGGCTTTGTTGAAGGGACCATCTGAATGGTGTCTATGTTCATAAAGTTAGGAGGGAATCTTGGGTGTGTAACGGGAACTAGGGAGGTTATTGGAAGAACTTTGGATGGATGTGCATTTTTTTAAGTACATATGTTGCAGCCCTCTCTGAAAGACTAGCTTCAAATATTGATAGAAAAATAGTATTTTTTCCTGATCTCATGGGATAATGATTAGAATTTGTTCTGTACCTCATTTGAAAGGAGAAGAAAATAGACTTTTTAACATAACCATTGTAAATGAGATGAAGTATGTATGAAGTTCAAAAACTCAAATATATCATTACTCTGACAGACTCAGCAATCCTAATGGAATTCAATACAACTACGTGCAATTTCAGGCATTTAAAATATTGAATGTAAAACTACAAAGACGTAAAGGAATAATTTGTATAAGCTGTCACTCAGAGTAGAAAAGCATGTTGTAAAAATTTTTCCGTTTGTCATTACTGAAGGAAAAAAGAAGAGACGTCAAGGCAGACTTTTGAAAATGTGGTTTATTTTAAGGGCAGGATAAATGAGTTATGACTCACGCGGTTGTTAATGAAAAAGAGAATCTTTCACCTCAAAGTCCTTTGTTTAAATCCCAGTCCAGGCTGATGAAGTCACTGTCACCTGAAGACTGCTAGGCATCCTTTTATCCTGATGATAAAAACCAGCATGAAGTACTTTTAAACCAGGAAGATAAGCAACTGGGTAGATGTAGAGACTTTGTTCCTTTCTGTGTCTTGCAGTAAGCTAAACCTCTTGGAGTATCACAGTGCTACCTCTCTGATACATATTCTGTTTGTCCAGCCTTTTTTATGTCTAGATTTCTATATCATAATCTTTAACACGGTCACTGTGAGACCACAGGTCATCCATAACTGTGAATTATTAGTACTATGAGAGAGAGTGTATATCCAGTACTCATTGCAGGTCATTTAGAGCCAAATGCTTTGTTATGCAGACTTGCTTCTTTTCCTTTCTCAGGCATGGTATAAAGGAGATTGTCGTGAGCAAAAATCATGGTTTTTTCCTGCCACCTAAGGTGTGAATGCATGGTTTTGAAGCTTCCCAAAAGTCCAGCTGAATGAAGGAAAGCCAAAGCTCTGTTCATTTAATCCACAACTAAATCTTGCAGTTTGCTAAGAATGTTTCTGTCCTCATGATCAGCTGCTTTAGTCAACTTACTGCATTCTGATTTCTGTCCGTGTTAGACTGGAAACATTAACCAATGGGGAAGGCATAAAATATTTAAAGCCTGTAAGGCACTGCAAACATCGAAATGATCCATTCCACATGTGTGGCATTACACTGAGTCTTTTAGAGCAGCATTTGCAGCTTGTTAGCTGTCACCAGAATTGCTGGTTTGTTGTATTTCACTGAAGTCCATCATGGAAGTAAAAATAAACTTTGGAATATACTTTACAATCCCAGTGTTCCTTTCGCACTTGCTGTTGGGTAATGCATGTTGGATTCCAAAAGAGAGACTAAGAGATTTACTGCATGGCCTAATGAGTGACTGAAAATGATTGAACTGGAAGTAAACCTGGAAAAGCTTTAAATCCCTCCACTCATTTGGCTCTTGCTGTTTCTGTATCATGCTGAGCTGTTTGTATGAGCTGAAATATTTTTATTTAACTGAAGAGGAAAGTAAGTCAACCTAAGGTTATAAAACTTCCGTTTGGGCCTGAAGGAAACTCATTAATGCCCACAGCATGTGGTCCTCTCACGCTAGGAGTGCCACCTGTCATCAACTTAGCCTGAAAGCTTTGACTAAAAGAAACGTGTGGGAGGGTACATATATAAATTGCAGAATAAAAAGAGTATCACTGTCCCTAGGGAAGGAGTGGAGTATATTTGAATCAAATTGTCTTTTAAGCTTCCTCCGCCCACTGTCCAGTTAAAGCATAGTTAGACTGCTTTTTGTAGCTTTTTGTTTTCCTTATCTGCAGTCTCTTCCTGTGCTGTATCTTTGGGCTAAGTTGTCTGGAGTTCAGAAAGAAAAAAGTAGTGACTTAAAGTGTAGAAGAACCTAGTAATGAAAAATGAAGAAGAATTAAACAAGATTGTAATAAGCTCCACCAACCTGGGAAAGTCCCCTATTAATAAATCAGAAGAGCAAGGGATTCAATACATGAATCAAAATATGTCCGATGTCATTACTACTAACACTCTACTTGAAGAAAGGCTTTTTGTAATAGAAAATATTGTTAATAAAGAAGGCTCTTTGTTGCCATTGGGATTTTTTTTCTTAATAACAGTGGTGCCAGTCGGCACTGGATTTCCTAGGTAATTTTATACATTTCTAGTGAAGTAATATATTGAAGCCACTGTAGGGATGTGTGCACTCAGGTTTTTGTTGCTATTGTTTTTTCAATTACCTTTTTCGATGCAAAAGGTCAAAGGATAAATATTTGACTTGACAGAATCTCCCCTGGGTCCACAGTGGAAGTTCCAGCTTGTTTCTTCCCAGAAGTGGGTCCAGGGAGGCTCTTAGCATAGCTGTAGCTGCCAGATTACACGCATGGAGGTGCAGCACATGAAGAGGTTGTTGTGATTGCCTCAGCGTAGGAGTTTGCATGGATGAGGTCTCTTCCACCTGTTTCACAGAGGCTTCAGCTTCTAGGTCAAGCTCCCAACGGGTGTCAATCCATATTGCTCCAGTCATATTGTGGAGGTAGAATGACAGGTGCCAGCTGAGACTTTTCCATCCTTAACATCCGTATGTGTGTCAGCAAAGGGCTGATCGACCTACAGAGTCCAGCTGGTGTGTCTAATCCATTATTGCTGAGAGCTTGGTGATACTGCAGTGGTTCTCATAGATGTCTCGGAGCTTCAGCCTTAACATTTGTCCACTGTACTGCAAGATATTTTGCCTCCTTTCGGTCCCACAAAGAAACTTGCTTTGTCACCGTTACAGGGTTAACCTGATGTGTTCTCATGTTCCTTTATCATAGGTCCTAACTAGGGGTATCGCAAACTTCCACAGAAGCTTTGGTGTGATGGTGGGTTGCTGACCTGCCAAGATTGAGGTTGGACTGTGTGTCCTGCTGGACTGAGTTACACCACTATCAGTAGACTTTTCTACCAACAGTAGTAGAATTTGATGTGAAATTAAATTAAGATTGAAAATCTTTTTTTCTTGTTAAAATTATAATTTTGTGTATAATATGTCCTATATGGTGGTGGACAGGGATGGCTATTCCTAGCATCTTGACTGTTTCTACTGTTAAAAAACATACTGCCTGGTGATTTTGCCTCTGCCTGAAGAGATATGAACTGATCAGACATCAGAACTGAAGGAAGGCAGCCACAGCCCGTTGTTTAGTTTCTTAAAAGCCTGTTCACAGAATTTCTAGTTCACTGAAAATTTTTTTGGGGAAAAAAAGGTTCAACTTGGATTGAAAACAAATTCTGAACAAACGTAAATGTTTTGTGAAAAAGCAATCCTGCATTTTAGCCAGCTTTGTTCTGAGTAAATACCCCTTGTTCATGATGTAATCACTTGAATCTCACATTTTTTGTACATTGCAGGTAAAAGCCAAACCCTCAGCTGAGTTAATTGACTTCAGTGATATTCCAGAGAGTACAAATCAAAGTATATTGTGTCTGCTTGAGAACTTGTTTTTAAATCATTCATTCACTCTACTGACTATTGCAGTTGAAGCAGAAAAAGAGGAGAAAGCTGCTGTTTTCTTCTGCATTCTTGTTTTTTGAGCATATGAACTGGATGTTAATCTCTGGCACAGAAACATCTGAATATTTAAACAGAAGAAAAGGTTGCTTAGACACTTCTGATGAAGCTTTTTTGCTTTTATTTTTATGTCCTGTTTAATTGCATTTCTTCTTGCAAGGAAATTTTCCTTTGAGCTTCTTTCATATGGCGTAGAAGAAGAATGAGCATGACAGTTTATTAACTTTACAACATTTCTTGGCCTGGTTTTCAAATATGAAGAGGTGACATTTTTTGATCATGTAATTTCACTGCCATTATCTTTAGACTTGTCTAAGTATGAGGTGCAATATGCCTGGTTATGTGCCTTCATATTTCAACATCCTATAATCAACAGCCCCCCGTATGATAATTATTTAGGAACAGGTTCTTCCATGTTAGTCAGATTGTGTTGTATGTTACTGAAAAGTAACCCCATTCAGGAGAATTTCTTACCATATTGAAATGAATAAGGTATTATTTATTTGCCAGAACATCATGAATTACAATTATTCTTCCTGAAAAATAACTAATGAAAATTTGCTACTCATTGAAATAGTTTGGATCCTGCAACATTCGGGACAATCTGGTTATGTAACTAAACTTAAGACATTTATTGAATAATCTCATTCAGATTCATACTTCATAGATCTATTTTTGGCTAAAGATGGAACCTATATATATCCAAAGGTGGAGTGCAAGACATCTTTCCGCTGGCTAAATAAAGTACTGACATAGGTGTGTTCTTTTTCACAAAAATCCTGTTCTCTTTCTTACTAACAAGTCTTTGCTCCTCATTCTAGCTGTAATTAATACAATGGTTGCAGGAAGAATTTATCACTACTTTTCACCAGGGAGTCACAGTTTATTTACTTAAGGCAAAGAAATACTTAAAACCTAGCAGATCACTTTAGATTTCAGATTGCTTTGTCTCAGAAAAATTTGACCTTTGCTCATGTACACAGCAAGTACTAGTATGTTGTTATTTCTGTATGTTAGGCAAATGTCCAGAAACCACCCAGGTAAAAGCAGTATTTTCAATATTGATCATATAGTGATTTTCTGTCCCCTTTGTTTGGGTTATATTTCTACCAGAGCTTCAGAAATAAACAGCATCTATTTAAGTCCATTTATGGCCAGCGTAGAAATGTTTAGATAATTATATCTGTCTGTGCGCTTGAATTTGTCTGTTACAATGAATCTTTACTTTTCTATCTATTAAATATTGCCAGTATGCATTCACTTTTTCATCTTTTCTTTTCATTGGTGCCATTTTTATATATCATTCCCTGAATTTAGTTTTCAGGCAGGAAAAAGGAAAAACAGAAAAATGGGGGTACCAATGTCAAGGAGTACATGGACATAGTGTTTGTGCCAGTGTGCAGAGGTGTAGGTATCCTGCTGTATACACGCGTGTCTCTGTTCTCAAGCTTCTGATGACATCTCCTTGTACGAAATCAACCATGACTGCCTTGTAGAAGTAGACAAAAATGCATTTCACATAGCATCTTGATCTGAGAAAACTGCTGACATGGACATATTACTGATTTGGTTTTGCTGTTCTGTTTTGTTTTTTTTTCTTGTCTAAATGTTATTTAAAAGTTTGGTGCAGATTCAAACTTGCTCTGTGAATCACTTTTCCTCTGTCCAGTCCTTAGTGAGCAATGGATTTCTTGGAGGATTACATCAATCACCAGTATTAGGTCAACAACACGAGGGTCAGCATCTATGTTGTAGAAAGGAGGCAAGTGTTGATACGAGAGCTTTATCACATTTTCTATCTTGTTATTATGACTTATTGCAAGTTGTTTAAAGGGACTCTGACCATATTAATAATGGCATATTAATAGACAGTTCTCCACGAACTTCTCCAGTGTGGGTCCTTCCCACAGGGTGCAGCTCTTCACAAACTGCCCCAGCGTGGGTCCTTCACATGGGGTGCAGTCCTTCAGGAACAGGCTGCTCCAGCACGGGTCCCCTGTGGCGCCACAGGTCCTGCCAGCAAACCTGTTGTAGTGTGGGCTCCTATCTCTATGGGTCCACAGGTCCTGGCAGGAGCCTACTCCAGCATGGGCTCTCCATGGAGTTACAGCCTCCTTTGGGCATCTCCCTGCTCTAGTGTGGGGTCTTCCATGGGCTGCACGTGGATATCTCCTCCACTGTGGACCTCTGTGGGCTGCAGTGGGACAGCCTGCCTCACCATGGTCTTTTCCACAGTCTGCAGGGGAATCTCTGCTGCAGTGCCTGGAGCTTCTCCTCCCTCTGCTTTTTCACTGACCTTGGTGTCTGCAGAGTTGTTTCTCTCACATAGTCTCATTCCTCTCTCTCCTGCTGCAAATTGCTGTTACGCAGGGGTTTTTTTTTCCCTTCTTAACTAAGTCGTCCCAGAGGTGCTACCACCGTTGCTGGTGGGCTCGGCCTTGGCCAGTGGCAGGTCCGTCTTCGAGCTGGCTGGCGTTAGCTCCATTGGACATATGGGAAGCTTCTGGCAGCTTCTCACAGAAACCACCCCTGTACCCCTCCCCAGCCCCGCTGATAAAACCTTGCCACGCAAACCCCACACAACTTCCCTTCTTCACATAACTTCAAGGTAAGAGAAGGTCCTCTAAATATCTTATTTTCAAGTTTTTGTGTGTTTTTTCTTCTTTCCTTGTTAATTGTTTTTATTTCACCAAAAGCTCGCCCAGTCTGTTAGCCCAATCATGTTGAAGAGCTCGTTATTCTGTAAGTAGTAATTTTTACTGCTCCCATTGTAAGAAAGTATACTTACTGTGAAGGATGATGAGAGAAGAGGGTGCTGCAAAAACACAAAAGAAGTTTCAGCAGGTTTTAAAGTGGGATGAGGGTGTCTGAAGGTTGTAGGCTGAACCTGCATCTTGGACATGTCAGAAAAACTCTTTGTGTGATGAGTGTCAGAATGAGAAATGAGTTAACAGTCCACCTGTAATAAAAAGTCCGTTTGTGTTGCTCTTTACTGAAAAAGCAAGAACTACAGGACTGCTTGAAAGCATAGTGGAATGACTGAACAAGAAGAGGCAATATAGCCAAAGTCCTGCATGTCTGTTGTTGTGTCTTGTCTTTGATGCTGTAAATTGAGCAAACTACTTTGTTGACTATTTCTACTTTTCAAAAGAAATTCACAATTTTTAAAACTCCAAAATAGAAAACTCTGTGATGCTTTCTGGATGTTATAATTTACTGTTGTGCAGTGCTCTGCTGCTGAAGGATACCTACTCCCTCTTTGTCAGGTTATTCATGAAAGAACTTGTTACTCATTGTGAGCAAGGGTGGTAGATAAGGATATAATAGCAGAGAGAGAAATGCAGATGAAAACTTTGCTCCCAAGTATATTTCCCAATATTTTAATATAGAACAGACATATATTAAAGGCCCAAGATGTCCTCTGGAGCTGGAATGTAGTTGTCAGTATGTAGGGAGAAGGCATGAAAATGGAGGTGGAATTATTAAGGGGAGTTGATGAAGAGGAGGGCAGGCAGCAGAGTCAAGTCATAAGGAAAGCCGGTGTAACCAAGAGAGATGTTTCTTAAAGCCAGGGATGAGAACTTTAAGCATGGTGTAGAGGAGAGAAAACGCTAAAGGATATCCAGAAAGTGGAATGGCTTGTTGGTTATGAACAGAAACAAGTAATTCAGACAAAAACTAAATTACCTTTAAATCATAAAAACATACAATAGTTGAGGTTGGAAGGGACCCCTGCAGGTTGTCTAGTCTACCCTCCCTTCGCCCCATGCTCAAAGCAAGCTTAATTAGAGCAGATTGCTCAGGACACTGTCCAGTCAGTTTTTTAATATCTCCAAAGATGGAGATTCTACAACTTCTCTGGGCAGCCCGTTGCAGCGTTGGATCACCCTCAGAGTAAGAAATTGTTCGGAGTTCAGATAGGATTTCTTATTTTTTTAATCTGTTCCCATTGCATACTGTCCTCCCACTGGGCACCACTGGGAAAGTGTTTGACTCCATTTTCTTTAGTCCCCTCTTTACTTGCTGGCAATCCCATGCCTAATGCAGCCCAGGAAGCTGTTGGCCTTCTTTGGTGCAAGGGCATGTTGCTGTCTCATGTTCACCATGGTGTCCACAAGGAGCTCCAGGCCTTTTCCATTAAACTGCTTTCCAGCTCCAACCAGTTGTCCTCCAGCCTACACTGCCACATGGGGTTATTCCTTCCCAACTAAGCTGAGATGGCGTTGAGTACTTCAGCCTTTTCTGTGCTCTTGGTCACCAGTTCCCCTGCCCGATTCAGCAGCAGGCCCGTATTTCCCCTAGTCTTCCTTTTGCTGCTGATGGACCTGTAAAAGCCCTCCTTCTTACCCTTCATGTCCCTTAGCATATTCAGCTGCAGATGGGCTTTGGCTTCTCTAACCCCACAAGTGCATGCTCTGACAGTGTCTCTGTATTCCTCTTGGATCACTTGATCCCTCTTCCACTTCTTGTAGGCTTCCTTTTTATGTTTGAGTTTAGTCATGACCTACTTGTTCATCCAAGCAGGCCCTCTACTGCCTTTGCTTGACTTCCTGCACGTGGGGATGGACCAATCTTGCTCTGACAATCCTGGAAAATCAACCAGCTGTCCTACATCCCTCATCTCTCAAGCATCATCACCCATGGGATTCTTCCAAGCCCATCCCTAAACAGGCCAAAGGCTGTTCTCCTGAAGCTAAGGGTGGTGATCCTGCTATTTGCTTTGTTCCAACCCCTCACAAACCTGAACTTCATCATCCCATGATCACTGCAGCAAAGACTGCCCCCAGCCTTCACAACTCTGACCTATTCTTCCATGTTTGCAAGGTCCAGCAGAGTATCTCTCCTCTTCTGCTTCTTGATCTTCAGGAAGTTGTCATCAATGCACTCCAGAAATCTCCTGGATTGCTTGAGCCATGCTGTGTTGTCCCTCCAGCAGATACACAGGTAACTCAAGCGTCTTTACTTTTTATTGTGAAATATTGTGGCAGCTCCTCCGATGTGGCTGCTGTGTTGCATATTGAGTAAGCATGTAGCGTGGAGGTGATTCGTGTCTCAAAGGGTAAGAGGAAAGTTTGTGGACGCGGAGAGAAAACTGAGAAAGGAGCTGAACACTTAATGAAACAATGCTGAAGCCATCAGCAAAGTATTGCCTACTGAATTCAGAGAAGCAGGTCTTTGTATAGTCTTTGTGGGTAAGCAGGATCAATTTAAACACACCAGACCCCCCTATTAATGTCTCCTCAAAATGCAAACGTTTTACAGAGCTCTGGAATTTGGCTACCATCCAAAGGTAAAAAAAAATGTACACTTTGCTATATTCTTTGTTGTTCCTCTTCAAAACAGCTAATTGATATTTTGATTTTATTTTGCTAAACAATACACTGGATAAATAATACATTGGAGAAAATTAATCTCTGATGTAATACTATTAGAATAGCTTGACTATAGTGAAGTAATATAAGGGGTGCATTTGGCTGATAAAATTTGCATACTCTCACAAAGACTTGGTGTTTTTCAAGCTGTGTAATTGGAAACCAAACAATTACTACAACAGGTCAACAACTGTCTATTCCATGAAGTGCACATGATATTGTTACAGAAATTACAGGTGATTTTCCATGCCACTGCACAGTGCTTAGTGAGGTTAAGCAAGATTAAAGAACATGAAAATCTGGAAGTTTGTGGTGCCTTCCTTATCTCTACAGATATATTTTCATCGTGGATTTTAATACTGTAAATTCAAATGTTGGGGTTTTTTTTCTTGCTAGTTCTATTTTCTAAAGTGTTTGAGTGAATCTCTTCTTGCAAAGCTGGTTGCCACTGAAGCAAAATATATGGCTGTCTTAGTGAAAGAAGAATTTTACAGGATAATGCTTTTCAGTCTCCTAACTGTATATTTTCAGTTGCTTATAGATTAGTAATCTTATTCTACTCCTGACTGTATGAAAAGACTAGATAGGAGAGACTTCTCCTGGACCTAAAAGATTTTTCTTCTTTCAATCTGTTCCCTCAAAAAAAGGAAAAGTTGACTCATGACAAAACTCAGTATGTATTAGTAGACTGCCACCGGAGATAAATATATCCATATATTTTCATTCTGAGGGCATTTCCTACCCATATTCCACTGTGCCAGATGAATCTTGCATTAAGCATTCCACATTTTGCATACAAAGACCCTTATATTTTACTTAATCAGAGAATCGATTCAAAA
>Ga0065711_1034025_pt1 | contig 24408 bp, 20 predicted proteins | sample Hoacrofraction12_FD_59098 | JGI IMG/M metagenome (GOLD analysis project Ga0065711, IMG submission 59098) | Hoatzin crop microbial communities from Cojedes, Venezuela - Epithelial fraction 12 v2 (version 2) | ecosystem: Host-associated > Birds > Digestive system > Esophagus > Crop | place...
CCCGGTCGCTTCCCGGCGGCTCCCTCCGCGCTGGCCGCCGCCAGGTCGCAGGCTCCGGAGGCGGAATCGAATCGCGAGGTGCGGTGAGAGGGGCAGCGCCCGGGGCCTCCCCCCCGTCTCCGCATCGCTCCGCGGGGGACCTCCCGCATGCCGGGCTGCTGCGGGGCGGACCCAAGGCGCGCTGGGGCCGGTTCGTTTGCGGGAGCTGCCCCGGGGAGCAAAACCCACGCTGCGAGCTGACCCCGGGCTGCGGGGGAGCGAGCTGCTGGAGAAGAGCGCGGGTACCGGTGCGTGCACCGAGCCTGGCAGAGCAGCGCTGCTGCGGGGGTGGATGCTCCTCTTCCAGCTCCTCGCTTTGAGGGCTGGAGTTGAGATTCCGCTGTCTCGCAAAGGCTTGAGGGGTTTGGTTATTGGAAGTTAGATGCAGTTGTCTGTTTAAAAATGCGTTCTCCTCTGCTACAGGTTTTAAAAATGTTTCCATTTAAATATTTACTCTCATAGAATCTGAATTAACTGAGACTATCACTGCTTGAGGGATGGAGCTAATGTTTAGAAAGAACGGGTCTGGTGGCAGCTTGGCGCCTAAAAATGCAGCCGCATTTTCTTGATCAGGTCGGGACCACTGTGTATCGCTCGGGGGAGAAGAAAGCTCTTCGGGCATATCAGCAATTTTAGTCTCTGGTTAGAAAATAAGCATGTTTCTGCCACTACAGCTGGGATTATTTGAGAAGTCTCTTTTTTGTGTTCCTATTTCTTGTACACTTAAAGCCGACATGCAAACCATCCTTCAGATTTTAGTTCTGTTTGTGGGGATTATGAGGCTCAGTTAATGTGCCTGAGCTTGTTGTGTTTGGGATGAAGTTAAGGTAAGAGACAGTGATACACTGCATTATCTCTGGATGCAGTAACTGCTAGCTGTCTCTGTTTTCATGGGGCTCTGGAAAGGTGCACTTCCACTGGAGTTGATGGGAAATTTGCCGCAGAGGACAACGGGGTGACACTTCTGTCCTCAGTGTGCTCTGGGTAAGGAGGCTCAGCACAGTCACTGACCGGGAAATGGGCACTGGCAAGAGAAGGAGCTTGAAACCTGGGTCTAGGAAGCCAAAATCTGCAGTCTCCTGGGTTGTATCTCTCTGTGACTGGCTTGTTTTCACAAAGATCACAAGAACTGACCTCCTGCTGTTGTTTCCGTGTGCTGTGGTGGGATGAACATGTTGGATTGCTGGCAGATATTCCGCCGTGTTCAGGAGGTCATATACAATGTGAGAAAAAAGTTACCCTCAGTAAGACGTTGCTGGTGAGGGTTTCTTCCCAAAATGACACATGCTCTTCAAATGCCTGTGCCATTTCAAACGTTACATGGCACTTAAGAGCAGCAAAGCATTAGGGACTCTGTTATTAAAGGTGCAAAGAGTTTATGTGGTCCAGGATCCTTCTTCAGCAAGCCGTGGAGACTGGAGATGCTGAAGGAGGCCGTTCAGTGGGGAAGTCAGGTAGGCTGTCCCTCCGTAATGGTGCAGAGCGGCCTGACGGTGAAGAACCGGCTGGGGTGAGAGGTTGGCTGCTGTGCAGAGCACAGGCACTGGCTCCGCGGCGAGCGGGCAGGGATAAGGCTGTGGGGGTCTACCTGTAGGGCAGGGCCAGGATTGGCGTGTGGTTTGGTTTGGCTTGCTGCTGCCTCTCAAGACAGTGCAAAGACAAGGAACCGAGCTGTGTTTGCTCCATATGCTGCGACAGAAGGACTAAGAGCATATGGGATTGAAAAAGATGTCCCTTTCGCAGTGCTGTTGGGTTGAAAACTGCAGCTGGCAGTAAAAAGGCAATGTTCTGGTTTTCACTTTGGAGGCAGACAGGTAAGGTTATAATAATTCGAGACGTACCTCCCATTCTGTTGGCTACAGCTGTGTTGATGATAGAAGGGTATTAGTGTTATCATTGGTTTGAAAAACATCATTTTTAGGGGGTTAAAGTAGAGGTAGGCTGTTTTGTTGCTCCTATTAACTGGTCAAATACCAGGATAAAGCATTAACACAGTTACGTATTAAAATGCTATAGCACTTTTTTAGCAAGCTATTTGAATATTTTCTGTCACTTTGCCCATTGGCGTAGAATACAGGATGGCAGAGGATTGGTTTCAAAAGCACACGAATTTTACTTCTGCTTTGTAAATGAACCTCGGGCGTCAGCTGTGGCACCTGCAAGCCAAGCCTCTCCTTTCCATGCACCCTAGGCAGTGGATCTCTTTGAAGCTTGGGAAGACTAACGTGTTCTGTAAGTGATTTCCCGTGTTGTGCTTTTCTGAATGTTAGGTAGAAATACGGTCTTATTTGTACGGAGTCGGGAGTGGAAGCTGCCTAGACCTTCTCCTTCTAGCACACTTACGTGACTCAGTGAAGGATCTGGCTTGAAATCCTTTACTCGGGAAAGAGACCTGAGGTTAAAAATTAAGAGACCACTAAGACTGTAAGAATCTGCTTGAGACCAGTATCATAAAGAAACCAGGCACGGATGAGTAGGTGCTGGAGGCTTGAAAGTGGTACAAAGACTGGGATATTTCTCCACAGAAAAGAGCAATGTTGTACGGTGCGTTGTTGTTCTGCCCTCTGCAGAAGGACTGCCCTGCCCAGCAGCCCGTCGTGGACAGGAACCTGTCACGCTCAACCAAATGGAAACAAATACGCAGAGGCGATCTCAGGATTAAACGGATGAGTGTCGGGGGGCTGTGGCGTGGTTCAGGCAGTACCGTTCTCCGGCAGGTTATCCCGCAGCTGCGGCCCCGAGGTGCTCGGAGCGGCCGGCTGGCTGACGGGTGTTGCACCGAGCCCCGTGCAGAGCAGCTCGCACTGATGTCATTTACCCAGCAGCGACAGCAATGCAGGCGTCCGGAGAGGGGTGACAGCGCTCGGGAGATGTCCCGGGGAGTACAGCGGTTTCCAAAACACTATAGTCACGCAGGGATATTGGCAGAGGTGTCTGGTTTGAAGGAGTCACGTAGGGGCTCCAGTTCTGCGTTTCAAGACCTCCTGGCAACCCCGGGGAAGGCAGAATTGTTGCAGAGTTTCCGAGCCACCCCTCTCCCCCCACCCAGCAGCACCCTCTTTGCTTAGTGCTGGGGCTTCGACCAGTTCAGTGCTTTAGCACCCAAACGGGGCAGCTGCATAGGATTTCAAAATGCAATTAAAATCAAGTTCGAGTATTAAAGAGTAATGGGGATTTCATTGTCTTGCCCAAAGCTTAATTATTTGCACAATTACAAGGCTTTTTGTAATTTCAGTATATTACTACAATGCAAACTTGAAATCCATACTAGAGAGATTGTTGTTCATGTACCTTGTGTTTGCTGCTGGCTCCCCGCTGTTATTTGCAGTATAAATTGGTCTGTTTGCTACTTTGTACCTCACTTTTCCTGCTATGCTAAAATGAAACAAGACAAATTAAGAGCTGTAACTGTGGATTTCCTTGATCTTATTTATTTGTTTTAAAAAATACAGTTTTAGTAAATATGTGAACTTTTTGTTATTTCATTCCATGACTGTTTCTGACAGAAGGCAAAATTTTTAGCTCAGTTAAAAGACACTTAATGAAAAGCTTGCACTCATGCTCAATTTGCATGAGAGGATAGGAGCTCTGATTTAATTTTAGGATACGTTTCATAAGTGCTAATAGCTTAACGACTTGTCTCCAGTCAGGAGTTACACCCTGAGGAGCTCAGGCCACTCCTGGGTGGCTTGAATCGTGACGAAGTCCATCCTCATGCTGCGCTTTGGTAATTGCTAGTTAAGAGTAATGGGAACTACATGCACAGGGTGACTCTTAGACCCGTTGTTGAGAGATGGGAGCTGAAAGCTGTTATTTGGGAGACAACAGAACCATTAAAAGCCCTTTGCTGGATGGTTCTGTTGTGGCTTTTTTCCCTTCTCCGAGTTTGCCTGTGTTTTGTCGGACGCGTCAGCCCAGCCTCTGTCCCTGCAGTTTTTTGGATGGCCTCGTCTGCTGCTAGGCTGCTTTGCAGCAGAGTGAGCAGAGCTTTATATTTTGACGTTGCGGAGACCACAGAAATGTTCCATACTCAGTGGTGGTAAAGATAGATAATTACGGGGTAAATGTCACTGGTGGTTAACACCTCCCAGCCACGGCAGCTGTATTTCTGTTATGTAACTGCCAGGCAGGAATTTTGTGAGTCCTGGAGCTGTTAATTTTTATGTTCAAAGATGATGAAAGATTTTCTGGTATGTAAAAAACGGGGAAAAACAGCTAGAGGAAAGAAAGGAGGAAGGAAGCAGGTGGCTGTGGTACTGTTAAGAAGATCAACTCTCCTATCAATGAGCTCTCAAGGCAGCGAGCAGAGACTTCACCGGGCAGGTCAGCGCTGTGCCCCCCGCGGAACTCGCCAGCCGCAATCTGGGCGCTGGAGCGGGGAGCGTAGACACCCGCAGCTGGTACTGCCTTCAGAGCGGTCTGCGGAGCGCTCAGCGCTGCTGGAGACCAGGCCACACAGGCAGTGCTCTCAAATTTTGTAAAAGTTCCTGACTTTTGATCCCTATCCGAATTTCTAAACGGGAGCTGGACTTGCATTCCCGTGAAAACCAGATAGATCTTCTGAAGATAATAGGGTTTTCCTTTCGTGTTGGAAAAGGAATGTAAAAACATCTTGTAGTTTGTGCTTTATAGAAATTTACTTCATACAGAGTTACTGCCGCTATGCTGTGCTCACACGGTGCAAAATGAGATCGTAAATCGAAAGTGTAAGTTATTCTGTTCTGTAATTTTTTGAAGTTAAAAATAATACTTAATCCCTTTCCTGGGCACATGCCAGAAGTTGTACAATGAAGCATAACAATTATTTGGTATTTATTTCTTGGAGAATTTTTGGTTTTCAATTTTGCTTTCAGTCAAGAAAATGGGAATTTCTAAGATTGTAACAACTGTGTCATGAATGGTTCTACATGTTAAGCCACTCAGACTGCTCTTCCATCTTTTGCAGGTTCGCAGGCAGATATGGACCTGAGCAATCCTCAGGAACAGCCCATGGCTGCAGGTACTGCTCTTCCACCCTCTCTGGAAAACTTTAAATTTAAATGGAGAAAAATACATGAATTGCAGCTTGTTTAAATTCCCAGGGCACTGAACAGCACAGTCACAAATACAAAGATGAGCATTAAATGCAAAAAACAAACTCTAGAATTTAAATAACACTGTGAAAATTCAATATAATATTGGAAAATGACATTAAAGGGAAAAAAGACAGTGTAGTAGGAAACGAAATCTTTTTGGAAGAAAGCTGGAAGTTTCGGTTAGGGAAGCAGGAATAATGTGATTCTTTTTGTTGACTGCGTTTCTGAAAATCTGAAAAGAAACCTCTTGTGTGAGTTGGACAAGTGTTTTACTTTCTTGGTAATCAGAAAATAAAACTTTGTTCAGATCCAATGTAATATTTAGCTTGAGAAGGACTGGATTTTCTACTATCCAACTCTTCATAAGTTAAACAATTTTAACAGCAATTTCACAATATTGCTGTGAACTTTAAACATTCACAAGATTATTAAAAAAAACACCGTCAGTTTTTTTTAAACAGCATACTGATCTGAAATTTACAGAAATATGCATAGTATTGAGTTAGTCAGCATTACAGATTTTATGAAGGAGGCTTTATTTGAAAAACTTCATCCAAAGAAGTTCCACTATAGTTAAAAATCTGGCTCTGTTTCAGAGAAGAGAGTCTTGGATTTCTGGGACGTACCGCTGCCGCAGTGCTCAGCAGAGGACTTTCCGATAATGTTGCTGGTGTTTAAGAGGATGTATGTGAAAGAAGCCGAGAGGGCAGCGGGGTTCGCAGGGCTTCGGGTTCAATGTGCCTGCGGGGCTTCCTGGCCTGGGGCCAGGGCGGTGAAGGTTTTGCCCCAGTGAACAAAGCAGAGCTGTGATCCCTTTTCCGTGCCCCGAAAAGCCTGCTTGCTGCCCTGCTAGCCGTGGTTGTCAGCATGCACATGCTCTGCGGAGGCACATATGCTGGGTTTTCTTCCTGATTTGTTGTCATTTAGAGCAACCTCCAGCATGGTTAAACCTGAGCAAAAGCTGTAGGCTTCGTTGCAGATGTGTGCTCTGCGTGAGAGCTGGTGTAGGGCTCTGGGAAGCCAATCCACGCGGCCAGACTGCAGCTGATGGGTCTGTAGGAAGGACATTGTGGGCGCTGGGAGCAGCTTTGGGAGTCTGCTGATACTTGAAGGTAATCACCTGGAAATCTTCTTGGAGCATAAATAGTTTGTTATTGGGGTTCTTTTGCAGAAGGACAGGAGGTTTTGACTGACAGTAATCTGCGCAAAGCCCAGGAAATGGAGAGTATGGACAATGCGGAAGATCTGAAGGAACACAGTCAGTCTAATGAAGAAGCAGGAGGTAAAGTGGAGACTGAATTCTGAAAAATAAGAGTTATACTTTGTCTTTTTATTAATCTGGATAAGCTGTGAGAGTGGTTAGAAAGTTTATTCTGGAGCATGGCTGTGGTTTTCCTGCATGTTTGTAAAAGGAATAACAATACAATGAGTCTAGAACGTTTCAACATGCTTTAAAGGAGGAACAACTGTTTTCCGTCAGAGAACCTCGCCTGCATTTTGCAAAGGTCACTTTTACAGGATCTGTGAAATATGGATAGCAAGATAAAAAAGCATGTGCATACGGTGAGCCCTTTTCGTGTGTGTTGTAGCGTACAAATGCTTAAAAGTAGTTTGCATATGACAAATGCGTGTGTTAGGACTGCACTTCTTACTGAGGTTGTCAGGCTACTCTCATATCTGAAAAATAACTTGGAAATTGTTCTATTTTTGATTTTTTTTTGAAAGAAAGGGCAAGTTACCTCAAATTCATAGGACAACTCAGCCCTGTAGGATTTCAAACTGTAGCAGTAATCCTGTACTTTAAACCGTGGGTGAACAGAGGGTTGGTCAGTTTACCATGTTCATGGTTTCATTTGAACAGTAGAGCCTTCCTGTACAGCTCTGAAAGAAGACACAGGTATGAGTAGAATATTAAAACAGTATGCATATTTTTTTTTAATTTAAAAGAGGTCCTACATAAACACATGTTCCTTTGTATCTTTGAAAACTAGTAGGCCCTCTTCACAGATAAAAGATGAGAGAAGCAGCTCCTGGACTCAGCAATCTTACAGGCCATCAGAGTTCAGGACCTGTGTGTGTGTAGATGGCGTAGAGGTAGAGCAAGAGGCTTTGAACTTCTTCCTTCTGCTAGAAGCTCGACAACTGAAATCACAGCATTAATAAACACTCCTGCCAGTGAGCCGAGCGTGTTCATTTATGCCAGTTCTCAACCACAAACAGTGAAAAATGCTGCCTGCTGGAGGATGTGGTATCCGTGTGCTGGGGAGAGGACAGGCATTGTTTTACCAGTCTCCTGTTGCCTCTCAAGCACTGCATGTCCATGGCAGTACGGCAGTCTCAAGACAAATTACGTCTGTGGCTTTGGTTAGTAGTCTTGAGGTAGCGTTCGTGTATCACATGAATCAAGTAAATCGCGAAAGAATTGTCTCTGGTTTGGTTGCCCAAGTAGCTTTGGTTGTTCCCTATAACATTAATGTGATGACTTTATTGTGGACTAAAATGAAATGTTCGGATGTTAAACTTCTGCATTATTAGCAATTAAACTCATATCTATTTATTAACAAAGTACAAAACAACAAGAACCCCACAAGGCAGTGCTGCACTAGCAAGAGTCCATGGGGAGGGTGACATTACTCTCACCGAAGTGTCTACAGCTCCAGTGTCTAGAACCGTGCTTGTGTCTGGCCTTGCTTGAAGGTCGATGGAGAGCGAGCGTGCAGCTTTTCTGACCAAATTTGGCTGTCTGGCTTAGGATGAAACGCCTCGTGTCCCCAGAGCAGGTGCTACTTTGCAGGACTCCATTTGTATAGAGTCAGTGGAGAGTAGCTTAGTATAGATGTCTGCAGCGTAGAATCTAGCTTGGGCAGGTGAGTTCTGCTCTGCTGACCCTAAAAAGAGAAGTGTAATGTTTTTATCCACCTTGAGCCTTTTCTACATCTAAGACATCTGATCTCTCTTTCAGATCCCACAGCACACAACATTTGCAGCCAGATTCCCGCTGTTTGTCCAGCCCTTGTGCCGTTTCCACTCACACCAGCTCGCTTTTTACCTCTGCTTTCCCAGTGTCGCTGCCCTTCGCTCCTCTGTTCGCAGAGCTGTGGATGCAGGAGGCCGGGACAGGGTCTCTTGCACAAAGCCCTCGTTATTTACCATCCGAGAGGAGCTGCTCGAGCTTCTCCCCACCTTCCCATTCCAGGAGCACTGGCTGTGCTGCTTGCCTGCACAGCCTCATGGCATCAAGCAGGTCTTTTTTCTGCTTCTTGGCTGTCCTGTGCCCTTCAGCCTCAGCACCATTTCTCAGGCTCTTTTCCCTACATTGACGTCTGGTTCAACTTCAACCTTGTGAGAGAATGTTTGTATTGATACTGCTCTCATATACCATTCAGTTTTTATATTGCTGTTGATCTCTTAAAGTCTCTTTACAATTTGTTCTGGAATGTAGATACTGAAAACTTACCTCTCAAAGACAGTGCTATGAATGTCGGTAAAGCACAGGTCGCTCTCTGGTAGACTCCCTGTACCGTGAGAGCAGTCGTTCATTTTAAAGTAATGGGAACCTACTCAGTGCCACAGTGCTCTGTTCTTTGACTCTCCCTATAGGAATGAAGAGATGATTGCTAGGAGAAAGCTGTTTTAAATGTATGAAGAAGACAGGTACAGTGTCTCAGTGTAAAATGGTGCAAAATGAAACATATATGTTGTGTTTACTTCATTGCTTCACATAAAGTTCTCTGCAGTCATTCTTGTACCGGAAGCACAGTCAGTCTTAACTATTGAAGCACGCTGTGCTAGAACTCTAGGCTGTGCAAATATCAGTAGGTGCGTTTAAATTTCTTCCTAACCACAGCAGCTCAGTTGCTGTTGGATACTAGAATTCAGAAATACTCTTAGCTTTGGCGTCATGTCTGCTGTATAAATGGCAGGCCGACCGTAGCAGCTGCGTTAGTCACTGAGCAGTCCTGGCGGGTCCGTAACTATCTGTCTGACTTCGAGATAAGTGAAACCGCATTCTGACAGCGCTGCCCTGGTGGGAGTGTTATCGTTCGGGGATCGCTAACCCCGGTAAAAATGAATGTATAGTATTCTCCAGAATCGCGGAGTAGACATACCGTCAGCATCGGTGATGGCTCTTGGGAAATGGATGATGTCCTGCCTACGGCTGAAAAGTCTGTCTGTCTAAAGACAAAAAAATAGGCCCTATTTGGCACTTTTCCAGTTGTGATCACCGATACCCTCACTGCAGAGCAAATTTAAAGAGAAAGAATGACAAATGTTTGCGTGGTTCTCATAAATGTTAGCGTGAGCAATTCCACCTCAGTATCTTCACAGTTCATCGCTGAGGACAGCCGGCATCACAGAAAACTCTCCCTTTTTTTTTTATCCTGAACCCCTGCATGATCCATGCCTGCAGGGTTTGTTCCATCTGTTGCAGGCCAGCATAAGAACATGAGGCCACTGACTCATCAAGGGAGATCAAGCATTTGATAGCCTGCTTTCCACTGCCTTAATGTGTCTGTAACATGTTTTTCTTCAGTACAATTATGTCTGGTTTTTCCGTGTTCTGTCAAGCATTCATAGTAAGTACCAATCTCCCATTTTCTTGGACTGTACATTTTTTGTGTTATTAATGGGTGACACTAAATACATCGTGGGGACTTCTTCTGAGGCTTCGAGCAGAAGTTGCAGCCTGGTCAAATCTAGATGTTGTCTAACTCCAGTTTGGGGGAGCTTCTGATGTTGGGTCTGCAGAAAGCGGTACTGCGATGCTTTCAAAAGGCTACAGAAATTTTGTAAAGGCACTAAATAAACCAATGTATAGGGCTGAAATGTCATCGTAACCGGTGCTCATTTGGTATAAGGAAATCCACTTTTTCAGTGAACGGTTCTTTATTTGCACTTCTCCGAGCAGACGCAAACACGCTGGCTGACGCGTTGTTCGGTCAGTCGGTGTCACAGCTGCCGAGGTGAGATGCGACTTGACGAAAACAACTCAACCTGTCCCGTTCCGCACCCCTTTGAGAAGGGCGCCTGGCTTGCCGGGGATAGGGCGAACAATCAGGCAGAAGGCTATAGTAATATGTTAATTACAAGCTTGATGGAGAACAAGAAAAAAAAGATAAAAACAAACCCCCTTTTTTGCCTCAAGGGAATGGAAGCTGCATGCTGTGGTGCACATGGCGTATGCTCGCCTGCAACGACAAAAATACGCCGTTCCCATGGCGCTTCCTGTATCTGGTCTGAAAAGAGACAAGCAGTGAAATGGGGAGGAAGCGCTTAATTTCCCGTGCTTCTTTATGTGCCCCCAACACTGTTACCTTTGGTGGCTGAAGCTGAAGCATCCTGAATTTAAAAATTAAATAAAAAAAGCCACGTTCTTTCCTACAGGAGTCACAGTCAGGCGCGAGTGTGTAGCTGCACCTTAATTCCCTCGTCTGTTGAGGCAGACAACTTTTTCGCTGTTATGAATGCTAGCTAGCTTTCATGGTTGTGAAATAAAAAGAAATAGAAGCCACATTTGTGGTTTATGGATGCTAATTGCTGCTGCATTTAGGTGTGTGAAAGGGGGCGGTTGAAAGGCTGGAGGGAGACAGGAGGGGATGACAAACCCTCGCTTGGGCGCGTACTGAGGTTCCAGCGGTGCTGCTCGCACGCGCACTTATCTGCCTGAAGAGGAAGTGCCGTTTTTTATCAGAATATTACATCTCCCAAGCCCAGATCGAGCCCTGCCGCTCATGGGACTCAGGGGTTATCTCACAACATCAGCAGTGCCGCGCTGCAGAAGTTCACTGAACGGGGGATTTCTGCGAGTGTCAAACCCAGGCGCTGCTTAACCGTGCCGGGTCTCTGCCCCGCTGCCTGCGCCTGGGCTGAAAGTCGCGTCTGAGCGTTGTCAACAACAGATCCTCTTGACTTTGAGCTCTGCGGTGCTGTGCTGTCGGCAGCGGGAATGCTACCAGGCACGGTCGGTGACATCGACATGGCACCGGTGTCACCGCAGCCTGGCAATGACTGCCAGCAGCTTCGACTGTTCCGTCCAGCACCAGGGCTGGTACCGAGACTCGGATGTTCCAATGACCTTGAAATGATCCCAAAAGTGCCGCTATTTCTTATTCTAATTAACCCATTATAGTGAGCAGAACACAGAATTTGCTTTTGAGATATCCTGACTATCGGTGTAGGCCATCGGGCAAGACAGGGTCTGGAAGGAGAACGGGTGCACTGCGTTATTCGACAGATGGTGGGCTCCTTTCCGTAGCTTTTAAAACTGCATTTTTCTTCACTTGTTCTACAATGAGTATCTCGGATTCGTACAAAATAATTCCTTGAAATTAAGAGTGAGAGAAATACTTACTCCTTTGGCATCAAAGTAAAATCTAGTCCAGGGCAGAAGAGTTGTGGTGTGTTCCCTCCTCACCACCCCCAGCAGGAAATAAGTGAAGATGAAGAAAACGGCCCTAGGAGCTTGAATCACATGTCATTGTAGAAAATAATCCATTTTTAGAAGTATGGGTTGGTGGAAAGGAAATCAGTTAATTAGGATGACTCACGTTTTGCCCCCAAACGAGGCTGTTCATTTGGCACACAGAGTCGAAGGGGCAGGTTTACGACGTTTTGTGCTGCTGGAAAGCGATCGGAAAGCAGAAATAAATCCACCAGAGTCAGAACTTGGCTAAAGTGCAGCAAACGGTTCCATGAGCGTTGGAATTGATGAAACTCAGTTTCCAGAGGGCTGGTGTCTAGTTGTTGGCTGACTTTTAATTGGATGATGCAAGGTTTGCGTCGTGTGCTCGATGCCGTGTTTCGCTGCTGGTACCTCGGGCTGGCTTTGCTGCTTCCTCGACACCGTCTCCCATCACGCTGCGTCCAGGCACTCCAGTGCTTGTTCCTGGTTTTGTTCCTTCTGCTGGAGCTGGTACGGACTTTGTTAGTTTGGAGCTCGATTCCACATATTCGTGCTGAAGGGAGTGTAGCTGCACCTCACCTGCTGAGCGTGCCGGGCACGCTGGCTGTTTCCCTGCGGCAGCAGCACCCTGTCCAGGAGCGGCCCTGGGAGATGCCGGGGCTCCCAGGCCGTCTGGAGGCCGCTCGTCAGGGCAGAACAATTCCCCGGAGCCTTCCTCCCTGCCAGATAGGAGGGGATTTGGCGTGTGGGGCTGGACGTTAGGAAGGGAGCACAGAGTGGACGCACACGCTTCTGCAGAAGAGCAGGCTAAAAGTGAAACACAAGTACTCAATGATATAAACCTCGGTTTGGAGAGAATGTACTTGTAATCTAAAATTCAAGTCTTGGAATCTTGGTTATTTACTACTGGAAAATTTTTATAGTTGAATCAAATTCATGCGCTTAATTTTGTGCAGATTGTGGTGTTCAAGGACTTTGTGCGATGTCTTAACCAAGCTCCTGTCTTCGGTTTGTAGGCGTTAAAATTCCACTGATGCTTGTCACAGATTTCCCTGTTTTTCAGATTATTATATTTTCTCTTCATATTATATTTTTCTAGCATCAAGCACAAGTGTATATTGCATGGTAAGAAAGACTTTTGGGAGATGAATTAAAAAAGGCTAAATGAAAGCACACGTGCAGCTTCTGAGCTGTGCAGTTCATCTGAAGCGGCAGCTGACCAGAGGCGCCCGTGCCCGAGTGGTCGTATCAGCAATGGGTCCCTGGATGTAACGAATGAAGGCGATGATCGGAACTTCACACGTGGCCTTTCTCAGTCTGACTGCTAGGTCCAGATGTTCTCTGATTAACTGTCTAATTGAAGTCTGATTTAACGGTTGTGAGTGTATCTGCCTTTCTGGACTTCAGGAATTGTCATTTTAGAAACGTGTTCTATGAGTGATGTTACCTTAACTGTAACAGAAGGGAAGAGCTCGTACAGTTTCATTTTTTTCTGTGTTTTTTTTTTCTTTTTTTTAAGAGGGTGACTTTAAAGAAATGAAGATTTGAACAGATAATATTAACAGGTGTCATAAATGAAACAAAATTCATCTGGGAGAGGCTTTGGAGAATCTGGGCACCGTAGGCACAGGGTGCGGGATGGCGTTTCCTCTGCTCCTCCGTGCTCCTGTGCAGCGCTGCGGGTGTGGGCAGAGAGGGAAAATGGCGAGCTGTTGACATTTTTTTTAATCAAAAAAATAAAAATAAAATCCTGTCATCATTTTAGCATAGGACTAACCATAGTTTTCTAGCCCCCGGTCGTATTGCCTCAGGTAAGGACGTTCTGCTCCCCCAAATTCTGTTTGTGGTGTCAGTGAAATGCGTGATTTCTCCTTTCCTCCCCTAAGCCACAGCCTGGTGCTGCCTGGTGTGGCTCTGCGGGCACCCTGTTTACCTCCACCTTTGGCAGCACCCGCTTTTGGAGAACATTTTTCCTTTATCACTGTTTCTGTTGGTATAACTTTAACATATTTTGGAAACTTTTTGAATGAAAGTCCTAAGAGCCCCACTAGATTGTTACTAGGTAGAAATTGGCAATAGATGGGAAATACTAGGTATGAAGTGATAGATTTACACGGGAATGTAGAGCTTTGTAAGAGAAATCCTTGTATTTGGAGAAGGTGCTGTAAGAACCAGTTATGTAATTTAACTTTCCTGGCTCACGTGAGCTTGGAGAAGAGGACTGTTGTTGGGTTTTTTTCAGGGTTTTTTTTTTTGTTGTTATTATTTATCTAGCTGTACAATTAATTACACTGTGTTTTAATGATAGAAAGACACTGGTATTAATGAAGTAGAAAACACATATCCTCCGAGTGCTTGGAAAATGCTGCCTGCTTTGGGGTTTTTTTCCTTCCAGTTCTCAGTGCTGCATTTCAGTTTGAATTGTTTCTATTTTTGTTTCAAGTCACAATAAAAACAAGGAAGCTCATTAGCGCAGAGTGTGCACTCCGCCGAGGGGAATTACACAAGTTTCGCTCCTATGATTAGAAGTGAAGTTTCCACCAGGTGCCCCCTGCACCGGCTGAGTTAGGAGTTACCGCTTGGTCTGGGATCTCGCCGTGTCGAAACAAAATAGGTGCTTGCGTGTTGCATGAAAAGGGTCCTGAGCAACAGCGCTGAGAAAATACTGAAGGCAGAAAGATGAAATGAGATGACAGCCAGCACATCTGTGTCCAAGTCGTCATTTTTAGTGAGGCAAGGCAGTGAAATGGGTGGATTTCCAGTGCCGCACGCAGGGCTTGGGATTTTCGGTGCAGAGGAGTTGGCGTTGGCATGCCGGGGCCCAAAAAGGGCCCCCCGGCCGCGGGGCTCCCGGGCGGGCGGAGGCCGGTGGCGAACACGCGGCACGAGAGGCTGCACGGTTATTGGCAGCGCGTCTTCGTCACCGACACTGCCGCTGCGGCCCAGCTGAGGGCTGGTGCTGCTCCTCGGTGATGGCTTCCGCCTTCGCTGGCAAAGAACAATCTCAGGAGAGCATCGCTGCTGTTGTCGCTGGAGTCGGTGGGATAAACAAAGCCAGGCTGGGCCAAAAAGGCTTGGACTCCGTGCCCTTCCCTGGAACTGGTATCTGCAGTGGTGCAGAAGACAGACGTGGGGGAAAGTTGCCTGATCTCTGCCTGTGGTGCCTCCATTAAAAAAAAAAAAAAATCTCATGTTGCCATTGTGTCGCTTCACGATTTATAATTCCCCATTATTTATAGCCTCCACATTTTCAATATATACATGTATGTCACATGTAATTATTTTCTTCTTGTTATTTAAGCAAAAAAACTCAGGTATGGCTATTTTTTTTCTCATTTTTTCCCCCTCAGTTTATAATTTTGATGGGATGTACTGCAAGCCTCTCTTTATTCATTAAGGAATATGGGTGTTTTTTAATTCACGACAGATCTTCCCCCACAGTGCATTAATTCCGTTGTAGAGGTGTTTTTCATAAACACGCAGGATTCTGACTTGAATTTGGAAACTCCGCTGACTTTTTCCGTTTCACCACGTAGGTCTGTTCTGTTTCAGGCTGCGTTAGGTGAAGGAATCTCGCCTGCTGGCAGGGGACCGCCTCTAGTGCGCGCATGCTGGGCTTTGGGCTTATACTGGGATGTCTGGGGACGGTTTGTGGAGAGAACGGTGAGGAATCAGCAGTTAATACCTGTCAGGTCCAGGTAGTCACAAGAATCCGTCAGCAGGCGCACGTATCGACTCCCTTCTTCTTCCTCGGCATCTGAATCCGATTAACAGCTGTCAAAACCTGGTAAACTATTGATATGCTTTCACAATTTGTTTAATTGGATAGTTAGGAAATGGCATACAAGGAAAGCTTTTCTTTTTCCTTTTTTTTTCTTTAGTCTGGCTGAACATCTGTAGCATTAGGGGCTCATTATCTCTGAATTGGCACAGCAAATCAGCAGCGTCGTTAAAACGCCACATTAAGATGATTAAGTTTCTTTGTTATCCAGTTGACTTTTTGCATGTGCTGAGGATTTCATGGTTATGACCCCACTCCTTGTAAAACACTTGAGCAACATCACCCTTTCGTGCCGTTGTCTTTAATGGCTGCTGGGTTTTATTCTTTGCGCTTTTCAGAGCACTGCTGGGAAACTTTGCTTAACAACAGTACAAAACCTGTGTTCTTTGCTCTATATTTGATGCCAAGGCCTTGGATTAAATATAGTAATCGGGGAGTTTTCTGAGACTTCCTCCTAGAGAGGATAGCAAAGATAACACTCTAGCTTGTCCTAATTGCTTGCTGCTGTTGACGTCTCGTTTTATTCATGCATTTTATAGAACATACACGAGCGCTGTTCGTGTGGTGACTCAGTCCGAAGGTGCCGCCACAGCTTTATTTTGGATTTTTTCCAGAACCCATTGTTTTTACAGTGTTTCAGGTGAAACAAAAATATTACTCTGGAGTATGTCTTTCATCTTGTGATCATCTCCCCAGGAAATGAAACCATGTGCATCAGCCTGAACGCATCACCCTGCTGCTTTGTTGTGTAAAAGCTACAACATTTTTTTCTGCAGTGTGTATTACCTTCGTGAACCGCCTCAAGAAAAACAGTTCCCTGGGTTGGACACCCTGAATGGTTTTTTCATCTTACAGCCTCCTCACTGTCCTAAGTGTAGGAGAGATGATAGCACTTCTTTCTTCAACTGCCGGAACTTTGTGAGTGTTATTAGGGATAATTGTGTTTTTCCTCAGTTAAATTTCCTTCTTCTACTTGAAATGAGAGCCACCTTCCTCTTGGTTAAGGTGGAGCAGCCTGGAAACTCCCTAATCTCATTAAAATATGTTGATATGGGTTTGAAGTGACAGATACAAACCTTTCCACACAGCTGCCAGTCTCCTGATCTCACAGGATTCCCTGGGCGTGCCAGTACACAGAGCAGAATTCCGGGCTGAAGAAGGAATTTGGTTGTTTCAGACCTCTGCAGCTGCTTGGGTAATTTTAGGCTGAGCCGTCTTTTCCTCAGACTGCTTTGCACCAAAGCGTTCTGCTGTGTCGCTGTCGGGAAGGCAGAGGAGTCTCTGAGCAAGAACAGGTGAGTCAGGACAGAGACATTCCAACCCTTCCAACATTTATTTGGTTAAAAAAAGCCTCTTCCCTGGTGGCGTCAGCTGCCTGTCGTTCTCAGTCATCAGAAGGTGAATTTTTCCCATGAGGTGCCTCAAGTGCCCGCAAGCCTGGAGCTTTGATGGGATATCACTGGCAGCTGGGGGAGGCGGTGGTGGTGGAAAAGCCTCCACCAGAACTCAGGTGCATCCTTCTCTGTTCCTACAAGCAAACACAAGTATTGCAAGCAGTCAGCATGCAAAATGGAAAATGCAGAGGTGATTATTTTCCGCGGCGGAACCACAGGATAGCTCGCCTAGCTGGTGCCACTCAGCAAGCGCTTACCATGGGGAGCCCACGCCAGCGTTCGTGCTGTGCTGCACCGGCACTGGCGAAACTCTGTGCAAGAGTGAAAAGCTGTGAGCCATGGACTCGTGGTGAGAAACAGTAGAAAACGGTAAAATCTGCTCCGTTGGAGGTTACAACTGGTTCTCCACTGCTAAGCAATTGCATTTGATGCAGACGAAAGGTGAGACGTTGAGTAGAAAGTGGGAATTGAAATTGTTTCTGAAAGTACCAGCCAGGTGCAGCTGCAGGGTGTGCTTCTTTTTACCGCACTGGGCAGGATGTAGCACATTATTTTGGAACTGCCTCCTGCTGAGAGGGAAAAAAACCCAACCAGCCAGCCAAAACCCCTCTTGTTTTGGAAAAGAGGTGCTGGTGAAAGCTGCTTGCAGCAACTGGCAATAATATTTCCTTAGAGGGATGGAAATGGCTGCATAGAGAAATTCTGAAGGAGTCCCAATCGCAGGATCACCCTCGTGCCTGGAGACCTGAAGCCGGCAGCAGGCGGCACCTGCAGAGGACACCCTGTTTCAGTGGAAGCAGGAATCCCCAGGGTGTGAAGCAGGGCTGGTACTGAAGAAGGTGCAGAGAAAAATGGCCTGTTTGTAGGTGAATCTGGACCTCCCCGTGACCCTGAGCAAACACCCAAACCTGCGTGAACTCTTCTGGAACCGGGGTGGTTAGTCCCAATACCAAACTCTGAAAAATGTCAGTGATGGGGGGATAAAAACACACAGTTTTGGGGGAAAAAGCCATGCATCTGGTGATCATCAGCTAGGGAGAGCACCAAGAGGAATCCCAGAGTTTCCCACGCTACCATGGTTCTTGCACAGGGTGCAGAAATTATCACCCACTGGCTTCTTCCACCTCACTACAACCCAAAGTAAGATAGATTGGCTGGGCTTAGTGCAAACATTTAGGATAGAGGAGTGATTTTATCACTAAAATAGAGCTGAAGATTCTGTTTGCATGAAAGTATTGGTTGCCAGATCTTTATTTTTTCAGAGCTGCTTTTATGTTGCCACCTCATTTTTGCTGTCACCCATTGTTTGTTCTTGGCATTTGATGTGGTTTATTACTCAGAACCAGAGCTAATACATATTCAGCAGTCCATCTTCTGTTCTTTGGAGAAAGGACGAGTGATTCGGTGCTGTATGTAACTGTCCAACCCTCGGTGCGAGAGAGGAGCAGGTGGCCAGGAGAACAATACTTTCAGACAGGAAGCTATGTGTGTGATCTCTTGGTGCTTTCCTTTGCTTGGTAGCTTGAGGCAGAACTGGGGTTTCAGCCATAGCCTAGCTCTTGTCTAGATGGAAAAGTGAGCTCTAAGCAGAAAAAAGCCATCCTGGTAATGAGTAAGGATTTAAATGCAAGTACTGGTAATGCTGGAGTTAATAGTGGAAAGGAAATTCGGCAGCGTAAGTTGGGAATCGTCAGGTGTTTATGTAGTGTGACCAGGTTGCTTACATTTTTACATGGGAGCATTATTGTCAGAAAATGATTAGCTACTTGTTGCATTCTCCTCTTGTCATGAAATCGCTTTGGTTTCAGGCAGTGTCGCTGGTTCGCTCTGGGCTCCAGGTCCAGGAGCCCACTCACAGGCCGTGGATGCTGGTCTGCGTGAGTCTTGGGTTCTTTGCCGCATACTCGCCATGTGTCTTTGGACAAATCTTTCAATTTTTCTGGGATAGATTTATGTATCAAGAAATCTTTGTCTATGCTAGTTTTGCTCGCATAGTAACCTTATAATGCAGGTATCAAGATAATCGGATGCCCCTCACACATTTGAGATCTTTGGATAAGAATTGCAATTTGCAAGTGAAAATTAGGATTATTGATTAGGCCTAACTGACGAGAATCTTTGCCAAGGGAGCACTGGAAGTCTTGTGCTGGACCAGGCATATTCCTTAGGCGTGTTTCAAGCACCAGAGGTTCCACAGGAAGGTAGAAGTATCCTTTTAATTTGCGTCTTTCTGTATTTCTAATTCACAGGAACAGCCCGAGACACTCATTTCTATAGGCTAATTGTGAGTTGTGGGAAAAAGTATTTGCTTTTAAATCCTGAATTGTGCCCTGTAATTGCAGGAGAAGTTTGTACTGTTGGTAATTAACAGGCAGGTCAATATTTTTAAAGGTTGTCTCATGGTGAGTGTCATTAAGTGTACGCAGCCCAGGAAGATTCATATCTGAACGGCATTGCTTAATCTCTGGATCTTTAAGTAAAACTTTTAGGACGATTGGTAATGTAATTTTATGTAAAGTTTGGTGAGTGTTTTGCCTAATATACTTCGCTGGGCCTAAGATGAGCGTTTTTTTCACTTTTGTGTTTGTTTTGCCTGCAGATGATGTGGTTAAAGTGGAAGGTGAATACAGTGAAAGAGAGGAGAGTGCTTTAAATTCAGAGCCTGTGGAAAACCCAGAAGAATCTGAAATGCCTTACACCTATCCCAGAGAATATAATGAATATGAAAGCATTAAACTGGAAAGACATTCTGGCCCGTATGACTCCGTCAGGCCAGCTAGTGGGAAAATGAACTGTGATGTCTGTGGATTAGCCTGCATTAGCCTCAATGTCTTGATGGTTCATAAGCGTAGCCACACGGGTAAATATCCCTATATAATTCTTGTAAGAGCTGAATACTGAAAGGATAATAATGTGTCATCCAGACTACTTATTTTAAAAAAGGATACCAAAGTCAGGATTTCCGTGTTCTGTCCTGGATGCCCCGGGTGGTCTCTGGCAAGTTACTCGCTTTTCTGTGCCTCGCTTTACCCACCTTTCTGCTTATCAGGATTGGACGTTAGCAAAAGCATGTTTGTGGGGCATTTTAAGGATTTTGGATGAAAGGCACTATGTAACAGAAGTATTTCAGGCACAAAACACAAGTTTGATTGGTTTTGTGCTGCCGTTTCCAGTCTGTATCTGTATACATGTTTCTCTTTGTGCTATACTTTGGCAACCAACCAACGAGCATCTTAGGGTTCGACCTGCAGTAAGATAAGACTTTTTTTGTTTTGTTTTACTAAAAATTGCTAGTTTGTTGGAATCAGCCTCCTCCAGAACACTTATTTGCATGGAAAAACTGTACAGTGTTTTCCATAGCCGTACGTATGTTACAAGAAGCTCTGACAGCAGGGCTGCGTGTAACTCCCACTGAAGTCAGCGGAAGGGCTGCGGGTGTTTCTGTAGAAAGAAATTGATCCAGTATCTCATTCTTTCCCCTTCCAAAAAGGAAAGGGTATGAGGATAGCATGATACCCACGTAACCATTAAATGTCCTTTTTTGTATGTCATTTTAAGGTGAACGGCCATTCCAGTGTAATCAGTGCGGAGCTTCCTTTACTCAGAAGGGTAACCTCCTCCGCCACATTAAACTACATACAGGGGAAAAACCTTTTAAATGTCATCTTTGCAGTTATGCCTGCCAAAGGAGGGATGCGCTAACAGGTCACTTAAGGACACATTCTGGTAAGTGACTTCAAAGCCACTTCATGTGTTTCAGATGTGTGTCACTGGGACACTGGGCGTGGAAAATAAAGAGTCAGTCCGCAAAGTTTGCTCAGCCGCTCTCGTTTTGGAGAGTCGACCGATAGCAGTGACCGCTCGCTCTGCCTGCTGTGCTGGCGGAACCACCTCGGGACTCGGCTCCACTCTTAGCGCAGAGCGACGGGGCAGGGAAACGCGCTGTCACGGCTGCCTGCTGCGAGAAGCGGCCAGCCCCGCTACCTGCTGGCACAGAATGACTCCCTGCTCTTTCCAGATGAGTGGAGCTGGCTATGTCCGCAAGCTCCGAGTCTGAGGAGCGGCGTGAAGATGTGCTTTGCTGGGACTTCCTTCCCTTCCTCTCCCGAGCTGCTGGGATGGCTCGAGGAGCATCGTCCGGGGCAGCCTGGCTCTGCTGCCAGTTCACACCCTGCTGCAGCATAGTGCCTTTCATCTGAATCGCTTATCGTGCTCGACAAACACCAGGGCTTTTTCTCAAGACTGGTAGGGTGTTCCGTCCATGTTACAGACGGGAGCAGCGGAGGCACAGAGCTGAGGTGACTTGAATAACGAGCCAGATATGAATCGATTAAACTGAGTTCCCCCAGTTCTGCAAGAGCCAGGTTGTGCTTGCTCTTTGATTTGTGTATATCCTGTGTTCTGCAGGGGCCTAGGAAGAAAACATTTATTCTAAATGATAGATGTTATCTCTGCACTGCACTTCACAGAAAAAAAAGTTCAACCTCACAAAGAATCAAAGTTAAAAATGAGATTATCTGACAAGGAAAAACGAGATTCTGATTTAATCAAGACCCAGCACAGTGGTGGTGACTGTCCCCCACCAGCACAATGCTAAAACCATCACGCTTCAGACACATCGGGTGGTTGTTGTGACTGAAGTTTTCAGAGCTGGCTTACTAAACAGCGTAAAGAAAATCTCCTCAAGTGGATCACATAAAGAAGTGAGCTGTTGCATTAGCAGTAAGGAGTGTGGTCTCTCTGCCCAGGATACGAGGCAAGGCTAGCTATATTTGTGCTGTACGGGGATGATGTTGTGCCTGGGCGCCTTAGAGGACATCTGTTCACAAAACAGCATGGAGAGAATTTAGGGATTGCTTCCAGTCCTTGTGTACGAGGCACTGGGAAAGGCCGTGTGGAGATCTGGAGTTTCAAGCAGGTTTGCTTTAGCTGAAATGAATTAGGGACATAATGTGCTTTACAATAAATGCCTTTGGAAATGAAATGAACCTCACGTATGGCTTTGGTTTGGTTTAACTGCATCAGCTTCATGAAATCCTTGAAAAATTCTGTGTGGACAGGACCTAGGTCAGGCAGCCAGCACAGCTGCAGTCCCGGGTTCACCGCGGTACGGTTGGGCTTCCCTAGGGAAGTTACGCCAAGAAAAGCTGTCAGCTAGAGCGGGGCTCCAGGAACCTGAGCTCCTGGGAACAGCGTCTGGTGGCAAGTCCTCTGCTCTGCTGGTGCCGAGCTCGGGGGCTGAGGAGGGCCTGGCAGGAGCTCTGCGTGTCCGGTGGGATTCGCCTTTACGGAACCCTGATTTGTGATGGTTACAGTGCTCATAAACTCAACAGAAACTTAAAGCGTTCCCCACAAGCTGAATATATGCTATGAGTAACTGTGTACTTGAGTGTCAGTGTTTTAGCAGTCTCCTGTGGTTATTTTATACCGCTCTCTTACTTTTCCAGTGGAGAAGCCGTACAAATGCGAGTTTTGCGGAAGGAGCTACAAGCAAAGGAGCTCGCTGGAGGAGCACAAGGAGCGGTGCCGTACTTACCTGCAGAATGCTGGCGTGTGCGAGGCTGGTGAGTTTGTCACATTGCAGTGGTTTGGGGGTTTTTTTGGCACCTTACGGTGCTTAAAAAAGGGCATCTGGTAAGCTGTGAATTCACAGCCTGAGAACAGTTTTTACTACAATAATTTTCAGTAACCTAGGGAGCTGTATCATCTTATAAAGGGGTCTGGTTTTATTCATCCCTTGGGCAACTAGTTAAAGGATGTTTTTATTTTAATCACTTTTTAATTTCACATTTACTTTGAATAAAACATGTAAAATACCTTGTACGCAGCATTTCCGTAGGTGACATGTGCAGCAAGTTAAATTATTCCTCCGTTATTGCTATGATGTGGTTTATTTTGTTGAAGGATTGGAAGCCCATGGTTGTTGATGACAGTTCTTTGCATGTCTCGATCCCTTTGGTGCTTCCTTCTCTTGAGAAGAAGACCTGCTGGTCAGAGTTGGTTAGACTTTGCAGAAGTTTTGGTGGCACGGATCTAGGGCGTGGAAATGGGGTGGCATCCTGAAGAGCACGGATAGATCAGCTCAGGAGGTGGTGCGAGGCGAGGGGCTGCTTTAAGGACAGGGCTGTCTTTGAACAAGGCTGAAGGTAAAATGCATCAAAACACAGTTTTTTCTTATTTTCCTTTTCACAGTCTCAGTGCTGCAGCTTTGAAAATGCTGTGGTGAAAAATAGCTGCCATAATCTTTGAGCCTGCTTCACCTGAATCTTTCAAATCCCCAAATGAACTGGTGTGATTGAAGCCCCCCAATGCGTCAGTAAGTCAGGAAAGATTTCCCGTTCCGAGTCAGGAGTGGTTGTGACCTCCCAAGAGATTGTGCAGCTGATAGGTGGCAGAGCTGAGGCTACGATTTCAGAGTTCAGGTTCCCATTCTTTTCCTAGGCAATCTTAAAAAAACAAACAACTACTTTTTAAGGACTAGAGCTTCCTAGTGACTGTGAATTTCAAATTGTATTTTCTTTTCAAGGAAGAGGCTAAACTGACTTTTCAGAGAAAAACTAAAATGTAAAGTTATCCTTGGAGACAAAGTTAACCAAGGCCCTTCAATAATAATTTAAAAAATTGACTTAGTGATACGATTATCAAGCAAAGACTCTGCAGGCATCATCGCAAGCCGGGCCTGAAAACCAGTGTGAAGCCCTGTTGACAATGGTGACAGCAGTGTGGGTGGGAGAGCCCGAACCCTGCGCAGCGTGAGGAGGTCAGGGTGTCAGGCTTTGTCACACATGCACACCCAAAAACCGCCATAACGAAGCAAGGATCTAATGAAGTTAGAGTTTTACAGTTTTTCGTGGACTGTCATCAGCAAATGACAGGTTTTGTGGAGCATTAGCAAAAGTAAATGGCGATCAGAACGTCAGCAAGTTTTGGTTTTTGTGAGAACCCGTACATGTTGTAACTGTGGTTTGACGTTGCAGCGCGTACTGCCATGATGACAATCACGCTGAGATGTCCACCACCTGAAAATGGAAAACGTGATACCTACTGTAGATTTCTGCTTTTAAATGATTCTCATGGCTTAGAATCATTTCAAATAGCAACATTTCGCTTCTCCAGCATCTGCTAGGTTGTACGTACTGCAGTGGCACAGTGTGTCTCGCGTTGCTCACAGAGGAGATGTATGTTTCCTGTACGCCATGATCTGGCTGCAGCCTAGGCCTGTTAGACCTTCGCACCTTGAAAAATATTGCAGTGTTTTGAGTAGAGTAGTAAATTTTTATGAAAAACAGCAACTCCAGTCTTGCTGCGGCATTTCCATTCCGTTCTCTGGTGTCAGCCCTCCGTTCGGTGACGGGGTCAGGGGGAGGGAAGGCTGGAAGGACCTCGGGAGGTCACTTAGGGCATTTGCTTTGGTTTTTCTCCCTAAGCGTAGCACTTTGCACTTGTGTTTAGTCAACATCGGTTTCTGATTTCTGACCACTTTCCTGCTTATCCACATCTGGTTGCCGAGAAGACCAATGGGATCTTGGGGTGCATCAAGAGGAGTGTGGGCAGTAGGTTGAGGGAGGGTCTCCTCCCCCTCTGCTCTGCCCTGGTGAGGCCCCATCTGCTGGGCTCCCCAGTTCCAGAAAGATGAGGAGCTACTGGAGAGAGTCCAGAGGAGGGCTACGAGGATGAGGAGGGGACTGGAGCATCTCTGCTACGAGGAGAGGCTGA
>Ga0065711_1034026_pt1 | contig 24408 bp, 15 predicted proteins | sample Hoacrofraction12_FD_59098 | JGI IMG/M metagenome (GOLD analysis project Ga0065711, IMG submission 59098) | Hoatzin crop microbial communities from Cojedes, Venezuela - Epithelial fraction 12 v2 (version 2) | ecosystem: Host-associated > Birds > Digestive system > Esophagus > Crop | place...
GTAGGCATTTATAAGGTCCCCTCGCAGCCTTCTCTTCTTCAGGCTGAACAAGCCCAGCTCCCTCAACCTCTCCTCGTAGGGGAGATGCTCCAGTCCCCTCACCATCCTCGCAGCCCTAATGAATTGAGGTATTCTGCAACACAGTTATATTTATGTCAGAATTTGTAATGCGCATGTTTTAAAAAAATAATATAAGCCTGTAAATCTTGACCTCAAACATTTCAGCTTGGGCACAAAAACATGATTCCGCACGCTTTCATTTACTGTCTCATACTGGAGTTAGCACAAAAAATAAATTCAGTATAAATACATGTTCTTTTCCTAAGAAATCACACATCTTCGATGTGAAATGAAATTAGAAACTGATGGTATATGAGGCAATGCAAAGAGAATTCTGGTGATGAGAGCAAAGAGAGAAAGTGCTTTTATACAAAGAGGACCATGTGACTGAACACATACAAACAAGTTCTAGAAAGTATCTCAAAATAGAAGCCTACAGGAGTAAGCATTGAAATACTACCATTTATGCCTGAATCCTCTGAAAAATAGGTCCTGTGATTATCGTGTCAGTCTCTTCTGGTGCAACAGCCCAGTGAGCTGCAGAGTTCCATCCTCTGTGGGTTTTTATTAAGGTGTTTGTTCAAGCTTTTACTTGTTTGAGAGAGATCAAATGAAATCTCTCCTGCATTTTCCCATTTTAGGGTAGTAAGGCATGATTAGTTTCTTCCCTCTGAGTTTTTGCTGAGACCTTTGATTCTCCCTCGGATTTCGTGTATGTGGAAAAACCTCAGGGGATATAACTTTTATCAAATTAGTTGGAATTCCAATTATGTGATACTGGCTTATCACAGTCATTTGGTTTCCTCTTGTGGTGTATCTGTTTTTCCTCCAGGACAGTAGTTCTAGAATTGGTTTTGATGGTTTCAAGCTTGGAAATGTATTGCTGATAGAGCTGCATTGGTTATTTATTTGTTATCCATTCTGACTGAATTTTAAAGTATCTGATGTTTTATTCTTAAATATACATAGAAAACCTTTAAAGTTGCTCAAACACAAAAAAAAAAGATAATTTTATTCAGAGCTCAAATGTGTTCATGGTTGTTCTTCTAGCCAAGCATTTGGACTTCCCACAAAATGTAGAGTATTTCTTTGGACACAAAAATCATGAAAAACTGAGAGGTATTTGGGAAATAACTGGTATTATTGGTTCTATGAGATTATTAGGGAAGAAGATTTTACTAAACTAATTGAAAATACCATCCCTTGGCTTCCTAAGTTACATGAGCCTATAGAGCAACAAAAGCGCTTCATGTATGCTGTTATTTCAAAATGGGCAACCAGCGTCATGAAATGGCTCCAGAATGTTTCTAGAGGGGTCATTCCTCTTTAGTGGTACCTTAACTTTGTAGTAGCCATCACACACTGAATCTCCTGTTTCATTTCTGAACACTTTCCCTTGCTTGTGAGTAAAAGCATCCCAGATACTTTGGTCCTTTCCCATCCTTGTCCCAGGCCCCTTCAGTCTGGTATGAAGGACTTCCAACACCCCATGAAAAACCTGAAGGTGAAAAGAAGTCAGTTATCATTTAAACAGTTTCCTGCAAAACTGGTCTTCGTACTAAATTTGCATTGCATGCCTACAGAACAAGAGGCCGATGTTTTCTTCATCAAGCTTTATCGGTGCAGAAAAAGGGACTGTCTGAAAAAGTGGTATAGGGTAGTGGTATCCTCTTCTGAAGCACTGAAAAAGGAATCTAATTCTTTCATATATTAAACCTTGTTACTATTATTTACAGTGATGAGGCATTGATAGCGTGGCAGAAATGTCTTGCTGTAGGAAAAAATTTGGTTCCCGCATCATTTCTGCCTCTGGTTTTTATGGATTTTTTTGGTGATTACAAGTTTAGCTGTTGTTACGTAAAATACACAGAAAGATTCTGGATTGTTTTTCTAGTATTATACAAAAGGACATGATTAATCCATTTCATAAGCCACTTAAAATCTTGAGCATGATAACAAATCAGTGCCTATATAGTTTTGATTTTGATTAAATGGAATGTGTGATTGTGTATAAATGTATGTTGAAGAAAGGATAAGGTTTCACAAAGCACTACTGAAAAGTGAATTAGATAATACTAAACAGCTTGAAACAAACCCAACACAGTTACTTCACTCACACTCATTTCTTACATTAGCTGCATACAAAGGATATTTTTAGTTTATAATTCTTCATTAGTTGTAGCTATTTTATGGAAAAGGAGAAGAGTTCTCAGGTGTGGTTTGTTACATGGTGCCTCTTACTCAATCACAGACAGGAAAGGCAGATCTGGTTATGAAATACTAATCTATTAGCTTTTTCTATTAGAGTTTCCTGTTTGGAGTGACTGTCTGAAGTGCGGGGTTACGTGGATCCTTCTGTGTCCAAGGCTAGGTGCAGGAGATGATGTTAAGTATACATTCTGCGAGGGCCCGGATTCTTGTTTCTGCCATTTCCCTGGAAGGACGAGGCAAACCTTTCGGTAGCTTTCTTGTGCAAACAGCCAGGTAGATCTGGAGCATTATAAAACCCACAATCAACTGTAGTTCAAAAGTACTAGCTGGAAAAGTGCCGTAAGAGAAAGAGCCTGGATTATTCTTTGTCCACTGGAAATCCTCAGCTGTGTTCAGCCATATTACCGGCACGAGCATATACCATATTCTCAAAATGCAAGTCTTCATCGCTGTTAATTTCGTTACTGCAAAGTGTTCTCTGCAAGTTCCCACCTGATAAAATAGAAGAGCATTGTCAAGCACTGCCGCTCTGCAAAGCAGGCTTAGGGGGATCAAAGGGAAAAGCTTATTTTTTTTCTGCTGAATGGGTACGATTTTCATTGAAGGCTGAAAGCATTGCTTGGGCTAAGTGGAAGATGCAGTTAAGCTTCTGGCAGGGTGATGAAAGTGAGAGAAGAATGAAGTGCAAAACTATAGCTATTAGAAGCACTCCCTGCATGTTTTCTGTAAAGTTACTTATCTTTGCCATATTCTAAAAGTCTCTTTGCTGGTAGCTGTTCTGTTCTGGGTTTCAAATCGTCCCACCAGTGTCGGTAACTAAAACCCTGCAGTGATTGTGAGTGGGAGCGAGAAATAAAAAGGATTGTGCTGCTAGCATCTTGCCACCGAAATATGTAATGGAAACAAACCTTGTGGAAATATGAAAGGAAAATTAATACTTGCAATTGTTGCAGTTTTAATAATAACAGCTTTTATCGTGATGATGTGCCTTTTATCCAGTTCCAGCATCAATTTAAAATGCTACTATGTATGCACTGTATTTTTAACTGCTAAATCAGGTTAAACTATGTATGGGATGAGCAGTTCTAACCATTTTAAATGAAGTGTCAGAAGGGCTTTGTAGAACAGCAATATTTCTCCCAAATTTATACAGTTCCTGAAGGATCTGTTTTACGTTCCTGAGCCTCCATCAGTGAATTTGAAGATGGGGTTACAAAGTGAGAAAAAGTAGAACAAATATCTTTTAAAATAATAATATTTAATAAGTGAATTCATCTGGAGCTTTGAAAAGCAAACTGGGATTGCAGGACTGGACATGTACGCTCAGCCAATCGATTGGACTGCGTGTGTGGGACAGAGCCCTTAACAGCCTTAGGGGTCCCGAGAGCAGGCAAATGAAGGTCTGGAAATACCACGTCCTTGCTGCCTGTATGAAAGCAGAATTGCTGCCGTCTTTCTGCGACGTGCAAGAGGGGAACTGCTTTTTACCCAGGATCTCTTCTCGTGGTAAGGGGCAGAATGAGGGTGGAAAAAGCACCTTCAGAATCAGGGGACCCACGGTGAGCCCACTGTGGCTCCTTCACCTTCTCTGTTAGGAGACGTCAGCAATGGGAGATACTGGCTGAACATAGCTAAGCAACAGTTGATTTCTTTTTACCACCTTTTTGTAGCATCTGTTTCCCACGTGTAAAAATTTCGGACCCATGGCAAAGCCTGGTGGGGTTCTTTGCATTGACTTCCCTGGGCTGAGGGTCAGGCCCCAGTGGTCTGTGACACCAGAGCCAAGCAGCCTGTGGAAGACCTGCGTTGCCTGCAGGTTGGTTCCTGAGCAAAATGAAAAAACAAGTTTGGCTAAAACCAAAAGTTGAAGGAACCGCTTTTCAGAACGTGTAATGAACGTATGACCCCAGAGACCTCTCGCTCTTCTGTGCCTGTTGGAGAGCATTCCGTATCTCCTAGTTATTGCAGGAACTGCACAGCTGCCTTGGGAAATGTACCTGCTTCAACATCAAAGGCCTTGAGCCTCAGACTAAAAGAATCTTCACCTCTGCATTTCTAATGTGAACATTTAGATTGCAAGGGGAAGAAAAATAGAGCAGACTACAACCATTTAAAAAAAATCACAGGGTCTAAAAGCTCTGTGTTTTTATACTTCTACAAATACACGTGATTTTAATTTGAACATTGACAGTCAAATCTAGCTCTTCAGCCTAGTTAATAAGTCAGTCGAAATTTAGCGTTACTCTTCGTATTCTTGTTAGCAATGACTGACAGTCATGTGAAAAGCCAGGAGGACAGAAAGTGTGTTCTGCGAGGTTTATCAGTGCTGTCGGTAGCAGAGGCAATTAACCATGCGGGAACAGGACTGTATGCTTTTGCACGTGTGCTGATATTTCTGTTGCAAAGTTAAAGCATAGCTTTAGTGATATTTTAGGGTGTTTGTTATGGGTTTAGATAGTTACAAATAAGTGATTCCTATTTTGGATAATTTGTTTGGAGCTAGGAATAACAGTTGAATCAAAATCAGTATATTTTTTCACTCTTTGGCCTGATAACTGTATTAGAAATAATTTCAGTACTTCAAGAATTGCTCAAGCACAGGAAACATTTTTAAACAAACATGACATTACAACACCCTGTATTGAAGAAAATAGTCTTACTTTGTGCACAGTTCATTGTGGAATATTCAATCAATTAATTTTCTTTTCAAATGAATACATGGTTTTTTGAACTCTTCATTGCTCATTTTTTCTGGCACGTACCTTTACAAACACAGCAGGAGAAACAGCTCTTCGACTAGTGCAAAAAGGTTCATCAAGTGTAGACTGTAAGGCTGGTACTGTAAAACACTCTTTTGACTGTCTCGTTCCCTAGCAGCTCTATTACCGTCTACCCTGATTAGAGATTGAGTTATTTTAATTTTCCCCCATTTCTGGCTTACCTGGTGTTCTTCTCAACGGATGTGTCCCAACTGGGAGATCCCTCTGAACTGCCAGAAATTTACCAGGGCATTCAGAATAAATTTACTTTCACAGAGTACTTGCACGGAACTAATCCAACTGTCACAAAAACTCAGGAGAAACATCTCGTTGGAAACAGTCACTTGCAGCCAAAACAAAAAAGAACAATCCTTTTGTATTCACGGTCAATGCTGCAGGAAAAGGTTTAGCTTAACCATAGGAATCTTTTAGCAATGAGGTATTCTCCTTTGTAAGCAAAATCAGCTTTGCGAGAGATTATACATTCATACATAATTGCACTTGCTCTTCAACAGGGTATTTGCAGACTATTTTCTCTTGGTGCAAATCTCTGTCTCCTAGATGGCATTTGGCAGGGAGATCTCGATGGGAGATTTTGTGAGGCCGAGGGTTTTGTTTTGACGTGGCATAATTTTGAATCGGGTATTTAGGATGCAGTCTGGAAAAGTAATATGCTGCTTCTTTTCTCTGTTTCTAGAGGATTTCCTCATGGTGAGGTCTTTGTGAGAAAAACAACTCTCCCAGTCTTGCAGGTCAGCTGTGCAGCTTGAGCTGTAGCTGTTCGTCCCTTTAGCTCTGTGAGTTACCGTTCAGTCCTTCTCATGGACAGCACGCACTGAAGACTGTGAAACCAGCAAACCCCCTGCTGGAGCTTGCTGGGCTGAAAACCTGTGGCTTTGGAGGTTTCTGCTCACCTGGCTTTCAGGAATGAAAAGCCTTTCTCTGCCCAAAGCGAAGGGGCTGAGCCTCCCAAGAGCAGCAGTGGAGGTAACTGCTGCTCCCGCACTGGAGGCCTGCGGTGGGACAGAGGCGTGCGGAGGGAGGCTCTGGGCAACACTGAGACAAACATGTGTGAACCTCCCGCTCACCCACCCTGAGCAAAGGGGGTCTGTAAGCAAAGGGGGGCTTGTAGGGGGAGCAGAAAACGCACCGGTTTTGTTGGCTCTAGGTAGTTGGGTGATTTTCTCCCCACTGCAGTGCACCCATGTAGCTGCCTGACACTGGACTTTCTGTGGGTGGGTGGCTCATGACCATGGAACCAGCTGTCCTATGCTGTTTAAGATACACACTTTGTAAGCAAGTTCCCATTTATTTATTTATTTAGCTAATAGGTTTGGGTTTTGCTTTTTATTTTTTTTAGAGCAGTACTGGTGCCCTCTCGTGGTCAACTTCATGAAAGAGCGCTAACATTAAAAATGTTGCCTGGTAAAAGAAGTTACAACATTATAGTTCATATACGACCTCTGATCTCAGAAGTGAAAAAGTGCATTGAAACGATAGAGGGAATATCGTCAGGGGCTCCTTGTTCATCCGTGCAGGTCTCTTGGTATGCGTGCTTGACCTCCTGCTCATCAGGAGAGCCCGTTTTCCAGCATGGAGGAGGTGATCCTTGAAAATCAAGAAGCTCATGCACTTTGTGATTTATGGTGCATGTAAAGGGCAATATTGTATACATAGATCAGCCTACTGCAGCTGAGTTTGGTGCTTAAGGCACGTTTCTAAGCACTTGCTGTGCATTTGGCATACTTTATCTCCCGCAGAACTGGGTAGGGCAGTGTGTGAGAATCATTGCAGCGCTGTACGATGCTGGAGTTGTGGTGATTAAGGGTGTGCATTAGTCATTCCTTGTTAAATCACAATTGCACCTAAAAAAGACATGTGCACACACACACAAAAAAAGGTTTTGATGTGCCAGGAGAGATGCTATGACTATTCAGAGAACTGACGGTGGAAGCAGACAAAGACAGATCACCCCTCTTTATGGATGTGACGCTGGGCCCTGGGGAGACTGGACAGGAGTCGCACAGGGAGTTTGTATCATACTGGGACCTGAACTCAGGTCTCTTGGCCCTCTGCCTGGTGCCATATGCGCAGGCCAGTCTGCTGCTTTAGGGGTAGCTCATGAATCGCTAAAGTCATCTGGTAAATTGTCACTGACTTCAGCGGTCACGAGGAGCAAGCCCTTGGTGTGCAGGAAAACATGGTTCTTTCAAACTGCATCTAACACAGGCTGCTAGGAACGTGATGCTATTCTGCTCTGTAAGTTGTGCTTACATGGGTTTTCTTCTCTTAACACAATCTTTTGCTGTGATGTTGTTTCCCAGTTTCCTGCATAAAAGAGCAACTTCACCAAAAAAACCCTTAAGTTGTATTTGCATTGCTACAGTTTGGTCATTTTTTTCCTCTTGTTTCATCTTGGAAAAGTTTTATTAGCAGCCGTTTTTAAAATGTGCCAGAAGCATATCAAGGCTATAAAACCTTTTATTTTGTTTTACTGGTAAAATGAATGTTAAAAAAAGGTACTCATTAGAGTCCATCCAAAATTGCCCAATGACTGCAGTAAAATAACCTGGAAAGCAGTTTATGCAGCTGGCTTACAGTGGGTTGTGAAGTCAGGGGAAAGTCACAACTGACTCTCAGGTCCCGGTTTATCTGCTGTTCACTTGTCCACAGCCTGCAGTGGGCCTTCATCCATAAAGGATGTAGATATTTATGTATTGTCTTGCTGCAGGACACTGTGTGACCGTACCACAAAAACTTTGGCACAAAACCCTCTATCTTAAATGAATTGGTACTTATCCTCCCGCTTTATTTTCGATTTGTGTTGCACTTTGTGTTGCAAAACCTCTTATCTCCAGATAGACAACCAGAGATGGAGTCACCCCTAATAACAGATACCATAAAACTGGTATTTATTGGATATTTGCTTCTAGCCCTTATGTTTTTCCTAGACTGGTGAAAAAGTAGAAACTATCTTTCCTAATTCCCTGGCAGCTGTTCAGACAACTAGACCAAATCATCCTCATGCAATCTCTCCAGCTTCCTGATTCTTCATTCCTCCCAGTTGCACTCTCTGTCCAACCTTGAATAGGCCTTTTCTGTCTCAGAGAGAAAAATCCTTTCTTATTATACAGTGACCAGAAAAACACGTAATTTTTCCAGTGTGTGGTCCACTGCAACTACCCTGAGATACTGGAGATTTTTCAAAATCAAAACAAAACCCGCTTACAATTGTTCTTGGAACAAGAACACTTGTATAACTGTACTTGTATTTTTCTGTGTTACAAAATGACTTTCGTTGTATTATGTTCACTGTTTTTGGAAACTTTTTGTCTAACGCTCAACTGTACTAATGGCCTGGACTTGCTGCTCAGAGAAAAATAGAAAATTGGAAGTAATTGAAATGAGGATGCCTGGCTTTACAATCAGTCGTGTTGCTTTGACTTGAGGCAGTTGGGGGAATATAGTTGTTAATGTTGAAGATGTTCAGAACTGTTTCTTGGGACTAAGTGAATTCTAAAGGCAGAAAGGAGTGTTTGGAAATGTGGGAGACGCACTTTATTGCCTATGAAAAGAGATCGAGCGCATTGGAGATTCATTCTGCTCTAAAAAGCCTGGTTTTGAAATTGCATATATACACCGGGGTTGCCCAGTAACTTTAGAATAAAGATTGCCCACTTTTCCCTGCTTGGAGCCATTTTTAGTTCTTACATAAATGCTTTTGGCCAGACTGATGTGGTCGTGTTTGCACAGCTCTGCCCTTTACCCGATAAACTCTGGCAGACCTGACCTTGTTATATGCCTTTTCCCCAGCTCTTGGTGCCATCAGCTGACCTGGTCTGCAGAGAAGCCTGCCTGCCCTTGGACTACCAGGAGGCTCGACACCCTTCCGGGGCGCCTGGGATGCCGTGCTCCGATGGCGCTGGCTGGCACCGTTAGCAGAATTTTACCATGCAACTGTTTGCTACCCAGTTTGACAGGGGTACCTCTGCTGGCCTCCCACTGTGGGGGATACCAATCTTCCTGCATCCTGGGAAAGCAGCTTCTGAAGACTGTCTCCATCTTAAGACCTCCAGAAGCCTGGAAGATCTTGTTTGAACTGTGATCCCTGAGATGAGATCAAGACAGGTAACTGTCAAAGTTACGCCATATTTACTTACCAGGCCCTACACTATTACGAAAGCTAGAACTATCATATTTTATGCCCATTGAACACACCAAATAGCTGTTATCACTAACCACTGGTTTTACTGGGGTAGTTTTTGGAATAACTAAAATATTTGAGAATCTGCCACCTCTGTTACGTAAAGAAAGATTGTAAAGATTGGCAAGGATAGGGTAAATCTGCAGAATCTGTTCTAGTTGTACTAAAAGCTCAAATTTTAAAGGTGTAATTTTCAAATAAACTCCTAAATTGTATATTCTTAATGCTGTTTCTTGGTGCATGTAGAGGTGCAGATGCTTTCCCCTTTTGTGGAACGCTGTTCTCCCAAATGGTCAAAACTCATGAGACTTTGCACTGATACAGTCAAAGGTGCACACTGGAGTTTGAATGCCCAGGCGCAGTGGATGGTTGAAAATCCCAACCATGATATATAATAAATGACAGATGTTATAGATACTCCTGGGTGCAATGGAGAAGGTCACAGGAGTTTGCTTCTAAAAATCAATTTTAATTTATCTTTTCCTGCTGACAGCTTCGTGCTAAGAGTTGGCCTCTATTTGATGTGAACACTGAGAAGCTGCTGCAGGCTACCACTGATTGGAATTTACTTGTATTAGTCTAATTGCATGCTCTACCATCATCTGTTTGCAATCACAAAGAGGAAGCCTCTGAAGCTTGGGAATGAGAGAAAACGAAGTGTCTTGACAACTACAAAACATCGAGAATGCTTTTGGAGGTTTTCCCACCACTGTTTGTGAGTATGAACAAAAAGGCACAGCTATGTTTTTTTTCCATGTCCATCTTTACACTGCACCCATAACATACATACATATAACATCTAGGAATACTGATGATTAATGAAGGTCCCCAAGCACTGTCAATTGCTAATGAGTAAGAGTTCACGAATTGTTCTGGAAGGAGCTGAATTAGTTCATTATTGAATTAGTTGAATTAGCTCATTGCTGCAATCATACAGTTGTTCTTTCTATGGATATTCAACTTAGTTTATGAAACATTCAGACTCAGTGCTTCTGGCTGTCAAATGTGACTACCAGTTTTAAAACACACCGCTTGGATGTTTTATCTTTAATGCTACCCTAGAAGGTACGACATTAGTCGTTTTTTGATGCAGTGGGCAGACACAAATTGTAAGGAAGCAGACAGATAAAGCACCTTGGTAACCAAAGACACTGAGACTAGTTTTGCTTCTTTCAGGTCTAGAGGTTCAGGCTGGAGAGGAGAGTGGAGATCCTGGCAGAGCCTTTAGCTGTGCCCCACCAAGAGGAGCACTGGGCAGCACTGGAGGAGCTGGGGAGAGTCAGGGGAGCGCCAGGCTGAGCCTGGGCTTGTATCCCTGGACCCTTCACCTGCGGAATGGTTGCAATGCTGATCACCACCTGCACTGCAGAGCACGTCGAAAAATGCCAGTGAAAAGCACAGAGTTGTTTGGTGGCATGGCCTGGTACTTCTTGTAGCTTATTTATTCAAACAAACAAATAAACTAGCAAAAAAAAAAAGCAATGGCTTTTACTTTGGGCTTTTCAGGGATGAGTTTCAGCGATGAGGCCTTACTAGTGCTCATTATCAACTTCTACTCGAGCGGAATACCAAGTGATGCCAATGGAGATTTAATGTATTCTTGAAGTGAAATGCGTACTCTGAGTATGTCCACTTCCAGAGAGAAAGCGTAATTCATTGTGTCTGGCTACTGAACTGTCTCCTCAAGTTTCCCGTCTGTAAAACAGGACTGAAATTACAGCCTTCCTTCCTGAGAGACTGAACTGCAAAATGCCTTGTGGTCCTCATGCCAGAACAACAAAATAATTGCATCAGTGTCTTTGAGGAAGGGATCATTTTTTTCCCCTGCTGTGTTTGTACAACACTTAGTTAATTAAGTGAAGTCCATATCTGCAATGGAAGATCCCTGGTGCTATTACAACTGATTTGTATCGAGCTGTAGTACTAATACTACGAAAGAATAATGGTGAGTGAAAGGATGGACTTACAATCTAGACAGTAGCATCAACTTCTGTCTGCGTGAATTAGAGGTCTGGCTTTAAGCTAGGAGGTGTTACAGAGGAGTAACTAAACTCCAAAATAGCTTTGAATTAAAGAAAAAAAGCCATTCTAACTAACAAAACTTGATCCAGCGCAGGTTGTAGCAGCGCCAGTGTTTCAGGTAGCTGCATCCTAGGATAATAATGGTGGTATTTTTAAAGATGCTGCTAAGTGATACTTGAGATCTTATTTGTTAACTTTTTTTTTACTACATAAAATCGAAAAAATTCTTAGTTACAGTCATTGCTGAAGTACTTGAGTTTGAAGTAATCCAAGCTGATTTAACACATTTTGAAAAAGAGCAGCTACATTCTTTACAACGATTCTTCCAGTTACGCCAAAGACACAAATTCCAAAATATATTTGTAATAATAATGATAAAGCCTCCAGACATGCCAAATTTCCAGTCTTTGGATATAAACTTCCAGTTTTGTGGATATAAACTTTCAGCATTGTGCATTTCTCTTTCAGCTGTCAGATCCTCTCCCCTGAAGAGAGTATCACTGAGGAACAGTTTGAGATAAGCAATACAGACCAGAAGAATATAAAGAGATCCTGATGGCTGGCAGAAGTGTAAGTAAAATTTTTTTTTTAAATATTTCTAACATAAGCATTTTTCTCTAAGTCTACAATGTAAAACAAGCAGTATGACACAGGGAATCAAACTGATTTCTCTGAGAGGTTGTGCAGGTGGGATTGCAGGCTGGCATAAACTTGAAAATTGTATTTCTCAAATGGGTTTCATACTGGTGGAAGAACTGGAGGTAACATTTTTTTCTACAGAGACGATGTCTCCAAAGAAGAGTTACTTGATTTGTAGCTTAGATCCAAATCAAAATTGTGGATGTGAGTTGTCTTGTTTGTGAGAAGAATGATTATGTAGTCCCTGAATTAAAGTTTCTTTAGAACTTTGCTGATGGTTGATTAACTGCTGAAAAAGATCTTTAGCACTGTTGTGTTCCAACAAAAATCCTACAAACGTGAAGTTGTTTCAGTTTTTTTGCAACCACATATGACTACTTTGTTGGTTTTAGGTGTATATACATAATTGCATGCATATAGGCTTCTAAATAAGGGCATGCAAACAGAGGTAGGGAGTAATGGTTTTTTTCTTCTAAATTGCAAATTTCAGGGGGAATCTTCCAAAATCAAGTGAGCTAGGAATAATTTCATTCTAGGCTTATTCTGCTCCATTGCTTGGCTCCAGACTAGGCCTTGCTTGTTGTTTGCTCAGTGGTCTTCGAAGGAGGTGCTTTAAACCACAGAAAACACGGTTTGCAAATGCTGTGGATGATCCTGAAAGGAAACAGATGGTTTCTCAAGCGCAGACTTCATGGCAGTGGAAGTTTTGGAGCTCTCTCTCAGAGAAATGGGGTTTTGTTCCCATTGGTTTGCTAAAACCAAGACTATATTATATACTATATTACATTCAGATGATCTCATACTAATCAAAACAATCTTGTGGGACCTCTGATTCTGATTAAGCATTTGGGCTGAAGGGACCGTGCTACCATCCTACCTCATTGGCAGGGGTTTTGTCATGAGACATTTGTTATGTTTTTGAAGCAAATATTTCTGTGATAAGTGTTATATTAAAACCCACAAGGATATGAATAATCCTGTTTTCAGTGAAGAGTTTAAACTGCATGCTATAAATAAAACCTAGGCCACACATTGACTCAAAAAGGTAAAAAAAGAAATACTGAATGGCTCTGTTCATCCTGCCCGCTCAATGGGGTGAGGCCATGGGGATAAATATCTTTTAATTGTATCACACAGGAGAAGTGAATTAGGACTACACAAGGCAACCTTAATTCTGGTGTTTCTTGCTCTTGCATACTTGACTTTTCAACCTTCGCAGAGGTGGGTGGAGAGGTTGTTATTATTTTTCTTTTGTTTGTCATCATGCAGCTAAATTCCCCTTGAAAGTACTTGGTGTTTTAAAATCTATTCCACTAGTACATTGCATTTACTTAGCCTCAACTGCTGTTTTTTAAACTGAGCTAGAAATGGCAAATTCTCCCTTAAAAGGATTATTTTACTTATTGTGAAGTGAGGCTCCTAGCTGCCATCTTCATTTCTTTCTGGTCATAAAACTCCAGCCATCAGACAAAGATCAGCAAGTCTCCTAGAATGAATAGGCGCCCCAAGGAAAACTGAACAGCCTCCAAAGCAATTGTATCGGAGTGACATCAGCGCTCAGATATTTTCATCTTGGCTATTCCAATAACATTCAGTCAATAACGGGCAGTAGAGCCAGTACACACTGACTCTCTTTATTGCTCCTCCACTGGGAACATGTCTCTTTGTAAGAGACCCGCAGAAAGTGGTAGGTCCAACAACTAAACGACTTTGTTTCGTATCGAAGGACTTGCCTTCAAAGTCCACGCAGTGCACTGTTGTCCTGCAGCCAGAGCTCACTTAGTGAGTAATGCCATGCTGAAATTCAGCCTTGTGATCCTGTAAGTTCTATCTCATCATTAAGTTCTCTGACTGCAGGGCATCAGCCTGGACACCAGCCTTTATGGATCACAGATACCTTTTCAGTGTCGTATGGCCAACTACTGCCTGAAAATCACTCCTGATGTTGTTTCTGACCCATTCTGAGAAGCTGAAAAATTCATTACGTCTGTTGTATTCAGCTTCCTGTTGTGCAATATCATGATGATAATGCCAGTCTCCACTTGAAAGTGCTGTCGGGGTTAGAGATCAAATGTCTTTTAGCATCTAAGTATTTTAACTCTTAAGTATTACTGGTAATTCTCTAAGATTGTTAATTCCTGTGAGACCACCTAAAGGAATTCTAGCACTATACTCCCTAATTTACAAATGGGAAGGGGATGCACTGTGCAGGGTAAGAACTTGTTTTGTACTTTCTTAGTGTAGCAGAGATGGGACAGGAACAGAGGAATACATTGATGTTCTTGAGCTGGGATGTTTTAGCTCTCCTCTCCTGGATTGTGCCTTTTGGGGAGAAAGTAATTTTCCTCAACCTTCCCCCATCTCCTTACTAATGTCTTTCCATGTAGAAATAATATTTGGGATCTGGGATTGCACCTTCTGAAGTGGTTTCCATCTTGCTGTCCTCCTGAAAGAACTTTAACCTTTTTTGAATGATCATGTTCAGCTACATATCATTTCAAATCCATAAAAAAACAAGTCCCCTTGTATTTATATACACTGCAGCAAAATATACCTTTAAGGAGAAAACATTGCTTCACTGTGACTAGCTGAATTTATTGGCTATTAGAAGTCTTCTAGTGTGTGGCTCACATTTTAGAACTCTGATTTCTAGCTTAATGTGGTCAGGAAATATAAAAATACATTTATTTATGTCATCTACTAAAAATCTCAATCTATGTTACTGCTAGTCTAACCAAATCTGTGTTTATGTTGGAGATGAATGATCGGTTTGTAGCTGCCTGTGTTTCTAGCCAGGCTGAATGGAATGATTCTGCAGCAAACTCTGTGTGTATTTTTTTTTTTAAACTTCTTTTTATTTACTGCATGTGGCAGCTATTTCCTTCCTCCCAGAACCCACTGCCCAGTTCTCAAGGGCAGTGCAGCTGTCTGACTCCTATCAAGCTGTGTACGTGGAGTGATGTGATTTACCGAATTGTTCAAGGTCATCAGAATTCAGGCAAATATTTCATTCCTACTGATACCTGTTCACTGTTGCAAGCTTGGATTTGGGTTGCTTTTCCAAGTCTTTGGAGCCTGCACATCAGCAGCTACTTTGGCTGATATTTGCACAAGCTTTACTTATTTTTAATCTTTAGGAAAATATCTTTGAATATGGTATCTCCTCAGATATTTGATGACCAGAAGTTCACACAAGATGTGAGATCCCATCCTATCCCTCCAGTAGAAGCTGGTAAGGCAGAAGCTGCCAGAATAGCTGCCAAAGGAGAAGAGGGATCAGGCTTGAGTCGTTTTCATAAAAGATGCACAGCCTTTTTAGGGTGTTACATTCGGTGGTCCTGAAAAGCCACAACATGTCAGTGAAATGATCCACTGTAAGGTGCTTTCCACCTTGAAAATGAATATCTTGAGTCTTTTCCTAACAAGGCTGATGAATCTGTATTATTTCTGTATCCAAGACTGAAGGGGCTGGGAGGAGTTCACTGCTCTTACACAGTGCAGAGTGGAGGAAAGAGCGACTTTGAATCTGAGCTGACGGCCGGGCTGCCTGCACCAACATGCTTCACTGCTTTTTCTTCTCAAGCAGCGTATGTTTTTTTTCCTGCCCTGTTCTGTTCAATTGATATTAATTTCTGTCCCAATGGCAAACTACTTTCTAGTGCTTGCAACATTTTGTTACCTGACATGCCTGAGCCATGTGCAACCAAGCTGACAGAAGCCGCTTCTGCCAAGCAGCAGGAAAAGGTATCTCCATACCTGTTGTGTTCCACCAGACTTCCTGAGCAGTCCAGCAGCTAATTATGAGGACTCTTAGTCTAAATTCACTTAAAACGCATCCACCCCTTCTATCCCTTCTTTTATGACTCAGATTAATTTTTATAGTACATTTTTCAGAGGTCACAGACAGCATGTATATGTTGGAGAGCACACTGTCTCTAGTAGGCTCTCCAGGACAGGGCAGTAACTAGACAATCTCCAGAGATTAGAGTCTCCCTTCTAACCTTTACCATTCTGTAAGCTCCCAGTTTTCCCAGTCATGCTTCACAGATTCACATGTGAGGATAAGAAGGTGCTGTTCATCATCAGAGAGTCATCCAAAGAAAAAAGGCTTGGAAACAGATGAGCTTTGCACTTTCATATTCTGCTCTAAATTGAAAGATCAGGGGAAAAATGATTCAGTGAGTATAAATGACACTGGAAAGCGACTCAAAGGAGCTTTGGGAAGCCTCTTGGAAAGAAAATTAGGGCCTTGAGTCTTTTGTCACCAGAGGTAATGTCTAATATCAGATCAAACATTGCAGGAAGGAAAAAAATAATCTCATATAGGACACTTAAACAACTGACTTACAACCTTTATTTGAACTGCAGGTGCCTAAAACTTTCCAGTGGAGAAGGCTACATCTCTGTAGCAATTGTAGCCTGCTGATAACAGGCTTTCCTGTCTCAGTTGTGTTTCACAGATTCTTCCAAATTATCCCCAGACTGCAGCTGATTCTGTGACCCACGGGCTGGGAAGAGCTGTCTTGCATGGTAAATACCACATATGCTTCTTTGCAACAGGCACAAAGAACTCTTGTACCATTTTTCCAGTCAAGGGTCCCTTGATAAACACTTTTCAGGAGGACATTTCTCTGTTGATCTAAAGCAACATATTTGAGTAAACCCGGTCGGATGGGCTGCAGCAGCTTCCCTTCTGCTTGAGCTTTATTTTTGGTTTTGGTACGCTTGGACTGTTCCTGGGATGAAATAATACACACAGCGATCTCAGCTGACCTTTTATGTACTGTCAGAAACAGGTCTGTCTCCCCTGAGCCACGAATGCAGAGGTTTTTTGATGTGGTTTCCTGGAACAGGTACAGCTGAGACGCTTTCATTGCTGAGACCGGCTCTGCAATGGGCAAGCCCTCTTGGCATCAGCACACTTAACCTTTTTGTTCAGCAAATTTCCCATCCTGTGTAGGTGGACAATGAATACTAATATGATGCAAATGATTTCCTTTCAAATGTGAGGGCTCCCTGATTAAAACCACACTGTCCATGAACTCTGGGTCTGTTCTATTCCCATTGAACAAAACGCCCTTGTTGCCTTTGACTTCAGTGATTGCAGGATCAAACTCTTAGTTTCAAATAGGTTGCAAGTAATTTTTTTTTTTCCACTGGAACTGAGGGTGAATTACCAACTCTATAAAGAAGGTGTAAAGAATACAGAGCAAAAAAAGCCAGGAGGATCTGGGGAAAAAATTCAGAGAAGTAAAAAAATAGCATTAAATGTCTTGCTTTAGAGTCCAGGAGTTTGTCAGCAAATCAGAAGCTGAGGTTGGTGGAAAGTATCGTGGGACTTCTTTTGATGTAAGGCGGAGGAGAGCTGATGAAAAGCTGAATTACTATGCCTGGGAGAATGCTGGAACTTCCATGATGTCTTGGGTTTGATATACTCTGAGATGTGGCCTGGATCGTGCAGCTACCTTCCTAGCTACTGGGGAAGTGGTACCTTGGGATTATTCACCCAGTGAGGAAATTACGTTTCAAGTATCTTTTTTTGGGTTTCCATGTCTTATCTACATTGCTTCTACCTGGATATAGAAAAACTGTTAAAACAGCATTAGGAAGTGTTAAAAACCTGAAAATAATATGGATGTCCAGAGTTGGGTAGTTCTTTCATGAGGCTATTTTTAATTCATATTAGCTCTACTTTTGTTAAAAACATCATATGTGTATAAATATCTATCAGATATCAGAGCTCTGCTCACACTGCAGTTTTGGTGTACTGCTCTCCTAGTTTTTATTGAAAGAAAGATAACTAAAATTATGGGAGAGCATTGCTCATTCTAATAAATATTTTCTAATTAAGATGTTGTCATGACTGCCATGACCCAGCAGACAATCCTAGCACTCTAATGGGACCATAAATGTGTATAGAGCTACCAGCCCATGCAACCTGTAGGCAGAGTAGGGGTCTAGGTGATGTTAAAGGAGCTGTTTGGTTTGCTGTAGGAAGTCATCCACCTCTGGCGTAGAACTTCTAGTTGTTTTAACAGTATGTATCAAGATTAGTAGCCAAGTCTTGTATATTCTCAGGTCCTCACGCCAGCTCCTAAGTGCATATTGTAAAAAAAAAACCCACCAAAACCAGTTTGGATAGGCCTTGTTTATGGGTGTGCTTGAAAGAAAACCAGCCAGCAATAATTCCCACCAAGCAATTCCATGTAGAAAAACGTGACAGTGCTGTAACACAAGGTCAGGCTGGATGGGGCTCTGAGCAACCTGGTCTAGTTAAGGATGTCCCTGCTCACTGCAGGGGGATTGGACTAAATGGCCTCTAAAGGTCCCTTCCAACCCAAACCATTCTCTGATTCTCATACAAGACTAACACTAACAGAAATGGAGAGTCTGTTGTTCTGAATGGGTTGTCTCTGGAGCATCCACTTCATGAAAGTTCTTTGACTTCTGTAAGGATTTCTCTATCGCTTAGCTGTAAAGTAGCCTAGGTGTCCTGGGCTCTCCTGTGCCTTGTCCTGCCGCAGAAATCTCATCTAACAGCACTGGTTTGGGAAAAGAGCCATAAAGGAAAAAAAGAACAGGCTCCTTTTGTAGCTAATAACTTCCTTTAATTGATAATTAAGCTGCCTGCTACTTACAAATGTCAATAAAGGTCAAAATATTTAGAAGCAGAATCATTTTAGTGGCTTCCCATTTCTCATTGCATAAGCTGCCTGCTCAGACCACACACATGCACATTTGAAGATGGTTACGATTTCAGAGACCCAGTCTTCCCACCAAATTCTTATATAAAGCGGCCCAGAAGGGGACAGAGCAGCTTTAGTCAATGGGAGGGAGGATGTGAACCGAGTCTACTGGGTGAGCATTCCTCACATTTTGGAATACCACCGCAGGCGCTGGGGCTGAATCAGACCAAGGGCTGGCCAGATGGTGCACTCGTTTACGCTTTCATTCAGGGAAGGGGGGTTGCATCTGATCCATGTGCAAAATGACTCGAGCAAAAGCTGCCTGGTAACAGCTTAAATACCAATTGCAGCTTGAAAATGAGAATTAGTATAAATCATGTTGTTTCTATTGAGCAAAGAAAAATACAGAGGGTTCTCTTGGTTTTGCTTGCAGTCCCTGAGTTGACTTGTACGAATACTTAACTTTCACGGCATGAATTTGCTAATTTTGTGAGCAGATTCTTCCCACTGAAATGAATCAGTTTACAAGGGGGCAAGTGAGGGGACATTTGGCTTTGAAGAGCGCAGAGAATGTATTCCCAAGGGGATCTTTGATCTTTTTATGGTGTTTTGTTTTTAAGACTGTGTGTGTCTTGCAGGAGCTTGGCACTTTGGAAATTAGAGCAACAGAGCCTAGACTTCTACATTACACTTTTAGAGTATGGCCTGCTTTCAGTGCTTTCCCAAAACATCTTCAAGAAGCGCAGAGTCTAATTTACCATTCCATGAGCTTGCCATAGAGGATGGGGTGAGCTGAGTGTGTTTTTGTGTGTGCGAGTACAATTACACGTATGTGTGAAAACAAACCTTATATTGACATGAGGCAAATCTAATTCCTGCCTCTCACTATGCTGCATCTAGGACCATACATCAGTGCCTCCCCCTCTCCATGACCTTCTGGTTGACATGAGACCTGTGTTCAGACAAGCTCAGTCAGAAAACATGTTCCTCAGCGGTTGTGAAGGTTAGTTGTCCCTTTCATGGGGGGACAGATGTCCCAGTATGGTCCCTTGCCCTCTCCTGTGAGTCTCTGTGTCAATTGTGTTGTCTGTGACACGATCGTCACTGGAGGGGAAGCGGCAGTATGAGTGGCTTGGTGAAAGAGTTGTAGTCACAGTCCCTACAAAGACGTCAGCTGATTACAGATCTCTGACTCTTAGAAGAAAGCAAGAGATCTGAATTCAGTCCTTAGTAGGCAAGGACTCCATAAGGATTTCCCTTTTGCGTCCCACTGGAGGACCATGCAATGGTGCTTTATTGAATCTGGAGGTGTTGATGGTCTAGATAGCTTGGATGGACCAGATAGCTTGTTAGGTAGAGCTGGGAATGATCCTCTGGTCTGTCCTTCCTGCCAGGCTGAATTTGGGGTGTTGGTGAGGGTGCAGCGTGCACCCATCTGAAGTTTACTCTTGGTAGCACCAGACTGGATAGGTGGGAGACTGACCTGAAAATTGTCCGGAAGGGATGATGTCCTGATGGCACATTCATCCTGCCTGGGAACTTCACGTCTGAGCCACCCGCCCCAGCTCGGCACAGCTATAGTTAGAAGCAAAGATTCCCTGCAGTCTGGAGCGTAAGTAAGAATGCCAGCCAAGTTGAATCTCTACGTTTTCTTGGGGCAGATACGCTTACTGGCTGCACTGCGTGATCCGTGTTATTGGTTGGCTAATAAAGCATTGCTGGTTTCGCATATAAATGTGCTTATGCCATAAAAACATGAAACCAGGGAAACACGAGGCATTCATGCTGTATGTGAATCTTGCTTCCTTGTTTGCGCTCTGTGTCAGTTGCAGATGTTTTCTGCAAAGATTTTAAGGAAATGGCTGTGGAGAGAAACATTACGTATCCAAGTGCTAGCTCTCAAATGTCAAAAATGCTCTCCAAAGTCATGAGATTTTCTTAAAGGCCATAAGCTTAAAGCTGATAAGTATACTTTCAAGATTTGTTGTTTGCTTTGTGTTTTTGATCCATTAGACTGTTTTTACCTATTTTCTTCCAAACCTTTATTCTGTAATTGTGATGGTGAGAAGCTGCTTAGGAAAAAACCTCAAAATGGGGCAGTCTGACAATCAGTTTCATGACTTAGAAGCTGCTCATTTGCTAATAATAACATATAATTATCCCAGAAGAGCAATATAGCTGTTTGGCCATCATCTCAGAAAAAGAATTTTGATATTAAAGACAGAAACACAAACTAAATAGTATTTTGAGACTTCTACTCAACTGATACCTCATGGATCATTTGTATAGCTTTTCTACAGCAGGTCTAGATCCCAAGACCTCATGATACAGTGTGGACAGTCCTCCAAAAATACTTTTTTCTCGAACACCCTCCCACTCCTTTCCAGAGGTCTGGTTTACAGTGTGGTCCCATAGCCTGTTGCATCAGCACAAATGAAGGGGTGCTGAGCTTCAGCAGTGGAGTTAACGGTACTTCCATCACCCCCAAAAATGCCTCCTGTAGCTCTGTGGGCAGGACTCGGAGGTCTCAGCTGGCTGTTCTTCGGTTTCAGTTCGTATTGCTTCACCTCTCATCAATTCCCTCATAATACGGCTGGGGGTGGTATTGTGTATGCCTCCATCTTGTTAACGGCCAAATATATACAAATGAAGACAGACACTCAAGTAATTTAAACTTTCATTTTCATCTTACAATTTCTGTAATACGATTAGGGTTTGTAACGATCCTTCTGATAAAACTCTTGCACAGTAACAGCGTAGCTCTGCACCAAGCAGCCAGGGAGTGCCAGGTTGCCAGACGCTACCGGGCAGTACTTCTGGCTGCGCCTCTCTGTCTGCCCCAGTCCATCCCAGTATCCCACATCGTTTCAGCTAATCGAATTTGCAGACCGTTGGAGGAGGAACAGAGGAACGGGAAGGGTGACTTATTTCTGACATCATGATCCTGTGTATCTTCAGTGGGACTGAAGGAAGAAGCAAAAAGATGGAAAGAAAAGGAAAGCAGACAAGATTAAAAAATGAAATAAAGACCCAGAAAGAGGACAAAAGAAAAGAATTGCAAAGTATAATCCCAGTGCTGATTAGTATCACTCAAAAAATCTATATATTTTCCTGGGATATATGTAAGAAGCAGTGAGTAAGTGGGGAGGAAGGTACATACAAAACTCCCATACCTACTATATTTGTTTCTCATTGTCTGGGCCTTCCCAGATGGAAATCTGCCCCATGTGCACCATTGGCACAGAGTATCCAGCCCATCATCCCCTGGGCACGTGCCGTACAACCGATCCGCGTCAGACATCTACACGTGGGCTGCAGAGTTGAGCTGGGAACGTCAGTGGTGATTTGCACAGAGCAGTTGCTGTAACCAGACTGGGGATTTGGAAGCCCCTGGCAATCAGCTGGAGCTTTCAGATTCTGTCCAGACACAATCCGTAGCCACAAAGCAGGAGGCCTCCGTATTTTTCAAGACCTGCAAAAGCCACACACGTGTAAAAGTCATGTCAGGATTGCTGCCTAGTGACATGCAGAGAACATAGTGGCTGTTGTAGTGTTCATAAATGTGCGTTCAGAGTAGTGCTTTTTCCTACTCAGTGCGTCTACGCAATGCCTGTGCATCTTCTACCTGTACCAGGACAGTGGAGGGTAACAAAAAGAAGTTAGAAGAGATGAAGGTGGGCATCTCCTTCAGATCTCATCAGTGCTACTTAGCATCATACCTGTTACCTGCCCTGCTCTATCAAGTGTAGATGGAGACCCCAAAGGAGCTGGGGTGCTCCAGGCTGCCTGCCTGGGAGCCCCGGGAGTGCCGGCATGCGTTAGCCTCTTCGTTTGCCTGAACCCATCTCCCTGTCTGGCTACCAGTGTCCATTTAGCTTAGGCTGTGGCGGGCAGTGTGGAAACGCTTGTGATCGCTCGTTAGGAATTCTTTCCACAGTTCCTTTCTCTCCTAATTCACACGAACAGTAAATCACCGCTGTCAGTTATGTGACGCTGCGCATCGGCCGTGCAGCTTAGCTCTTAGCTTAACGCTGAGCAGTGACAGCTTCAGTCCACCAACAAATGGTGCCGCACATTTTCCTGTACGGTTTCCCAGCACTGAGCGTATGATTTAGATTCCTTAGCCTTGAAAGTACTCCACTGGGTGTCCTTTAATATTGCATTATATTACTCGTGATGCATAGTCGATTCCATTGCTTCCATTTACTTTAGCAATGATAAATGTCAGAAACTGTATGAGAAGTTTATAAATTTTAAGTGCTTTGCAGGCAACTGTTACCCAGAGAAATTTTCAAACGGTTTGTTACTGGTGAAGTGTGAGGGTTGTGGAAAAATTGCTTCCAGAAGCTTGGTTAATGAGTTTCAAAACAGGGTAAAATGCATGAATTCTTTATGACCAAGAAGGATATTAGTGTCAGGATTTTCTCTGCTGCAGTAGTCGTCAATTCTGCACAGTTAATATTTAACAAGGGTTACAAGAATTTAGCAAAAAAACCCCGAACCTAAGAAACTTGCCACTCAGCTTTTCTCACTGTGGTGTTCTCAGGATAAAGTTCCTGAAAACGTTCCGTTCAGCTGCGGGATCTAGCAGGGCGGCACCAGCGGGGTTCGAGCATCCCGGCCCAGGTGATGTCTGTGGACTCTGTTGGAGTGGAACCGTGCTTTGGCCAGGCTGGTGTCAGTACACGCCTGCGTCATCCCCGTTGCTTGTACTCGTAGTATCACCAGCGAGCTGGAGGCTGTGCGTTGTGGTCTGGCAGCGCTTGCTTTACCGGGAGTGATTTGGCCAGCCGGAGTATTACTGGTCCCTCTGGCTGTTTGTTGGCCACGGAGTAGCCCTACTGTAGGGTGTAAATAGGTCTCCTGGCCTGCTGTCTCTGCTGCTGGAAGTGGTAAACAACAGCTAGTAAAGCAGGAGGACAAAGAAAATTGGGAAGGAGTTAAGGAAGCTTTACAGGCTACTGTGCTCTCCGTTTCCCACAAGCAGTGAGGTAAAGCATTCAGTGAGAGCAACGCAAGACGTTGGCTTTACTACACAGCAGTGCTAAACCTTTGGGGATGGAACACGCTCTGCCCAGAGATGTCCATCCTTACTTAATCATCACAGGAGGGCCCGCTTGTGTCCTGCCTGCCTCAGAGAGCTCATGGTCTGCAGGGGTTGCCCAAGCCCATGCACAGTGCTGGTTGGAGGGGTGCAACATCTACACTAGGCATGGGATCCGGGCAGTCGTGGTCAGCTTTCACCGTGGCTTTGTTGCCTTTGAACTGAACTAATGGCTGTAAACTAACAGAGGGCAGATTTAGATTAGATATTAAGAAGAAATTCTTCACCATGAGGGTGGTGAGGCCCTGGCCCAGCTGCCCAGAGAAGCTGTGGCTGCCCCCTCCCTGGCAGGGCTCAAGGCCACGCTGGATGGAGCTCTGAGCACCCTGGGCTGGGGGAAGGGGTCCCTGCTCATGGCAGGGGGGTTGGAACCAGATGAGCTTTAAGGTCCCTGCCACCCCAAACAGTTCTATGATTCTGTGAACTACCAGTGTAGTAATTTATCAGTTGCTCTGAGGTGCCGGACACAAATCCAGCTCCTGCGTATTGTTTTCCGCAGGGCCCATGGCTGCACCTCCTTTGCAGAGGTGACTTCGGGTGTCTGCGCCCCTGCCGAGGGGCCCAGCTCGGGCGGCAGCGGGCAGCGGGCTGGTGGAACTGGCGCCCGACGAGCTCTGCCGGCCCCTGCTCCCGGCCGGGCCCCGCTCCCACCGCCCCGTCGCCCGCAGGCAGCGCAGCACCGCAGGGGAACCCGCGGGGTGCGGGGACGGGCGGCGCCAGCGG
>Ga0065711_1006654_pt1 | contig 24407 bp, 18 predicted proteins | sample Hoacrofraction12_FD_59098 | JGI IMG/M metagenome (GOLD analysis project Ga0065711, IMG submission 59098) | Hoatzin crop microbial communities from Cojedes, Venezuela - Epithelial fraction 12 v2 (version 2) | ecosystem: Host-associated > Birds > Digestive system > Esophagus > Crop | place...
GGAGGCGGCTGCGCCGGTGGCTCCCCGCGTTCCTGGCCCTCGGCTGCTGGGCGCCCCACGCCATGTTCTCGGTGCTCTCCTATGGCAGGCTGGTGGCCCGGGCAGTCCTGGGCGGCCTCTCGCAGACGGACTCCCGTGACTACAGCTTGGTGACAGCCAGCTGTGGCTTCGGCAAAGATTTCCGCAAGGGCATCCTCAAGAAAGGCATGTGCTACGGGGATGACGCCTGCTTCGTGGCCCGGCACCGGTCGGCAGATGTGCTGGGTAAGTCGGCGAGGCCCTGCTCGGGGGTGCCGAGGGGGCTTTGGCGTCGTGGCCTCCCTTGAGCCGCACGTGGTGAAGTGGCTCGGGCTTCGGTTGCAGACAAAGGAGCCTGTTCTGCCTCTAAATGTCAGCGTGAGTTCTCTCTTTTTCTTAAGTTTCAGAAGAAAGCCCTCGTGCTCTTTGCTGCAGCACGACGCCCGCCTCGCTGAGCCTGCCTTTGGGATGGGGTGGTGTGGGTGCCGGGCGCTGGGGCCCAGCCTTGGCGGGTTCACCTGTAGGTGCCTCTAAGGCCTAGTGGCCTCCAAAGCCCGTGAAACTATTTGTAGTGCATTTCGCTTTAAAACCTGACCGAGGCCCATGTGCATGTATTGCATTTCCAGATAAAGGATCATTGAAACGGACACTTCCTGATTTTAGCGTGTGCTGTGTCCTTGTCAAGCGAAAGGCAAAGTGACATTGAGACTGGTTTCAAATGTCAAACTTCAGTTTCAGTATTTGTTCTATCCCGATTACGCTCTCTGCTTTGGATTCATGTGCAAAATGAATCTTAAGGGTTCAAATTTTAGAAGTAGTGAATAATTACAGATACTCGGTGGAATCTGCAGTTTATAAGCAGCATTGCTTTTGACAGTACTTGACATTTCTCCCATGTAGTCAAGGTTGAATTTGGCTAACTGACACTCTGCAAAAGTTAGTTTTTGGGCAAATGGCAAGTAAATTTTCACCAAAATTTTGACATTTAAAAGGAAAAACTTCCCTCTGCCACTTGCCCCCTGGTCTTTTTAATTTAGTGCTGGTGTGATTGCACTGCAGTGCCTCATGATGTGACAGTGCTTGGTGAGTCTTCCCAGTTTGGTGCTGTCATTTTAACTTGGTTACCATTTAATACAGCTGAGACATTTTTTCAGGAGGCTGTAACTTGGTGCTAGGTAACAGTATTGCTGACTATTCTCAAGGGAGCTGTTACCCTAAGGGTGATGCTACAGCTTTCAAGGAGGTATGGAAAACTGGTCAATACATTTTAGATACTCTGCAGCTTTTCTGTTGTGCCTGTTCCAGAGAAACTTTTTTCCTGTTAGAATTAGCTGTTGGACAACCTTACTTTAACATGTGACTAAGGTTGGCTGCCTTTGAAGTTCATATTAGGCCACCACTGATAAATAATTGAGCAATCAGTATTTGCCCGTAAGAGACATGCAGAATCTGCTTTACTTATAGGTGAACTCTTTGTGTGGGGAAGTGGGTAGAATTAGACCCATCTGATGGTCTTTAGGGGGTTTTGGCCATATTTGGTAATTACCATATGTGGACCTACAGCTTGGCTTGTCTTCCTGCTGGAATCAACAGAGAATTGCGTTTCTAAGTTGGTCTTTGCATTAATTTTCATGGAAACTTGAAAACAAACAGAATTGTAATTCCACTGAAGGATCAAACAGCTGTGAAGGCTTCAGATCAGAATGTCTTAAATACCAAGAAGAGAGTAATTTAAATAGAAAAGCTGTGTTTTTTTCCCCTATAAAGCTATTTTCATGTTAGTTAGTTATTGCTTTTCTAATATACTTGCAAAAAAAATGAAGATCACTGTACATTCTGCAACAGTAATGCTCAGAATGGGTTTTGATGCAGTCGAACTTGAAGCTTTTTCTTCATCTGTAGTTGTTAAGCTTATGGACATAGTAGTTTTCTACTTCTTTCTGCTACTGTGGTCATCTCTCTGCTCTTGCTTTCTCAACCAGCTCTTCTGTACTGCTGCAAAAAGAGTTTCAGCACCAGCATTTCCCTGACCTCGATTCCTCTTACACTTATCACAGATCTGAGGTTCTGTACCTGTTTTTTGAAGATCCTCATAAATTTTGTACTAATTCAGTACCTGCGTAACTCTGCACCTCAGCTAAACTGGCTGAGCTGAACTGTCGCTTTTCAAGCTTCATTTCAGTATTAGTTTGATGAAGAGGCTCATGTGGTTTTAGCTAAAGTGAACGCTAGGCACAGTAAGAGTGCTTTTAGAGTACAGTAAATTTAAAGTGTATCACTTGGAGTTAGTCTGTGCTGGTAGTCATTAGCGACAAAGCCATGCCAGACAACTACTTTAAAATTCTTCCGTGCCAGTCTTTTCGAGAACCAGTATATGGGAAGCATGCTTGTGTGGGATGGCTATGGGTGTGGTGTAACAGTGAAAGAGCTACTCCCAGCCACTTGGCATGAGTGCTTGGGGATTCATTTTCTTAGGTCAAACAAAAGTTAACTAGGCAGTGTGTTTATAGTAGATACAGAAATGCTAAACACTTCTTTTGTTATATGTACACTGTATAGCCTAAACACTGAAAGTCTAACAGTGTCTTCTTGTCTGTGCTTTATCCTTTCATAGTAAGATCAACAGAAAGCTTATGAAGATTCATGTTATTTCCAGTCTTCCCATAGTTGTTAAAGAATTAATAAGGCCTGTTACTGGTGTACTTGAATCCGTGGGGGTTTTGTCTCTTATTTTTATTTCTGCCTCATATGTACCTTTTTAAATTTGCATGTTTTTTCCCTGTTCTGAGCACAGGGAGAAAGAAGAAACTCAAAAGCAGAGTTCCCTTTGGGATCGCTCTGAGGAAAGGAAATGGCTTTACTACTAATACTAATCTCTAGAGCTTTATGATTCAGGCCCATGTTTCCTTTTTGCTGCTGCTTGTACAAGGTTGTACCTTTTTTTATGTTCACTGTTAGTGTCTTGGATGGCCAGATCTTCAGAATATTCAGATATCTTCTTGAGGCTTGGTAGATGTTTATATGCCTCTTCACACATGCCTTTATAACTTGAAAGGACAGAAATGTTGTTTTTTAAAGCTGAAAAACAAAACTCATCAGAAACTGACACCTTTGTTCTTTTCTAAACAGCATAGGAGTAGAATTTTTGATGCATGGGAAGCAAACCACAGTTTTTAAAAATGAATTTAAACATTTGATATAAACATTTCACACATTTAACAAAACTAAACATTGAAGCTTGCTTAGAAATTTTGAGATGTCTAGTGTTTGTTTCTTCTGTTATTGGGATCTGCCTTTTCTTGCTTATTCTAGCCTTATCAGGCTCCCGATGTCTTTGGTAGTTTTTTATGGATTTTCCAAGCTGTGTGTGACTCATTATTGAAGCATTACAGCAACCAGTGCGCATCCCGTGACAGCATCACTTGTACAATGTCTGTGCTGGGTAGAAGTTTGGGTGTAGCCAGTGTGACTTGACTAGTCTTCCAAACTATTTCTGTCCCCCAGCAATAGTAGGAAAAAACTGTTCACTGCAAAGTTAAAATTTGGCAACTCTTCTATCTGCTGCAAAACTTGATTTTATTTTGGGGGTTGGGGTTATTATAGGGCAGCTACTCTACACTCAAAGGCATTGCACTTTATTTGAAGACGAAGTTTGTCAGCAGCCTGTGTAGGAGGTATGTAAACCTCTAGAGTGGCGAAGCCTCTGGAATATTGTTAGTCTCACTGGCATCGAGAAAAGTAAACTACAAAACGTAGAAGGATCTGTGGATGAAATGTCAAGGTTGTTCTGGCAGCTGTAGAGGAAGGGATTCTTACTCTGATGCCTGAAGGTCATAAAAGGCTATATTAAGTGGTTTGTTTGGTATCATACCTATTAAAGACATTGCTGCCTTATCACAGCTTGTCACACGAAAGGCCGCGAGTCCTTGCTTGCTTCAGAGTAGCCTTTCACCCTCTCTGTTGGGACAACTCAGGGCCTCTTAGAGGGACTAACCAGTGATTTGAAAAAATGGCATTTGTCTTAGTTTGTAATAGACCAAATGGATTTTCTTTTTACCATGGGAGCGTAAGTACTATCATTTGTAGCGAAACTACAGATTATCGAGAAACATCCCCATTAACAATCATATTCACTGACGTTCTGGTCAATACAGCTAATCTGAATGTTAGCAGAGCTGTTCTTAAGTACCGTTGAGTGTAATCTCTTAGAAATGTGGTAGCTCTCTTTCGGAGAATGAAACTAAAATCTGGCTATGCTTCTTTACCACAGTTTCTGGAAGGGCATTGCACGCAACATACTCTGATCAGAATGTGCAACTGAACACTTATTTTAATTGTAACTGCTATTGATATTTGTTGATAGTGGACGATTTTCCATTCATATGCAGATCTTAACTTGAACAAAAAGCAGGTTCTGTCAGAAAGCACAGAAGGAAATAAGCAAAGCTGAACACAGTACAGTAGGTGAGGCGTTAATCATACCTATGTCGCAGGAAATGTTGCAAAGATCTCCTGCTGTTTGCTTTGCTTCATCTGTGCTATTAATGTGATCCTGAGATTGTTTGGACTGTAAGTAATTTCAGTACAGCTTGGCTGATGTCTGTCTGCGGTACCTACGCCTTTTCATCGTTTGAGTGCCAACCGCCAGTAGCTGTTCAGCTACAAAAAGAAGTTCCAGGGTTGATCCACACCTTGAGAGATTAAGTAGTTATAACTATGTAAGGAAGTTTTAAATAACTTTCAAAGATAAGTCATTTAGTGTTCTCCTGTCACTCCCAAAATCCACTGAGTGATTTCTCAGGCTTAAATAAAATAGGGAAGAGATTTACCTGGTAAAAACCTGTTGCAGGAACAACAGTTTATTGGGCGTGTGGGGAGAAGATACAAGGAATTGCTGCTTATTCCTGGAAGGAGGTGCACAATTTAATGCTTTCAGTTCCTTGTTTCTCCTTCAGTCTGTTCTTCAGCATTGTCTCTCACTTCACCTCTTGCTGTTTGTTCCTCATTGTCACTCTTCCAGCGCCTTTCTGTGTAATGGAAGGGTAGCTTAAGGTCTACTGTAACTTTTAAAATGCACAGTGAGACTAAGTAACCTTTCCTTTTGTAACTAGTTATCAGTCACACACATCTCCCTTCAGAGATTTGTATTTAACCAGGTTATTTCTTTGTCAAAACCTGGAGGGGGGGACACAGACACCTGTTGGCTGTACCATTGTGACCCCGTGCGTGCTGCCAGCGAAGCTTCTAGGAGACTTGGTGCTGGCGTGGAGCGTGTGACTTGCTTTGGATGGAGAACCTGTCTTAAGGGTGTGATTTGTCTCGTAGCTGATAAAACAAGAAATCTTACCAGTTTATCTCAATTCTGATATGTTTACAAGTATTAGGTGCTGTATTTCAGACTTGTGTAGTGCAGCAGATTGCACTTTGTTACCATTTTATTTATTTGATGCAGAAGAAATTCAGTCATACATATAGCCCTTTGTTCTTTTATCAGCGGTTCATTGCTAATTCAGGTAAGGGTCTCAAGAAATTTAAAGTTCAATAGGATGCTTGGAGTGTCTTACAGAGTTAATTGTGGTTGCATGCAGAAGCAATTTCTGCTGGCACACTTGTGCCTGCCAGGTGTTTCTGTGTGTGATTATTATTCTTAGCTGATGCAACGTTTGAAAGTACCCATCTTTCAAGAGATTTTCGGGACAGGGCAGTACTTTTGGACTCTGACCATGGGCAGGTTAGTTTGCCAACTAGCCAGAACTTCCACTCGTAACACTATTTATATTAAACAGGGTTTGATTAGTATCATGATGTTGTCCTGAACTTTAAGCCTGTTTAGTTTTTGCTTACTCTGAACTAGATAGAACATCTGGATCTGACTTGCAGAAGCAGGTATTATTAGTCTCAGCACTGGCTGGCTGTTCCCTGGGCTTCTGCAGTTAAACTTACATGTTGGCAGTCAACTGTACGTTTGCGTTTTGACTGGTATTGTATCCCAGGTGCTTTTAGTGTTTTGAAAGAAGTTTTAACAAGTTGCAGTGCCAGTAGCTTCTCTTGCTTGGTTTTGGTGCTGCAGCATCAGTCACTTGTGCTTTGTCTTTAAACTTCATTACAGCTGTCTGTCTCTGAGAGCTCTTGATACACTGAACCTTTAAGAAGTTAGAGAGAGCCAGTTTTTGGACTGACACATGCAGCGAGTATTTAATCTGGCAGTAGTACTTGTATATTTTCCAGCAGAAGGCGATGTAGTGGAGTGTTAACTCTCAACGATTCTGAAAGGTCTCCATAATATAGAAGAAGCATTTATTCTTTTGAAGTAATTTATTGTGAAATTTTCAATTGCTTTATTTACAGGGGTGGCTCATCTAGCCACAGGCATTTCACTGTGTCACGTGGACGTTTGTGTAATTTCTGCATAGGCTTGAATGGGGAATATCTAAAGAAATATTCTTTCTATAAAATTTTCTGATTTACTGGGTAGCTTAGAAAAAATCAAGGACTGCGTGCAGTTCAATTTCAGAAATTATTCTCAGCAGTGCAGTTTGTCTTAAATGTCCAGTGATTTGTATTTTGTAAGATGGGTGTTTTCAGTTAAACAATGGATACTGGAAGACAATATTTAGTGTTTTATTGTGAAATATAAGAAAATGAAAACATGAGTAATCTTCACTTGTTAAAATAGTAGTTATTTTGAATATTTACAGTTTTCTTTTTTGTCTTGGATGAAAACAAAGATAATATAAATGAATAGAGTTTGGCATTAATCCTTAGCAGTGGTACTGCCAGTAGCGGTACCTTTGAATTTTCCTTTGGTGACAGAGGGGAAAACATGCCATTATGTAAAAATTAGTCCCATTTTTGAGCAGAGTTCTTCGTTCTTGCTACTTCTGGAGTTTGAAATATCTCACAAGTAGTTTTGCTCCTTTTTTGCTGCATATCAAATATCACAAAGTTTTCTTAAACTTTATTGTCAATTTACATCAATTTCAGTAGCCCTTTGTTCAGGCTGTTTCAAAACCACATATTCATTTTCCATGAAACTGTTTAGTTTGTGAAGGTAGAACATAAAGATACTATTTTTATTTTAAAACCATGGTGAAGGTAGGACACGATGGCTAAAGATCTTAGGGAATGTGAAAATCTTCCTTTAAGACAAAAACGATCAAGGTGGATGTTTTCTAGGTGACACTGTGTGGTGTAGGGCTCCTTGAATGTGCTTTTCCTATGTACTGCCGTTGCTCTTGGTGGCAGCAGTAATTCCTGGCTCTGTGCCGGAGCAGGAGGAAGCATTTGACTGCTCTGGCAGTGTTCATGAACCATGCTTTGGGAGCTAACAAGGTCATTTAGCTTAAATTAAATGAACTGACCCATTGTCCTGTAGAGACACAGATGTAAAAAATAAACCAACCCCAAACCTTTGCAAAAACCCCACATTGTCCATTTTGGGCAAGGACAAGAAGTAGATGCCAGTGGTGGTACAGGAGTTAGTGAGCTGATGAGGTTTTACAGTGAAAGCACACTCCGGGGCCCGCTCATGAGCCTGATGGTCCCATTTGCTTTGGTGCCAGCGATGGAGAAGGCATGCACAACTGTCTTGCCGATTCTTAAGCAGACAATCTGTTTTCTTAAGTATGGCACAAAGCTAAGTCAGAGGGGCTACTTGTGGACCGTCTAGAGGGCGATTGTTTTGGCAGGCACTGGCAAAATGTACTTGAAACTGTTCATAGCTTGCAAAAAGCAGGCAGCAGGGCAGACAGGCAAAGCCATTGCATGGCTCGGGGTAGAGTATGAAGTGTGCTGACGTGATTACAGAGTCAAATTTCCTGCCTGGAGTAAGAAGTAAGTAAAGAAAATCAAGTGGCATAATCTTATTTTTGCTTTAAAAATTGAAGTAGGTTTTGATAATTAACCTTACAAGGTGCTTGCTATGGCAACTTTCTTGTACTCTATATTGATGCTGTAGTGTTTCTATTTAAGTATTTCCCAAGAAGACTAATGCAGAAATGGTTTACTGATCACTGGAGGGAACTCTGTAACTTCTGATGAGCTTATTTAGTAACCACTTTAGGAGCCAGAAGCTTTGGCCAGTGCTTGTCAAACATTGTCTTTTCAGTGCATTAACCCTGTTGTCACGGAGGCGATGCTGTATTCAGCTAGCAGAGGTACCTCTGGGTTGTGGTGTTCTTAAATGGAAAAAATCTGCTTGTCTGGTAACTTCATGTAAAGCAATCATTGTCAGCCGAACTGAAGCTTAGTTTCTATTTCACGTTCTAAATCTGGAACTTTTTCTTAATAGAAAATCTCTTACTCTAGACTTGCCTGCATGACAGCAGAAAGGAAAGGGTTAATCCAGTATTAACCTGCAGTTGTGGGACCTGTAAAGGGAGGATTACTTTGTTCCTGAAGAAACCAGAAAAGGCATTTCCGAGAACGCCAGGGTTGCTTTTGCATGAGCTTCTTCCCAGGGTCTGGTCCGAAGAGGCAAAGACAGGGATCTGCCTGTAAGAAAAGCAACGGACAAAGCAGGTGTCTGAAAGGTTGTGCACTATTTTTGGGAGAAATCTGATTAATGTTGATAGGCTGTTCAGAATCTGGCTATAACCTCCTGTGAGATTATAGTTCATGCCAAGGTCAGCTCTAAACCTTCCGTCTCAGTTTCAGATGGTGTCCGATGTGAAGGGCATCTGTAGACGGGGAAAACTTAGTTTTACCTTCTCAGTCACATTTTCGTGCCTTTGCTCATAGCGGCGTTTTTTCTGAGGAGGCTGAAGTTCTTCAGTACAATCTGAGCTCTGGAATGGGCTTTTTGTGCTTTTGTCATGAACGTACCATTTTAGATTTATGAAGTTAGGAAACCTGTGCTTGAAATGATTAGTCCCTTACATGCTGAGGATCAAAAAGATTTTTGGAAAAAAAATTCCAAGTAGAAGTATTTTTATCTCTCAAATAATACCATCAGACAGTAGTTTACTTTTATCATTAAAGCCGATTGAGGAAGTTCAAAATACTTCAGCCAAATGGGCAGCAGAATATCATACCTGTTGCTAATCTCCCTCTGACTTCCCCCCTTTTCTACGTGTGTCTTCACTGTTTGCCTCTGCTTTGGCAGAAGTGGTCTGATTTGCTGATGTCTAGGTTGGATCGCGGTCAGTTTTCGTTCTCTTGCCTGGCTGAAGCTGTAAGCAGCAAACTGTGCTTGGAAAGGGTAGGTCCTAGCATTATGTTGGTTACGTGGTTTTTTGAACGCGCTTTTAAAATGGAAGTTTAGTTTCTACAGAAATTGATATTACCAAATGGGAAACATTATCCTGCATATGAGCAGTTCCCTGTTAGTTGTCCTCTAGTGAAGTCAGCCTCCTCACAGAGTTCTCAGCATTAGACTTTTACCTTATTTTCAGTGATTCAGATCATATTTAGAGATTTGTTTAGGAGCTGGTAATCTTACAAATCCTTAGACTTTTTTTCTTAATCAAAAATGTTTTTCAAGCAGGTACTATGTCCTACTTTTTAGTTACTGAATAACGTAAGTGATGTCAAAAATTAAAAACCTTGTTTTGGAAACCATTTCTGTTCGTATAACTCTCGTTTTCTGTTTTCTTTTAGGGGTAGCAGATGGTGTAGGTGGCTGGAGAGACTATGGGGTTGACCCTTCGCAGTTCTCAGGGACTCTAATGCGAACGTGTGAACGTTTAGTAAAAGAAGGACGGTTTGTACCAAGTAATCCTGTTGGGATTCTCACCGCAGGTTATTGTGAGCTGCTGCAGAACAAAGTACCTTTGCTTGGTAAGAGAGTAAAAATGCATAAATTGTGTTGTACGTTATCTAGACATATACTTGGTCAAGGTTGCTTAAATCTGTTGTCAGCTTCTACAACAAATTTTCATTCAGTTATCTTCTCTTAATTAACCAAAAAACATAGAAATGTGGTTGTCTTGGTAGTGTCTTTATTTTAGTTTATGTGTTTAAAAAATGTCTTGAGGGAGTGTGTGTGTGTATATATATTTAAAAAAAAAAAAAAGAGAAGGCAAACAGCCTTTATGTGCGATGGGTGGTAATTCACCAGTGCTTGCGGAGAGTTTGCAGAGCGAGTTCAGCAGTAGAATACGCCATGGCCTGTGCGCTCATTCTTTCTGTTACGTGTGTATAAATAACTGTTCTCTGTTGAAAACTCGGAATGGTTGGTTATGGCTTTTTGCTTTAGCTATGCAAGCAAAAATATTTTGTGACGATCACTGGGAGCAGTTCTGCTCATTCCTTGCCTTACTGCTCCTGTTGCCTTTTATGTCCACTGAACTTTAAACATGATTGGCTGACTTAAGTAATTTGTATTATACAATCACTGGTACCATATATTATTTTTATAATTCTTTGTGGGGGATTCATTACAGACTTTTTTGAAAGCCAACTAAAGCAAATGCTTAGCATTTTCTGTGTCAAAGTTGATTTTAGACAGGGCATCCAGCTGCCTTGAAAATGGCGAGCAGATAGAGAGGCAACATTTGGCCTCAGCTGACAACCTTGAACACAGAACACTTTTCTGAAGGGCATGTGACCTCTTACACACCAAGAAAGTGTTACCCTGCGTGATACGCATGCTTCTCACCTGACCTTAAACTGCTCTGCCAGAAGAGGGCTGTGTAAGCTATATTTAACTTGTCTGCTGCGCTTCGGAACAGATGTTCTCGCATTATATGCCTAAAGAATAGGTTCGAACCTCAGAAGTGACCTCAAGTGTCACTAAAATAGCAGTGGTTGGTAATTACATTAGAATTTTGTGTGTTTTATAGTGCTTATTTGTGCAAAGCAGATGTAGCTGTAAGCGATCTACAAAGTGGGCCACTGGTGAGAGTTCTCACAACAGCTTTGTAGACGGAGGCAGCCCTGCTTGGCTTGACCTTTCCAGTTCTGAAAAGCGGCATACGCTGAGTCACAAGATCTGCATTCCACACATGGCCTCCTAGGTACACTCTGCTAATAGAGTTAGAATTTGAAACTAATGAGCCTTAGTGTTCCTCTTTTAACTGAGAACAGTATTTTTAGAAGTAGAAATACAACCCTGGAATTACCACAGCAATGAGCATTTAGAGTTTATTTTAAATAAAGTGAAGGGAGAGGACATCATTAAGGAGGATTCATTAGGCGATACCTTTTCCTTGCTGTTGTGCATGAAGTCTTGGTACTTAGTTCCTCAGAACTGAATTTAGCAAATACTTTAAAACAACACTGAAGTGGGAAGAAACAGTCCCATTTATTTAAACGCTATTCTTGCATTGCAGAAGAATCTTGGGCACTATGACATCTAAAATCTGAAATTTTACTAGGAGACTGCTTTGACTCGCCATTCAGTAAGAGAGGGGAAGGTCCTATATATCCACTAGAGAACAAATGAAGTGCAAGTGTATTGGAGCGAATATTGGAAGGGGAAACATCTGGAATAGGTGATGCCTAGAGCCAGCTGGACTTCTGCACTAGCAAGCCTGATTGTAAGCGTAGTTCGTTGCAGGCTCGTGGGCTGTCCAACACGTAGCTGTGCGTGGAAACTTCTACTGGAAGAACGCTAGGATAGAAGGTGAAGGCTATTCGCCAGCCAGTGATACGGGGACTCACGTTAGAGGCAGAAGACAAGAAGAAATGCGTTAGCTGCATTTCACCCTCTTCAGGAATGAAAGTTCGTTTGGTGGATGTGCTGTCCTATTTGCAGAAATGAAGTGGTTGCTGTTTGCTGTGAAGGACTTAGTCTGTGGATGAGTATCTTTGCAATACAGTTACTTTTGTGGCTTGCAACCGGGCACAGCTGGTGGCTACTTCCCAGTGAATGAATCAAGAATTCCTCAGTGCCCTCAAGCGTGGCTGGGATAGTTCTGAGCACGGCTGACAAGTAGATATGTTTCTGTTATGCCTTGCTTTAATCTGGAATAGCATTTGTCTCTGAAACAGGTTTGCTTTTAACTTGTGAAGTTAGTATCCTGAAGATGTGACAGGATTATTATTTGTGATGGGTTTTTTTAAATTTGAAGATAGGTCTACGAAGCTGTGCTATGAAGAAAAGTATTTTAATGTTCTGGCAAGAGGAATGCAATAATACCCAGTACTTAATTGCAGGTAGTTCTTTACTTGGTGTGGCTTATTTACAGCTGATGAGTGAAACTGTGTGGAGAGCACCTAGCATTGAATGGATGCTACTAGAATTCTATTATCTCAATGATTTTGGAATTTCAGTATTTTATGTGACTTCTGTAAATGCAGTCCTATAGCAGAATGTGCTGACCTATGTTAGGAGGGAAAACTGTAAATAAAGTGGAACAAACCAGGTATTTGTCAGCATAATGTGTTTTACCGAAATCAAAGCGGGAAAAGTGCGTTCCATACAAAAAATCATAGTTTGTGTTGCAAAGTTTTCTGGCATTTTTCTATCTTTAGCGTATATCAATTTTGGCATTATTGAGTATTCTATTTCTTCTGTTTGTAAGCTTTGATAAATACTTGAATAAGTGGGCCGTGAATCAGTAAAAGAATAAGCAATTTCTGTAAGGCTAACTCCAGTTACTGTATTGTGTTTCCAGGAAGCAGTACAGCTTGTATAGTAGTTCTGGACAGAACAAGTCATCGTTTACATACAGCCAACTTGGGAGATTCTGGATTTTTGGTAGTCAGAGGAGGAGAAGTAGTACATCGATCCGATGAGCAACAGCATTACTTCAACACTCCGTTCCAACTGTCAATAGCTCCGCCAGAAGCAGAGGGAGTTGTCTTAAGTGACAGGTAAGATGGGAGAGGATCTTAAATTTTTAATCTGTGTATGTGATTAGCTCCCAAAAGGATGCAGTTTCGCTGCTACAATGCTCTTTGTATAGTGCAGCGTGGCGTGGGGGACATAAGCGTGTGTCCAGCCCAAGGGCCTTACACCTGCCCCTCTGTCCTTAGGCAGTGTGAGCATTTCTCGCCTTGTACTTCACAAATTTTGTATGCTGTTGCGCAGTCTGAATTTATTGGGCTAGTGATTATTCATTCGTGATGGTGTGTTCCCATAGTCTGTGGTGTGCACTAGGCATGTTCTGTTCTGTGGAAAGACGTCACCCAATAAAGCTGCTGTAGTAAGACTGCGGCTGGCGTGTGCGCCGGTCGTCTTGCAGGAGTGGATTGTCTTATCAGTGGCTTTTGTTACCAGTCCCTGTCTGTGCTCTCTTGAGACTGGTTTGGAGTAGGCTAATTTAGATATCTTGGCAGTGAGGTAGCAAGTACTTGAAGAATAGAGCAGAGGGACATGTGACTGTAACTTGGGTTTCCGAATAGCTGTGTTTCCCGCAGCATATTGTGTTTGACTAAAATGAGCGAAAAAACTGTTTGGCGGAACATCAAGCTGGGAAATTAGAGTGTTAGGAAAGGACAATCTGTTCACAGAAATGAGTCGTTTCAAAGGCAGACTTGTATTTGTGTCTTCCTCTAAGAATGTCAGGCTGATCCATCGTCTGACTTTGTGAAATCTCACCAGTGAAATAAAATTTAAAACAAAAAAACCCCCAACTTCTCCCCCCAACTCCCTAAAACCCTCAGCTTTCAAATATGTATTAAAATGCAGTCCTCAAACCAATGGTTGTACCCTCACTGCAGCGATACGCCGCTTCTGAATACAGGAGGGTGATAGAGATCTTCAGAGTGACCGTAGCATAGAGGGAATGCAATAGGCATCTGATGTTTTGGATACCAGGCTTTAAATATCAAGGCTGATGCAGTAAGGGTACCTTCTAACGCCAAAATAGCTCTTTTTGAAAACGTTGGTTAAGTTCTTACGTGTGGTTTTGTTACTTCATCATGAGACTGCAGAGAGGAAGCTGGGATAGAACTCTGAAATTAGAACCCTTAAATAATCTAACCTCTTTATTAGACTAAAATTAAATGATTGTTTGACATTCCAGAGCTATAAAAATTCTAATTTTTCTGACACTTTTTTCATCCATGGGAGGACAAAATAAAAAGCACAAAGATAATTGATGATGTCCGGTGCAAGTCAGGAAAGCAAAGTAGTCTGAGCCATCACATAAAGAAAGTGCAAGATCAGTGAGCTCCCCCACTTCAGATCTGAATCATGATTATAGCTTTCTGGCTAGCTTACTGCACTGTTCTTGACGTTAATTAGTACTCTTGCGTGTTGTCTGAATGCTTCTCCAGTACTTTTTTTATTTGTTGTCCCAGTTAAATGTTAAATTTGGCAATACATGGGAATAAGCAGGCAATCTTAACTCTTTTAACCTTCCTGCAGCTACAAATCAGTTGAGCGAAGCAGCTCTTCTGCTTTTTGGCATAGCGGAGTGGCATGGGATGCAGCAGATTCTCCCTGTTAAAGACCCCTGAAGTATCTTTAAAAATGAAGGGTTTGTCATTATGCTGCTTCTGAGGATCAGGTTTTGCAGCGATATTCGTGGCCAAAGTAGATATTTTCTCCTCTTGGGATTGTGTAATCTATTAGACATAAGTAGACCAACCAGCTATGGTCTCCTGGTAGCTATTTCCAGACGTGTTTCATATTCCGTTGCATTAGAAAGTGATTCAGAATCCTTAAGGGTTTTGGCCGTTCCTGTTACGAATTGTCCTTTCAAGTAGAGCTCTCTTACATGTGTAAGATGAGTGAGAAGGAAGCCCTGAGCTGCCGCTCTCCTTAATGGTTTCCATGGAGATACACTTGTGAAGCGGATTAGTTTGCAGGATTGTTCATCTGGGAATTTTAAATGCAAATCCTCTGTGTAATAGCTGGAACATTACCTGTTTGCAATCACAGTTCTTCTGTTGTGGCTTCCTTGACAAGCCATCCTGGTGCAGAAGCTCCACGGTTAGTGATTCTTTCGTAGAACACATAGCAGCAGTGAATTACAAAAGCTGTCGACGTGCTAGTTTGACATTGCTTGGTGTCTTAGTGAAAGCTGGAGTCCTTTTGTTTAACATCTCTGCCATCTTCACAGCCCTGATGCTGCTGATAGTACTTCTTTTGATGTCCAACTTGGAGACATCATTTTGACTGCAACAGACGGACTGTTTGACAACATGCCTGACTACATGATTCTGCAGGAGTTAAAAAAGCTGAAGGTGAGCGTGAGTGTTCTGCATCTCTCCCATCTTCTGCACTGCTTGTCCCTCGTAGTTACTGCCATTACTTTTCACGCGTGTGCCTTTTGTGTTTTGTGTAGAAGACCCACCACAAAGCGCGATCGTTTAGAGTCTTTCCAGGCAATGCCACCTGTGAGCAGTCGAAAGGGGCGTTGACCCCAAAGCCCTGTCTTTTGGATCTGAACCCAGAAGCCGCAGCTTGGGCGTAAACGTCCTGAGCAGCAGGGAGAGGAGGAAGGGAAAGAGGGAGATGTTCAGTAGCAGGCACGGCCCTTGGCCAGCTGCTTGCGCATCGTGTTTTATCGGTACTTGCAGGTTCTAGGTGATAAGCATGAAAATACGGCATTCTGTCATGGGTTATTTGAGGGGGTGAGCTGTATAAAAAAAATCTGGAGCTTTTCTGAAGGCTTATAAACCAGTAATTCTAAAGTAGTATGGGCTCTCTGAATTGTGGGTTGCATGTGCTTGAAAATCTTTAATGTTCTGTAAAAAAATATTTACTGGCAACTTTTACAGGTTAGTGACCACACTTTTTTTTACATAGTAAAAATACATTAGAGTATTTTAATTTGGATGAGAACATCTAGCTGAAGGCTATTTGCTTACAGAAAGGAAAGTATACTTAGGAGATATCAATATGTATAACCTCCCTGAGGAAACTATTTTGTTGTGAAATGCAAATAAGGTTAACATGTAGAATTACAGTGTGGTTTTAAAAAGATTTTGCCTGCTCTTATCCTGCAGCTGCATAACTGAAAGGTGCTGTCAGACAGAGAATGCTGCCTTACAGACAGGGTGTCGGAGAGGCCTCTTCACATGAGGCAGCCTCTTGCGTTTGCCCCTCTCCGCAGTCCCCACTGCCGCTCTCCTCTCTGCCCGGTGCAATATTGAGGTCTGAAATGGAGAGGCGTACGGCTGTGTGTGAAACGGAGCATGTGAGCACAAGCTGTCGCAGGGCCTTCGGTCTGGTTAGCAAAGGCAATGAACGACAGCGCTGGAGTTGCGCTGGCGTGCTGTGCTGGTTTGGAAGGGCCTGCTGGGCTGGTGGCTGACCTGTCCGCCTCATCCCTCTGCCCGCTGCGCTGCCAAAGGCGAGGTGAGCCTGGGCGGGCGCGGGAGGTGGAATTCCCCTGCGGAAGAAAGTTGAGCTCCACCTTTTGGCGTGTTTGGGAGAGGCACTGAAGTTCCCGGTGAGGTTCAGCCAAAAGTTCGTCATGTGAATGCCTGCTAAGTCCCCAGGCTGCGGGGAAGACTCTTGAAACGGCGACGCATTTTAAAATCGTTACAAACAAAAAGAGCAGTGCTGGTCGTGCTGTGTTGGCTTGAGTGAGAGAAGTCTTGGAGTAAAGGAGCAGAGTTACTGAAACACAGAAAAATGGCCCTTAAAATGCAGTCTGTAGAAAGCGTCTGTGCTCAATAGATTTTATTTTTGTTTTCTCACCTAACTTTTAAAGCGCCCTTTCTCCCCAAGTGTGCTCTTGTTGGCTTGGGTCTGAGGGTCAGAGAGGTAAGGCTGCCGTTCAAGGTAAAGCGTAATTACTGCAACGGGGCCTGCTCTGGGGGGGAAGGACGGTCATTTCAGTGTGAACAGCTCGTATCGCTATCAGACACCCCGCTTCCCTCTGGTGAGACCATTCAGTCTGTTTTGAGTATTAGTCTTCTAAGTTTCTAAATCCTACAAATCCTCCAAAACCAAGTCTTGCAGCTGCTGGTAGGAAATAGAGGTCTGGACTTCAGTTGTGAAGATTTGCAGTTCTAACCCAAATTTATAAAGCCTAAAAGATGGTGAGGGTTCCATTTGGAGGAGAAGGAGGTAACCAGCGCCCTGATCTGTGAGAGAGGGTCCGGCAGTCAGGGATCTGTAAAACCGACACGCATCAGCGAAACAACTCCCGGTTGACTGTCTTGTAAGAATAAACTTTTTTCCTCGCTAAATTTAGAACTCCAACTACGAGAGTATACAGCAGACTGCAAGAAGCATTGCTGAGCAAGCTCACGAGCTGGCATATGATCCCACTTACATGTCGCCGTTTGCACAGTTTGCATGTGACAATGGACTGAATGTGAGAGGTAAGGGTGGGTTGTTTTTTCTCCTACTCCTCCCACTCCTGCTATCTTTGAGAAATCTTCAGCAAAGTGAAGTTCTGTCGTGCCAAAACGTGGTAGGAAAACGGAGCAGTAAGAAATGGGGTTGGCAGCAGAGTGCCGATCTAGCGCGTGGGGTTTGGCAAGGACCCCAGCTCCTGAAGCAGGTCATCCCGGGCCCCGGCTGATCGGAAGCCTCCTGTGGGGGAGCAGCTGGAACGCAGAGCACTAGGTTTTACGGTTTTTTAAACTAATATATATGCTCCTGCCCCATGAATGCTGCCTGATACAAGTTCACCAAGCTCTTGGGGAAACGGTACTTGACTTGTTCCTTGGATTTGGGGGGTGGTGGTGTTTGTTTGGTTTGGGTTTTGGTTTTTTGGGGTTTTTTAAACACAAGAACATAAATTTAAGTAACATTTTATATTGGTTAAAAACTTACTATTTACCTAAGCATTTTATACTGGAATAACCGAATATCTACATTCAAAATTACAAAAAGCACTTACACAAAAAGATAAATATTTAATGATTTCTTTCACTGATACATTATCAGTATCAGAGATCCATTCTGGAATATTTGGAGATAGCTTAACTCTTACTGCAGAGTGAATTCCTGGAATATTCTACTTTAAAACTCTTAACGTACAGCTAGGAATGATAAATGAACAACTCTTCTCCACCCTGAAAACTGGTACTGAACACGTAATTAACCATGATATTAACATTGCAAAGATGCAGCTATTCTATGAAACAGTCAATTATCTCTGGAATAATTCATAGCATTTTCAAAATATAAGATGGCAAAAAGAAACTGTTTTCTCATTAGCATTCCACAAATGAAATATCTACTTGTTCTATTTACGATCTCCCTCATTAGAATAAATGACAGCTTGTTGCTCTTTGTTGGCATTATTCTGGTGCTATGGAAGTCAGTGGAAGTTTTGCCACTGATCTGCACAGAAGAAGGGACGAGCGTGACAAACACAGATTATGCGCTTTGCTGTGTCGTCATGCAAATCAATGACAAAACTCCCCATTTGCTTATTGTTCTCGGCATCTTGCTCATTGTTTATTATTGAAGTTTTCTAACAGTTGATATGCAGTCTCTATGATTACACTGAATTATAAAAGATGGATAGTAAAGGATTCAGAATCACCCACGAGTAAATCCAGTGACGAGTATCTTCTAGATTCTCACATTCATCTTGTTTAATAAAAAACTCCATTAACAAGAATGAGTGCATTTTAAAGTGCCACCATTTTTATCTACCCAAAGACATGGACCGAGCTGATGGTTTGTGGCTGAGATCCTTCTACGTCTCTTGAGCAGGAAACACTACCGTGTGTACATTAATGAGAAGAAACGAAAGCAGCCTAGATGGGTTGCTAACGAACAGCTGGTTTAGCTACAGCTATGCATATTTTTTTCCCCTGGCGATATCACTGATGATGTCACGATGCTAGTGTAGGAAGACATAAACAAAAGGCAGGCATTTTTGCTGCAGTAGCAGTAGGGGAAGAAAAGAAAAACCAAATGTTTGACAGATGGAAAGAATAAAAACTGATCAGGAAGAGAGTACTATTGTCACATTTTCTGGGTGTCGTTATATAGGCTGCAGAGCACTTTTTAAATTCTGAAAGGAGGTGAGAGGAAAACGTGTTCAAGGACATGATACAGTTAAACCAGTTAGCAGGAAAGTGTTGTTTCTCCAGGAGACAATAGCAGCAAGCAGTCTTCGTGCTGTATGAAAGGCAGCCTCAGTTAATCAGTTCGTCGAGGCTGGGGGGAAGTGAAGGGGGGGGGAGGAGTGAAGCTTCAATCCTCCATAATGGAATTGGGGTTTCCTAATTTTAACTTGACCTTTTTAGGTAGCTGAATTATATTCCATCCCATACTCTTTTCTCACAGGTTTACTAAATAGAAGGAAGTCTTTGTCAGAGCCATTTTGTTGATTTTCTGCCCAAACAGACTATTAAGGAAGCGCCTTTTTGCCATCATGAAAGGAATCAAAGATCACCCCAGAATTTCACAGCAGCCAGAACCCAGACCTCCCTTGTCACTCCATAGCAAAAAGAGCTCCAAACCAGACAATACTTTCCAGTACCCCTCTTGTAACAGACAGGACTTCTTCAGGAGAACCCAAATTCACCTCTCTGAAACAACAGTGGAAGAACGATACGCAAATGCTTAGCAGTCTCTTCACTCAAGGTCTCCCATGGGAGTCAACAGGTGAGCAAGGGCTCTCTCTTCTCTAATATAAGGTTCCTTGTGAATCCAAATTAAAACAGAACCAAGAACCCGCTGACAAATTGTAAATAAGGATAAACTGTCAGATCCCACATCTGCTTTGTAGGAAAAGCAATTCACAAGAACATTCTTATGCTTTCCTATTCCACAGAAGCTACAGAAAAAGAGAACTGTTAAGGAAACTCGGACTCTGAATCGTTTGCATCATTACTACGAAATAATTACGCAAAGTCTGGTTTATTCTAACCTATACGCATTTAAATTTCAGTACTTTTACACAGGTTATATGCACTGGAATACAGATCTTGCATAGAATTAAAAAAAAAAAAAAAACCCACAAAAAAACCAAACCAAACAACAAAACCAAAACCAACCAACCAACCAACACACAGCACCCCAAAAACAGCCATACATCACAAAACAGATTAAGCCTATGATCTGAACTTCAGATCATTCCCACCTTATGTAACTAAATTATTTTGTCAGGTATTGAGCTTAATCTGCTGTTCAGTATCCTGTATCACAGTTGGATGAATCAGATATGAATCAAAACAATCATTGGGACAGCACTGTTCCATTTCATGAACAAAAAAGAACAACTTGCACTCAATGCCTTGTTATACTAAGTGCTGAATCCTGTACATTGCAGCAAAATGCAAAAGCTCCTGTTTCTCCACGTACACCACAAATGCAGGAACTTCCACAAGAGCTGAGAAAAAGACGGTTTTGCTGAAACTCTCTTTTGCAGTCTAGTGCCAAAACAGATCTGAAGTCCAGGATTTATGACACATGTTCAGTGGACCATGTATGCTCTACTCCAGCTCTCTGAAGCAGCATGGTTTGCATGCCATGGTTTGTGTTTTATGAGCTACAGCAGCAGCAACTCCAAATGCCTCAGCACTGGCTTTCAGGTTTGGAAGTAGATGGTTTGCGATCGTTCCTTTGGTAAGACCTATAAACCTTGCCCATACAAACTCCTCTAATTTGGACTCAGGATGAGGCATAGCTGCAAACTTCCCATGGAACTCTGCCATTACAGAAGTTCTACAGAATTAACAATGCACATCTACGAGAGAAAATGATGTAATGATATTAATTAGGACAGCAGGTACAGTTTCATGTCTCTTAAAAAGTATCTCCTTGACCAGGAGCAAATTCCTAAATCATGTGGTGCAAAGCAGCAAATTCTCTTTACACATATTATGAGGCGTACAACGACTCCCTAATGATTATTAGCACAACAGCTCTTGAAAACAACCTCATTTTTAACGCTACATTCCTGCTACATCTTACAATACTTGCATTTTTTCTAAAATAAAACAAACCTTCTCACCAGGGTGGTATCTCGGAGGAAAGTGCACTTCCTTTCAGAAAATACCATTGAATGGTACCATGCATTAGAAGAGTTACTGTACACAAACAAAAACACTCCTCTGTAGCAAACATACAGGGTTACTTTCTCCTTTCACAACCTTTCTCAAAACTGTTGGTTAACTACCAAAACCAAAGAACATACGAACTTTGGCAGGCAAATTAATGGACTGAGACATGTATAGCAAGCGGCAAAAGAATCTCTTGACTGGTGTTGCATTAGATGATGTGAATAACCAAAGCAAGCAATTTTCTGTTGCTGTAATGCTTGATACAGCCATCGTTGGCCTTATGCAAGGCCCAAAACACCAGCAGAGCATGGAGTTTCTCAGATAAAACTAAGTTCTATTTTAAAGAGCAAACTGCTTGTTATCTTGTTAAGAAAACAAAAAAGACTTAAAGGCAGCAGATACTTCAAGAAGAGAGATTGCCTGTGCTGTCGTGTATGTGCTTCATAAACCAGCTTTGCTCCAGCCAGTTTCCATGACAGCTCAGACATAGCAACATGATCCATGCCAGGGAGTAATTCAGAACTGCACAGAGCTATGCTTGGTGTGGTTAAAAATTGCAAGACGTAAACAGAAGAAACAAAGGTACTTTTTGTTTTTAATTAACTGACATACTCTCTACTCCATCCCTTTTCTCCTGCTTGGTAACTAAGCACACCTTTTCTTACAGCATCATTGTCCAACTTACAAAGTTGACTTGGCTGTTGACCAGCAAAAAGCTTAAAAATAAATAAAATCAAGAAATATTTTAAGCAAGCATCATAGCTAGTATTGACTCTTTTTCTCCAGCTATTCAGTTCTTCTAGTCTTCCTGATATCACGATAAACCAAAAAGAGTCAGCACAGCTGAACTAGGAATAAAATCCAGTCAGAAGGAAGCAAACCATCTTTCCTTCTGGACTTCTTGTCAACAGAACTTTCCAAAGCACCACTGTAACTACCCACATTGCCTCATTCCTCGCTTTCACAATTTCCACAGTGGAGCAGACAAGCTCTTTGGTTTTTATCTTCCACTGAAAGATGCATCTTTCATTGTTACAATCTTTGAATTTGCTCCCATCTACCATAAACACAAGTATTTTAATTCAAGCAGACACAGGCATAAAAATGTAATAGACACAAAGACAGATCTAAGCAGCAACTTAAACAATTTTATAGCAGTTAGTAGTTTATGAAGCATCCCAACTTACAACACAAGACATTTTCAAGGCACTACTTAGAATAAAATACATAGTGGACTTTTAATCTTACAGATAAAAGGATATCTAAATTCTAAAATAAGATGTCTGCCTTGAATTGCTAAACATCGGTTCAGGATCTCATTCCACAGGAAGTGAATCCACTGCAACACTTATTCCACCTTTATACATCCCACATACCACCTTAGAGCTGCCATCTAAGCTTAAAAGGACACTGAATTCTAGGTTGTATGGTAACCTTTCACTGTTTCAAATAACCTTTAAAACCTAGAAACTGATCCTTCTTTAATAATTCTGTCCATTTCCATCTGGCCAGCACTGATTTCTTTCCCTTATGTGTATCCAGCAGAGCTTCAAAATAATTTTTACTTACTTCTTTGTTTGTGTACCAGCATCACTGATAACGTCAGCACAGCACTGGGAATGTTATTGCTTATGTGGAGTCTCCTCTACCAGCAGAACACAACACATTTTTCCCCCATATGTTCCATGACAAAGACCACACTAAGAAAGTGGAAGTATTTTGAAGGAGATTCTCCTCCGCATACCCTAAAAACATGGTAATGATTTCACTTGCCCTGAAATCAATATTAAAGAAATTAAATAAAAATCCTATCATATATTTTAGCATCCAAAATAAATTTCATAGCATATATACAAGATTTTCATCAAGTTAAAATCTGAACCACTATACTCTTGCAGCAAACTTTTTACTATGTCATTCTAATGTTCTAAAGCTTCCGAAAGTAAGCCCCTCCAATTCAGAAATATGCCTTCTAAGGAACACTGACTGCCATTTCCTTCATATAGGCAGAAGATTGATTAGCAATATTTAAATAACCACATTCATATTAGCAAATCAGCGGATAGTTCTAGGATGCACTGGTATAAATCCATTACGTCATCACCAAAATGGCCTGCTGATTTACAATTTGATGACACAGTTCTCAGCTGGTGTTCAAAGAGACACTCGGTGTTCAGTCTAACTTTCCGGGAGTACACAGGGTAACTGCAGTAGTCACATGCCCTGAGACTGCACAAGGATCAATGTTTCTGCAACATTCTCAAGTTTCGCAGCTCTTTGGTAGAAGCGACAATCAAGTGACTGTTTTATCAAAAGGTTCCACCTAAAAGGCACTGGGACTAAAGAAAGACTTTTATTAGAGCATTTTTATAGCCCAAAAGTCTTTCAAGATCTCAGCATTTCAGAAACCTTCATCAATTTTTTTTTAATTAAACTGCTGGATACCTACTAGCTGAAGGACCTAATGTTGCAGTTAGATTTTTGTTCACAGTATTAAGTAGATGAGCTTATCACCCGGACTGAAGTACAATAGCCATAGGTTGAGTATGTCAGGCTACAGTCCCTGAAGACTCAATTTTTTTCAGCCTCATGTTGTGTTGGTGGAGGAAAGTCTCTTCTTTTTTTTTCTTTTTTTAAATTATTATTCAACATCTTTTCCAGTAAATAAGACTTCCAACCAGGATTATATTCAAATACTTTGAGTAAGGCTGACCAATTTATGACACAGTCAAAACTTAAGACTGTAGTGACCACTGGTATCACCTGCTAGGAAACTGTCAGGTGACGTAACTTCCTACACTGCAGAAAAGAGGCGATTACTACTTCAGTGTGATTTTTGGCATTCCTGCAACAAGAGTGATTTGTCAACCAGATTTACCCCTTTGGCCTGGCATCTTTAAGCACCAAAGATAATACTGTCTCTGACACAGCATTTTTCCTTGTAGGAACATGAGGATCCTGTTTATTTCTGCTATAGGCAGTGAATAATACTAGTCTTGCTGGATATCCTGAAAGACCATAGTCTATGTGTCTGTTTTGACCTTCCAGGTTACAGCAAAGGTGCAAGCTGACAGCACCAGCTGTTGTTTGCTGCTAACAGCCTTTTGCCAGATCAACAGCTCCAAGCCCACAGAGGAACTCCTCAGCTTTGCGACTGCAGAGCAGGAAGTCAAGGTCCTCGGCTGCCTCGTTCCATCTCCTGGGGTGGGCGGATTTCAGTGACCCTACCACTGCTCTAGCTGCCTGCCTGGAACTGCTCTCCTCCCGCCCGAAGTCTGCCGTCAGCAGCAGTTACGTACGTCTCTAAGATACAGGATCATAAATGCAGACTTCAGCCATTTAAGATTTCAAGAAGTATAAACATTTGCCAGGGCCAACTGTTCTACTTTTCCAGAGCAAAAGACATTCTCGCTGCCCTGGATGTCTTGGATTGAGAGATAGGAGTGGCCCCATTTACAGAATCACAGAATGGTAGGGGTTGGAAGGGACCTCTGTGGGTCATCTAGTCCAACCCTCCTGTCAAAGCAGGGTCACCTACAGTAGGCTGCAGAGGACCTTGTCCAGGCGGGTCTTGA